>Ga0123333_10001957_pt1 | contig 21414 bp, 19 predicted proteins | sample BioC12SIPDNA_3_FD_89957 | JGI IMG/M metagenome (GOLD analysis project Ga0123333, IMG submission 89957) | Anaerobic biogas reactor microbial communites from Washington, USA - Biogas_R2_B C12 SIP DNA | ecosystem: Engineered > Bioreactor > Anaerobic > Unclassified | place: Washington, USA... | reverse complement strand
GGCCGAAGACGGCCGAGCAGCTCGCGCGGCTGGGCCTGCGCACCATCGGCGACATCGCGCGCTGGCCGGAAAGCGACCTGGTCCGGCGCTTCGGCAAGCACGGCGAGCAGCTTGCCGAGCGCGCGCGGGGGATCGACGAGCGTCCGGTCGAGACGGTCCGCGAGACGAAATCGATCAGCAAGGAGACCACCTTCGCCCGCAACGTGAGCGACGCGGCCACGCTCCGGCGCACGCTGCGGCGGCTGGCGGACGGGGTGGGCGCGCAGGTCCGGCACGAAGGGCTGAGCGGCACGACGATCAAGATCAAGCTGCGCTGGGAGGATTTCACCACGCTCACCCGGCAGGTGACGCTCGACCACACCACCGATCAGGACGGCGAGATCGCGGAGGTGGCGCTGCGGCTGCTGGAGGAGCACTGGCCGCCGGGCCGCCCGGTCCGGCTGATCGGCGTGGGGATCAGCGGCTTCGAGACGCCGCACCGGCAGCTTGGCCTGTGGGACGATCGAGGCGCGATGGAGCAGAACCGCCGCCTGCAGTCGACGCTCGACGCGCTGCGCGAGCGCTTCGGTAGCGACGCCGTCCAGCGCGGCAGTGACCTGGGGCCGGACGACGACTGAGATCGCTCAGCCGCCCGCTGCCGAGCGACCCGCCAGCCAGCCGGTCGAGAAGGCCGCCTGCAGGTTATAGCCGCCCGTGTCCGCGTCCAGGTCGAGCACTTCCCCGGCGAAATACAGCCCCGCCACCAGCCGTGACTCCATCGTGCGCGGGTCGATCTCGCGCAGGTCGACGCCCCCGGCGGTGATGATCGCTTCGTGCCACGACCGGTAGCCGGTCACGTCCAGGTAGAAACCCTTGAGCCACCCGCGCAGACGCCCCCGCTCCCTGGCGGTGATCTGGTGGACGGGCCTGTCGGGCGGGATGCGCGCCAGCTCGCAGCACACCGGGATCAATTTGCGCGGCAGCAGGCCCTTGAGCACGGTGTGAAACTGCTGCCGGCCGTGCGCGTCCAGGTCGCGCAGCAGGCGCGCGTCGAGCGCCGCCTCATCCAGTGCGGGCTTGAGGTCGATCGTCAGCCGGACGCGCCCCCCGGCGTCCAGCGCGTCGACCGCCGCCCGGCTCAGGCTGAGGATCACCGGGCCTGACACGCCGAAATGGGTGAACAGCATTTCCCCGAAAGCGCTGGGCTGGGGTTGGCCGTCCACGCTGAGCGTCACGCGCACGTTGCGCAGGCTTAGGCCCTGCAGCCGGGGCGCGACGTCGCCGGCGGTTTCGAGCGGGACCAGCGCCGGGCGGACGGGGATCACCGTGTGGCCCACTGACTCGGCCAGCCGGTAGCCGTCGCCGGTCGAGCCAGTGCCGGGATACGACGCGCCGCCGGTCGCCACGATGACCGCCGGCGCCCGGTAGAGCCCCGCGGCGGGCGGTGTCCTGGGCGACTGCCCGCGCCGGGTGGCGGGCGGGGCGACCTCGACGCCGGCGGCGCGCCCCGCCTCTACGACCAGCCGCTCGACCGGCGCGCCAACTTTGACCAGGACGCCCCCGGCGGCGGCCCAGCGCGCCAGCGCGTCGACCACCTCGCCCGCCTCGTTGCTGGCGGGGAACACGCGCCCTCCGCGCTCGATCACTGTCGGCACGCCGAGACCGGCGAAGAACGCGATCAGGTCGTCGGTGAAGAACTGCTGGAAGGCGGAATAGAGAAAGCGCCCGTTGGGGCCGAAATGGTCGACGAAGTCCGGCAGCGGCGCGACGTTGGTCAGGTTGCAGCGGCCCTTGCCGGTGATGCGCAGCTTGCGACCGGGACGGCTCATTTTTTCCAGCAGCAGGGTCCTGGCGCCCAGCCGGGCCGCGTGCCCGGCGGCCATCAGCCCGGCAGCGCCGCCGCCGATCACGATCACGTCGCAGGCGGTCACCGGCTACTCCGGCAGGTATTCCGCGAGGAAATCATGCCAGATGCCTTCCGGATCGTAGCGTTGGGCGGGGTCGGGGTGCAGGGCGTGACGATTCTCGCGCACCAGCTCGCGCAGCTCGCGCCCTTTGTCGTCCAACACGGTGTCGATCAGGTCGAAGCGGTCCGGGTCGATCACTTCCGGCAGCGCCACCTGGAAGCGACGCAGGTCGATCTCCGGATAGGCGAAGACCAGATCGCGCGACTGCTGGCGGATAGCTGTATCCATGAAGATGTCGATCACGCGCTCGATCCATTCCAGCGCCCACCAGCGGGACGCATCGCCAAAAGTCCGCTGGTAGATCGCGGCGGGCACCGTCCCCGTGCCGAAGGAGAACACGGTCGTCTGGGCGGGATTGTAGCGGCGCGTGTCGTCCGGGTTGCGCGGATCGCACAGCTCCCAGGCGGTGACCAGCGCCGGGTTGCCGAAGATGCCCACGCCGCCATCGACCAGCCAGCGCTTGACCGGCTCGCCCGCCGGCAGCTCGATCGGCGGGAAATAGGTCGGGATGCACGACGAGGCCAGCATCGCGTCGATCAGCTTCATGTGCCTGTACTGCTCGGTGGCCGTCGTCTTGAGGAAATGCGTGCGCCGGGCGGCGACCTCGGTGGCGGTGATGATCACCGTCGGGCCGTGCGTGGTCTGGCGGAGATAGTCGCCCGCTTCGCCCAGCGTCGGATCGGCGTTCGGGATTGGGTGGTCTTGCAAGATGCGCGCGATGACCGCGCGCAGCGGGTCGAACGAATAGCGCGCGGGCAGCAGCGCGTAGAGGACGATATCGCCCAGCGGCAGCCGCTCCAGCAGCGCGGCCAGCCGGTTGGGCAGGCGTACCCGGCTCAGCAGCGGGATCTGCCGCCCGAAGGGCCGCAGTGGGCCGGGCTGGGCGAAGATGTCCGCGCCGAGCGAGCGGTAAAAGGCCAGCAGTTCCTCGCCGGACAGCCCCGCCGCCAGCGCCACCGCGATCAGCGAGCCGGTGCTCGTCCCCGCGAAGACCTTGACGCGCGGCGAGTCGATCAGCCGGTCCACGCCCAGCAGGCGCTCCAGCTCGATGATGCCCTGCGCGACGATCGCGCCGCGCACACCGCCGCCATCGACCGCGACGCCGATGTGCTCCCGAATCCCGTACGCGTTATCCCCGTTCATGTCGAGCCTCCCCCGTTCAGGTCTCCACCACGCCCCACAGCCGGACGGTGTTATCGTGCGAGGCCGAGGCCAGCAGCCGCCCGTCGGGGCTGAACGTCACCGCGCACAGCCCGCCCTCGTGGCCGCTCAACACGCGGAAGGCGCGGGTCTGCCCGGCCAGGTCGATGCCTTTCCACAGGCGAAGGTTGCCGTCCAGCGAGGCCAGCGCCAGCAGCGCGCCGCCCGCGCTGAAAGCCAGCCCGCGCGCCGTGTTGGCGTTGAAGTCCGCATACCGGATCGCGGTGACTTGGGCGCGGGTCGCCACGTCCCACACGACCACGCCGCCCGCTTCCAGGGCGGCGGCCAGCAGGGTGCCGTCCGGGCTGAAGACCGCCCGCCGGATCGCGTCCTGCCCCGGCAGGGTGGCGGTCATCTCGCGCCGCTGCACATCCCACAGCCGGATCGCCCCGTCGCCATAGGCCGCGGCGAGTGTCTCGCCGTTCGGGCTGAAATCGACGGCGGTGACCGGCCCGGCGCCCGCATCCAGCACGGCGAGCGCCGCCCGGCTCGACGGGTCCCACAGGCGAGCGGTCCCGTCTTCGGAGGCCGAGGCGAGCCGCCCGGTGTGCGCGTCGAACGTCACGCTGAGCACCGGCCCGGTGTGCCCGATCAGCGCGGTCAGGCAGTAGCGTTTTTCGACGCTCCACAGGCGCACGGTGCGGTCATCGGACGCCGAGGCGAGGATCGCGCCGTCGGGGCTGAAGGCTACCGCGTTGACCGCCCGCTCGTGGCCGATCAGCGTCTTCATGCGCGTGTGCCGGGCGGCGTTCCACAGGCGGACGTTCTTATCCTCCGAGGCCGAGGCGAGCACCGTCCCGTCGGGGCTGAAGGCGACGTCCCTGACGCTCTCGCGGTGGCCACTGAGCACAGTCAGCGTCTCGATCTGGCGCGCGCTGCCGAGCGTGATCGGCAGTTGACCGGCGCTCCGGCGGCGCGCCGAGGGCGGAGTCACCTGCGGCCCGCGTTTGTCGCGCAGCGCGGCGATCAGCTTGGCCAGCGCGTCGTCGCTCCCGGTGGCGAAGTTCACGTACTGCACCAGCCGCAGCCGGAAGGGAATCTCGCAGTCTTCGAGCAGGATCGGATAGATCGGCTTGCCCAGCTCCAGGAAGAAGCTCCATTCCACCTTGACGTTGTTCGAGCCGACCGAGGCGGGCGTCAGCACCAGGATCATGGCGCGCGCCGTTTCGAGCGCCGCCTGGACCTCGGCATCCCAGTCCTGGCTGGGCAGGATGTCTTCGTGATCGACCCAGGTCGGCAGGTTCTGCGCGCGCAGGTTGGTGGCGAGCTCGGTCACGAACGCGTCATTCTGGCTGGAGTGGCTGATGAAAATCATGGGCAGATCCGTAGGTGTCAGCGGGCGGACATGATTTGCCGCAAGTATACCGTAACCTATGCTACAATGCGTGTAGCGCGCGAAGACGGTGAAGGCACGGAACTTCGATGACTGGTTTTGAACCCGCCTACCGGCGCCTGCTGCGCGAAGGCGGCTTTCCGGAACGCGTCCGGCAGGCGCAGGCCGCTCTGACCGAATGCAACCTCTGCGCCTGGCAGTGCGGCATCGACCGCACCCAGGGGCTGGGGGTCTGCCGCACCGGGACGCGGGCATCGGTCGCCAGCGCGTTCCCCCACATGGGCGAAGAGGCGCCGCTCACCGGGCGCCGCGGGTCCGGCACGATCTTCTTCGCGCGGTGCAACCTGCGCTGCCAGTTCTGCCAGAATCACGACATCAGCCAGACCGACGCGGGCGAGCCGGTCGAGCCGGAGGAGCTCGCCGGGCTGATGCTGCAGCTCCAGGCGATGGGCTGTCACAACATCAACTTCGTGTCGCCCAGCCACGTGATCGCCCCGATCATCGCCGCGGTCGAGATCGCGGCCCAGGCCGGGCTGGCGGTCCCGCTGGTCTACAACACCGGCGGCTACGATTCGCTGGCGGGGCTGTCCCTGCTCGACGGCATCATCGATATCTACATGCCGGATATGAAATACGCCGACGCGGTCCTCGCCCGGCGCTATTCGAAGATCCCGGACTATCCGGCCCGCAACCGCGCCGCCATCCGCGAGATGCACCGCCAGGTGGGCGACCTGCAGATCGACGGGGACGGGATCGCGCAGCGCGGGCTGCTGGTGCGGCATCTGGTGCTGCCTGACGAAGTAGCCGGGACCGCCGCGATCGTGCGGTTCCTGGCCGAAGAAATCTCGACCAACACCTATATCAATGTGATGGGTCAATATCGTCCGGCGTGGCGGGTGCAGGAGCAGCGTATTGCGCCGCTCAACCGCCCGGTAACGTCCAGCGAGGTCCGGACGGCGCAGCGGCTGGCACGCGAGGCCGGGCTGCGCCTGGATCAGCGCTGGCTTTAGGTGGCCTGGCAGACCAGGACTGTGAGGGGAGCTCCATGGAAGAGTACGAGCGTGTCGGGACCGTCACCCACTATTTCGACCGGATTGGCGTGGCCGTGGTGCTGCTGGAAAACGAGCTGTTCATCGACGACTGGATCCTGTTCTACGGGCCGAACACGGACCTGGAGCAGCAGGTGCTCTCGATGCAGATCAACCACGAGGCCATCGACCGCGCGGTGGCGGGCGAGGAGATCGCCATCAAAGTCAACGATGCAGTGCGCGAGGGGGACGACGTCTTCCTGATCCTGGACGAGCCGTCCTAGCGAATCCCGAACTGGCCGGCGGTGCTTTCGATGGCGCGGCGCGGGCTGGTCCCTTCGTCGCCCATACCCTCGGTCGCGAACCGGTAATCGTACTTGCGCATGAACTCGGCCAGATCGCGCTGCAGATCGCCCCAGAGCGCCTGTTGGATGGCGAGCAGGTGGGCCTTGTGCTGGATCTGTCCAGGGCCGTCGAGCGCCTGGCGCAGATGGGGCAGGCAGATCCCCTCCGAGCGGCGCAGGCCCTCCGCGAATTCGGCCTGATCCAGGTGCTCGAGCAGGTTGCGCAGCAGGTGATCCTCGACCGTGGCCTGGTGCACACAGGCCGGGCAGCGCTCCCTGGGCTGGAGCGCGCTAGTCGCCTGGCTCACCTGGCGCCGGCCATCCCCCGGGCGAACCGTCCCCATATCCTCCAACAGGTGGCGCAGAATGCCTTCGTAGAGCACGGCGACGCCCAGGGCACTGGCGTTCAACTCGCGCTGGACGTGCCAGGCATGCGTCGGGCAGAAGCCGCGCGCCGCGCGCATGGCCTCGTGCGTCGCGGGCTTATTGACGTACTCGTAGATCAGGCTGTCCAGGAAGTGGTGGACACTGTCGAGCGTCAGGCGGCAGACCGGGCAGCCAGGCTTGGCGAAGGCTTCGAACAGATTATAGGCGTGTGACGATAATTTCATGCGAGCTCGCTTCCTCCGTGGACACAGCGCCATTATACCGCAGCCGCAGCGCCCGCCCGGTCGAGTTGCCTTAACGGGGGATCGGGCGTATGCTACAGTACGCGAACGGGCGCATTGTCGCTTGCTACTTTGTTAATGCTGTGTTAATGTTAGGTTGAGTCCTCACAGCAGTTGAAATCCCAACACATCAGGAGAACGACGTTGGCAAAATCACGCACCGATCAATTAGTAGAGCGCTTGCGCGATTTGCAGATCAGCTCGCCGGACGTCGAAGCGGCGGCCATCGTCAGCGTTGACGGGTTGAGCATAGCTTCCTCGCTGCCCAGCAATGTCGAGGAAGACCGGGTCTCGGCGATGTCGGCGGCCATGCTGTCGCTGGGCGAGCGGATCGCGAACGAATTAGGGCGGGGCGGCCTGGAACAGGTCTACGTCAAAGGCGAGCACGGCTATGTGATCCTCAGCGCCATCGGCGACGAAGCGGTGCTGACTGTGCTGGCCCGCGAACAGGCCAAGCTGGGCCTCATCTTCCTGGATATGTCCCGCGCGGTCAAAGAGCTGGATAAGCTGGTCTGACGCACCCGATCCGGTTGGCGTTCGCTTGATCATCCTCGGCGCCTGGCGCGGGAGTCGTGATGTCCCCGCGGTGGGGCGCTGCCAGAGAGGACACCGTGTCTGACAAAGCCCAGATTCTGATCGTCGAAGACGATCTCGACCTCTCCGATATGCTGCGCGACTTCTTCGATGTCCAGGGCTACGAGGTGCGTACCGCTGCCTGGGGCGAGGACGCCATCCGGCTGACTGTCGAGCATCACCCGGATATCATCGTGCTCGACATCCGCCTGCCGGATATCGACGGCTACGAAGTCTGCCGCCGGCTGCGCACGCAGCATCGCACGCACCACATGCCCATCATTTTCCTGACCGAAAAGCGCGACCGGGTTGATAAGCTGGCCGGGCTGGAGCTGGGCGTGGTGGATTACATCACCAAGCCGTTCGACATCCAGGAGCTGCGGCTGCGCGTGCGGAACGCGCTGCGCCGGGCCAGCCTCGCCGCGCCGGCCAACCCCGTCACCCATCTGCCCGAAGGACCGGCCAGTGACGAGGCGCTGGGCGCGCTGCTGGCGGGCGACGAGGATTGGGGGCTGCTGCTGGTGTCGGTGGCGGGCCTGGACGCCTTTCGCGAGCAGTACGGGTTCGTCGCCGCAGACGATGTGCTGCGCGCTGTCGGCCTGATGGTCCGCAACACGGCGCGCGAGGTGGGTGGCAGCATCGAGATCCGCCACCTGGAGCCGCACGATTTCGTCATGATCACCGGCGAGCCATCGCTGAGCGCGGTTCGCGAGCGGATCGAGGCGCGGCTGAGCCAATCGCTGGAGTTCTTCTACCCGCTCAGCGACCGCGACGGCGTGACCGAGAGCCCGCTCTCCGAGCGCCTGGCGATGCTGATCGGGCAGGTCACCCACCGCGAAGGCCCCTTCGATGGCGTGCCAGCTCTCAAGTCCGCGCTGCTCGCCGCGCGCGCGCCGTACCGCCAGGGCCAGCCGGGCTGTGACGGGGAGTGAAGCCACCGAGGCCGAACCATGACCGACCGATTGATGATCGTAGATGATGATCTCGATACCCGTGCCATGCTCCGCGATCTGGTGCATGCGGCGACGGAAGCGACCATCGTCGAGGCCCAGGATGGCATGGAAGCCCTGCTCACGCTGCGCCAGCACGCCCCGGACCTGATCCTGCTCGATCTGGAGATGCCGGGTCTCAGCGGGCATGACTTGCTGATCGCGCTCAAATCGCACGGATATGGCGGGCCGCTGATCGCCATGGCGCAGCGCGAGAGCGAGCAGTCCGTGCTGGAAGCCTTCCGGCTGGGCGCGACCGATTTCGTGGCTAAGCCGCTGCGCGAGGCCGAGGTGGTGGCGGTCCTCACCCGCGCGTTGGAGACGGTGGCCCAGGGCCGCCAGGGCGACCGGCTGGCGGAGGATCTGGAGGCCACCCAGGCTCAGAACAAGGCCCTGTCCGGGCAGCTCGCGGCGCTGGGGATGGTGGGCGATATGGTCGTCCGGGGCGAGGATCTGAGAAGCCTGTTCGCACGCGTGCTCGACAGCGTGGTCGAGCTCACCGGGGCGGACTATGCCATGCTTCTACTGCGCGACGACAAGCTCGGCAAGCTCGGAAGGCTCGTGCTGCGCGCTGGCAAGAACCTGCCGCTGGCGATGCTCGATCACCTGGACGAGCCGGTGCAGGATCAACTGGCCGACCTGGTGATGACCTCGCGCGAGCCGCTGACCGTATCCGGCGAGGCCCTGCGCCGCTTCGCCGTGGCGAGCGATCTGCAGGCCGCCGCCTATGTGCCGCTGGTCGTCCAGTCGACGGCGATCGGCGTGCTGGCTGTCGGGACCAGCGCGCCGGGCGCGGCGTTCAGCGAAGAGCAGGGCCGGGCGCTCAAAACGCTGGCGAATCTCACCGCCATCGCCCTGGTGAATGCGCGCCTGCTGGGCGTGATTCGCCAGCGCGCGGCGGAGTCCAACAGCCCGGCGGATCTGGCCGAGCGCCAGGCGCGCCAGATGCAGGTGCTGTTGGTCCGGCTCAAGCAGCCGCTGGACGCGATCGAGGCCGAGCTGAGCCGTTTGATCACGGGGGGCGAGGGGCCGCTCGCCAGGAACCTGAACAACAGGCTGGCCGGAATCCAGCACCAGATCCGGCAGCTTCAAGCGCTGGTGAGCAACCTGACATCGCGCCCTGAATGAGCGGGGTGTTGGCGGGGGGGAAAATCACGTGACAGGTGAGCGAGTGCTGGTCGTGGGCGGCACGCCCCAGGCGCGATCGCAGGCCGGGTCGATCCTTGAGCCGGCGGGATATGACATGCTAGCAGCAGCGGACGCCGCCGAAGGAGCGATCCTGGCGCGCGACCTGCTGCCCGATGTGATCCTGGCCCTGCACAGCGCGGACCATCCGGCGGGCCTGGAACTGCTCGAGGCGCTGTACGCCGACCCGGTCGATGTGCCCGTGATCCTGATCGTCGCAGAAAGCTCCGAGGAACTGGCCGTCCAGGCTTTGCGCTTGGGCGCTCACGATTATCTCGTCCAGCCGGTGGAGGCTGGCGCCCTGCTGGACGCCGTCGCGGGCACGATCCGCCGCTACTGGATGGGGCGCATCCGGGCGAACGCGTCCGCCCAACTTTTGCACGCCAACCGCCAGCTCGAGCAGCGGCTGCACGAGTTGAATACGCTGGTCCAGATCGGCAAGCGGATCACCAGCGGCCTGGACCTGCCAACGGTGTTGACCCGCGTGGTCGAGGCGGCGGTCGAGCTGGCCCAGGCGGAAGAGGGCACGCTGCTGCTCGTCGACGAGATCACCGGCGGGCTGTATTCATATGCCGCCACGGGGGCGATCAAACAAATCGATGTTTCGTTCCGGCTGCCCGTGTCTGACAGCCTGGCCGGGCAGGTCGTCCAGACGGGCCAGCCGCTGGTCATCACCGGCGAAGATCTGCAGAAGATCAAGACGCATTATTACTTCCGCGATGTGGCTTACGTCCCGCTGGCCTTTCAGGGGCAGGTGATCGGCGTGCTGGGCGTGAGCAACCGCGAGAAAAGCGCGGAATTCAGCCCGAACACGCTCCAATTGCTCAGCGTGCTGGCCGATTTCGCCGCCATCGCCATTGAGAATGCGCGGCTGTACGACGCCGTAGCGCGAGAGCGCAATACGCTGAACGCGATTCTGCGCGACACCGAAGACGCGATCATCGTCGTGGACACGCACGACGCGATCCTGCTCGCCAACCCGGTCGCCTGCCAGATCTTCGGCATCGATCCGGCGACGGCCCAGGGGCGCCCGCTGACCGAAGCCATCGCCCATCCCCAGGTGCGGGACCTGTTCGCACGGGAGATGCGCGGCGGGCGCAGTCGCGGCAGCGAGATCACGTTGGACGACGGCGATCGCGTGCTGAGCGCCTGGCTCACCGCGATCGATGACGTGGGCCGCGTGCTGATCACCCAGGACATCACGCACCTCAAGAAGCTGGATCGCGCCAAGACCGATCTGGTGACCACGGTTTCACATGATCTGCGCTCGCCGCTGACCGCTATCCTCGGCTACGTGGAGCTGCTCAACCGGACCGGCCCGCTGAACGAGGCTCAGCGCCAGTTCGTCGAGCGGATCGTCTTCAGCGTGCAGTCGATCACCGCGCTGATCAACGACCTGCTGGAGCTGGGCAAGATCGAAGCCGGCTTCGACCGCGACGCCGAGCCGGTCGCCATGGACCTGATCGTGCGCTACGCGATCGAGGGACTGCGCCACCAGTGGGAGGGCAAGCACCACGATCTGCGGGTAATCATGCCGGATGCGCTGCCGCCGGTGCCCGGCAATCCGCTGCGCCTGCGCCAGTTGGTCAATAACCTGCTGGAGAATGCGATCAAATACACGCCCGATGGCGGGCGGATTCGCCTGAGCCTCGGCACGAGCAGCCAGTTCGTGCTGCTCACCGTGAGCGATAGCGGGATCGGCATCCCGCCCCACGACCAGCCCTACGTCTTCGACAAGTTCTACCGCGCCGACGATGCTATCGAGCAGTTCAGCGGCACCGGGCTGGGGCTGGCGATCGTCAAGGGCATCGTCGACCAGCACAAGGGGCGCATCTGGCTGGACAGCCAGCCCGGCCAGGGGTCCACCTTCACCGTCATGCTGCCGGCCCAGGCCAGCGAGCAACCCGCGCCGGCGGTGTGATTCGTCGCCCGGCTGTTGACTCGCCTCGGCGCGTCGTGCTATGCTGGGGTACGGCTGACGGCGAGCCGTGTTGATGATCGTTGGATGAGAGGAGAGCGCAGCGTGACCGGCCAAGCTGAGGTTCGCGCTCTGTGTCTCCGCTGCCAGGAGGGCCATGTCTGATCGTCCCGTGATATGTGCTGAGGTTCCTGCGCCGCGGAGGGAGTGTTCGTGGCGTTTTTTTATGGCAGACCTGGGCGGCGCGCTGCCCGAGTGAGTCAGATCTGAGGAACCTGCATTGGCTGAACTACTCGAAGGACTGGTCATCCGGACCCAAAGCGGATTTTTCACCGTACAAACCCCTCAAGGCCCCATCATTTGCCAGCTACGGGGCAGGCTCAAGGAAGAAGCAAAAGACACCGACATCGTGGCCCTGGGCGATCGGGTAACCCTCGAACGGCTGCCCATCAAGGCCGATACCGTGGGCGGCGTGATCGTCGCTGTGGCCGAGCGCGAGCGCGTCCTCTCTCGCGTGGCGACGTCGTCGGCGGTGGGCACCTCCGCCGAGCGCGAGCAGGTGATCATCGCCAACCCGGACCAGGCGATCTTCGTCTTCGCGGCGGCCCAGCCCGCGCCACACACGCGCATGCTCGACCGCTTCCTCGTGGCAGGCGAAAAGGCGGAGATTCCCGAAATCCGGATCTGCGTGAACAAGACCGACCTGGTGGGGGATGCGCTCGAGGAGACGCAGGCCATCTTCGCGGTCTACGAGCAGATCGGCTATCCGGTGCTCTACGTCAGCGCCCAGACCGGCGAGGGGATCGCCGCGCTGCGCGAGGCGCTGGCCGGCAAGATCTCGGTCTTCACCGGGCCGTCGGGCGTGGGCAAGACCAGCCTGCTCAACGCCATCGAGCCGGAGCTGGGCCGGCACGTGCGCGAGGTCAGCCTGGCGACAGCCAAAGGCCGCCACACCACGCGCTACAGCGAGTTGGTCCCGCTGGCGGGGGGCGGCTACATCGCGGACACGCCGGGCATCCGCGCGATCGCGCCGTGGGACGTGGAGCCGGACGAGCTGGACGCCTATTTCGTGGAGATCGCGCCGCACGTCGAGCAGTGCAAGTTCCAGGACTGCACGCACGTCCACGAGCCGGGCTGCGGCGTGCTGGCGGCGATCGAGCGCGGCGAGATCACGCCCGAGCGCTACGAGAGCTACCTGCGCCTGCGCGAGATGCTCGAAGAGGAATACGTGTATTAAGCGCCGCGCTCGGCTTTGGCGCGGCTGGCGACCTTCTGCAGCACCGTGCTCACACCCTGGATCGGGTTGATGAAGGTGTTGATCGCGACTTCCCAGGCATCGGGGGCGGTCTCGAGCAGGAAATTCAGATAGCGGCGAGCGGTGCTCTCGTCGGCCTCCTCGCCTTTCTGGGCCTCAGCGTAGAGGGCATCCACCGCCGACCGCGCCACATTCTTGTCCGGGCTGTCGGGCAGGCGGTCGACCGCCTTCAGGATGCCCGCAAACGCCTGGGCGACCGGGTCCGATGCTGCACCGGCCCCCACGCTCGCGTGGAAATCCTCGATCTTATTCTTGTTGCCGATGACCACCCCGGCGGATCCCGTAACAGAGATCGAACGATCGTCTTGTTTGTCGCTCATGCTGTTTTCTCCTGCTGATCCAGACTAACGGAGGGCGTCGATCGATACGCCGGACAGGCTGTTTTGGTCCCCGATCGCGACGCCGTTGGAGTTGTTCACGTTGATGATCTGGCTGCTGCTGGCCTGCAGGGCGCGCAGATTGTTGTTGTGCCAGTTTTTCAAGAGGTCCTTGTAGTGGCTCAGCGAGATGAAATTGTGCGTGAGCAGCATCTCGTAGACGACGTCGCGGGCGCTCTCGAAATTCGGCTCGGTCAGCATGTACTGGATCAGGAAATCGTGCTGAGGGCGGACCATCAGCCGCAGGCCGTCTTCGAGATAGGCGCGCATCTCGGCCACCGCTTCTTCTCTGGCGCTCAGCGAGGCCAGGTTGATCAGCGGCGTCGGGTTGGCGGGGTAGGCGTCGATCGCCTCCTGATTCGCCTCGCGGTACGCCTCGATTTTCTCCAGCCGGTAATAGGCCATGCCCAGGCCGCAGTAGAAATTACTCAGGGTGAGCTGGCGCCATTCCTCGAGGGGCATGGGGGGCGGCAGCGGGATATGGAACGTCCAGGCCGGGGTCAGCCGGATCGCCTCGCGGAAGGACTGGACGGCGTCGTTGAACCGCTGCAGCTCCAGGTTGATCAGCCCCAGCAGGTTGTACACGAAGGGGTTGGCCGATCCCGCTTGAACGGCGCGGATGACAGCCGAGTGGGCCTTGAGCATCTCCTGCTTCTGGAAGTAACAGATCGCCAGGCGAAAGCTCGGGCCGTACTCGGACGCGGCCGCGTCGAGTTCAGGATTCACCCGCAGACTCTCTTGAAACTGCTGGATCGCGTCGTCCAGGCGGCCCTGAACCATGTAGACTTCGCCCAGCGTGTCAAGGAAGCTCGCCCGATCGGCGGGGCCGTCCGCATACTGTAGCGCGCGCAGAGCGTACTGCTCGGCGGCCTGGATGCCGTGCAGGTCCTTGCGCAGCGCGATCAGCCAGGCCAGATTGTTGAAGGCGGGGGCGTACGTATTGTCTTTCTGGATGCTCTGCAGTAGCAGGTTGATAGCTTCGGGGAGCCGCCCCGCCTGTTGGAGCTCCAGGGACCGGTCGAATAGCTTCTTCGCCTTGCCTTTGTCAGCCTGGAACAGCCCGCTCAGCGCGTTGGCAGCCAGGACAGCCAGGCCGGCGACGGCCAGCGTTGTCCAGGTATCGTCGGAGGAGTTGTCGCTCATGGCTGGCTAGTCTCAACGCTAGACTGTGCTCGACAATGCAACTAATTTTTATTATACTATAGACATTAATTTATAAAAATATGACTTTGCTTGATGAAGGCTTGAGGGGAGCGCCCGGTTTCTTCCGGCGGCGCATCCCCAGCCGGACGGTACTTCTCGCGGGCTGTGGCTGGCGGGCGGCACGGTCGCGCCCCTGGGCGCGGAGCCGGATGCCCGGCGCGCTTCCAACAGGCACTCTCTCATCATCGCTCACACCGTCGTCCGGCGGTCGCCCACGACCGCGAGTTTGCAGTTGAAGGAGGCCCGGCCATGGCAACTTCTGTCCAGTGGCAGCTTGCGCATGATGCCGCAGTGCGTTATGAGCAGATCCTCGTCCCTTCGATTCTCGGACCCTTCGCGCGCGCCCTGGTAGACTGGGCCCAGCTCCCGGCGGGTGACACCGTGCTGGATGTCGGGTGTGGCACGGGCGCCGCCGCGCGCGCCGCCGCTGAGCGCGTCGGCCCGGCAGGAAGCGTCACCGCCGTCGACGTGAACCCCGGCATGCTCGACGTCGCCCGATCGCTCCCACCGGTGCGCGGTGCCCCGATCACGTGGCGGGAGGGCAGCGCCTACCAGCTCCCGCTGCCCGACAGGTCGGTGGAGCACGTCATCTGCGCGCAGACTCTACAGTTCCTCGAAACGCCCGGCCTGGCCCTGGCGGAGATGCACCGCGTGCTGAAAGCGGGCGGGCGCGTTGCCTTGAGCGTGTGGTGTCCCATCCGGGAGAACCCGTACTTTCACGTGTTGGTGGATGCCGTCGCCCATTACATCGATCCCGACACGGCGAAGGGCCTGGGAGCCGCCTTCGCGCTCACGGACGCCGACCGCGTGGTTGCGCTGCTGCACGGCGCCGGGTTCTCGACGTTCGAGGTGGCGCCGTGGTCGATCGAGCTAGACCTGCCCGCGCTCGACACGTTCGTGCCCCGGCATATCAGCGCCACGCCGATGTCCCCCGGTTACAGCGCCGCGCCGCCGGCCCGGCAGGCTGCGGTCGTCGCGGATGTGGCGGCCCGGCTAGCCCACTTCGCGGCGAGCGATGGCCAGGTGAGGATTCCGTTCCGCTCGTATTTTGTCGCCGGGCGCAGCTAACTCAGCGAGAGGGGTGGGCTGCCACCGTCGCGCAGCCCATCCCCGGCGCGCCCCTCAGCGGCCACAACTCCACTCACCTCACATGCTCCCCTCCGGTCCCCAGCAGCCCGTGTTGGGGATGGTACAAACCGGTCCAGGAGCTTATAATCTGGGGGCTGAGAATCACGTGATTCTCGACTGGGGAGGGGATTGAATATGGCCAAAACAAACGAAAGCACATTTCGCAATCTGCGCCGCTTCAACCTGTTCATGGGGTTATTTCACTTCATCCAGGGCGTGCTGATGCTGATCCTCAGTGACCTGGATTTCAAGCTGCCCGTCACGACCTCCTTTTTGGAATACGATGAAGTGACGGAGAAGCTCGTCTCCAACCCGGAGACGGCGTTCCATTTGCCGCTGGCGCTGCTGGTGGCGGCTTTTCTCTTCATGTCGGCCCTGGCCCACTTCCTGATCTCGACTCCGGGCATCTATGAGTGGTACGTCAAAAATCTGAAGAAGGGCGCCAACTACGCGCGGTGGATCGAGTACGCGTTCAGCTCGTCGGTTATGATCGTGGCGATCGCGATGCTGTTCGGCATGTACGACATCGCGCTGCTGCTGGTCATTTTCACGTTGAACGCCATGATGATCCTGTTCGGCTGGATGATGGAGCTGCACAACCAGACGACCCAAAAGACGGACTGGACCGCCTTCATCTTCGGCTGCATCGCCGGAGCCGTGCCGTGGATCGCGATCTTCATCTACTTCGTCGGCTCGGTGACCAGCGGCGAGCAAGTTCCGAACTTCGTCTACGCGATCTACGTCTCGCTGTTCGTGTTCTTCAATATCTTCGCGGTCAACATGGTGCTGCAGTACAAGAAGGTTGGGCGCTGGCGCGATTACCTCTACGGCGAGAAGGCGTACATCGTGCTCTCGCTGGTGGCCAAGTCGCTGCTGGCCTGGCAGGTGTTCTTCGGCACCCTCCAACCGAATTAAGGCTCTGCGCCTCTGACATCATGGTTGCGCTGGCCCGGCGTCGGGCTGTTGTGCGGCTCGTTCCGTGTTCAGCGCCAGCCGCCGAACGCGCCGGGGGCGCTCCCACACGGGAGCGCCCCCTTAGTGTCCCCACCACCGTTCTGCGCTCACCTTACGGCGAACGTCATCACGCATTCCATCAGGGCCGTTCCGTTACGCGCCTTTCTCGACCAGGCGCGCCAGAGCGGTGAATTTGAGCGGAAGATAGGCGGTCCCCGTTTCCTTGTCGATCCGGGTGTTGCCCAGGGCCGGGATCACGTTGCGCCCGGTCTCGGACTCGGCAAATGGCCCGCCAACAAGCTCGTATTTGAGGATGGCGCCGCTGTGCCGGTCGAAGAAGAAGTCGTGCATGTGGCCGAGCAGCGTGCCGTCCGCGCTGTAGAAGCGCGTGTCTGGCTTAAGCGTGCCATCCTGGAGCAGCCGCCGGATATCGAACAGCTCGTCGGCCCTGACGATCATAGTGGCCGCCCAGGCGAAGACCTGCCCCGGCTCGATCCGTTTGACGCCCATCCACGGCAGCACCAGCGTCTCGCGGGATGTGGGCTCGAGGGTGAACGCGGCGATGCGGGACAGGTGCGGATCGATCAGAATGGCGCTGATATGCCCCAGCACGACGTCCGTATTCGCCGCGATGATCGGATCGTTGATGACCGCATTCCCGCTCACTGTCTGGATCATCAACATCACCCCCAGCCGCCATTACAGTCGCCCATTTCTCCATTACCTTACCGGGTTCTGGTCTAAATATACGGGAAATCCCCCGTGAATTCATGAGAATTCCAGGGGATTTCGGTATAGGAAAATCGGCTGATATGGCGCGAGCGGCTAGACCAGTTGGTTCTTCAATGCCAGGGCGACAGCCTCGGCGCGATTGGCGGCGTCTAGTTTGGACAGGACGCTGGAGACATGGTTCTTGACGGTCGACTGGCTGATCACCAGCCTGTCGCTGATTTCCTGGTTGCTCAGCCCTTCGACCAACAGCCTCAATACCTCACGCTCGCGTTCTGTCAGATCGTGGCCGGGAGCTGGCGGCCTGGTCGCCGCGCTGATCAGCACCTGGGTGGCTTCCGGCGCCAGCACGGACTTGCCCTCGTAGGCTTTGCGAATGGCCGCTGATAGCTCGTCAATCGAGACGTTCTTCAGCAGGTAGCTGATCGCCCCGGCCTGCAGCGCGCCCTGGACCAGATGGTCCTCTTTGAACGTGGTGAGCGCGATGATCTGGATCTCGGGGTGATCCGCGTGGATGCGCTCCATCGCCGTGATGCCGTCCATCACGGGCATCATCAGGTCCATCAGGATCACGTCGACCTCGTGTGACTGGCACAAGCGAATGGCGGCATCACCATTGGCCGCCTCGCCGACCAGCACGAAATCGTCGAACGCCGCCAGCATATTGACCAGACCGTTCCGTACGATGTCGTGATCGTCCACGACCATGACGCGAATTGCGGTTGGTTCACTCATGAGTTTGCCTTTCCGGGGGCGTTTCCCATGTCACCGTGATCTGGGTACCCTCGCCTTTGCTGCTGTGGATGTCAATGGCTGCGCCCACGTTCTCGGCGCGCTCGCGCATGATGTTCAGGCCCATGCTGGCCGGTGGGCGGCTGTCGGGATCGAATCCCACGCCGTCATCGCTGATCGCGAAGGTCGAGCCGGCGCTGTCCTGAACCAGCCGGATACTGACCTGCGACGCCTGGGCATGCTTGACGATGTTGTTGAGCGCCTCTTGGGTAATCCGGTAGAGGACCAATTTTAAATCAGGTGCGAGGTTCTCGGTGCCATCGAGCTGGAGCGATATGTGCAGCCGTTTGCGGGCCAGCACCGCTTCTCTCAACTGCTCGAGCAGGCTCGCCAGGCTGATATCGGCCAGGGACTCCGGCCGGAGCTCCAACAGCACCGCGCGGGTTTCGGCCAGCGCGCCGCGCGCCAGTTGGTGAAGCTCGGCCAGCTTGGGGCCCAGGCTGGCCGGATCGCGTTCCGCCTGCCGCATCAGCGTTTCGGTCGAAATCGTGACGGCGAAGAGCGTCTGGCTGACGGCGTCATGCAGATCGCGAGCCAGCCGCTGGCGCTCGTGGTGGGCGGTCAGCTCCCGGGTTTCTTCGTGCAGGCGCGCGTTCTGGATGGCAATCGCGGCCTGTTCGGCAAAGGCCTGCAGCCGGTCGGCATGGATCGGGGTGAAGAAATAGGGAATCAGGCTGCCGAGGTTGATGAACCCGATCACCTGGCCTTTGGCGGCGATGGGCACACCGGCATAGGAGCGCCAGAAAACGGCCGGGGTGACGTTGAGCATCTGCCCTTCGCTCATGTGCTCCACGTCGGGGATGATCAGGGGTCTTCGCGTCTGGCGCATGACCTGCAGGTTGGGCGTCTCGGCGACGACAAAGTCTAGCTCCTCGATCTCTTCTTGAAGCCCACGGCTCGCGTAGCCCCGGCTGCGCTCGATCTTGGCCCGCTCCCCATCGATCAGCATGATCTCGGCGGCGTCGTGTGGTACCACGTGCCTCAGGTTGGTCAGCAGCCGGTCCAGAATCTCCGCCATATCCACGGTGCTGTTGAGCGCGTTGGCGATGTCGCGCAGGGCTTCGGCCAGCGCCCGCTGTTCCTGTTCGGCCAGGACCAACTGCTTGTAGTCGGTGATGTCTTCCGCGATGCCGGCCACACGGTAAACCTTTCCGGCGTCATTCTGGATCGGCAGGGTGCGAGCGCGTATCCACCGGGTGTCGCCGTCCGGGCGGACGATGCGATATTCCTCGTTGAAATCGCCATCATAATGCTGTTGGAGGGCTTCCAGAACGCGATCGCGGTCTTCGGGGTGGATGAATTCGACGAAGGAGCGAGGGTGCTCATACAGGCGGTCACGAGGGACGCCCCACACATCGGCAAAGGCGGCGCTCACATATAGCATTTGGCCGGTCTGGACGTCGCGCAGCCAGAGCACTTCGTGAATGTTGTCGGTCAACTGCCGCAGACGCTGTTCGCTTTCTTCGCGCGCTGCCTGGGCCCACTTGAGGGCTGTGATGTCGCGCGCGATCGTCGACGCACCGATGATCTGCCCGTCCGCATCCTTGATGGGCGAGACGGTCAGCGCGATGTCGATTTGTTTGCCGTCTTTGCGCACGCGCTTCGTTTCGATGTGCGAGACCGGTTCGCCGCGCCTGATCTTGTCCATGATGTGGCGGAATTCTTCATCCGTTCCAGGCGGGAACAACACGGAGACTGACTGCCCGATGATTTCGTCAGCCGTCCATCCGTAGATGCGCTCCGCCGCGGCATTCCAGCTCGTGATGGTTCCGTCCAGCGTTTTGCCAATGATGATGTCCTGGGAGCTTTCGACAATCGCGGCCAGATAGAGCTTGGCCTTTTCGGTTTCTTTGCGATCGGTGATGTCCTGCATCACGACCAGGAACTGCTGGGGTGCCCCGGTCCTGGTCCGGATGAGCGTCATGGTCAGGTTGGCCCACATGACGCTGCCATCCTGACGCACGGAGCGCGTTTCCAGCGTGGCATCCTGCAGCTCACCAGCCAGCAGCCGGTTGGCGCTTTCTCGGTCTTCCTCAAGGTCATCCGCAAAGATGGTGTCGGCGAAGTCCATTTGCAGGAGCTCTGCCGGGCTGTAGCCGAGCATGTCGCACAAGCGCTGGTTCACCAGTATGAAGCGCCCAGCGACGTCCAGGTAGGCCAGCCCCACGGCGGCCCGCTCGAACATGACGCGAAAACGCTCCTCGCTTTCGCTCAAGTCGGCCTGCGTTTGTTGGCGCGCGAGCGCGTGGCGGATGGCGCGCTGCAAGGTCGGGCGGTCCAGATGCTCCGTGGCCAGATAGTCTTGCGCGCCCTGGTGCATGGCCTGGACGCCAGCGTCCTCACTGCCGGCCTGGGCGAGCACGACGATGGCCGCGCCGGGCGCGCTGGCGCGCACGCGGCGCACCGTATCGATCCCCTGGCTGTCGGGCAGATCGAGGGCTAGCAGGATCACGTCGGGCTGGGCGCGCGCCAGGTAGGCCAGCCCGTCGGCCCATCGGGCCACCGTGTCGATCCGGAGATCGGGCAGCAGTTCCCCAATCAGGCGCGCATCGGCCGGGTTGTTGTCGATCAACAGCGCGCGGATCGGCTGCGGTGAGGCTGTGTGGATGGATGGCATTCGCTCAGGCTCCTGGCTGGGCTTGCTCCTGGAAGGCGTCGCGGAGGAAGGTTCTCCGGACGTGCGCGGAGAACAAAACCCCACAACGCTCAATTGTTTTCCACCCAAATATTTCCGCCAATAATATCACGAGACGGCCAAAGCCACCCCTCGAGCATATCACCCAATCTACCTACCCGGTTTTGGGCTGTTGGGCTCATGTGATCAGCGGGGCGCTGGCGTAACATCAGAGGTAGAAACGGCAATAGAGATGAGGGAGTTTGAAATGTCCGACGCACTGTGGAATCAGATCAAAGGCAACTGGAAGCAGCTTCGGGGCGAGATCAAGAAGCAGTGGGGCGAGCTCACCGACGATGACCTGGATAAGATCGAAGGCGAGCGCGACAAGCTGGTGGGCCTCATCCAGGAACGGTATGGCGAAGCTCAGCACGAAGTCCAGCGCCAGGTTGACGAATGGCTGTCTCGGCGTCGCGAAACGGATATGTCCTAACTGGTACGGAAACCAACCTGGCGACAAGGCCCCCGGTCACACGGGGGCCTAATTTATTGTGCCAGGAGCGCCCTGCCGGGGCGGGGTGCTCGGTCTACTCCTGCAACCTGCGAGAAGCGAGACGCTCCGTACCCGTCTCCCCTCTCATGGCGCTCTCCGGCGAGCCTAACCCGGTTTCGCGCGCGCATCCCGGCAAGCGCCCCTCGCAGCCCGGCTATACGGAACCGAATCGCCGCATCGCGCCGGGATGCTGCTGGCTAGTCCACACTGATCTCCACCTGGTAGGTGTAGTCGCCGCTGTTGTAGATCCTGAAGCCATCGAAGACCGGCTCGCGTATGGCCAGCGTGGCCGCGAGTGACACGCGCTGCCCGCTCCAGCTCGACAGCAGGAGCACGTGGTGCGCGCAGGCCAGCTCGCCGCTGGTGTCGGTATAAACGGCCACATCGCGGGCGTCGACCGGCTGCCCGGCTGCCGCGAACTGGACGTCCATCGCCGCCAGATTGCTGGCGAGCGTGCTCTCGTCCGCGGCGCACCATGTCACATCCCACACGTAGGACTGGTCGCGCTGGACCGTGCCGGACACCGTCTGCACGCGCGGGCTGGTGCTCTCCGCGAAGGAGCTCG
>Ga0123333_10001955_pt1 | contig 21435 bp, 14 predicted proteins | sample BioC12SIPDNA_3_FD_89957 | JGI IMG/M metagenome (GOLD analysis project Ga0123333, IMG submission 89957) | Anaerobic biogas reactor microbial communites from Washington, USA - Biogas_R2_B C12 SIP DNA | ecosystem: Engineered > Bioreactor > Anaerobic > Unclassified | place: Washington, USA... | reverse complement strand
GCCGCGGTGGCCGCCGGCGTCGACGGCTACCTGATCACCGACTGGGGCGACGGCGGGCACCACCAGCCCCCGTCGGTGAGCGATCCGCCGATCCTCTACGGCGGGGCGGTGGCCTGGGGCCCGGAGGCCAACGCGGACATCGACCTGGCCGCCACCGTCGACCGGATCGTGCACGGCGTGGCCGTGGTCGACGGCGTGCCTCGGGCGGACGGCTCGCCCGCGACCGGCGGCGTGCCCGGGCCGATCGGCTCGATCGGGTCGGCCGCTGGCTCGATCGGGCGGGTCCTCGAAGCGGTCGGCGGGGTGCACGGCCGCACCGGCGTGGTCGCCCGGAACCTGAGTCCGCTGGTCGCCGCCCTGTTCCCCGACCAGGTGCACCTGACCGGCGGCACGCCCGACCGTGACGCGGTGGCGGAGGTGGTGGCCACGCTCGACCGGGCGCGCGACGACCTGGCCCGGGCCCGCTCGGCGGCGACCGACGCGGCGGACGTCGTCGAGGAACTGGACGTGGCGATCGGTCTCGCCCGCCACGGCGCCCTCCGGATGGCCGCCCGGGCCGAGGGCCGCGACCCCGACGGCGACGCGGCCGCGATGCACGCCGACCTGGCCCCGCTCGTCGGCCGCTACCGCGCCGCCTGGTCGGCCCGCGCCCGCCCCGGCGGCCTCGCCGACAGCGCCGCCCGCATCGAGCGCACCCTCGCCCACTACGCGCCGCGGTAACAGGTGGGGTCGGAGGAAAACCGTTACCGCGGCCGGGTTGCCATTCCGATATATCGCGATAGTCTCTCGACAGAACACGAACGAACTGCCACAGGAGGCAGCATGGACTACATGGACGAACGACAGGAACGACAGGGCGGGCGACGCGGCGGCCGAGGCGGGCGCGGCCCGTCCGGTCGCGGCGGCCGGGGCCCGCGGGGCGCCCGCGGCGGCCCGGGTGGGCCCGGTGCGTGGGGCGACGGCGGGTTCGGCTTCGGGCCGCCCCGGGGCCGTGGCGGTCAGCGCCTGCGACGCGGCGACATCCGCACCGCGCTGCTGGCGGTGCTGGCCGAGGCGCCCGGCCACGGCTACGAGCTGATCGGACGCCTGGAGGAGAAGTCGAACGGCGCCTGGCGGCCGAGCCCGGGGTCGGTCTACCCGACGCTCCAGCTCCTCGAGGACGAGGGCATGGTCGTCGCCGAGGAGCGCGATGGACGGCGCGTCTTCTCGATCACCGACGACGGCCGGGTCGAGGCCGACGCCCGCCTCGGAGCGTCGGGCACGCCGCCGTGGGAGCGGTTCGGCCGCGACCGCGGCCACGGCGAGCTCCGCGAGGCGATGGGCCAGCTCGGCGCCGCCGTGGGGCAGGTCGCGTCGGTCGCCACCGACGAGCAGCGAGACCGCGCCGTCGAGGCGCTCCGCGAGGCCCGCAAGCGCCTCTACGCGATCCTCGCGGAGGACTGAGCGCCCGCCCGGCCCCAGGGCGGGGCCCGGCGGCACCCGTGTGGTTCACCGGAAGGCGTGCGAGCTTCCTCCGACCCCGGTGGTAACAGTTTTCCTCCGACCCCAGGTGTTACCGGTCAGCAGCAGACGTGGGTGGTGAGCGGGCCGCCGTTCCACTCGATCGCGTCGGTGAACGCGGCGATCACGTCCATCGGCCGGCCGGACAGGTCGGCGCACGCCCGGTGGAGGTTGAGGACGAGCCGCTCGGCGTCGTCCCACTCCGAGAAGGGGCCGAGGTCGCAGGCGCGAGCCGCCTCCAGGGGCGGGACGTCGCGGGCGACCGCGTCCTCGGCGGTCCGCAGCACCAGGTCGTAGTAGCGGCGGTGCTCGGCGAGCACGCGGGGCAGGTCGGCCGCACCGAACACCGGGCCGTGACCGGGGACGACCGTCACCGGATCGAACGTGGCGATCAGGTCGAGCGCGGCCCGGGCCCCGGGCACCGACCCCTGGAACACGAGCGGCGTCAGGCCGTGGAACAGCAGGTCGCCGGAGAACAGCACCCGGACGCCGGGCACCCACGCGACCAGGTCGCCGTCGGTGTGGGCGGTACCGCCGGGGTGGTGGACCTCGACCACCCGCCCGCCGACGTGCGCGGTCAGGCCGCTCGTCACCGTCACGTCGGGGACGCGGCGGGTGACCGCGCCCCAGTCCGGGACCGGATCCCACACCGGTGGGCAGCCGTCGATCACTGGGTCGTCGAGCAGAGTCCGGCGCATGTTCTCGTGGCCGACGAGCGTCGTCGCCGCCGGCAGGAAGCCGTTGCCGTAGGTGTGGTCGCCGTGGGCGTGGGTGTTGACGGCGACGACGAGGTCGGCGTCGGTGGTGGCCGCCACCGCACCGAGGAAGCGACGGGTCCGGGCCTCGGTCGCACACGTGTCGACGATCAGGGCGGCGCCGTCGCCGATCACCAGCCCGGCGTTGTTCAGCCACCACGTGCCGTCGGGCTGAACCCACGCGTGCACGCCGTCGGCCACCTCGTGCAGCACGGCGGCGTCGATGCCGGCCGGATCCGGGCCGTGGTCGTGGTCGTGGTGTCCGGGGTGGCCGTCCGGGGCGCCGTGGTTGTGCCGGCCGTCGTTGGCCTCGTGGTCGTGGGCTCCGTCGTCGTCGGCTCGGGGGTCGTCGGGCGGCGGGGCGGCGGGCATCGAGCGATCCTCCCACCCCGCGACCGACCCCGCCGGGCGACCGGACCCCACAGACGGGGGCCCACGGATCGGGCCTGCGGGCACGGATCGAGACCCAGGACCACAGCCCGCGGACCACGAGGCCAACGACGGCCGGCTCTACCTGACCGGAATCGCCCCGCAGGTCGTGGCCCGGCTCGCCGATCACGCCGCCGCGCCGACGGGCGTCGCCCGCCTCTTCCCGGCGACGCCGGTGATCGGCGAGTCGACCGTCGCCGCCCTCGCCGACGCCCGCGCCTGGGGTGGTCGAAGGAGGACGCGGCCGCCCGTAGCCGGCCGCTCGGGGGTGTCGCCTGGCGTCGGGTCAGCCGGTGGCGGTGCGCACCGGCGTGACGTCGCCCTCGTCCGCCGTGGGTCCGGTCAGGCGGCCCGCCGCGATCCGGGCGACGACCAGCGCGATCACCGCGATGGCGAGGCCCGCCGCCGTCACCCCGGCGAGGGTGAGGAACAGCTTGTTGGTGAGCGAGTCGATCATCAGCCCGACCGCCCGGCGGGCGCCGGCCGCGTCCGGGATGTCCGCCGCGCGCGAGAGGGCGAGGTCGAGCACGATGCGTACGATCAGCGCGGCCAACCCGACCGCCGCGGCCAGCACCGCGGTCGCCCGCAGCCGGCGGTTCGCGACGGCGATGCACGCGACCGCCGCGGCGATGGTCAGGGGGACGGCGACGACCAGGAGCCGACGGGCGTGGGCGAGCGCGTCGCGAACCGTGGTGACCACCCCGCCCGCCCGGGCGACCGCGTCGGCCTCGTAGACGACGAGGAGCCCGCGCTCCGCACCGACGTCGACGCCGAGGACGTCGGACAGCGCCTGCCGCCGGTCGGCGGGATCGTCGAGCGCCGCGAGGTCGGGGATCTCGAGGCGCTCCAGGTGGCCGCGCGACTGGAGCTCGCGCAACCCGTTGGAGATGAGGGGCAGGAGGTCGATCGCGACGGAGTCACCGTCGACTACGAGCGCCGGTGACGTTTCGGTGTCGCCGTCGACGACCCGGACGGCGGCGGCGTGGACCGCCTCGACCGCGCCGGGCACGTTGCGCTGCACCCAGCCGGAGCGGAGCTGCTCCGAGAGCCGCTCCTCGACGACCGCCTCCAGGCGGGTCGTGAGCCACGGCTCCACCCGTGCGACGGCGCGGGCGTCGGTCGCGTCGGCCCTCGCGAGCAGCGCGTCGCGGGCCAGCGCCACCGCCTCCCGCGACAGGAAGGCGGCGAGGGCGGCGGTGACCTCGTCGTCGTCGAGCGCGGCCTCGGTCGCCACCCGCGACGTCGACGGGCTGTCGACCCAGCGTTGGGCCCACCCGCCGAGCACGCACGTGATCAGGCCGATCACCGCCACGGCGCCGGCGAGCACCGACGCGATCCTTCGCCCGAGCTTCACGACCTCTCCCATCCGCGGCGACCGGGCCACCCCGACCCGTGTGCCGCATCCACGGCGGGCAGCGTAGGACCCGCGCGCGGACGACGGGGGAGGACGCGCCGAGGTGATCGGTGGCTTCTCGGCGGGACCGGCCCTCCGCATGGCCGGACGACCGGTGCGAACCGGCTCCGGACGATCGGACCGACCTGGCTCCGTCGATCGATCGGTCACGCCGACCGCTCGCTCGATGCGAGATCCGACCGGCCCCGTGCCAGGATGACGCGATGACGGTCGTAGTCGGAGTCGACGAATCCGATCACGCGCGCGAAGCGCTCCGCTGGGGGGTCGCCGAGGCGTCCGCCCACGGCCGTGACGTACGGGCCGTGCTCGCCTGGTCCTACCTCGACCAGCACGGCCCCGACGGCGAGGTCGCGTTCCGGGCCGACTACGGGCAGGCCGACGCCGAGGCCGCGCTCGACGGCATCGTCGACGCCACGGTGGCCGACGCCGCCGTCGAACGGGTCGCGGTGAACGACCTCCCCGCCCGCGCCCTGCTGGAGGCCGGGGCCGACGCCGACCTGCTGGTCGTCGGGGCCCGCGGGCTCGGCCGGCTGAAGGGGACGGTGCTCGGGTCGGTCAGCCAACAGGTGGTCGACCACGCCCCGGTGCCCGTGGCGATCATCCGGGCCGGTGGCGGAGGGGCCACCGGCGGGCCGGTCGTCGTCGGCGTCGACGGGTCCGACAACTCGGTCGCCGCGCTGGCGTTCGCGCTCGAGGAGGGACGAGCTCACGGCGTCGGGGTCACGGTCGTGCACGCGAGCCGCCTCGACCCGGACCCCGACCTGATCGGCGCCGCCCTCGACCGATGCGACACCGAGGGTGTCGCCGTCGACGCGGTGGTCGTCGAGGAGACGCCCGCGACCGCGTTGCTCGACGCCGCCGAGGGCGCGTCGCTCGTCGTCGTCGGCTCCCGCGGCCGCGGTGGCTTCGCCCAGCTCCTGCTCGGATCGGTCAGCCGCTCGGTCGTGAATGGCGCCGCCGGACCGGTCGTGGTGGTGCCGCCGCCGCTGCGCAGCCACGCGGCCGCCGGCTGACCGGCCCGCATCCGTGTCGCCTGAGCCGGGAAGGCTGCCGAGCGGTCGTCACGGCCTGTCCCGCGAGGAGGTCGCCCGGTCGCAGCGCGACCGCATGATGACCGCCCTCGCCGACGCCATGGTCGAAGCCGGGTACGGCGCGACCACGGTCGCCGACGTGCTCCGCCGGGCGGGCGTGTCGCGGGAGACGTTCTACCAGCACTTCTCGTCGAAGCAGGACTGCTTCCTCCAGACCTTCGACGCCGCCGCGGCGGGGCTGCTCGCGGTGCTCGACGGAGACGCCCGGGCGCTCCGCGAGGCTTCCCGGGCCGAGCGCTTCGAGCGGCTGTTCGGTCGGTACCTCGACCTGATCGTCGAGAGTCCGGCGTACGCCCGACTGTTCCTCGTCGAGTCCTACGCGGCCGGACCGGCGGCGATCGAGCGGCGGGCAGCGGTGCAGGCCCGCCTGGTCGACGGCATGGTCGAGGCCCTCGGACTGCGGCGCCAGCGGGATCGCTTCGCCGCCGAGGTGCTCGTGGCCGCGGTCGGGTCGCTGGTCACCGCGCCGCTCGTCGCGGGTGACGTCGCCGCGGTCGCCGCCCTCCGCGACCCGGTGCTCGCCCTCGCCGACGACCTCTTCCGCTAGAGCCCGCAGATCCCCAGATTTCAACCCTGGTCCACCGCATCGGGGGAGGAGGGTTGAAATCTGGGGATCTAGAGGGTCCAGCGTGCGGCGGCGCGGCGGTCGTCCCAGTAGGAAGCGAAGCGGCCGCCGAGGGCGAGGAGCTCGTCTCGGGCGCCCGCCTCGATGACCCGGCCGTCCTCGACGAACACGACGTGGTCGGCGTGGGCGATCGTCCGCTCGCGGTGGGCGACGATAACGACGGTGCGACCGGCTCCGTCGGCTCCCGCGGGCGCGTCGGACCCGTCGGTGAGCGCGGCGAGCACGGCGGCCTCGTTCTCGGAGTCGATGGCGCTGGTGGCCTCGTCGAGGAGCAGCACCGGTGCGTCCTTCAGTAGGGCGCGGGCCAGGCTGACCCGCTGGCGCTCGCCGCCGGACAGGGCGGCGCCCCCCTCCCCGACGCGGGTGTCCCACCCGTCCGGGAGGCGGGCGACGATCTCGTCGACCCGGGCCCGCACCGCCGCCGCGTCGACCTCGGCGTCGGTCGCGCCGGGTCGACCCTGGCGGACGTTGTCCCGGATCGTCCCGTCGAACAGGTAGACGTCCTGGAAGACGATGCCGAGCTGGTCGAGCAGGGCGTCGGGGTCGACGTCGCGCACGTCGCGCCCGCCGATGCGCACCGACCCGCCGTCGACGTCGTGGAAGCGGGCGATGAGCGACAGCGCCGTCGTCTTGCCCGCTCCGGACGGCCCGACGATCGCGGTGGTGGCCCCGGCGGGCGCCACGAACGACACCCCGTCGAGGATCGCCCGCCCGCCCGCCTCGAAGCGGACGTCGGCCAGCTCGACCGACACGGGACCCGCCGGCAGCGGCTCAGGCCGCTCCGGGCGGGGCAGTGGCGGCGCCTCGACCAGGTCGATCGTGCGCCGGAGCGTCGCCCGCAGCGTCTCGACCGCGGGGGCGAGGTCGGCCAGCTCGGTGAAGGGCTCGAGGTAGCGGACGATGACGACGAACACGGCGATCGCCTCGGGGACGCCGAGGTCGCCGGCCCGCCAGCGTCCGACGGTGGTGAGGGCGAGGACGAGGAGCGTCGCCTGGGACGCGATCGAGAACAGCACCCGGCCGGGGATCGACCAGCCGAGGAGCCCGAGGGTCGCCCCGCGCTGGCGGACGAGCGCGTCGTCGAGGGCGGAGCCCTCCGCGCCGGCCCGGCCCGCACCGCGCAGCACCGGCTGGGTGCGGGCGAACTCGACGACGCGCTGGTCGACGTCCTCGGCCGCCTCGGTGAAGCGGGCGTCCGCGCCACGTTGGAGCCGGTCGGAACCGGCCCGGGCCGCCTGGAGCAGCGGGGCGCACACCAGCGCGGCCAGCCCGATCGGCCACGAGACCGCCAGCAGGAGCACACCGATCGCGTAGGGCAGGAGCGTCGCGACGGTGACCGGTGTGATCATGTTCGACATGCCCGAGAACACCTCGGGGCCGACCGAGGTGAGGGTCCGCTGGGCGGCGGTGGTGCGCTCGGGCGTCAGCCAGCCGAGGGGCACCTCGCGCAGCCGGTCGGCCAGGCGCACGAGGAGCGACTCCATCAGCCCGGCGCCGACGGCGAAGCCGGTCCGCGAGGCGCGGAGGTCGACGACCCACCCCGCGACCGTGAGCGCGGTGAGGGCACCGACCCAGGGCCACGCGTCCGACGGTTGGTCGCCGAACAGCTCCCGCACGATCGGCACCAGCACCACGCACGAGGCGGCGCGCACGACGGTGCCGACCACGACGAGCGCGACGAAGGTGCGGAACCGGCCCCGGTCGGCGTCGGGGACGAGGGCGGCGAGCAGGCGGATCACCTCCGGCCTCCCGTCGTCGGTACGGCCGCCGCCTCCCACAGGTCCGCGTAGCGACCTGCCGCGGCGAGAAGCTCCGCGTGGCGGCCCCGCTCGACGATCCGGCCGTCCTCGAGCACGACGATCGAGTCGGCGTCGACGATCGTGGGCAGGCGGTGCGCGATGACGAGCACGGTGCGGCCTCGCACGAGCGTCGAGAGCGCCTCCTGCACCCGGCGCTCGGACTCCGGGTCGGCGAACGCGGTGGCCTCGTCGAGCACGAGCACCGGCGGATCGGCGAGCAGGGTTCGGGCGATCGACAGGCGCTGGGCCTCCCCGCCCGACAGGCGCACGTCGACGCCCACGACGCTGTCGTAGCCGCGGGGCAGGCGGTCGATGCGGTCGGCGAGCTGGGCGGCCTCGGCGGCGGTCCGCACCTCGGCGTCGGTGGCGTCGGGGCGGGCGAGGGCGATGTTGTCGCGGATGGTGCCGTGCACGGTGCGGACGTCCTGGAACACGGTGCCGACCAGTCGGTGCAGGGCGTCGGGCGGCACCGAGCGCAGGTCGATCCCGCCGATCTCGACCGACCCCGAGTCGGGGTCGTGGAAGCGGGCCAGGAGCGCGGCGAGGGTGGACTTGCCCGATCCCGACGGGCCGACCAGGGCGGTGAAGCTCCCGGCGGGCAGGTCGAGGTCGACGCCGTGCAGGACGGGCTGGCCGGCCCGGTACGAGAACGTGACGTCGCGGAGGGCGACCGCCGGTCCTCTCCCGACCTCGGGCTCGGCGACGGCCTGGCCCCGGACGGTCAGCTCCGGTTCGGTGAGCGCGAGGCCCACCCGCTGGGCGGCCGCCATCGACTGGCGGTAGGTCGCCGCGCCGTACGCCGCGCCGAGCAGCTTCGGCCCGAACGTCACGCCGAACACGAGGAACGTCAGCAGCGTCGTCGGGCTCATCGTGTCGGCGGTGACCAGGAACGTCCCGGCCGCGACGATCACCCATAGGAACGTCGTGGGCCGGGCGGCGAGGGCGGCGATCGCCTTCTGGCGACCGAGGGGCACCTGCCACTCGTGCACGAAGCTCGTGTAGTCGGCCAGCGTCCGGTGGAACCCGGTGCCCCCGGCGACGCCCTCGCCCCGCCCGTAGGTGCGGACGACGGTGGCCCCCTCGAGGTAGGCGACCGCCTCGGCGCCGACCCGCTCGGCCCAGCGCCCGTGCTCGGCGATCTTCTCGGCGCTGACGTAGGCCATCTTCCAGACCATCACCCCGTACACGAGGATCGGCACGAGCAGGAGCCCGGCCAGCCGGGCGTCGACGACGAACAGGTAGACGAGAACGACGAGCGGCGTCGTGATCGCCGCGACCAGGTCGAGCACGGCGTGGGTCACGAGGTAGTGGAGGCTCGCGGTGTCGTCGACGACGAGCTGGCGGACGGTGCCCGACGTGCGGTCGCTGAACCACCCGAGCGGCAGGCGGGCGAGCTTGGCGACGAGCCGCTGCTTGACCGTGAGCGCGAAGCGGGCGTCGACCACGTGCATCACCGCGACCAGCGTGGCGGTGAGCGTGGTGCCGACGCCGAGGACCACCAGGGCGGTGACGGCGAGGGGGCGCAGCTCGGACGGTTCGGCGCCGTTCAGCATCCGGCGGGCCGCCTCGACCAGCAGGACGAGGGGGACCAGCTCGATCAGGGCGACGATCACCTGGGCGACGGCCGCGAGCCGGAACACCCCCTTCAGGGGGGCGAGCAGCTCGCGCCCGGCCTGCGACCGCCACCGTCGACCGCTCCCGCCGGGCGCGGCGTCGACGTCGGGACCCTCCGCGCGGGCGGCGTCGCTCGCGGACGACGCCCCCGCCGCTCCGGTCGCCGCGGCCGTCGGGCCGCCGTCCGGTGCACCCGCGGACGGTGCGCTCGCGGACGGTGCGCTCGCGTCCGCTCCGGGGCCGTCCGGCCCGGCGACGGTCGGCTCGATCACCGTCGGCTCGACCACCTCAGGGGCGTCGAACCCGGGGTCGACCTCGTGCCCCTCGGCGCGGGGCGCCGCCTTGGAGGCCCGTCCGCCCATCGGCTTGCCGACGATCCAGTACGGCGCCAGCTTCAGGTCGGCCTTGGGGAACCCGTGGACGTCGCGCAGCCCGGTGCGCAGCAGCTTGACCGCCTGCTTCTCGGCGCCGGCCCACACGTACCAGTCGGACCAGTCGCGGTGCTCGATCGCCTCGGCGAGGGCGGCCCCGCCCGGGCGGTGCGGGACCCACGTGATGCGCAGCCGCGGGTGGGAGGGGAGGGGGACGTCGCGGTCCTCGGGGTGGAACTGCTCGAGGTACAGCTCGACCGGCAGCCGGTCGGGGACGGCGGCGACGACCTCCCGGATGCCCGGCAGGGACGCCAGGTCGCCGATCAGCAGGTAGCCGGCGGGCTCGGGATCGGGCGGCGTGAACTTGGTCGAGGCGAAGGTGGTGGCGCGCACGGTGGCCCCCGGCGTGGCCGCCGCCGCCCACGCGGAGGCCGGCCCGGCGGGCTCGTGCAGCACGAAGTCGAGGGCGAAGGTGTCGGCCTCGGGGTCGGCGTCGACGTAGGTGTAGCCCCGCTGGAGCTCGCGCTCGGGCTCGCCGGGGTCGGGCACCCAGAGGCGGATCCAGCTCGCCGGCTCGGGGACGAACGAGTCGAACACCCCCGGGGCCACGAACCGGATGCGCCGGTAGTGCGGCGCCAGGTCCTCTACGCCGGTGACGGTGAGCGTGATGTCCTCGGCCCCGAGGGCCTTCATCATCGCCCCCTGGTACCCCCGCGCCATCAGCCCACCCCGAAAACCACACGAGGGGACGAAACCACACGAGGTGCCAGGAGCGTTAGCGGAAAGCGGGCGTCGTCGCTCGACGGATTCCTCGCTGCGCTCGGAACCTGCGGTGCCGTGCTTGCTGGGTCGGCCTCGCCTGTCGGCTCGGCCTCCAGGCACCTCGTGTGGTTTTGCGTTGCGGTCGTCACGCGGCGGCCTCGAGGGCGGGGCGGATGGCGTCGATGCCGTACGGGATCGACAGCGGGCTCGGCGTGTTCAGCGCGAAGGCGGCGGACTGGTCGATCGTGGCGACCGCGCCCGACTGGACGGCCGGCAGGTTGTCCCAGCCGACGAGGTCCTCGACGTCGCCGCCGTTGGGCAGCACGACGAGCACGTCACCGTCGAGCAGGTCGACCCGTTCGAGGCTGAGCTGCAACCGGCCCGTCGCGTCGCCCCCCTCGGCCGCGATGCCGGGGGCGATCCCGAGCCCGAGGTCGGCGAACAGCTCGCCCGCGCCGTCCTCGGCGTCGGCCAGCACCCAGAGCGAGTCGCCGGGCACGTAGTTGACGAACGCGATCGTCCGGCCGTCCAGACCGGGGAGCTCCTCGCCGACGGCGGCGATGGCCGCCTCGGTCTCCTCGATCAGCGCGGCGGCGTCGTCCTCGCGGTGCAGCACCCGGCCGATGATCTCGGTCAGCTCGTCCCAGGGCTGCACCTCGGCGTCGGTGGGGGCGGCGATCACCGGGGCGCCGATCTCGACGAGCGAGTCGTAGTCGGGCTGTCCGGTGGCGGCGTAGGTCACGAGGATCAGGTCGGGCTGGAGGTTGGCGATGGCGTCGCGGGGGAGCTGGTCGACGTAGTTGACCGGCTCGGACCCGTCGAGGCCGTCCTCCTGCCAGGGGAAGTGGTCGGACTCCTGCAGCGGGCTGGTGATGTAGCCGACCGGGGTGACGTCGAGGGCCAGGAGGACGTCGGTCCACTGCGGGTCGAGGCTCACGATCCGCTCGGGCACCCCGTCGACCGTCGTCGTGCCGAAGACGTGGTCGATCTCGACCGACCCGGACGCGGCCTCGTCGCCCGCCGGCTCGTCGTCGGCGGCGGGGTCGTCGCCGCCGCACGCGGCCAGGGCGACGACCAGCGCGACGAGGGCGGCGAGGAGGCGCCACGTCCGGGCGGGTGGGGGAGCGGTGGCCACGGGTTACCTCCGGGGGTCGGTGGCGGCGATCTGTTAGGCGCCCCTAATAGGAGCGGGCGCCATGATGCGTCGCGGCGCGCGCGTCCGGCAACACGGCGTGGTCGCGTGCACGGTCGGTCCGGCTCGTGGGTCGCCGGTCGCGGACATGCGTTCGTCATGAGGGCCGCCGCGATCACGGTGGCCTCGGCGATGCGGCTCGCCGGATCAGGGGGTCGGGTCCACGCCCACGTCGGGCCCGCCGGCGCCGACGGGTGCGCCGCCGGCGGTGTGGTGGCGGCCGATCGGCACGATCAGGGGTGTACCGGAGATCGGATCGGGCACGACGCGGGCGTCGAGGCCGAACACCTCGCGCACGAGGTCCTCGGTGACGACGGTGGCCGGATCGCCCTCGGCGACGATGTGGCCGGTCCGCATGGCGACGAGGTGGTGGGCGTACCGGCAGGCCAGGTTGAGGTCGTGCAGCACGCACACGACGGTTCGGCCGCGCTCCCGGTTGAGGTCGGTGAGCAGGTCGAGCACGTCGATCTGGTGGGTCAGGTCGAGGAAGGTGGTCGGCTCGTCGAGCAGCAGGATGTCGGTGCCCTGGGCGATCGCCATGGCGATCCACACCCGCTGCCGCTGCCCGCCCGACAGTTCGTCGACCGAGCGGTCGGCCAGGTCGGTGGTCGACGTGGCGGCGAGGGCGGCGGCGACGGCGTCCTCGTCGTCGGCCGACCACTGGCGGAACCACCGCTGGTGCGGGTGGCGGCCCCGCGAGACGAGATCCTCGACCGTGATGCCGTCGGGCGCGATCGGCTGCTGGGGGAGGATCCCGAGGCGCTGGGCGACCGTGCGGGTCGGGATGCGGCGGATCTCCTCGCCGTCGAGCAGCACGGTGCCGTGGCGCGGCGTCAGCAGGCGGGCGAGGGCCCGCAGGAGCGTCGACTTGCCGCAGGCGTTCGGCCCGACGATCACGGTGAAGCGGCCGGTCGGTATGGCGACGGAGAGATCCTCGACCACGTCGCGGTCGTCGTAGGCCAGCCGCAGGTGGTCGGCGACGAGACGGGCGGGCACGGGTTCGGTCATCGGCGGGTCATCCTCCGGATCCGATGCGGTTCGAGCGGACGAGCAGCCAGAGGAGGTAGGGAGCGCCGACCGCCGCGGTGACGACGCCGACCGGCAGCTCGATCGGCGAGAACACGAGCCGCGACAGGGTGTCGGCGTAGACGACGATCGCGGCGCCGACCAGTCCGGCGGGCACCAGCGCGGCCGGCCCCGGTCCGACGAGGCGGCGGGCGATCTGGGGCGAGACGAGGGCGACGAAGCCGACCGGCCCGGCCGCCGCGGTGGCGACGGCGGCCAGGGCGGCGGCGCTGACCGCGAGCACGAGCGGGGAGCGGCCGGGCACGCCGAGGCCGCGGGCGGTGTCGTCGCCGAGCTCGAGGGCTCGGAGGGGACGGGCGTTCACCAACGTGACCGGCACCAGCACGGCGAGGGCGGCGGCGAGGGGGCGCACGTGGCTCCACCCGCGGTTGTTGACGCTGCCGGTGAGCCAGATCGTGGCGCGCTGGGCGTCGAACAGCTCGGCGCGGGTCAGCAGGTACGCGACGACGGCGTTGAGCATGGCGGTCACGCCGATGCCGATCAGCACGAGGCGGTAGCTCGACATGCCCTTCTTGAGGGCGAGCAGGTAGATCGCGAGGACGGTGAGGATGGATCCGGCGAGGGCGACGAACGTGACGGTCGGGCCGCTGCCGTCGCGGAGCACGATCCAGGCGACCGCACCGACCGCCGCACCGGCCGAGACGCCGAGGATGTCGGGGCTGGCGAGCGGGTTGCGCACCATCCGCTGGAACACCTGCCCCGACATCCCGAACGCCCCGCCGACGAGGGCGGCGGTCAGGGCCCGGGGCAGGCGCAGGCGGCGGATGATGAACGTGCTGTCGGCGCTGCGGCGCAGTCCGGTGAGCTCGCCGACGACGTCGGTGAAGGGGATCGGGAACACGCCGACGCTGATGCTCCACGCGATGCCGACCGCGACCAGGACGGCGGCGACGATCGAGACGACGAGGGCGCGGGCGGGGACCCGGGTCGAGACCGGTCCGACGCGCAGGGCGAGGACGCTCACCGGCCGGACCTCCCCGCGGGGCCGGTCGCGTCCGGGCCGCGCCCGTCCGGGCGGCTCACGTCGGGACCGCGCCCGTCCGGGCGGCTCACAGCTCGGCGATCCGGCGGCGGCGGACGAAGGCGATGAACACGGGTGCGCCCAGGAAGGCGGTGGCCACCCCGACCTCGAGCTCGCCCGGGCGGGCGATGACCCGACCGATCACGTCGGCGCCGGTCAGCAGGACCGCGCCGAGGACCATCGAGTAGGGCAGGAGCCACCGGTGGTCGGGACCGGTGAGGGCGCGCGCGACGTGGGGGACGGTGAGGCCGACGAACCAGATGGGACCGGCCGACGCGGTCGCGCCCCCGCACAGCAGGACGACCGACGCGGCGGCGACCGCCCGCGACCAGCCGACGCGCTGGCCGAGGGACCGGGCCACGTCCTCGCCGAGGGCGAGTCCGTTCAGCGACCGGCTCGACGCCAGCGCGAGCCCGGCCCCGAGGGCGAGGAACGGGAGCGCCGGACCGAAGACGTCGAGGTCGCGGTTGGCGACCGACCCGACCGCCCAGAACCGGTACTGGTCGAGCGTCGCCGAGTCGAGCAACAGCAGGGCCGAGGTGATCGACCCCATCAGGGCGGCCATGGCGGCCCCGGCGATGGCGAGCTTCACCGGTGTCGCGCCGCCTCGGCCCATGGCTCCGATCGAGTAGACGAGCACGCCCGCCACCGCGGCGCCGACGAACGCGAACCAGACCTGGCCCGACACGCCGGTGACGTCGAAGGCGATGATGCCGACGACCACGGCGAGGGCGGCGCCCGCGTTCACGCCGAGCAGGCCCGGGTCGGCCAGCGGGTTGCGGGTGACCCCCTGCATCACGCCACCGGCGAGACCGAGGGCACCTCCGACGGCGAAGGCGAGGATCGTGCGGGGGACCCGCAGGTCGCGGACGATCAGGTGGTCGTCGTTGAGCGGGTCGAAGCGGACGAGGGCGTCGAGCACGTCGGACGGGGCGATCGACCGGGTACCGATCGCGATCGAAAGGGCCGCCACGCCGACGGCCACCACGACCAGGCCGAGCAGGCCCGCAGCGCGCGACCAGCCGCCGCGGGCGAGGGCCCGGGGTGGCCGCTCGGGATGGACCTCACCCGGCTCCTCCGGGGCGGCCGTGTTCGGCATGCTTGACATCGGCCTCGCACGGTAGAGCGCGCGCCGGCCGCCGACGAAGGAGCGACCGGAGCCGCCACCGACCTGCAGGCCGCGAACCCGCCGCGGCGGCTCGTCTCCGACCCGCCCGGTACGGGATCTACGGAAGGCCTGGAGGTTCGCCGGGGCCTGGTCCCGGCCGGGCCACATCTTCAGGTCAACGCCCCGCCGGGGTGGGTGGATAGCGTTCGGATCCCGTCCCCGGAGGCCCTGCATGTCGTCGTCGCCCGAGCCCGATGCCGCGCCCGGTGCCCGGGTGCCCGGCGATCCGGTGCCCGCCGCGGTGGACGGGTTCCGGGTCGTCGTGACCGGCGTGTCGGGGGCGGGGAAGTCGACGGTCGGGTCCGCCCTCGCCGCCGCGCTCGGCGTGCGGTTCGTCGAGGGTGACGACCTCCACCTCCAGGCGTCGGTGGCGAAGATGGCCGCGGGCGAGCCGCTGGACGACGACGACCGCTGGCCGTGGCTGGTCCGGGTGAGGCGTGAGCTGCGCGCCGGGCCGGCGGTGGTCGCCTGTTCCGGCCTGGCGCGGCGCTACCGCGACCTCCTCCGCGGCGTGGGCGGGGTCCGCTTCGTGCACCTCGCCCTCGACCCCGCGACGGCGGGCGGACGGCTCGGCTCGCGGACCGGTCACTACATGGGCCCCGGCATGGTCGACGGTCAGTTCGCCGCGCTGGAGCCCCCGGAACCCGACGAGGTCGACGTGACCGTGCTCGACGGCGCCGCCCCCGTCGCCGACCTCGTCGGACGGGCGGCCGCCGCCGTGTCCGAGACGCCGGTGGCGCGCCCACGTCCGCTCCTCGAGTGGGGCGGACCGGAGGCCGATCTCGACGGTGACCTCGACCGGATGATCGACGAGCTCGCGGCAGCGGTCCTCGGGCGCGGCCCGCGGCGGGTGCTGCTCGTGCCGCCCGACCACACCCGCCTCCACTCGCGGGCCGGTCCGATCACCGTCGGCCTGCTCGCCCGGCTGGAGGGCGCCGGGATCGAGGCGGCCGTCCTGCCCGCCACCGGTACCCACGCCCCGATGACCGCGGCCGATGCCCGGCTGCTGTTCGGCGACGCGATCGGGGTCGACCGCCTGCTCGTGCACCGCTGGCGCGACGGGGTCACGACGCTCGGCGAGGTGCCCGCCGCCGAGGTCGCCGAGCTGAGCGGCGGCCGCTACACCGACGCGGTGCCGGTCGTGGTCGACGACCAACTGCTCACCGGATGGGACCTCGTCGTGTCGATCGGCCAGGTGCTGCCCCACGAGGTCGTCGGCATGGCCAACGGCGCCAAGAACCTGGTGATCGGCCTCGGCGGGGCGCCGACGATCCACCGGTCGCACTTCCTCGGGGCGGTGTGCGGGCTCGAGGGGCTGATGGGCGAGGCGGTCACGCCGGTCCGTGACCTGGTCGACGCCGCGTTCGACCGCTTCGTCGCCCCCGAGGTCGAGGTGCTGTGGGTGCTGACCGTCGTCGAGGACGTCGGCCCCGCCCGGCGGCTGCGCGGGGTGTTCGCCGGGGTCGGCGGCAGCGCCGGGTCGGGCGGCGCGGCATACCGGGCGGCGGCCGCCCTCGCCGCCGAGGTGGGCATCACGCGGGTCGTCGAGCCGTGGCGCCGCGTGTCGTGCTGGCTCGATCCGTCCGAGCTGCGCAGCACGTGGCTCGGCAACAAGGCCGTCTACCGCACCCGGTGCGCGATCGCCGACGGGGGCGAGCTGGTCGTGCTGGCCCCCGGCGTCACCACGTTCGGGGAGGACCCGGCGATCGACGTCCTGATCCGCCGGCACGGCTACCGCGGCACCGACGCCGCCCTCGCCGCGGTGGCCGCCGACCCGGAGCTGGCCGCCAACCTCGGCGCCGCCGCCCACCTGATCCACGGGTCGAGCGAGGGTCGCTTCACCGTCACGTACTGCACCGACCCCGGCGCGGGCGGCCTCACCCGCGACGAGGTCGAGGCGGTCGGCTACCGGTGGCGGCCCCTCGACGCCGAGCTGGCCCGCCTCGGCGTCGACGGCGACACCCCGTCGGGACCGCGGCGCGACCGGGAGGGGGAGCCGTTCGTGCACGTGCAGAACCCCGCCCTCGGGCTCTGGCGCGCCGCCGGTCGACCGGAGACGGGTGCGACCTGATGCGTCACTAGGATCTTGCAGTGACCCTGCAACGACTCCGCCGCGGGCTGCTCGCGGCCGCACTGCTCGCCACCGCGGCCGCCTGTTCCGGCGACGACGGGGCCGACGCCGGCGCCGCCGACGATCCGACGACCACCGCCGGGACGACGACGGTGCCCGCCGACGGGGCCGGCGATCCGGTCGTCTGGCCCGGCGACGACTGGGAGCGGGCCGACGCGGCGTCGCTCGGCTTCGACCCCGAGGCGATGGAGGCGATCGCGACCGACGCCGAGGCCCTCGACTCCGAGTGCCTCGTCGTCACCCGGCGGGGCCGCATCGTCGGCGAGTGGTACTGGGACGAGGTCGAGCCGACGACCACCCGCGAGGTGTTCTCGGTGACCAAGTCGATCACCAGCACGCTCGTCGGCATCGCCCAGGACGAGGGCCACCTGTCGATCGACGACCCGGCGTCGGACTACATCGACGAGTGGCAGGGCACCGAGTCCGAGGCGGTGACGGTGCGGAACCTGCTCAGCAACGACTCGGGGCGGGAGTGGAACCTCGCCCTCGACTACCTCCAGCTCATCCGGGAGGAGGACCGCGACGCCTTCGCCATCGGCCTCGGCCAGCAGTACCCGCCGGGCGAGTCGTGGGCCTACAACAACTCGGCGATCCAGACCCTCGACCGGGTGCTCACCACCGCCACCGGCGAGGTCAGCCTCGACTTCGCCGCCGAGCGGCTGTTCGGCCCGATCGGGATGGACCACTCCGAGATGACCACCGACGTCAGCGGCGGCTCGACCAACATGTTCATGGGCCTGTCGTCGACGTGCGAGGACCTGGCCCGCTTCGGCTACCTGTTCCTCCGCGACGGCGCCTGGGACGGCGAGCAGGTCGTGTCGGCCGAGTGGGTCGAGGAGGCCACCGGCGCCCCGTCCCAGGAGCTGAACGCCGCCTACGGGTTCCTGTGGTGGCTGAACGTCGAGGGCCGCCTGGCGGACCCGATCCAGGCGGTCGAGCCGTCGGCCGACCCCGAGACGATCGTCGAGGGCCAGCTGGTGCCGGGCGCGCCCGAGGACATGTTCTCGGCCCAGGGCCTCGGCGGACAGGTCGTCCTGGTCGACCCCGGGTCCGAGACCGTCGTCGTCCGCATCGGCAAGGGCGGCATCGGCCCCAGCACCGAGGGCGGCTACCGCGTGAACGAGGCGGCCCGCATGGTCACCGAGGCGCTGACCGACCCGTGACCGTTGCATCCGGGGTCAGACCCCGGACGTAACGCGTTACATCCGGGGTCTGACCCCAGATGTAACGGTCGGCGGTGCCGCTCGACGTGACACCGGCGCACCCGGCGGATGGAATGGGGCGATGGCGTTCGACCTGATCATCCGTGGGGGCACCTGGTTCGACGGGATGGGCTCGCCCCCGGCGGTCCGCGACATCGGCGTCCGCGACGGCCGGGTCGTCGCCGTGTCGGCCTCCGAGCTCGACGCCGACGGCTGCCCCGAGGTGCTCGACGCCGCCGGCCGCTGGGTGACCCCCGGCTTCGTCGACATCCACACCCACTACGACGCCGAACTGCTCGGCGCACCCGGCCTCGGCGAATCGATCCGCCACGGGGTGACCACCGTGCTGGTCGGGTCGTGCTCGCTCGGCACCGTCCACGTCGACGCCGAGGACGCGGCCGACCTGTTCAGCCGGGTCGAGGCCGTGCCCCACGAACACGTCCTGCGCCTGTTGCAGGAGAACCGCTCCTGGCACGACGCGGCGAGCTACGTCGAGGCCCTGGAGCGCCTGCCCCTCGGCCCCAACGTCATGTCGCTCCTCGGCCACAGCGACGTCCGCGCCGCGGTGATGGGCCTGGGTCGCTCCACCGAGGATGGCGTCACCCCGACCGAGGCCGAGATGCGTCGCATGGAGGAGCTGCTGGTCGAGGCGCTCGACGCCGGGTTCGCCGGGCTGTCCGAGCAGCGCAACCCGTGGGACCGCCTCGACGGCGAGCGCTTCCGGTCGCGCACCCTGCCGTCGACCTACGCGGGGTGGAAGGAGTACCGGCGGCTGCACCGGATCCTCCGCGACCGGGATCGGGTGCTCCAGTCGATCCCCAACCTGACCACGCCGACGGCGATCCTGCCGTACCTGTTCGAGTCGATGGGCCGGGGCCGTAGCCGCGCCCTGCGGACGAGCTTCCTCACCGCCGCGGACGTGAAGTCGAACCCGCTGACCCGCCACATCTTCGGGCCGCTCGCCCGGTTCACGAACGGCGTCGGCGGGGGCGACTTCCGGTGGCAGCACGTGCCCGCACCGTTCAAGGTGTACGCCGACGGCATCGACCTCGTCGTGTTCGAGGAGTTCGGCGCCGGGGCCGAGGCGCTCCACCTGAAGGACAACGCCGCCCGCCGCGAGCTGATGGGCTCGGCCGACTACCGGACCCGGTTCCGTCGCGACCTGGAGAACCGGTGGGCGCCGAAGGTGTGGAACCGGCGCCTCGACGAGGTCCACATCGTCGACTGCCCCGACCCGTCGGTCGTTGGTCGCACGGTCGCCGAGGTAGCCGAGACCCGGCCGACCGACGCCATCGACACGTTCCTCGACCTCCTGATCGAGCACGGCCCGGCGCTGCGCTGGTGGACCGTGATCTCCAACGACCGGCCCGGGCCGCTCGACGAGCTGAGCGCGCTGCCCGAGGTGCAGATCGGCTTCGCCGACTCGGGCGCCCACCTCCGGAACATGGCCTTCTACAACTTCGGCCTGTACCTGCTCTACCGGGTGCGGGAACGCGGCTTCATGCCGATCGAGCGGGCGGTCCATCGGATCACGGGCGAGCTGGCCGACTGGTTCGGCGTCGACGCCGGCCGCCTCCGGGTCGGCGACCGGGCCGACATCGTGGTGATCGACCCCGAGGGCCTCGACGAGTCGGTGACCGAGCACCACGAGGCGCCGATGGAGTGCTTCGGCGGCCTGACCCGCATGGTCAACCGCAACGACCGCGCCGTCACCGCCGTCTACGTCGCCGGCAACCGGGTCTTCGGCGACGGCGCCTACACCGACGTGCTCGGCACGCGCCGCACGGGCCGCTTCCTCCGCGCCGGCGAACCGGCCGGCCAGGTCGACCCCGCCACCGTGCCCGCCGCCGGCGTTACATCTGGGGTCTGACCCCAGATGTAACAGACGCATCGACCGTTACATCTGGGGTCTGACCCCGGATGTAACGGTCACAGCCACTTGGCGGGGTTGAGGAGGTCGAACGGGTCGAGGGCGGCCTTGATGGCACGGCTGACGTCGAGGACGTCCGGGCCGAGCTGGTCGCGGAGGTGGCGGGCCTTGAGCGTGCCGACGCCGTGCTCGCCGGTGATGGTGCCGCCGAGGGCGAGCGCCGCCGCCATCACCTCGTCGAACGCGACGTGGGCGCGCTCCACGGCGTCGTCGTCGGTGGGGTCGAAGCACACGAGCGGGTGGAGGTTGCCGTCGCCGGCGTGGCCGATGACCGGGATCGAGGTGGCGCGGCGCTCCGCGATGGCGGTGACGGCCGCGACCAGGTCGGGCAGGAGCGGGACCGGCACGCCGACGTCCTCGATCATGACCGTGCCCTGCCGCTCGACGCACGGGATCGCCATGCGGCGGGCGGCCATCAGCATCTCGCCCTCCTCGGGGTCGTCGCCCACCGCCACGTAGGTCGCGCCGGCCCGGCGGAACGCGTCGGCGACCAGGTCGGCCTCGTGGGGCGCGCCGTCGACCTGGGCGAGCAGCAGGGCGCCGACACCGGGATCGAGGCCCATCGGATGAACCCGTTCCACCGCGGCGACCGCGGCGCCGTCCATCAGCTCCAGCGCGGCGGGCCGGCAGGCGGCGATCGTCGCGCTCGTGGCCACGCCGGCCGCCACCACGTCGGCGAACGTGCCGACGATCGTCGTCGCGGGCGGGGGCGCGGGGCGCAGGCGCAGGGTCGCCTCGGTGATGACGCCCAGGGTGCCCTCGGAGCCGACGAACAGCCGCTTGAGGTCGAGGCCGGCGACGTCCTTCACGGTCGAGCCCCCGAGGCGCAACGCCCGCCCGTCGGCCAGCACGACCTCCAACCCGAGCACGTAGTCGGTCGTTACCCCGTACTTCACGCAGCACAGGCCGCCCGCGTTGGTGGCCAGGTTGCCGCCGATCGAGCAGATCTCGAAGCTCGACGGATCCGGCGGGTACCAGAGGCCGTGTCCGCGGGCCGCCGCCTTCAGCTCGGCGTTCAGGAGGCCCGGCTGCACGGTGGCGGTCATGGCCTGCGGGTCGATCGTGACCGCCCGCATCCGCTCGGTCGTGAGGACGATGCCGCCGTCGATCGCGCTCGCACCGCCCGACAGTCCCGTGCCCGCGCCCCTGGTCACCACCGGGACGCGGTGCGCGGCGGCGACGCGCAGCGCGGCCTGGACGTCGCCGGTCGACCCGGCCCGGACGACCGCGACCGGCATCCCCGCCGCGGCGGTGGCCGCCCGGTCTCGTCGGTAGCCCTCGATCACGTCGGGGTCGACGACGACCGACCCCGACGGCAGCGCGTCGGCGAGGGCGCGGCGAACCG
>Ga0123333_10001954_pt1 | contig 21436 bp, 19 predicted proteins | sample BioC12SIPDNA_3_FD_89957 | JGI IMG/M metagenome (GOLD analysis project Ga0123333, IMG submission 89957) | Anaerobic biogas reactor microbial communites from Washington, USA - Biogas_R2_B C12 SIP DNA | ecosystem: Engineered > Bioreactor > Anaerobic > Unclassified | place: Washington, USA... | reverse complement strand
CCACAACCCTCGTGACCCACGACCGATGAGCCGCGACACCCACGACAACCCCGCGTGAACCTACAAAAAAATCCTGAGCCGCGACACCGTGTAAACGGTGTCGCGACTCAGGACATTGCGCCCCCGGCAGGATTCGAACCTGCGCTCCCGCCTCCGGAGGGCGGTGCTCTATCCCCTGAGCTACGGGGGCAACGGCGTCACAGATTACCAGCCCGGAGGCGATGCTCCGTCATCCGGACGGTCGGCCCGCCCGCACCGGGCTCACCGGCCCCGCCCGCTGCCCGGGACGACCGGTGCGATAATTTGTGACACGTAATGTGAAGTAATTCCGAGCAGGAGGACCCCATGTCCCAGGACCGTGAGCTCGACGTCCGCGAGCTGATCCCGCGCGACCGCCACACGACGATCTTCGAGACCTACACCGCGCTGGAGCCGGAGACGGCTTTCGTGCTGGTGAACGACCACGACCCCAAGCCGCTGTACTACCAGTTCCAGGCCGAGCACACCGGCCAGTTCAGCTGGGAGTACCTCGAGGAGGGCCCCGAGGTCTGGCGGGTGCGCATCGGGCGCACCAGCGCCTGACGGACGCGCCCACGGGCAGCGCCGACCAGCGGCCGCGGCCCGCCCCCTCGCGACCCGCCGAGCCCGTGCCATAGTCGCGTCATGGACGTGATCAGCTCCTACATCGGCGGGCAGGACGTCGCCAGCGCCGAGACCTTCGACAACATCGACCCCGCCACCGGCCAGAGCCTCGGTGGTGTCTCCCGGGGCGGCACGGAGGAGGTCGACCGCGCGGTGACCGTGGGCGCCGCGGCCCAGCGGGACTGGGTGCGCAGCACGCCCGAGGAGCGTTCGGACCTGCTGACCGCCTGGGCCGCGCTGGTGGCCCGGGACGCCGAGGAGCTGGCGCGGCTGGAGTCCGAGGACACCGGCAAGCCGATCAGCCAGGCCCGCACCGACTCGGCGGTGGCCGCGCGCTACCTGCGCTTCTATGCCCACGCGATCGACTCCTACTACGGCCAGACCATCCCGAAGGGGCCGGACCTGCACGTCTACACCGTGCGGGAGCCGTTCGGCGTGGTGGGCTCGGTGATCGCCTGGAACTACCCGATGCAGCTGTTCTCGCGCTCGGTCGCGGCGGCCGTGGCCACCGGCAACGCCACCGTGGTCAAGCCGGCCGACGAGACCCCGCGGACCGCGGTCGCGCTGGCCCGCCTCGCGGTCGAGGCCGGGTTCCCGCCGGGCATCGTCAACGTGGTGACCGGCACCGGCGCGGAGGCCGGGGCGGCGCTGACCGCCCACCCGGGGATCGGTCACCTGAGCTTCGTCGGCTCGACCGAGGTCGGCTCGGTCATCGCCCACGCCGCCGCCGACCGGGTGGTCCCGACCGTGCTCGAGCTCGGCGGGAAGTCCGCCCAGGTCGTCTTCGCGGACGCCGATCTCCCCGCAGCCGCCGAGGCGATCGCCCGCGGTGCTCTGCAGAACGCGGGTCAGACCTGCTCGGCCGGGTCCCGAGTCGTGGTGCACCGGGACGTGCAGGCCGAGCTCCTCGACCTGGTGGTCCAACGGTTCCGCGCCACGACCATCGGCCCCGGCTCGGAGGACCCCGACCTGGGGCCCCTGGTGTCGGCGAAGCAGCAGCGGCGCGTCGAGGGCTTCATGGACGACCTCGCCGGCGGCGAGCTCCTGGTCGGCGGGTCCCGCCCCGACGACGACAGGCTGGCGGCCGGCGCCTACTTCTCCCCCACCCTCGTGCACGGCGTCGACCCGCAGGGTCGGCTCGCGCAGGAGGAGGTCTTCGGACCGGTGATCGCCTCGATGACCTTCGACGACGAGGAGGAGGCGGTCACCCTCGCCAACGCCACGGCATACGGCCTGCTGGCTGCGGTCTGGACGCGGGACCTGTCCCGGGGCCACCGCCTCGCCTCGGCCCTGCGGGCCGGCCAGGTCTTCGTCAACAACTACGGCGCCGGTGGTGGCGTCGAGCTGCCGTTCGGCGGGTGGGGCAAGTCCGGCTACGGCCGGGAGAAGGGCGTCGAGGCGCTCGACGCCTTCACCCAGACCAAGACGGTCGTCGTCAAGCTGTAAGGCTCAGCCCTGCGGGTGCAGCTGACTGATCCGGATGTGGTTGCCGGAGGGGTCGCGGAGGCCGAAGTCGATCCCGTAGGGCTGCTCGGTCGGCTCCTCAGGCAGGTCGACGCCCTTGGCCGCGAGCTCGGCGTGGGCGGCGCGGGCGTCGTCGGTGGTGAAGAACAGCGTGCCGCCTCCGGCGCCCTTGGTGACCATGTCCCGGACCGCCTCGGCGGTCTGGGGGTCGTAGCCGGGCGGCCCGGGCTTCTCCAGCAGGATCTCCCGGTCGGCGCCGGGCACCCGCACGGTGAGCCACCGCATCGGCCCGAAGTTCATGTCGTTGCCCTTCTCCAGCCCGAGGACGTTGACGTAGAAGTCGAGCGCCTCGTCCTGGTCGGTCACGAAGATCTGTGAAATCTGTAGGTCCTTGATCATGGCTTCACGGTAGGGCGACCGGGGGGCCGTCCGCTTCTCCGAAATGACTCAGCTCGGAAGGCTCTCCGCCCCAGGCCGCGGGGCGTGCTCCGAGGGCCGGGCCCAGCGCATCGCGAAGCAGGACGGGGCCATCGGGAGCGGGCCGCGGCGCCGGTAGGCCGTCGGGCTCTCCCCGACGATCGCGCTGAAGGTGCGGCTGAAGGTGCCGAGGCTGGAGAACCCGACCTCCAAGCAGATCTCGGTGACCGGCCGCTCACCCGTGCGCAGCAGGAACATCGCCCGCTCGACCCGGCGCCGCTGCAGATAACGGTGCGGCGTCTCGCCGAAGACCGATCGGAAGCTGCGGATGAAGTGCGGCGCGGACACGTGCGCCGCCGAGACGAGGGAGGGGATGTCCAGCGGCTCGGCATACGACCGGTCCATGAGGTCCCGCGCCCGCAGCATCCGGCGGTTGAGGTCCTCGCTCGCCGCGCCCACACCGACGAGTCTAGGTCGGGTGCCAGCCCCCGCCCCGGACGGTGGCTGGCCTCCGACTCGCGGGTGACATCTGTCCCTACGGCCGGCGCCGCATCTCCCCCACAATGGGGATGCGCGCAGCGCACGTCACGTGATGGCATGTATGCCGGACGGTCACCTCTCCCGTCCACGAACCGAAGGGGAAGCTCGATGACCGTCACCGCCGCCGCGGGGGGACCGCCCGACACGCGCGAGGCCGCGATCGTGGTCCGCGACCTGTCCAAGACGTTCGGCGACTTCGTCGCGGTCGACCACCTCTCCTTCGAGGTGACGCCCGGCCGGATCACCGGCTTCCTCGGCCCCAACGGGGCCGGCAAGACCACGACCCTGCGGATGCTCCTCGGTCTCGTCCGCCCGTCCGGCGGCACGGGCCTGATCGACGGCGTGACGTATGCCGAGCTGCCGCGCCCCCTCGAGACGGTCGGGGCCGCGCTGGAGGCCACCAACTTCCACCCCGGCCGCAGCGGCCGCGACCACCTCCGCGTGCTGGCCGCGACCCACGGCATACCGGACTCCCGGGTCGATGAGCTCCTGGCGCTGGTCGGGATCCCGGCGGCGGCCCGCAAGCGGGCCGGCGGCTACTCGATGGGCATGCGGCAGCGGCTCGGCCTGGCGGCCGCGCTCCTGGGCGACCCGCACGTGCTGATCCTCGACGAGCCGGCCAACGGGCTGGACCCCGAGGGCATCCGGTGGCTGCGCGGATTCCTGCGGCACCTGGCCTCCGAGGGCAAGACGATCCTGATCTCCTCCCACCTGCTCACCGAGGTCGAGCAGACGGTCGACGACGTCGTGATCATCGCCAACGGGCAGCTCGTGCGGCAGGGCACCATCGACGAGCTCCACGGCGAGACCACCGCCCTGGTGCGCACCAGCAACTCCCGGGGGCTGATCGACGCGCTGCGCGCGGCCGGGCTCGAGGCCGGTGACGAGCCGGCGCAGGGACCCGGCGCGGTCCGCGTGGTCACCGGCGACCTGGTGCGCGTCGGTGACATCGCGCTGGGCGCAGGTGTGCCGGTCCACGAGCTGCGCGTGCTGCGCACCGACCTCGAGCGCCTCTACTTCCAGCTCACCGAGTCGCCGGAGAACCGCAACCGCAACCTGACAGACGGTGCGCTCCCGGCGGGACCACCCACGGGCGCCCCACCGCCGCCATCGCCCGGGCCGGGCAGCGACGCACCGGAGGGGAGCGACCGATGAGCAACCTGATCCGCTCCGAGCTGCGCAAGTACTTCACCACCCGGATGTGGTGGGGCATGGCGCTGGCCATGTTCTTGGTCGGCGCGCTGTTCGCAGCCTTCACCGGCTACTTCACGCTCTACGGCGAGATGCCGGTGGGCGAGGCGATGATCAAGGTCAGTGACGCCATCCCCGAGCTGACGCTGGTCCGGATGATCTACTCCGGTGGCATCCAGTTCGCCTACATGCTGGCCCTGGTCATCGGGGTGCTCAGCATGGGCCAGGAGTTCCGGCACAAGACGATCTCCAACACCTTCCTGGCCGGACCCCGCCGGCACCAGGTGATCTTCGCCAAGGTGGCCTCTCTCGTCGTGGTGCTCGTGGTGAACGCGGTGGCGCACATCCTGGGCGCGCTGGTCGGTGGTGGCATCCTGCTGGCCACCGCCGGCCGGTCGCTCCTGCCCGACGTGGGTGGCCTGGGCCAAACCTTCGCCCTGATGGCCCTGATCCTCGTCGTGTGGGGGCTCATCGGCCTGGGCCTGGGCGTGCTGATCAGCAACCAGGTCGCCGCGCTGTTCGTCGGCATCGCCTTCGCCCTCATCGTCGAGCCCCTCGTCGGCTTCGCGCTGACCTTCTTCGAGGGGTGGGACGTGCTCGCCAAGTTCTTCCCGAGCCAGGCCACGACCGCCACCCTCTCGCTCTACTCCGGCGTGGACCCCGGTCTGGCCGAGGCGATGGGCGGCGGAGGCGACCAGCTCACCTGGTGGGGCGGTGCGCTGACGCTGCTGGCGTACGCCGCGGTCATGACGCTGATCGGCCTCGTGCTGACCAGGCGGAAGGACATCGCCTGAGCCGTTGACCCGTTGCGCGAGATGTGCCCCGTCGGGGATAGGCTGGGCCACGCACAAGTTCGGCCGACTACCTGTGAGAAAGAGGCGCGCACGCCGTGGCGAACCAGTCCCTGAGCAGCGACAACCCCCTAGCCGACTTCGGGGCCAACGAGTGGCTCGTGGAGGACATGCGCGAGCGCTACGAGGCTGACCCCTCATCCGTCGACGTCGCCTGGCGTGAGTTCTTCGCCGCCCAGGACGGTGCGCAACCCACCGGGTCGACCAACTCCGCACCGGCCGCTGCGGCGCAGCCCGCCGCGAAGGCCGAGCCCGCGGCGCAGCCGGCCCCGAAGTCCGAGCCCGCACCCGCCGCGAAGGCCGAGACCAAGCCGGCCGCGAAGCCCGACCCCAAGCCGGCTTCCCAGGCCGCGGAGCCGAAGCCGGAGAGGCCGGCCGAAACCAAGCCCGAGCCGGACAAGGCGGTCGACGAGAAGAAGCCGGCCGACAAGGTGGAGCCGAGCGGGCCCCCGCCGACACCGCGCGACGCCCCGGCCCGCAAGTCGACCGGACCGCAGAACGAGTCCCAGGTGACCCGGCTGCGCGGTGCGACGGCGCGCACGGTCACCAACATGGAGTCGAGCCTGGAGGTGCCGACCGCCACGAGCCTGCGGTCCATCCCGGCCAAGCTCCTCATCGACAACCGCATCGTCATCAACAACCACCTGGCGCGCAGCCGCGGTGGCAAGGTGTCCTTCACCCACCTCATCGGCTACGCCATGGTCAAGGCCCTGCGCGCGATGCCGGAGATGAACAACAGCTACACCGAGCAGGACGGCAAACCCGCCCTCCTCGAGCCGGCGCACGTCAACTTCGGCCTGGCCATCGACTTGCCCAAGTCCGACGGGACCCGCCAGCTGCTGGTGCCGAACATCAAGAGCGCCGAGGAGATGGACTTCGGCGACTTCTGGGGCGCCTACGAGGACATCGTCCGCAAGGCCCGCGACGGCAAGCTGACCATCGAGGACTTCCAGGGCACCACGATCTCGCTGACCAACCCCGGCGGCATCGGCACGGTCTCCTCCGTCCCCCGCCTGATGCCCGGCCAGGGCACGATCGTCGGGGTCGGGACTCTGGACTACCCCGCCGAGTGGCAGGGAGCCAGCCCGGACGCGGTTGCCCGCGCCGCGGTGAGCAAGGTGCTGACCCTCACCTCGACATACGACCATCGCATCATCCAGGGCGCGCAGTCCGGCGAGTTCCTGCGGGTGCTTCACCAGCTGCTGCTCGGTGCGGACGGCTTCTACGACGACATCTTCACCGGCCTGCGCATCCCCTACGAGCCGGTGCGCTGGGCGGCGGACATCACCGCCAGCCACGACGACGACGTCTCCAAGGCCACCCGGGTGCAGGAGCTGATCCACTCCTACCGGGTCCGCGGCCACCTGATGGCCGACACCGACCCCCTGGAGTACCGCCAGCGCAAGCACCACGACCTGGACATCACCAACCACGGGCTCACCCTGTGGGACCTGGAGCGCAGCTTCCCGACGGGCGGCTTCGGCGGCACCCCGCGCCTGACCCTCCGCAAGATCCTGGGCATCCTGCGCGACTCCTACTGCCGCACGGTCGGCATCGAGTACATGCACATCCAGGACCCCGAGCAGCGCGAGTGGATCCAGGAGCGCGTGGAGGTCCCCTACGAGAAGGTCCTGCCGGACGAGCAGCTGCGCATCCTGCGCCGCCTCAACGCGGCCGAGGCCTTCGAGACCTTCCTGCAGACCAAGTTCGTCGGTCAGAAGCGGTTCAGCCTCGAGGGTGGCGAGTCGGTCATCGCGCTGCTCGACCGGATCCTCACCGAGGCCGCCAACGACGACCTCGACGAGGTCTGCATCGGGATGCCGCACCGCGGGCGCCTCAACGTCCTCGCCAACCTGGCGGGCAAGTCCTACGGACAGATCTTCCGCGAGTTCGAGGGCAAGCAGGACCCGCGCTCGGTGCAGGGGTCCGGTGACGTCAAGTACCACCTGGGCACCGAGGGTGAGTTCACCACCGAGGAGGGCAAGGCCACCGGGGTCTACCTCGCGGCGAACCCCTCCCACCTGGAGGCCGTCAACCCGGTCCTGGAGGGCATCGTCCGGGCCAAGCAGGACCGCCTCGACCTCGCCGGCGAACAGTTCACCGTGCTCCCCGTGCTGCTGCACGGTGACGCGGCCTTCGCGGGGCAGGGCGTGGTCGCCGAGACGCTGAACCTCTCGCAGCTGCGCGGCTACCGCACCGGCGGCACGATCCACGTCGTCATCAACAACCAGGTCGGCTTCACCACGGCGCCGGAGTCCTCGCGCTCCTCGGTCTACTGCACCGACGTGGCCCGCATGGTCCAGGCGCCGATCTTCCACGTCAACGGGGACGACCCGGAGGCGTGCGTGCGCGTGGCCGAGCTGGCTTACGAGTTCCGGCAGGCGTTCAACAAGGACGTCGTCATCGACATGGTCTGCTACCGGCGCCGGGGCCACAACGAGGGCGACGACCCCTCGATGACCCAGCCGCTGATGTACGAGCTGATCGAGGGCAAGCGCTCGGTCCGCAAGCTCTACACCGAGTCCCTGGTCGGCCGCGGCGACATCACCATCGACGACGCCGAGAAGGCGCTGCGCGACTACCAGCGCCAGCTCGAGCAGGTCTTCACCGAGACCAAGGCGGCCCTGAAGGGCGAGGACGACGGCACCACCGGGCAGCTGGACCGGCCCCGGGCCCAGGACGAGGACGAGCGGGCTCCGCACAAGCCGCGCCAGACGCGCATCTCCCAGGAGCTCGTCGAGCGGATCGGCGACGCCTTCGTGGCCATCCCCGAGGGCTTCACGGTGCACCCCAAGCTGGCCCAGCTCCTGGAGCGCCGCCATCAGATGACCCGCGAGGGCGGCATCGACTGGGGCATGGGCGAGCTGATCGCCATCGGGTCGCTGCTCGTCGAGGGCACGCCCGTGCGGTTCGCCGGGCAGGACACCCGGCGCGGCACGTTCGTGCAGCGCCACGCGGTGCTGACCGACAAGGTGACCGCCAAGGAGTGGAACCCGCTGCTGCACCTGGCCGACGACCAGGCCAAGCTGTGGATCTACGACTCGCTCCTCAGTGAGTACGCCGCGATGGGCTTCGAGTACGGCTACTCCGTGGAGCGCCCCGACGCCCTGGTGATGTGGGAGGCCCAGTTCGGCGACTTCGCCAACGGCGCCCAGACGATCGTCGACGAGTTCATCTCCTCCTCGGAGCAGAAGTGGAACCAGAACTCCTCGGTGGTGCTGCTGCTCCCGCACGGCTACGAGGGACAGGGACCCGACCACTCCTCGGCCCGGATCGAGCGCTACCTGCAGCTCTGTGCCGAGGACAACATGACGGTCGCCTACCCCTCGACCCCGGCGTCATACTTCCACCTGCTCCGCAGGCAGGCCTTCGCCCGCCCGCGCACGCCGCTGATCGTCTTCACCCCCAAGGCCATGCTGCGCCTGAAGGGCGCCGGGAGCAGCCCGGAGGACTTCACGACGGGCACCTTCCAGCCCGTCCTGCCGGACCGCGTCGAGCTGGACCCGGCCAAGGTCGACCGGGTGCTCCTGGCCAGCAGCAAGCTGGTCTACGAGCTGGAGGACGAGCGCACCAAGCGCGAGGACGACCGCACCGCGATCATCCGGGTGGAGCAGCTCTACCCGGTGCCCGGCCGCGAGGTCGCTGAGCAGGTCAAGGCGTTCCCGGACGCCGAACTGGTCTGGGTGCAGAACGAGCCCAAGAACCAGGGCGCCTGGTCCCACATGGCACTGAACCTGCCCGAGGCGATGGCGCAGTATGGCGAGGAGCGGCCCCTGCGGGTCGTCTCCCGTCCGGCCTCGGCCTCCCCGGCCACGGGCTCGACGAAGGTGCACGCAGTCGAGCAGGCGTCCCTCCTCCGGGAGGTCTTCGACCGCTGACCCGGGCCGAGTGGGCCCCACGGGCGCGTCCTGAAAGAATGCCGGCATGAGTTCCCCCGCCGTCGCCCCGTCCTCTGCTGCCCTGCCCGCCGGCTGGACGGCGCGGGAACCGACCGGGGACGACGTCGAGGACCTGGTCCGGCTGCTCCGCCGCCACGAGAAGGAGGCGCGGGGCTGGCCGGGCGCCGACAGCGAGCAGGTCGCTGCCGACGTGACCGGGCGCGGGGCCGTGACCCGCACCCACTGGCTGATCCGGGACCCCGAGGGGGCCGCCCGCGCCTGGGTGAGCTGCCACGACCGTGCGGCAGGACGGGTCCTGGTCGGGGTGACCGTCGACCCGGACCTCGACCCCGAGATCGCCGAACCGGTGGCCGCCTACGCCTTCGCGCTGGCCGAGTCCACGTCAGCCGACATCGCCCGCGACCGGGGGCTGGCCGCCACGCAGATGGACTCAGGAGCCTTCAAGGACGACGAGCGTCAGGACCGGTGGCTGAAGGCCGCCGGCTTCCGGCTGGTCCGCACCTGGTGGCAGATGGAACGGTCGGTCACCCCGGAGGAGGCCACGGACCACCCTGAGCCGCGCGAGGGCGTCGTGGTGCACCGGGTCCGCCGCGACGACGCGGTCGGCCTGCCCGATGACGACGACCTGCACGCCGTGCACGAGATCCTCGAGGAGTCCTTCGCCGACCACTTCAACAGCTACCGGGAGACCTTCGAGGAGTTCCTGGACCGGCTGCGGGCCGACCCCGGGCACCGGTGGGACCACTGGTGGTTGGCCGAGGTCGACGGGGCGCCGGCCGGCGCCCTGGTGGGCACCACCGTCACCGGACGGCTGGACGCCGAGGGCAACCCGGTGCCGGACGGTTCCTACGTGGAGTACATCGGGGTGCACTCCAGCGCGCGCGGCCGGGGCGTGGCCAAGGCCCTGCTCTGGGCCGTGATCGCCGACGCCGCCGCCCGGGGGCGCAACCGGGTCGGGCTCGAGGTCGATGCGCAGTCACCGACCGGCGCGGACGGGCTCTACACGTCGATGGGCTGGACGACGGTCTACGTCACCGAGTCGTGGCACAAGGACGTCGAGGCCTCGGCGGGTTAGTCTGCGCCTGTGTACTTCACCGACCGCGGCATCGAGGAGCTGGCCACCCGGCGTGGCGAGGAGGAGGTCACCCTCGAGTGGCTCTCCGAGCAGCTGCGCACCTTCGTGGACCTGCACCCGGAGTTCGAGGCGGCGGTGGACCGGCTCGCCACCTGGCTGGCCCGGTCGGACGATGATGACGACGAGTGAGGGAGGACGCGTGACACCCGACGAGGACGAGCCCGCCGTGGAGTTCAACCCCAGCGCCGAGTTCCACGTCGCCGAAGGCCCCCGTGACATCGGCCTGTGCTTCGTGGGCGACGGCTTCGTCGCCGGCTACGGCGACCCCAAGGCCCTGGGCTGGGTGAGCCGCGTGGTCGGCCGCAGCCCGGTCCAGGACGCCGACCTGACGGCCTACAACCTGGGGGTCCGGGGGGAGTCCAGCGCCGCGGTAATGACGCGCTGGCGCACCGAGTGCACGCCCCGGTGGGAGGGCCGGTCCGAGCGGCGCCTCATCGTCGGTGTCGGCGCCAACGACATCACGGCCGGGATCACCACCGCACGCTCCCGCCTCAACCTGGCCAACATCCTGGACGAGGCCACGACGACCGGCATCAGCACCTTCGTGGTCGGACCGACGCCGACGTTGGACGCCGACGTCAACGCCCGCCTGGGTGTCCTGGCCGATGCCCTGGCGGACGTGTGCGGGCGCCGCTCGGTGCCCTACGTCGACTGCTTCCACCCGCTCAAGGACCACGACCAGTGGCAGTCCGACCTGGCGGCCGGTGACGGGGTGCACCCGGGGCAGGCGGGCTACGGACTGATCGCCTGGCTGGTGCTGCACGCCGGCTGGCAGGAGTGGCTCAAGGTCGACCACTGAGGCGCCGCGACGCCATACGGCGGGCGCACACCCGCCATCCCACCGAGCGCACCGCGTGGTGGAAATCCGGCCCACCGGGCGCACCGCGTGGTGGAAATCCGGCCCACCGAGCGCGCCGCGTGGTGGAAATCCGGCCCACCGAGCGAGGCTGAGGGCAACGCGACGCGCCCGGTCAGGGCTGGGAGCGCCACACGACGCGCTCGGTGGCCTCGTGGGGCGCAACACGGTGCGCCCGGTCGTTTTTAGGGGCCGGTGAGGCTCTCCAGCCACTCCCGGGAGTCGAGGTATGCCGTGGACGTCGCCTCGTCCGGGACCCGGGTGGGCGTCCCGTCGGCGCGGGGGTAGGACCCGAGGAAGCGCACGTCGGCGCACACGCGGCGCAGCCCGGAGAGCGCCTCGGCGACGCGGGGCTCACTGACGTGTCCGAGCGCCTCGATGGCGAAGCAGTACTGTCCGAGCGCCTCACCCGTGGGACGGGACTCCAGCCGGAACAGGTCGACGCCGCGCATCGCGAACTGGTTGAGCAGCTCGAGCAGGGCTCCCGCGTGGTTGCGCCGCAGGTAGGCGACGACCGTGGTCACGTCCGCCCCGGTGGGCGGCGGGATGTGCCCGGGGCGCGCGAGCCGGATGAACCGGGTCACCGCGCCGGGCCGGTCGGCGATGCCGCCGACCAGGATGTCCAACCCGTGCCGCTCGGCGGCCAGGGGCGCGGCGATGGCCGCGTCGTAGACCTCGGCGGCCACGAGCACGGCAGCGCGCGCCGTGGACGACTCCGGGATCACCTCGGCCTCGGGCAGCCGGGCGCTGACCCAGTCACGGGTCTGCGCGTGCGCGACGGGGTGGGTGGCGATGCGACGGACGTCGGCCAGGGCGGTCCCGGGCCGGGCCATCAGCGCGAACTCCACCTCCACGTGCACCTCGCCGGTGATGACCAGGGGGGTGCCGCGGATCAGCTCGTCCAGGGTCGCCGACACCGACCCCTCGACGGAGTTCTCGAAGGGCACCAGTGCCGCCTCCAGTCGTCCCTCGCGGAGCGCCTCGAGGGCCGCCGCCACGTTGGGGGCGGGCCACGCGGTCGCGGCGGCCTCGGGGTCGAGGCGCCGCAGCCCCGCCTCGCAGAACGTGCCGGCCGGGCCGAGGTAGCCCATGCCTCCGCCGGGTGCCGCGTCAGCAGCGCCGGTCACGGGGTCAGCACCACCTTGCCGAAGACCTCACCCGCGGCCAGCGCGGCGAGGCCGTCCGCCGCCTCGGACAACGGGATCACCCGGTCGATCAGCGGACGGACACCGGTCTGCTCCACCACCCGCACCACCTGGCGCAGCTGCTCCAGGTTGCCCATGGTCGAGCCCTGGACCCTCATCTGCTGGAAGAAGATCCGGGTCAGCTCCGCCTTCGGCGGAGCGTCTCCCGACGTGGCACCCGCGATCACGACGGTGCCCCCGGGACGCAGGCTGGAGACCGAGTGGGACCAGGTCGCCGCCCCGACGGTCTCCAGCACGATGTCGACCCGCTCGGGGAGCCGCTGGCCGGGCTCGAAGACCGCCTCGGCCCCCAGCTCGAGGGCCCGCTGACGTCTAGCCTCGTCGCGGCTGGTCGCCCACACCCGATAGCCGGTCGCCGCCCCGAGCGCGATCGCGGCGGAGGCCACGCCACCGCCGGCGCCCTGGACCAGGACGGTGGAGCCCGGGGGGCCTCCGTTCACGCAGAGCATCTTGTAGGCGGTGAGCCACGCCGTGGGCAGGCAGGCCGCCTCCTCGAAGGACAGGTCGGCCGGCTTGGGGACCAGGTTGCCCGCGGGCACCACCACCTGCTCGGCCAGCGTGCCCTGGTGCAGCTCGGAGAGGAGCGAGCGCCGGGGGTCCAGGGTCTGCTCCCCGGTCCAGCCGGGGCTGGAGATGACCGAGTGCACGATCACCTCGCGCCCGTCCTGGTCGACGCCGGCGGCGTCGCAGCCCAGGATCATCGGCAACCGGTCCGGCGGCAGGCCGACGCCCTTGAGGGACCACACGTCGTGGTGGTTCAGCGCGGCGGCCCGCACCTCGACGCGGACCCACCCGTCGGGGACCTCCGGTTCCGGGCGCTCCCCCACCACCAGCCCTGCGAGGGGGTCGTCCGGGTTGATCTCAGCGACGTAGGCAGCCAGCACACGGTCAGCGTATCGGCACCCTCACCCGCGGCTGCGGGCGGTCGACCGGGTCAGTAGGCGCCGGCCTCGCCAGGCCGGGTGACGACGCGGACGGTGCGCCACAGGATCATCAGGTCGAGCAGGGGGTTCCAGTTCTCGACGTAGTAGAGGTCGAGACGCACGGACTCGTCCCAGGACAGGTTGCTGCGCCCGCTGATCTGCCACATCCCGGTCATCCCGGGCTTGACCAGCAGGCGGCGCCTCGTGTCAGCCTCGTAGGTGAGGACCTCGCGCGGCAGCGGGGGGCGGGGGCCGACGAGGCTCATCTCGCCGCGCACCACGTTGATCAGCTGAGGCAGCTCGTCCAGGCTGTAGCGGCGCAGCACCCGACCGACGGCCGTCACGCGGGGATCGGCCTTCATCTTGAACAGGGGTCCAGCACCCTCGCTGGCGGCCATCAGCGCCGGGAGCGCGTCCTCGGCCTCGGTGTGCATGGTGCGGAACTTGAGCATCTTGAAGGTGCGCCCGTCACGGCCCACCCGCTCCTGCCGAAAGAAGACGGGACCGCGGTCGTGGGAGTGGATCAGCAGCGCCAGCCCGAGGAAGACCGGCAGCAGCAGCACCAGGCCCGCAGCGGCACTCGCCCGGTCCAGGAAGTTCTTCAGGACCAGCGTCGGCCCCTCAAAGGTGGGGGCATCCACGTGGATGAGCGGCAGTCCCTGCACCGGGCGGGTGCGCACCCGAGGCCCGGCGACGTCCATGATGCCGGGTGCCACGACCAGGTCGACGTCGGTGCCCTCCAGCGCCCAGCCGAGCCGTCGCAGACCGGCGGACCCCAGACCGGCGGAGGACGAGACCGCAATGACGTCGACGTCCAGGTCAACGGCCCGGAGGAGCACGTCACCCTCCGAACCCACCACCGGGACTCCCGCGACCTTGCTGCCCACGGGGGCGTCGTCCACACAGGCACCGAGCACGTTGTAGCCGGCGTCGGGGGTTCGGCGCAGCGCGACGACGAGCTGCTCCACGTTGTCGCGGTCGCCGACCAGGAGCACGCCGTCGGACATCCGGCCCGCGCGGCGCTGCCGCACGAGCCAGCGACGGGCGACGTAGCGGGACCCCAGCAGCAGCAGGGTGCCCAGCGGGAAGGCCAGCAGGACATAACCGCGGGCCACGTCCACCTTCAGCGCGTAGGCGCCGATCGCCAGGGCGGCGAAGAGCATGAGAGAGGCCTGGAAGACCTGCCGGTACTCCTGGACCCCGTGACCGGTGAACCGGCCGTCGTAGGCCGAGTGCAGGTTGAGCATGAGAACCCACGCGATCGTCAGGATCAGCCCGAGCTCGGTGTAACCGATCCCCGTGGCCGCCAGGTCTGCCTGCGCGAACCCGAAGCGGGTGACGGTGGTGATGCCCAGCGCGACCACGATGACCAGGAGGTCGGAAACGCGGAGCCAGCGCAGGTAGTTCACCAGGTAGCCGCGGGCCCGCGTGTGCCCGGCCCCACGGCGGACGCGCGGACGCCCCGTGTCGGCCAGGGAATCCGGCACGACGAACAACGGCGCCGAGGAGCGTCGGCCCATGGCCTGTCCCAGGTTCTGCGCAGAACGGCGTGCGGCAGAAGTCGTCGCCTCCACCTGCTGTGGTGCCGTCATCCCTACCCCGTCGTCGCGCGATTCTCGGAGGCTCCAGCGTCGCCTCATGAGAACTTTACTTTCTCATTACCGAACGCATAGTAGTTGCTTACTCTTCTTCGCGCTACCCCCCGGTCACATCGGATCCTGCGAACCCCGACGGACACCCCTAGTCTACCGCGCGTGCCGCGTCCGGCGCACACACGGTCCCGGGACCCGTACCGGCTCAGCCGAGGGTGCGGAGCACCGAGGGCAGAGCCTGCTCGATCTGCTCCTGCATCTCCCGGTACACCGCGTCGTCCCGACGGAAGGGATCGACGATGTCCGGCTCCACGACGACGCCGGGGCCGCGACGACCGATCAGGGTGGCCGCCAGCGCCTGGAGCCGCTCCCGGGGCGGCAGGTCCCGCGCCACCAGCGGGTCCTGCGCGACCACGTCCGCCAGGACCGCGAACTCCCGGAAGGTGAAAGTATGCCGCAGCGCCCGCGGGTATTGACGCAGCACCAGGCTGCGGTGGTCAGCGGTTGCCGTGAGCACGAGATCGGCCTCGGCGACCAGCCCCGGGGTGAGACGGCGGGCGACGAAGCCGTCCGGCGAGCCGCCGAAGGACCGGAGCACCTGAGCGGACCGTTCGTCCATGGGGTGACCCACGAGACCGTGGGTGCCCGCGCTGGCGACCACGTAGGCACCTGGCCCCCAGCTCTCGTCCAGGTGACGCTGCAGGACCCGCTCGAGCAGCGGGGACCGGCAGATGTTGCCCGTGCAGACCGTCAGCACCCTCCCCGGGCGCGCCTGGGAGCCCGGGCCCGCCGCCGGCCCCGTCACGTCGTCCCCCGGCCGGGGCCGCTCGTCGATGCCCTCACCGTGCCCCGCCCCAGCGCTGGCCATGGCCGTGCGCCTGGACCCGGCGCGGCTGGTCACCGTCGATGTCGTCGGCGCGGCTCTCGTCCTGCCGGGTCAGCACGATCTCGAGCCAGTCCTCGGAGAGCACCTCCGCCACACCGTGGCCCCACTCGACCACCGTGACCACGGAGTCGAGGTCCGCGTCGAGGTCGAGGTCGTCCAGCTCCTCGATCCCGCCGAGGCGGTAGGCGTCGACGTGGACCAGGGCCGGCCCGGAGCCCAGGCTGGGGTGCACGCGAGCGATGACGAAGGTCGGCGAGGTGATCGGTCCCCGGACCTGCAGGCCGGCGCCGATGCCCTGGGTCAGGGTGGTCTTGCCGGCCGCGAGGTCCCCGGTCAGCAGCACCAGGTCCCCGGCCCGCAGGCTCCTGCCGAGCTCCACACCGAGGGCGTGCGTGTCCTCGGCGGTGGCCAGCTCCCGGGTCTCCCCGTCCAGGACGGACGCCAGGGCCGTCGTGCTCATGCCCGCTGCCGCGGCCGGCCCCGCGCGGGACGCGTCTGCCGGTCCCTGCGGCGCTTGCTCAGGTCCGTCACCGTGTGCCTCGAGCCGGCCCGGGTGGCGACGCGCGTGCCGGGCTCCCGGGAGCGCTCCGCGCGGGTGACCAGGTCCAGGAGCTCGCGGTTGAGCAGCTCGTGGTGCTCGAGCATGATGATGTGACCGGCGTCCTTGACGAAGACGTGCTCCGCGCCGGGGATCGCCGCCACGATCTCGGTGCTGTGGACGGCCGAGGTCAGGGCGTCTTTGTCCCCGTTGAAGACCAGGACCTCCTGGTCGGACATGTTCGCCAGGGCCTCGCGCTTGTCGTGGTCCTCGAGCGTGTGGGTGAAGGAGGACATGACCGACAGCGGGGTGCCGAAGATCATGTCGGCGGTGAGCCGGACGACGGACAGCGGGACCGGCGACCCGAAGGAACCCCGCGCCACGAAGAACTCCTGCAGCTCCCTGCCGCCGCGCAGCAGTGACTCGAAGAGGTCCTGGTGCGGTGAGATCTCGGCCAGCACCCGCGGCCCGACCTTGTTGACCGCGCCGCCCAGCAGGGAGCCCAGCCCCCAGGTGATCCGGTGCAGCCCCCCGGCGCTGGTGCTGATCAGCGCGACGCCGATCACCCGGTCGCGGAACAGGCCGGGGTCGGCCTCCGCCAGCGCCATGACCGTCATGCCACCCATCGAGTGACCCGCGAGGACGAGGTCTCCGCTCGGCGCGACCTCGGCGAGCACGTGCGCGAGGTCGGTGCCGAGCTGCTCGACGTTGTAGGACTCGTCGGGCCCCTCCCCGGAGCTCCCGTGGCCGCGCAGGTCCCAGACGACGACCCGGTGGCCCGCCTCGACCAGGGCGCGGCGCTGGTAGAACCAGCAGCGCAGGTCCAGGGTGAACCCGTGGCTGAGGACGACGGTGGTCCCGCTGCCGTCCCAGCCGGGCGGCACGTCGATCTCGACGTGGAGCGGCACACCGTCGTCGGCGACGACGACGCGGGTCTCGTCCGGGACGACCGAGAAGTCGTCCTCGACCCCCAGCGCGATGGCGTGCTGCCGGTCGCGCCAGAGCCGGTCGACGGTGACCGCGCCGACGGCCGCGAGACCGGCCGCGGCGAGGCCGGCACCGATCCCGACCAGGGCGTTCGTGCGCTTCTGACTCACCGGGCCTCCTCTGCGCCACCCGGCCCGCCGACATACTCCCGGGGGACCCGGGGGCCGAAGCGGGTGACGATCTCGTAGTTGATGGTGCCGACCGCCTCGGCCCAGTCCTGCGCCGTGGGCTCGCCCCTGCTGCCCGGCCCGAAGAGCACGACCTCGTCCCCCGCGGTGACCGGCAGGTCGCCCACGTCGACGACGAACTGGTCCATGCACACCCGGCCCGCGATGCGGTGCCGCTGCCCGCCCACGAGGACCTCGGCCACCCCGGAGGCATGGCGCGGCACGCCGTCGGCGTAGCCGAGCGGCACGTCGACCAGCGTGGTCGGGGCGGTGGTGGTGTAGGTGTGGCCGTAGGAGACGCCCTGCCCCGCAGGCACCCGCTTGACGACCGACACCTGGGCGAGCGCCGTCATGGCCGGGACCAGACCGAAGTCCTCGGAGCTGCCCACCTCCGGGGCGGGGGTGAGCCCGTAGACGGCCAGACCGGGCCGCACCAGGTCCCAGGCGGCCGCCGGGTTGGTCAGGGCGGCGGCCGAGTTGGACATGTGCCGGACCTCGGGGCGCAGCCCGGCCCGCTCCGCCTGGGCGACGGCGTCGGCGAAGGCCTCCTGCTGCGCCCGGACGGTCGGGTGCTCGGGCGCGTCCGCGTAGGCGAAGTGGGTGAACAGGCCGGTGACCCGGACGGCCTCCTCGGCCTCCAGCAGCCGGGCCCGGTCGACCAGCGCCGACCAGTCGGTGGCCGCCCCCGGCGAGGCGGGGAACAGGTAGGCGCCGTTGCGCCCCAGCCCGGTGTCGGCCTTGAGGTGCACGCGGGCGGTGCGTCCGACCTCACGCGCCGCGGCGGCGACCTCGTCGAGCATCCAGACGGCGGACACCCCGAGGTCGACGTCGGCCCGGATCGCCTCGGCGAAGCCCGCACCGGGGGCGTGCAGCCACGACAGGACCGGTGCCGTGACGCCGCCGGCCCGCAGCGCGATCGCCTCTGCGAGCTGGGCGACCCCGAGCCAGGTGGCCCCGCCCGCGAGCGCGGCGCGGGCCGAGGGGAGAAGCCCGTGGCCATAGGCGTCGGCCTTGACGACCGCCATCACGCCCGCGGCACCGGCGCGCTCGCGCAGCACCCCGACGTTGCGCGCGATCGCGCCCAGGTCGATCACGACCCGTGCGGGGACCGGCACCGGTGCCGTCGTGTGCTGCTCGCTCATGGTGGGGACAGTCTGCCAGCGAGTGCGCTCTCGATCCGAAAGGGGCACCGTTGGTCGTGCCGATCAGGGACGCACATCCTGCACAGGCCGTCAGTCCGCGAGCCCTGCCTGCACCGCCGCCAGCTGGGTCATCAGGCTGCTCTGCACCTCGGTGCCGCTCTGCGCCACGGCAGCGGCGATCCGGTCACCCAGCTCGCTGGTCGAGGCTCCCATCGCCGCACCCGACAGCGCGGGCAGCTCGGCGAGCACCCCGGCGGTGGCCGACTCGACGGCGGCCGCCGCGGCCCCCTCCCCCAGGCTGGCCAGGCAGAGCGCCAGCGAGAGCGCCGCGCCTGCGGGGTTGGCCAGGCCCTGGCCCTGGATGTCGGGGGCCGAGCCGTGCACCGGCTCGAACATGCTGGGGGCGGACCCCTCGATGTTGAGGTTGCCGCTCGCGGCGACCCCGAGGCCGCCCTGCAGGACCGCCCCGAGGTCGGTGATGATGTCGCCGAACAGGTTGTCGGTCACCACGACGTCGAAGCGCTCGGGCGCGACGGGCAGGTGCATGCACATGGCGTCGACGTGCACGTAGTCGTGCGCGACGGACGGGAACCGTTCGGCGACCTCGTCCACGACCGACAGCCAGAGGGCGCCCGCCTCGGTCAGCACGTTCGTCTTGTGGCACAGGGTGACCCGACCCCGGCGCTGCTCCGCCAGGCGGAAGGCGAAGTCGACAGCCCGGTGCACGGCATACCAGGTGTTGGTGGACCCCTGGGTGGCGACGGCGGCGCGCGTCCCGCGGTGCACGGTGCTGCCGCCCCCGACATAGCTGCCCTCGGAGTTCTCCCGGACCACGACCAGGTCGCAGCGCTCCGGCGTCAGGCCCGCGATCGGGGTGGGCACACCGGGGTAGAGCCGGACCGGCCGCAGGTTGATCGCCTGGTGCAGCTCGGCGCGCAGCGCCAGGATGATGCCGCGCTCCAGGACGCCGGGCGTGACCTTCGGGCTGCCGATGGCGCCGAACAGGATCGCGTCGTGGCCCCGGAGGAGGTCGACGGTCTCCTGGGTCAGCAGGTCGCCGGTGGCCAGGTAGCTGTCGGCCCCCAGCGAGACGTCGGTGCGCTCGGTGGTGAACCCGAAGCGGGCCTGGGCGGCGTCGAGGACGGTCAGCGCGGCCTGCGTGACCTCCGGCCCGATCCCGTCCCCGCCGATGACCGCGAGCCGGTGCGAGCGCACCGTTCCGGTCCCCGCGGCTGCACCCGGCACGTCTGACTGCGACACATCGTCCTCCTGGAGATCACCGACCTAGATCTCATCAGTCTGCACGATGGGTCCCTCGAGTCCTTGGGCGGCCGCGTCGGTGGGTCCGGGGTCGGGGAGTTCGACGCCGCCGGCGATGACGGCGCCGTCCAGCCCCGCGGCCCCCCGGGTGAGCGGTCCGACGCGCCCGTCGACCTCCAGGCCCTGCGCGGTCTGGAAGGCCTCGACGGCGCCGATGGTGTTCTCCCCCGCCTTGCCGTCCACGGTTCCCACCGCGAAGCCGCCGTCCTTGAGGAACTGTTGGAACCGCGCGACGTCGTGACCGAAGGCGTTGCGGAACCACACGGCCGCGGTCGAGGAGCGGCCGATCTCCTCCTCGAACGCCGCCGCCGCCTCGGCGATCTGCTCCGCACCGGTCCCGGGGGCGATCTCCAGGTGCATCCCGTCGCGCTTGCCGTGGGCGAAGTCGAGACCGGAGCGCCCGATGCTGCGTCCCTGCGCGTCGCGGGCCGAGTCCGCGATGGCCCGCACCAGGTCCCGCTCTGCCTGGGTGAACCCGTCGCTGTAGGCACCGCTGACCGTCGCCTCGTAGGGGTGCAGGTGGCCGTTGATGTCGATGGCCGAGCCGGACCGGTGGTTGCTCTGGTCGCCGGTGCCGACAGTGGTGCCGGGCGGGCGGTAGGCGTGGATGCCGATCAGGTCGAAGGCGCCGGACTTGGTGCTCGACCTGCGCTCCCTGGGACGGAACCAGTTGTCCCGGTGCGAGGTGGCGATCGGCTCGATCTGCGCGTGCCAGCGACGGGCCCACGCCTCGAGGATCACGCAGACCGCGCGGTCGCGGCCGTAGACGACCTTCCACCCCGGGGCCGTGAACGAGGCCTCCGGGTAGTCGGCCAGCACGGTCAGTCCGTTGAACGACATCGCCGTGGCCATGTGCACCCCTTCCCGAGGTGGCTTTCCGCCGCGTCAGGCGGCCCGGTTACAGTGTGACCTACGAGGGCCGGCACCGACAGGGGTGTGCGGCCGTGATCTGTTTGTGGAGGAGGAGCAATGGGACACACGCTGGCCGAGAAGGTCTGGCGTTCGCACGTGGTGCGACAGGCGGAGGGTGAACCGGACCTCCTTTACATCGATCTGCACCTGGTGCACGAGGTGACCAGCCCGCAGGCCTTCGAGGGCCTCAAGGCGGCCGGCCGGCCGGTGCGACGCCCGGACCTGACAGTCGCGACCGAGGACCACAACGTGCCCACGACGCCGGGACCGGTGCTGGACCTGATCAGCAAGACCCAGCTGGAGGCGCTGAAGGCCAACTGCGCCGAGTTCGGCATCGTGCACCACAAGCGCGGCCGTCTCGGCCAGGGCATCGTGCACGTGATCGGCCCGGAGCTGGGCCTGACCCAGCCGGGCATGACGATCGTGTGCGGTGACAGCCACACCTCCACGCACGGCGCCTTCGGGGCGCTGGCCTTCGGCATCGGCACCTCCGAGGTGGAGCACGTGCTGGCCACCCAGACGCTGCCGCTCAAGCCGTTCAAGACGATGGCGATCACGGTCCGCGGCCGGCTGGCCGAGGGCGCCACCGCCAAGGACATCATCCTGGCGGTGATCAACCGGATCGGCACCGGCGGCGGGCAGGGCTACGTCCTGGAGTACCGCGGCGAGGCGATCGAGGCGCTCTCCATGGAGGGCCGCATGACGATCTGCAACATGTCGATCGAGGCGGGCGCCAAGGCGGGCCTGATCGCCCCCGACGACACCACGT
>Ga0123333_10001953_pt1 | contig 21444 bp, 20 predicted proteins | sample BioC12SIPDNA_3_FD_89957 | JGI IMG/M metagenome (GOLD analysis project Ga0123333, IMG submission 89957) | Anaerobic biogas reactor microbial communites from Washington, USA - Biogas_R2_B C12 SIP DNA | ecosystem: Engineered > Bioreactor > Anaerobic > Unclassified | place: Washington, USA... | reverse complement strand
GAAAACAGCCTTTCCCCTTCGACCGACTGAAGGTGATGGCCGACTACCTGGGGTGCCCGATGGAGGAGGTCCTGAAGCACCGCATCCGACCGGACAGGGTGACGGTGGACGGGACACGTAAGGCCTTGGAGACCTGGGGCATGCATTATTATGTGGACTGATGAGGTCCGGACACGCCCTGCTTCGCTCATGTAAAGGTCTTCCTGTGGCCGAAAAAGAGAGCGCATTTCTCACATGGCCAGTGCCCCATCGTCAACTAGCCTCAGAACAATGGAATAAGCTCAATAATATTTTATAGTCTCCGAGCGTTGAGCTAAACGGTCGGACGAACGTCGGACCGCTGGGATGGGAGTGCTGCTTCGGAAAGGGTCCAAGATAAAGGACGGTACAACTAGCTCGCTCGTTCATAACGGAGTCTATCATTTAGCGGACACCTATGACGACGAGGAGGCCAGGAAGTTCGACGGGCCAGTGGTCTACAGCTACTGGAGCGCCGTCAAGTACACCTTCACCCTCTCTCTCCTGCTGTGGTGGCTCCCGATCTTTGGTCAGATGATCGCTGGATACGTTGGAGGACGACGCGCGGGATCACCCTTCAAGGGCATGATGTCCGCCCTAATCCCGGTCATTTTCATCTTCGCCGTGACCATGCTGGTGCGTGTCGGCATCATACCTACTGTGATCTTTGGGATCGACCTCAGCCCGGACGCCATCGCTGCGGTGGTGGCCTCCAACGTCCCGGTAATCCAGCCATACCTGGAGTTCGTGGACATGTATCTTACGTCGTTCTTCACCTCCCTTCATTCCACCGCCAACCTGGGGCTCGACAGCTACGTGACCACGGTGGCCTTCGCTTACATCGGAGGAGTGTTGTCGCAGCAGACCCACCGGGAGATGCTCCTGCTATCGCGGATGAGCAAGGGCAACTCCACCACCGTGGTCCTGGAGGGCAATACCTTCACGACCAGCCAGCGTCAGCCTGTGGGGAGGCGCCGCGGCCGTGGCTTCGCCGATCTAGAGGTGGTAGGGGGCATGTACGACGAGGATGATGATGTCCCCCGCCCCATGCGGGCAGCGAGGAGGGCAGTGATAGAGGATGAAGGGGATGAGTCCATAACTCTCAGGGAACGCAAGGCCCTGAGAGCACACGCTCAAGTCATGGCCGAAGAGCAGAGAGGAGTTGAGAGGAAGGTCTCCAGACGGTCCTCGGATGATGCTCGACCTCCACGTAAGTCCAACGGCGGTGCGCGCGACTGGGAGTTCATCTGAGACCGGATGTTGGTCCAAAAGGGGTAGCGCAGAACCCTTTTATATGAGCATAATTTACAGCATTCTGGCGAGTTAAAAATGTTCTGTCCAAAGTGCGGTGGTCTGTTTAGAGCCAAAGAAGGCTGTAAGGGAGAGTTCGTGTGTCCCAACCCCAAGTGCGAGTTCGAGCAGAGCGCCAAGGACCTGAGTAAGACGGCCCACGCCAAGACGATCATGGGTAAGAACAAGAAGGAGGTCGAGGACTGTCCCGTTGTCGATGGTATCGAGGGAACGATGCCTAAGACCAACGTGCCTTGCCCCAAGTGCAACCACAACGAAGCCTACTGGTACCTACGTCAGACCAGGAAGTCCGACGAGCCTGAGACCACCTTCCTCAGCTGCTGCAAGTGCGGTTACCGCTGGCGGAAGTACTGACCCAGTCTGCAATTAAAGCAAGGTTTATCATAGGCGACACGTTTACCTTCAAGACCACGAACAATTAATCGGGGGGAAATGGATGTTTCATGCTAAGATCAAGTCAGAGACCTTGAAAGGCGTCGTCGATGTGGTCTCCACGCTCGTGGACGAGGCCAAGTTCAACATTTTTTCCGATGGTATCGAGCTCAAGGCGGTCGACCCGGCCCACGTGGCCATGGTAGATATGAAGGTGGAGAGGTCCGCGTTCGAGGAGTTCTCCGCTGACGAGACCGAGCTGGGCATCGATCTGGATAAGATCAAGGAGGTCCTCCGCCTGTCCCGGGCCGGCGACATCATCGAGATGGAGCAGGATGAGGCCAAGAACCGCTTGGTGCTCCATGTGGGCAACATCACCAGGAGGATGAACCTGGTGGACACGGCGGGCATGAGCGATCCCAAGGTACCGAACCTTAACCTCCCGGCCAAGCTCGTGGTGACGTCCGATGAGCTGCAGAAGGGAATAAGGGCCGCGGAATCCGTGTCCGATCACATTGCCCTCAACGCCACCCCCGAAGGTTTCGAGATGTACTCCGAAGGGGATACCGACTCGGTGAGCCTAAAGCTCCCCAAGGACCTGTTGATCTCCCTGGAGGTAACGGAAAAGGTGAAGAGCCTGTTCCCCCTCGACTACTTCTCCAACATGGTGCGCTCCATCCCCGCCGGTTCTGTGGTCACCATAAACCTGGGGAGCGACTTCCCGGTGAAGCTGGAGTTCGAGATCGCGGACAAGCGCGGCAACGTGAACTACCTGTTAGCTCCTCGGATCGAGAGCGATTAAGAGGAACGACAAACCACTTACCCCTAACTTATCCAGTCTCCACTTTGATCCCCTTGATGCCAAAAAATGGCGTCTGGCTTAACGCGTGGTATCTACAAAAGTTTTTTAATCAATGCCATATTATGACAAATCCCCATCCTGAGGTGCCCTAATTGACATTATATGATGATCGGACCATCCAGATGTTGGAGGCCAAAGCTAATATCCTCCGCCGCCACGTCATCAAGATGACCTACGCCGCACAGTCCGGCCATCCTGGGGGGTCCCTCTCTTACGCGGACATCATCACCGCTCTGTTCTTCAAGATCATGCGCTTCCGTCCCCAGGAACCCATGTGGGAGGGGCGCGATAAGTTCGTCCTCTCCAAGGGCCACGCCGCGCCTGTTTACTACGCGGCCTTGGCGGAGGCTGGTTACTTTCCGGTGGACGACCTCCTCTCCCTGCGCAAGCTTGGTTCCTATCTTCAAGGGCATCCCTGCCGCATGAAGACGCCGGGGGTGGAGATCTCCACGGGGTCCTTGGGCCAGGGGCTCAGCGTCGCCAACGGGATGGGATTGGCCGCGAAGCTGGACCGCCGGTCGTCACGCATCTACTGCCTTCTCGGAGATGGGGAACTTCAAGAGGGACAGAACTGGGAGGCGGCGATGCTGGCATCGCATTACAAGCTTGACAACGTGACCGCCTTCGTGGACCGCAACAAGATGCAGATCGACGGGCCCACCGAGCAGGTCATGTCCCTGGAGCCTCTGGTCGACAAATGGAAGGCCTTCGGATGGAACGTCATCGAGATCAATGGGCATGACATGAGGCAGATCCTGGATGCCTGCGAGAAGGCCGCCGGGGTCATGGGACGTCCGACGATGATCATCGCCCACACCATCAAGGGGAAGGGCGTGTCCTTCATGGAAGGGGCGGTGGCATTTCACGGGAAAGCGCCGAACGCCGAAGAGTATCGCATCGCCCTTCGCGAGCTGGGGGAGAACATATGAAGTGGGTGTACACCAGCCAGAGGAAGGAGTATGCCAACGCCCTGCTGGACATAGGGCAGAAGCGCACTGACGTGGTGGTATTGGATGCGGACCTGTCATCCTCCACCAGGACCTCGGAGTTCGCGAAGAAGTTCCCCGAGCGTTTCTTCAATGTGGGCATCGCGGAGCAGAATCTAATGGGGACCGCGGCCGGCCTCGCCGTATCCGGCAAGACCGTTTTCGCCTCCACCTTCGCCGTCTTCGCCACCGGCAGATGCTGGGACCAGATCCGGCAGTCCATCGCCTATCCAAACTCCAACGTGAAGATCGTGGCAACCCACGCGGGCATCACAGTGGGGGGCGATGGGGCCTCGCACCAGGCCCTGGAGGACATTGCCCTGATGCGGACCTTGCCAAATATGTACGTGATCGTCCCCGCCGACGGCGTGGAGGCGTACAAGGCGGTGAAGGCCGTGGCCGAGCACGTCGGTCCCTGCTATGTACGCCTGGGTAGATCGGACGTGCCCATGGTGACCGCGATCGACTCTCCGTTCGAGATCGGCAAGGCCACCATACTGCGTGAGGGTTCAGATGTCTCCCTTGTAAGCTGCGGGCAGATGGTGGCGGTCTGCCTGGACGCCGCCGAGGCGCTCCAGGAGAAGGGCATATCGGCCGAAGTGGTCAACATGTCTACGGTCAAGCCCCTGGACGCTCAGACCCTCCTCCGCTCTGTACGCAAGACGGGGTGCGTTGTCACCGCAGAGGAGCACTCGGTGAGGTCTGGACTGGGAAGCGCGGTCGCATGCGTGTTGGCCCAGCATCATCCTGCCCCCATGAAGATGGTGGGAACGCCGGACTGCTTCGGAGAGTCGGGGGAGAGCGCGGAGCTTATGTGCCGCTACGGCCTCACCGCCGACGAGGTCACCTCCTCTGCCGAGGAGGTCATCGGGAGAAAGATAACATGAAGATATTCATCGACACTGCTAACTTGGACAAGATAATGGAGGTAAACAGCTGGGGCATCCTCGACGGAGTGACCACCAACCCCAGCCTCGTGGCCAAGGAGAACACCGACTTCGAGACCTTGGTCAAGGAGATATGCAAGATAGTGGACGGTCCCATCAGCGCGGAGGTCATGAGCACCAAGGCTGCTGACATGGTCGCTGAGGCCAGGAAGCTGGCCAAGATCCATTCCAACATCGTGATCAAGGTGCCCATGACCGAGGAGGGCCTCAAGGCCACCTGCACACTGGCGACGGAGGACATCAAGGTCAACATGACCCTCGTCTTCTCCGCTGCCCAAGCCCTGCTGGCCGCCAAGGCCGGGGCCAGGTACGTTTCCCCGTTCGTGGGACGCCTGGACGATGTAGGCCAGGACGGAATGAAGCTGATAGCGGAGATCATGAACGTCCTCGACAACTATGACTTTGACACCGAGGTCATCGTCGCATCCGTGAGAGACCCCATCCACGTCGTGGAGGCGGCCCAGTTGGGGGCCCACATCGCCACTATCCCCTACGATGTGCTCAAGAAGATGTTTCTTCACCCCCTCACTGACGTGGGCATCAAACGCTTCCAGGACGATTGGGCAAAGGTGCCCAAGAAGTGATCGGGGGCCTTACCCCGTCCTTCTTTCGTATATAGGATTTTTATAACTAGCGTTCGTTCAGAGAGCCGTGGATGCTGAGGTTGTCATCATCGGCGGAGGGCCGGTGGGAAGCACGTTCGCGGCACAGACCGCCTCCCTGACCACGGTGATAGTGGAGGAGCACGAGCAGATCGGCGCTCCCGTTCAATGCACCGGATTAGTCCACCCGCGGGTTGTGGAGATGGCGCAGGCGCAGTCCTCGGTGCTGAATAACATCAGCGGGTTCCGCCTCACCTTCCCCGGCGGGAGGACCATGGAGGTGCGGTCCAACGATACCAAGGCCGTGGTGATCGACCGCGGCAAGTTCGACCGCCACTGCAGCGAGAGGGCGGAGCTGGAAGGGGCGGATATAATCACTGGAAGGGAGTTCGTGGGATTCCAGCGCGAGGGCCGTAAGATGACGCTCACCCTGAATGGCCCGGACGGACTGGAGAAGATGACCGCGGACCTTCTGGTGGGTGCCGACGGCTACAAGTCCCGAGTGGGCGAGCAAGCTGGACTGGGCACTGCCAAGGAGCATATCCGCGGTGTGCAGGTGGAGCTGGACGTGCGCATGGAGGAGCAGTCCCTGGTGGAGATCCTGGTCGGTAAGAGCGTTGCTCCAGGGTTCTTTGCATGGATCTTGCCCTGTGGCGATGTTACCCGAGTAGGATTGGGCGTCTCCCAGGAGGGCGAGGCCCCCAACCACTATCTCAACGCCCTGCTGAAGAAGCGGGGGCTGGACAAGGTAGGGCGCAAGAACATCATCTCTGGAATAATCCCAATTGGACCTCCGCGGAAGACCTATGCAGATAACGTTCTCATCGTCGGTGACGCCGCGGCCCAGACCAAGCCTGTCTCTGGCGGGGGCATCTACACCGGGATGCGGGCGGCGAAGTGGGCGGCCCTCACCGCGGTGGACGCAGTGGAGGAGGGGGACCTCAGCGCCAAGAGGCTTTCCGAATACGATGACCGTTGGAGATCGGACATCGGGAGGGAGCTGGACAGGGGACTAATGATCCGCAAGGTCTTCACCAACCTCACCGACAAGAAGCTGGACGATGTGGGAAGGATGCTCGACCGGGATGATGCCAAGGAGGTGCTGGCAACCGGAGACATCGACTACCCGTCGAAGCTGGCCTCGCCCCTCCTGAAGGCCGTACCGTCCTTGATCAAGTTCTCCCCTCAGCTCATAGGATCCTTGATAAGGAAAGAGCAAAGAGTGATATAATCCGGTCTTTTCATCACCATCATGCTCCTTGCCAAGGTGCCCAACGGTCGTGCTGAAGCGGTACGCAAGGTGCTTTTCCGCAAGGGGCTGGGACGTAAGGACCGCCGCATTCTCAGGGAGGGCGGCTTCATCTTCATACCCTTGTCTGCGGAGCCACCCACCATTCTTAGGGAGGAGCTGGGGCTGGAGCTCGTGGAAGGGGAGACCCGGGAGAAGAGCTGCTATCGCCCGCCCCACGATGTCATTGTGGAGAGGGCGGACATCCCCGATCATCTCAAAGAGCTGGTCCCGCGCCACTGGGAGATGTTAGGGGATGTCCTGGTCCTGCGCCTCCCGGAGCAGCTGGTCCCGTATCGTGAGAGCCTGGCCGCCACCTACGCCTCGGTGCTGGGGGCGAGGACGGTGCTTCGGGAGCGCTCACACATCGGGGGAGTGTACCGCATCCCCGACATGGAGGTCCTGTGGGGCGATGGGACCGAGACCGTCCACCTGGAGAACGGGATCCTGTATAAGCTGGATGCTGCCCGCTTGATGTTCTCCTCCGGGAACATCGATGAGAAGCTACGAATGGCCGCCCTGGACTGCAGGGGCGAGATCGTTGTGGACATGTTCGCCGGAATAGGTTATTTCACCCTGCCCCTGGCCTTGCACGCCCGGGCCTCCAAGGTCATCTCCTGCGAGATCAACCCCCTGGCATTCCATTACCTGTGCGAGAACGTCCAGCTCAACGGGCTGGAGAGCGTTGTGGAGCCAGTACTGGGCGATAACCGGGACCTCCCGGGCAAAGGCATAGCGGACCGGGTGGTCATGGGTTACGTTCGCACTACGGCGCAACACCTGTGCACCGCCTTCCGGCTGGTGCGGAAGGGAGGTACGATACACTATCAGGACACGTTCCCCCTGGAGGTGTTCCCGGAGATGGCATGGGAGAACCTGGCCTCGGCGGCTGATGGACGCAGCTACGAGGTTCGCCTCATGAAGGAGGTCAAGTCGTACTCCCCCGGGGTGTCCCACATGGTCCTGGACGTCGCGGTGCTGGATTAGCCTTTCTTCAACTTCTCATTGGAGCCTGAGGCCTCCAGGAGCAGTGACAGGGCCTCGGCGTAACCCTCCCCCTTCTCCACCAGCAGCCTCTGGGCAAATGGTGCCAGGTAGGAGCCGAAGTCCATCTCCTCACGGGTGAACTGCCACGACCGCGACTGCCCCTCCCCCAGCGCGGTGAGGAATGCATAGGATACGGAACGTGTCTTGTGGTCGGAGCCCTTCCCCTTCTCCACCTGCCGCAGGGCTGCCTCTTTGCCTTCTGTCTTGGTGGTCCGGGCCACCCGGTCGGCCATGCTCCCTAATGGCCCCAGGCCCTCGAGCGCGGGAAGCTCCCCCTCGATACCCCGGTACCCTTCCAGCCGCTCCGCCTCCACCACCATCTGCGACGGCGTCAGCTCCGACCTCTCGGACAGCACACGCCTTACGATGTCCGGTGAGGCCACCGCGCCCAGGAGGTCCTCCTTGTGCTCTGACCACAGGTCCGAAAGCAGGTTCGCGGTCTGGTCCGTGCGGGAGAGCACGCAGACCTTCTTTGAGGATATCAGACCGGAGATGGCCTTCTTCTCCGCCTTGGTGCCGCGGAGGGCCGCCAGGAAGCGTTCCTTGTCCTTCCCATAGCAGGTGTCCCCGATCATGTAGACCTCCTGCTCCCGCTGCCGGACGGAGGCGGACCGGGCCTTGAACTGCTCCTCCAGAAGGGTAGTGTCGTTAAGCTCCGCCTTGAGGTACCTGTCCACCAGGTCCTTGGACAGCTGGTACGCCTCCTTCACCCGGCAATCATCACAGGAGGAGGTGCACTTGAGATCGCTGATCACCTCAACAGCGAAATCGTCCGTGGGGTCCTCGGCGGCGATACGGCTGGCCAGGACGTGAACGGTGTTGATGTCCTTGACGCAGGAGGGGCACACTCTTACGGTCTGGCCCCCGCCTCTCCACGTTACCTTTATGCCCCGCCCCTCCTTCGCATGGGGGCAGTCATTGTTATCGTCCAGATCATACGGTAATAGGGACAGGACCTCCTCCACGTACTCGGCGGGAGGGCGCGGTCCATCCGGGGAGCAGATAGCCTCTTTCTCCGTGGAATAGATGTGCAATCCCCTCTTCTGCGCTGTGGACCAAAGCGCCAGGAGCCTCAGCTCGGGGTGGTCGAAGTGCTGCACCCCAATCAGCTTGTCCCGGTCGACCTTTCCCCGCATGGCGAAGGAGACCTCTCCCATGGGCGTCTTGGTGGTGGCGAGATATGGCACCTTCCCGGCCACGTGGAGGGAGATGGTGGCCGCATAGGCACGAACCAACTGGTCCCCCCAGTTCATGGAGAAGTCCAGCTTCTTGGGGTCCATGCGCCTGCTGGACACCTTTTCCATCTTCTCCACGGCCTTCTTCAGGTCGCAGCCCCGGCACTCCTTGGTGCACCGCGGCAGGAGGAGATGGGGGTCCTCTGCCAGCATTTTCGCTTTCTCCAACAGGTCCTTCTCGAGGGTCTTGGGGGTGGCCTTGGCCCCTCTGAACCTTGCACGCCTTCCCATGCATTGCCTCTACGCCACCAGCGTTCTTAAGCCTTGGGTATGTTCCATTAGGGTCCAATAAACAAAAAACGAAGGTGTTCCAAGCGCTGGCTGGGACGATACTGGATTGTTTTGGAAGAACCTATTTATCCGCGTACTCCCTTGTAATGATGGGATGCATTGCCGGAAGGGAGAGACTTCTATCGCGGTTTGGTCAAAGGATATGAGGTAGGGCTGAACAAGGCCTGGGACGACCTCATCGGACTGACCACCAAGGGCTTCAGCCCTAGAGAGATCCAAGTGATGGCCAAGAGCAAGCGCCAGAACATAAATACGGCCGTCAGACAGCTGCGGTTGGAGATAGAGGAGGAGACCGGCTTTGACATGACCGGGAGGTCCTCCGTAAACCGGGCCAGCGGCAGCGTGGATAACGGCAATGCCTACCTCATCGAGGTCACCGCCATCACCCAGGCCCTGAGCGTAGTGAACGAGCTGACCTCCGACGGCACCGACGCGCTGTGCATCCTCAGGAGCTTCCCGGGCAATTTCCAGGGAATGATGAACAACTCAGTAGGCTGCGCCTGGCTCACAAAGTACGAGGGCACCAACTACGATTCCTTCCCCGTTTTCTCAGGTTCTGCCATGGAGAGCATGGTGACGGAGATACGCAACTTCATGAAGGAAGGGCCGGGGCGGATAGTCCTCTTGGAGGGCATCGAGTACCTCATAATCCAGAACGATCTGGTGAAGGTGCTGAAGTTCCTCCAGACCATCGTGGACCAGACCGTGCTGACAAAGGGCATCCTTCTCCTGGCCATCTATCCCCATGCCCTGGAGGACCGGGTCCTCAACAACCTCCGCTGCAACATCGGTTCGGTTCTGCGAACCCGCTCACCGGGCGAGAACGATCTCAATCGATGAGACGTTGGTCCTCTCTCCCTGCTCCGAGACCAGGGCCTCGGTGCCGATTCGTACATCCTTAACGATAGCCTCCCTGATGAACCTATGGCGCACTATCTCCGCCACGTCCACGGCGCGGCTTATGGCCTTGCCCCGCGCACGGATGATGACCTCATCGGAGCCTGACTTGAACTGGGTGAGGACCGCGGTAACGTAGTCCATCGTATCCTTCCTGCCGATGAACACGATGTTGTCCTCGGCCATCCCTACACCGTTGCCCCGCTCGCTCATCCTTGCACCGACCTGATCTCCGTCATCATAGCTGGCGGTGCTCGGTGAAGTACCTCATCATGATGCGCCTCTGCCCCTTGCGGAGGATCTCGGAGAGAGTGGAGGTGGAGATGTCGAACATCTTCGCCAGCTCGCGAAGGCCGATGCGGCGGGGGAAGTCGAAGTACCCACGCTCGAACGCCATGCGCGTGATCTGTTCCTGCCTCAGCGTGAGATCGTCGGTATCGGATATCTGGGTCAGCTTCACCAGCTTGGGCGAGGCGTTTATGCGCTTAAGGTTCTCGATAAGGTCCTGCAGAGCCTTCTTCTGGGTGACCAACATGGTCCAGCTCAATCGCCCGTCCTTTGTGGTGGTGGAGCGGGTGAGGAAGCATTCCGTGCCTGCCAACAGCCGGCAGGCCATACATTGGTTGGTGGAAAAAACGGCCAAGGCCTTGCTCTTGTCGATGGCGCTTATATCAACGTTGAATATGTTGGGGTTGTTGCGAACCTGATCGATGACCTTGGGCAGATCCTCCTCGTTCTCAACCTCGATCTGGACCAGGTCTCTGACCTCAGACTGGAGGGCCTTGGAGTCGATGATCTTTATGACCGATGGGTAGGCCTCGACTATGTCGGTGATCCAGTTGTCTGGCATATCCAGGGAGACTATCGCTTCCATCATGTTACTCAATTACGGACATAGGTTCAGGGGTATATCCCCCTTAGCTCCATCGCGGTCACGACCTCCCGCACCGCTAGCAAATAGGCCGCGGACCTCATATCAGTGCCCTCGTTCAGGGAGCTGGTCAGAACTCGTCCAAAGGCCGAGGTCATTGTCCGGTCCAGCCGCTGGTTGACCTCGGAGCGGGTCCAGAACTGATACTGCAGGTCCTGCACCCACTCAAAGTAGGATGCGGTGGCCCCTCCCGCGTTCGCGAGAACATCGGGTATAAGCATACATCCCTTCTCGAAGAGTATCCTGTCGGCCTCGGGCAGCGTGGGGCCGTTGGCCCCTTCGACCACCAGGCTCGCCTTGATCTCATCGGCGTTTTGCTCGGTTATCACCTCTCCCAATGCCGCAGGTACCAGGACCGTGCATTCCAGCTCCAGCAGCTCCTCGTTGGTGATGTTGGTCGCGGAGGGGAGGTCCATCACGGAGCCGGTGGCCTCCTTGTGTTCGGTCACCTTCTTGATGTCCAGCCCCGAAGGGTCGTAGATGCCGCCGGTGGAGTCGGATACGGCCAGCACCTTCATGCCTAGTTCATCCCGCAGAAGGCGGGCGGCGTTCCTTCCTACGTTGCCGAAGCCCTGCACGGCCACGGTGGAGCCCTGAGGTGAGAGCTTTCGGGAACGCAGGGCCTCTCGGAGGCAGTTCATGAGACCGCGTGACGTCGCCTCCTCCCGGCCCTCCGAGCCGCCCAGGGAGACAGGCTTGCCAGTGACCACCGCGGGGACGGAATGGCCTACGTTGGCGGAGTAGGCATCCATGATCCAGGACATGGTCTGGGCGTTGGTGTAAACATCTGGCGCGGGGATATCCACGTGCGGGCCTATCACCGGCGACAGCTCCCATGCGAAACGCCTGGTCATGCGCTCCAACTCCGACCTGCTAAGTTGCTTGGGGTCGCACATCACTCCCCCTTTGGCCCCTCCGAAGGGTATGCCCACCACCGCGCACTTCCACGTCATCCACATGGCCAGTGCCCTCATCTCCTCCAGGGAGACGGTGGGATGGTATCGTATCCCTCCCTTGTAGGGGCCCCTGGCGTTGTTGTGCTGCACCCGGTAACCGGTGAAGACCCTTAGCGAGCCGTCATCCATCTTCACAGGGAAGTTGATCACAAGCTCCCGCCGTGACCTCACCAGGATATCCACGGTACCTTCATCGAGCTTCAATGCAGTAGCCGCACTCCTTACCTGGTCGACCGCTACCTGATACGGGTTGGACCTGCTCATCGTGTGCACCTTTTCCACATGGACGTGGTTATATGGTTCTAACTTCCATGTTGCTACGCCCACTAACTAATGACTATTGGTGAAGGTACCTATATGAACAACGCGGAGATCGCCGACCTGCTCCACGAGTTCGCTGACCTGATGGACCTGAAGGGGGATGTCTTCAAGCGAAACGCTTATCGGCGTGCCGCGCAGAACGTCCTGGAGCTCGACGGGGACATCACGTCATACTACCGGGAGGGAAGGCTGGAAAGCATCCCCGGGGTCGGGGAGTCCATCGCCAAGAAGATCGCCGAGGTCCTCGAGACCGGAAGATCACCGGAGCTGGAGGACCTCCAAGCGCAGTATCCTCCGGGACTGATCGAGCTTACCCAGGTGCCGGACCTCGGCCCCAAGAAGGCCCTGAGGCTGTACAGGGAGCTGGGTATACAGGACCTGGCGGGACTAAAGCAGGCGGCGCTGGAGCACCGCATCCGCCGGCTGGAGGGGTTCGGCGAGAGGTCCGAGAAGAAGATCCTGCAGGGCATCGAGCTGGTCGAGCGGAATAGCGGCCGCATGCTGCTGGGTGACGCCCTCCCCATCGGCCTGGCGGTGGAATCCTACCTCAGGCAGAACGGCATCGAGCATGTAAGCGTGGCCGGCAGCCTCCGCCGTAGGAAGGAGACCATAGGTGACATCGACATCGTCGTGGGCAGCGACCTTCCCCTCGAGGCCATGAGGCTATTCGCATCCTACCCGCGGCGGGATGCGGTGATACTGCAGGGGCCCACGCGTTCCAGCATTCGCCTCGAGGACGGGACACAGGTGGACCTGCGGGTAGTGCCCATTTCCGACTACGGCGCCACCCTCTTGTACTTCACCGGCTCCAAGGAGCATACCGTGGAGCTGCGGAGGATGGCCATCCAGATGGGGTACAAGCTCAACGAGTACGGGCTCTTCCGCAAGGACGATGGCTCGGTGGTGGCAAGGGAGGAGAAGGACATATACCGAGCTCTGGGGCTGGACCTGGTCCCTCCGGAGTTGCGGGAGATGAGGGGGGAGATAGAGGCAGCGAAGGACGGCCGGCTCCCGGACCTCCTGAGGTCCGAGGACGTCCGCGGAGACCTCCACGTGCACACCGTGATGAGCGACGGTCATGCCACCATGCGTCAGCTGGCCCAGGAGGCCAAGCGGCTAGGGTACGAGTACTTAGGCCTCACCGACCATAGCTCGTCCCTGCGAATCGCCCATGGCCTGAGCGCAGAGGACCTCCTGGACTCGGTGGAAGAGGCACGCCAGGTGTCGGAGGAGGAGGGCATTGTGGTACTGCGTGGCTCCGAGGTGGACATACTTGAGGACGGATCGCTGGATTACCCTCGGGAGGTCCTGTCCCAGCTGGACTTCGTGATCGCCTCGGTGCATTCCCTCTTCCATATGCCTGAGGAGGAGATGACGGAACGTGTCCTCCGGGCTATTAGCGATCCAGAGGTGAACATTCTGGGCCATCCCACGGGAAGGCTCCTCGGGCGCAGGGAGGCTTACAAGATCGACCTGGAGCGCGTGATGGAACATGCTCACCATCAGGGTGTGGCCCTGGAGCTGAACGGATATCCGTACCGGCTGGACCTCAACGACCTGAACAGCAGGAAGGCCAAAGAGCGCGGGGTGAAGCTCTCCATCGGCACGGACGCCCACGCCCTGGAGGACCTGAACCATATGTCACTGGCAGTGGGGACGGCACGAAGGGGATGGTTGGAGAAGCAGGATGTGATCAACACCCTCTCCCTGGCCCAGATCAGAAGGTTCTTCGAAAGAGGCAGCAGCTAAACTATATGTCATGCCGAGTGTTTAGTGTGGACCGGGACGGTGAAGCGTTGGGTGTGATCGAGATAGCTGATTCCATCAAGAGCATGGAGATCAGGGGTGCGGGGCTGATCGCCAGGAGCGCGGCGGAGGCGCTGAGGCAACAGGCCGAGGAGTACCGGGGAGAGGACGTGGAGGAGCTGCGGAGGCGCCTCGAGCAGGGGCGTAGGTCGCTGATAGACTCCCGTCCCACCGCCATATCGCTGTGGAACGCGGTCCAGGCCACCCTCCGGGGGGCATCCCGGGCGAGGGACGCGGAGGAGCTAAGGTCCCTGGTGATCTCCAACGCCGAACGGTTCATCGAGCGCTCCGGGAAGGCCGTGGAGACCATCGGGAGAATAGGCTCCCACCGCATCAGGTCAGGGATGACGGTCCTCACCCACTGCAACAGCAAAGCCGCCCTGGGGGTCATCAAGGCGGCGCACGCCCAAGGCAAGGACATAAACGTTTATGCGACGGAGTCCCGCCCCTGGAGGCAGGGGCTGCTGACCGTGAGGGACCTGTCCGAGGCGGGCATCGGCTCCACTCTCATAATCGACAGCGCCGTGCGCTGGATCATGAAGGAGGTGGACGTCGTGGTGGTGGGAGCGGACACCATCTGCTCCAACGGAGCCTTGATCAACAAGATAGGTACCTCCCAGGTGGCGCTGGCGGCGGACGAGGCGAGGGTGCCTTTCATCGTGTGCGCGGAGACCTACAAGTTCTCTCCCAAGACCGTACTGGGAGAGATGGTGGAGATCGAGGAGCGGGATGCCAATGAGATCATCGATCCGCGGCAGCTGCCGGCCGGGGTCAAGGTCAGGAACCCAGTGTTCGATTCCACCCCGGCGGAGCACATAGATTCCATCGTCACGGAGATAGGTCTGATCTCGCCATACGCCGCATACGAGGTCATCGTGAAGGAGCTGGGACAAGAGTCCATATTTGAGGCTAACGAGGAATGAAAATGGAGTATTCGGAGAAGTACCTGCACCTGGGGGAGACAGTGGACCCCGATGCCTACGTCATATGCAAATACAAGATCGTGACCGACATGGACATCAGGCTGGCAGCCGCTGCCGTGGCCACCGAGCAGTCCACGGGCACGTGGACCGGGATCTCCACCCTCAACGATGAGATCTTCGAGCGGTACCACGGACGCGTCACGGACATCGACGGCAACGTGGCCACCATAGCCTACCCCGAGGAGGATTTCTCCCTGGACATCGGCGGGGTGCCCCAGGTTCTGAGCGTCATCGCCGGGAACCTTTTCGGCCTGGAGGGGTTGAAGGGCGTACGCCTGGAGGACGTGGAGTTCCCCAGGAGCATGTTGAGCGAGTTCAAGGGTCCCAAGTATGGCATCCCCGGGCTGAGGAGCGCCCTGAAGAGGCCGAAGAAGCCGCTGGTGGGAACCATCGTCAAGCCGAAGATAGGCCTGCCGCCTCAGGGCATGGCCGATTACATCTACGAAGCGGGCATGGGCGGCCTCACCAACGGCAAGGACGATGAGACCCTGTCGAACCAGAGGTTCTGTCCCCTGGAGGACCGGGTGGTGGCCATCGCCGAGGCCATAGACCGGGTGCGGTCCCAGACGGGGAACGAGATGATGCACGCCATAAATGTCTCCACCCGGGGGGACCAGATACTGGAGGTCGCCGATCGGGCGCAGGAGCTGGGAGCCACCGAGCTGATGGTGGACGTCATCACCTGCGGTTTTGCCGCGGTCCAGGTGCTGGCCGAGGACCCGTCGATCAAGCTGCCCATCCATGTTCACCGCACCATGCACGGCGCCATAACACGCAACAAGGACCTGGGCGTCTCCATGCAGGTGTTCTCCAAGCTCGTCCGAATGTGCGGGGGCGACGCCCTTCATGTGGGCACCTTCGGCGTGGGCAAGATGAAAGGAACGTCCACCGAGGACCTTGCCAACCAGCGCGCGTGCGTCGGCCCGGAGCTGCCATACGAGAAGGTCATGCCAGTATGCTCTGGAGGGATGCATCCCGCGCTCATAGAGCCACTGATGAAGATAACCGGTCCTGATGTGCAGATACAGGCGGGCGGGGGCGTCGCTGGTCACCCTGGAGGGGTGCGGGGCGGGGCCCGGGCCATGGCCCAGGCGGTCGATGCCGCTTACGAGGGCATCCCGTTCTCGGTATACTCTCAGGACCATGAGGAGCTCAGGGAAGCGATAAACAAGTGGGGATAGAAATGCAGCTTAAGGCGAAGTACGTAGATATGGAGTCAGCAGAGTACACCGCGGTACTGCACACGGAGGATGCGCTGGAGATCGGTGTCAGGGAGCAGGACAGGGTCCGCATCAAGCACGAGCGCAGCTCCGCGGTGACCTTGGTGCAGACCACTGACACAGTCGTCAACAAGGGCGAGGTGGGCATCCTGGGCAAGGCCTGGGAGACCCTGGGGCCCGACCCTGACGAGGCCATAGAGGTGGTGGCCACATCCAAGCCCGAGTCGATCGAGTTCATCAAGAAGAAGATGAACGGCAAGGAGCTTTCCACCGAGGAGATCCGCGCCATCGTCAACGATATCTCCACCCATAACCTCAGCAACATCGAGCTAACCGCATACGTCACCGCCCTGTACATAAACGGCATGAACCTTCGGGAGACGGCCGACCTGACGCAGGCAATGGTGGAGACCGGCGAGACCATAAAGTTCGACCGGTCCCCCGTGTACGACTTCCACTCCGTAGGCGGCTGCCCTGGGAACAAGATCACCCTGATAGTGGTGCCCATCGTGGCGGCGGCAGGACTGCTGATCCCCAAGACCTCCTCGCGGGCCATCAGCTCTGCGGCGGGGACCTCGGACATAGTGGAGGTCTTCGCCCGGGTGGACTTCGACGGTAACAAGCTGCGAAGCATCGCCGAGACCACCGGCGGCAGCCTGGCCTGGGGGGGATCGGTGAACCTCGCCCCCGCAGACGACCTCATCATAAAGGTGGAGTACCCGCTGGGCATCGATCCCCACGCTCAGCTCCTGGCATCGGTCATGAGCAAGAAGAAGGCGGTGGGGACGGAGTTCCTGGTAATCGACATCCCCATGGGCGCCGGAACAAAGGTGCCGACCATGGAGAAGGCCCAGGCCTACGCCAAGGACTTCGTGGACCTCGGGGAGCGTCTGGGCATGCACGTGGAGTGCGCTATTACCTATGGCGAGCAGCCGGTGGGGAGGGCCGTGGGGCCGGCATTGGAGGCCCGCGAGGCCATAGCCATCCTGGAGGGTGAGCTCCACCCCAGCAGCGTGATCGAGAAGGCCTGCGGCATGGCGGGCATGCTACTGGAGATGGCGGGAATGAAGCGCGGGGAGGCCAAGGCCCGGGAGATACTCATGTCCGGCAAGGCCTTGGACAAGTTCCGCGAGATAGTCGCCGCGCAGGGAGGGGACCCCAACATCCGCTCGACGGACATCCGGGTGGGCAAGTTCACTCACGACATCACCGCCACCATGTGCGGCTACGTCAACTCCATACGCAACAAGGAGATCGTGGCCCTAGCCCGGGCCGCGGGATCGCCCCGGGACAAGGGAGCGGGGGTCCTTCTGCACAAGAAGCGCGGCAACCGCGTGGACGATGGGGAGGCCATTCTCACCATCTATGCCGATACCCAGGCCAAGCTCGACCAGGCGGTGGAGCTGTCGCGGAAGCTCAACCCCGTGAGCATCGAGGGAATGATCCTGGCGAAGCTGCCGTACATCAACAGGACGACGGTCATCGAGCGCACGTTCTGTCCTGCGCCCGGAGCGCCTCCGGCAGACTGATCTCTCCCTTGGCCACGGCCTCGGCCAGGTCGTAGGAGATGGTGACCCGGCCGCCGCTCTCAATACGGCTCTGCCGCTGAATGTCCCTAACCTCTCCGGGCGTGGGCTTCACCTCCGGAGGGAACGGCAGTCGGTAACCGCAGCCCAGGGCGATGGAGATGGCGGCATCGGCGTCCGGCTCCTCTGTCCTTCGGGTAGTGCTGGTCTCATCCACCACCTCCACGTCGTCCACCATGTTCCATATCGAGCGGATGATGCGGTTGCGGTTGGTCCGGTCCCCGTGGCCCACGCGAGCGATGATGCGGGAGTGCCGGAAGTTACGACCGTAGCGGACGATCTCATTGGCCACTTGCTCCGGGGAGGACACGGTCTCGGCGATCAGCACCCTTCCGTCCCCGATCATCGCCAGACCTGGACGGGAACCGGGATCGATACCGGCCACCAGGGTGGTGAAGGATTCCCGTCCCTTGAGCTGGGAGCGGGCGATGGAGAGCGCCATGTCCGGCTGGTCGTTCGCCACCACCTTCCGGAAGCGTACTCTTGGCCTCTCCTCTACGGTGGTGACGATCACGCCCACGTTCTCCGGTATGGCGTCATCGAAGTCGAGGGCGACAAAGTGTTCCCTAGATTCCCGGAGCAGGTGGACCAGCTCATAGAAGAAGTTGAAGTTCTTGGTCATTATCCCGATGACCTTCATCCAGATTACTAATTAGGGCGGATGGCTTAACCCTTTGCCCTTCCCATCCGGCCAGTAGGTCGGGGGGACGCTCCCGACGGCGAACGTCCCAGGATTAGGAAGCCAATAACGCTCACCATGGCGATGGAGGCCACCGCCGACCACAGCGCGAAGGGGCTGCCGTGCAGGAGATCGTAAAGCACACCTCCTACCGTCGGTCCCAGGGACCAGCCGAAGTAGAAGAAAATGCCGTACACGCCCATGTAGCGACCCTTCTCGTCCTCAGGGCTCAACGATGCCACCATAGCGGTGCTGGACGGCGAGACGGTATTCTCCCCCAAGGTTATGATGATGACCGTGATCAGAAGGACCCATCCGATATCGGTAAGGCCTACCAGGAAATAGCCGAGGGCGTACAGAAGGGAACCGGCGGACAGGACCAGGGGCATGCGATAGTGGCTGATGAGGCGGGTCATGGGGAACTGAAGGAGAACCACGATGATGCCGTTGAGCGCATACATGTAGCCGACTCCGGCCTCAGGTATGCCCATGTCCTTCACGCAGAACACCGAGAAGGTTGATGACAGCTGCCCCAGTATTATGCCCAGAGGAAGGGAGGCGAGGCAGAAGATAAAGAACGCCTTGTTGTGCCATATCTTGAGAAGGTCGCGGGGGTGAAAGCGATCGTGCCCCACCGCGACCCGCGCCGGCTCCTTGACCAGCAGCAGGATGACGAGCCCCACAATACTGCAGGTCATGGCCGTCATCAAGAAGAGATAGGAGAAGGGGAGGAGGACTATCATGAGGCCGGAGATCAGGGGCCCCAACGTCCAGCCGATGTTCTGCCCGATGCGGAGTATCCCGTAGGCCTCCAGCCTTCGGCCCGGCTCCACGATGTCCGCTATCATGGCGCTGCTGGCTGGATCGAATAAGGACCCCAGGGCGTTGGACACCGACAGCAGGACAGTAATGCCCCAGATATCACTATGGAGCAGGAAGGCACCGAACAGTAGCAAAAAGACCAGGCCCCGAAGGCCCATGGAGGCGAACATCACCGGTCTCCGGCCTATGCGGTCCGCCAGCTCTCCACCCAGGATCTGGCCGAAGGCGCCGGCCACGGCCATGACCAGGAAGACCATGCCCACCTCGCCCATGGACAGGGCGAGATCACGGTTCAGATGGATGGCCAGGAAGGGCAGTACGATGGAGAAGCCGGTCGTGGAGATGATCCGACCGCTACATAACAACCAGACCCTTCGGTCCAGCCCCCTCGGGAAGCTGTCTTTAAGCATTCTAGCCCTCGGGGGGAGAGGGCATGGGCTACATCATCCTTTCCACTAACGGCGTTTCTTGAACTTGCCGAGCATGGACTTGTCCTCCCCCTCGGTCTCCGCGAAGCGTTTCAAAATATCCTTCTGATCATTGGTGAGCTTCTCTGGCACCTTAACCTTCACCCGGACGTACATGTCCCCTCGGGTGCTGCCGTTAAGTATGGGCATCCCCGAGCCACGGAGCCGGAAGACGGTATCCGGCTGCGTCCCCGGAGGGATGGACACGCGCGCCTTCTTATCGAGCGTGGGTATCTCTATCTCCGCGCCCAGGGCCGCCTGGGGGAAGCTGATGGGCTGATCCATTATCAGGTCAGCGCCCTCACGGACGTATTGGGGGTGCTGCTTGACGTGCAGGACCACGTACAGGTCCCCGTTGGGCTCGCCAGGACCGCCAGCCTCACCGGCCCCGGGGATACGGAGCCGGGAGCCTGTCTCTACGCCCGCGGGTATGTCGATATCGATGTGGGAGCTCCGCTGCATCTTGCCCCGGCCGTCGCATTCCGGGCAGATGTTGGCAACCGAGCGCCCCGTGCCCCGGCAGCGTCGGCATGGGCCGACCTGGACGAACTGGCTGAAGCCTCTGCTCTGGACCACTCTCACCTGTCCCGAGCCCTTGCAGTCCGGGCAGGGCACCACCTTGCCGTCCTTGGCGCCCGTCCCCTGACACTTGGGACAATTATCGAACTTGGGCACGGTGATGCGCTTCTTGATCCCTTTGAACGCATCCTCCAGGGATATCTCTACGTCCATGCGCGCATCGCGCCCCCCGGAGCGGTGTGACGTCTGCCGTCCGAAGAGCATGTCGAAAATGGAGCCGAAGCCCCCTCCATCGCCGAAGATGTCCCGCAGGTCCCCCATGTGGGAGAAGTCGCTCCAGTTGAACGAGCCGTCCTGGAACTGGGAGTTGACCCCAGCGTGCCCATACTGGTCGTACAGTCCCCGCTTCTTATCGTCCACGAGGACCTCGTAGGCCTCGGAGATCTCCTTGAACTTCTCCTCGGCGACCTTGCGGTCCTCCTTGGTGACGTCCGGATGGTACTGCATCGCCAGCTTCCTGTACGACTTCTTGATCTCCTCGACGCTGGCTCCCTTGGAGAGACCCAGTACCTCGTAGTAGTCCCGTTGTGTCATCGGTCAGCTTCCGTGAGGCTCAGTCGACGATGTGATAATCGGCGTCCGTGAAATCGCCCTTCCCGCCCTGGTCCTTCTTATCGTCCCCGGGGGGTGGGGCCTGCGACTGCTGGGCCTGCTGCTCCGCGGCCGCGGCCTGGTAGATGCGCGTGGACACCGTGGACATCTCCTTGACTAGGGCGTCCATCTTGGCCTTGATGGCCTCAAGGTCATCGGACTTCAGGACCTCCCGCAGCTCGTCACTGGCCTGCTTGATCTTGTCCCGCTCCTCGGCGGTGACCTTGTCCCCCAGCTCGATGATGGTCTTGTCGGTGGTGTACAGCAGGGTGTCCGCCTGGTTAAGGGTCTCCACCTTCTCCTTGCGCTTCTTGTCTTCCTCGGAGAACTGCTCGGCCTGCTTCACCATGTTGTTGATCTCGTCCTTGGACAGCTTGTTGGTGGCGGTTATGGTGATCTTCTGCTCCTTGCCGGTCCCCAGATCCTTGGCGGACACGCTGATGATGCCGTTGGCGTCGATGTCGTAGGTGACCTCGATCTGAGGAACGCCTCTCGGCGCAGGCGGTATGCCGGTCAACTGGAACTTGCCCAGGGACACGTTGTCGGCGGCCATCTCCCTCTCTCCCTGAACGATGTGGATCTCCACGCTGGGCTGGTAGTCGGCAGCGGTGGAGAAGACCTGCGATTTGCGGGTGGGTATGGTGGTG
>Ga0123333_10001950_pt1 | contig 21458 bp, 16 predicted proteins | sample BioC12SIPDNA_3_FD_89957 | JGI IMG/M metagenome (GOLD analysis project Ga0123333, IMG submission 89957) | Anaerobic biogas reactor microbial communites from Washington, USA - Biogas_R2_B C12 SIP DNA | ecosystem: Engineered > Bioreactor > Anaerobic > Unclassified | place: Washington, USA... | reverse complement strand
GGTCTTTTCAGGGGAACTGACCACACAGGACCTCTGCATCGGAGTGGCCCAAGCGCAGGCGTCCAGACTCTAGATCTCCCAGGGGCATTCTCAGGAGATGACCCGCCGCACGTCCTCGGCGGTGGGCTTGGCCTTCAGTATCTCCTCGCACGAGTGCATGACGGTGTCGGGGTCCTTGAGCACGTTCCCGGTGCATATGCACACCACCCTCTCGTCCCTGGACACTATGCCGGAGTCCACTAGTTTCAGCAGCCCGGCTATGGACGCGGCCGAGGCCGGCTCCACCCCAACACCCTCGCTCCTGCCCAGAAGCTTTTGAGCGGCGAGGATCTCCTCGTCGGTCACCGATTCCGCGTACCCCTTGGTATCGAAGATGGCCCGCAGCGCTTTCTTCCCCGAGGCGGGGTTCCCTATGCGGATGGCGGTGGCCACGGTCTCGGGATGCTCCTCGGGAACGAAGTCCCTCTTCCCGGAGCGGAACGCCTCCACTATGGGTGCGGAGCCCGAGGCCTGGATGCCGGTGAGCATGGGGATCCTGTCGATCCATCCCAGGGACCGCCACTCCTTGAAGGCCTTGTACACCGCCCAGATGTTGGCGGCGTTGCCCACCGGGAGGATGATGCGGTCGGGGACCTCGAAGTTCAGCTGGTCCACTATCTCGAAGGCCACGGTCTTCTGCCCTTCGGGGCGATAGGGGTTGACGCTGTTAAGCAGGTACAGCTCCCGCTCCCGCGCCAGCTGCTTCACCACCGCCAGGGCGTCATCGAAGTTCCCGTCAACCATGACCACCTTGGCGCCGTAGAACATGGCCTGCGCCAGCTTCCCCGCGGCGACCTTACCTGAGGGCAGGAGCACCACGCACCGCAGTCCCCCCTTGGCAGCATAGGCCGCCAGGGACGCGGAGGTGTTCCCGGTGGAGGCGCACCCCACGGTCTTACAGCCCAGCTCCAGGGCGCGGGACACGCCCACGGTCATGCCGCGGTCCTTGAACGATCCGGTAGGGTTGGCGCCCTCGTACTTGACGTGCAAGCTCTTGATGCCGACCTTACTCACAAGGTTCCGGCAGTCGTACAGCGGTGTGCCGCCCTCCAGGAGGGAGATGGCCTTGGAGGCGTCGACCGGCAGGAAGGGTGCATAGCGCCAGACCCCCAGAGGCCTCTTCCGGAGGTCGTACGGCCGTATCCCCGCCGCAGCGTCCAGATCCAACTCGATGGTCAGCAGGCCCCCGCACTTGGGGCAGGAGTCCAGGAGGGGGTCCTCTACGTCCGCACCGCACTCGTAGCACCTTACCTTATTCATATCACACCCTCCTGCATCCGTCTCCCCAGGTGGTCACCCAGGTATCGCTGTTGATGCCGTGGCGTCCGTACACGTCCCGTACCGCCGCGGCGATGTCCCTTCCCTCTCTTTGCTCCAGATCGTAGATGGCGATGACGCACGGACCCGACCCGCCCAGGAAGACCCCGGCCGCGCCCGCGTCCTTGGCCGCGCTCTCCGCCTCTTGGAGGTGATGGTTCAGGGGAGCGCGGGCGGGCTCAATGACCACGTCCTTCATGCTCCTCCCTATGAGCTCGACGTCCCCGCGGCACATGCCCAGCACCAGTGAGGAGGCGTTGCCCACCTCGTAGATCATGCTTTTCAGGGGCACCTGTGCCGGCAGCACCTTGCGCGCTTCCTTGGTGCTCACCAGGAAGTCGGGCATGGTGACCACCACTCCCAGGTTCCGCGGGGGATCGACCCTCAGGATCTCGAAGGGATCGTAGGACTTGATTATCGTAAAGCCGCCCATCACCGCCGGACCCACGTTGTCGGCGTGGAAGCTGCCCGAGGTGGTCTGCTCGGCCTTGGCCGCGCTGAAGACCAGCTCTTCCGGCCGGAGGGGTTTGTCCAGCAGGAGGTTGGCCGCGCATGCGCCCCCCGCCGCGGAGGCCCCCGAGGAACCTATGCCCGAGGCTGGGCGGATCCCCTTCTTTATCCTTATGGCCACGCCGAAGTCGGCGTTGGCCCGGGCCAGGACGGACATGGCCGCCACTCCTGCAGAGTTCCTCTCCGCAGCAGTGGTTATGCTTTCGGCCCCCCATCCCTCGACCGCCTCGATGACCACATCGTGGCCGGGGATGCACCTCGCTTCGATCTCATCGAACGGCTCGCGAAGCGCCATGCCGAAGACGTCGAAACCGGAACCTAGATTTGATAGGGTTGCCGGGGACCTCACCGTGACCTTGTCCATTACCATCATACCAACCCCGATGCCCCCTGGACATCGATGTCGGCGCCACCTGCTTTGCCTATTATAAACATTTCCTCTTGGCGGTCCCTTCCCTCCATAAAAGCACGATGTTCGAACGAAGGCCGCTTTCGGTGCCGAAATTTTCATTACCCCGGGCAAAGATTCCCATGCAGAATGGTGAAGATTGACATCCTGGGCGTGAGAGGACAGGTTCAGGACACCAAGGTTTTCATATCCGCCCTCCAGTCCATAGGCGGCGGGGAGGGGCTGGCTCTCGATGCTGACATGATATGCGGCCGGGACCATCTGATATCGGCAACGATGCATGCGAAAAGGGCGTTCGAGAGGGGCGTCAACGCCTCCACCAACCTGGCCATGGAAACGATGTTGTACGCATCCGGGGAAAGGCAGATCTCCAAAGCCACTAGGAAAATGGGGCTCAAGGTCGGGTGCGAGCGCATAGCGCTCGTCCTGTTCAACGTCCAGGACCTACAGAAAGTATTACGCGACCACAGTCTGGACAGGGATGACGCCGTCCTCGAGGCCTCGGTGGAGAAGGCCCTGCGGTTCGGCATCTCCCACGAGGAGCTGAGGGCCGTGCCTGCAGACCGCTTCGAGGACCTGGTCCTGGAGAGGGTGGCCTTCGTCGGCCTGCATAAGTGACCTGGGCCTGTTCCCTCCAGGCCTTCCGACACCGTGAAGGTGTCTTGATAGACCGTATTTGATTAATGCCTGTTGCATATAATCCAGTTCGATTCTCACAGCAAAACGCTTAAGCCTAGACCGTAAAATCATTGGGCTTGGCCCGCACGAGGGACGGGACCGGGATCACGGCTTGACCAGCGATTATCTTAAGCAACTCCAGCTCACCAAGCAGCTGGAGCAGAAGGCGAAGGATGCGGCCAAGTTCCGCAAATCGGCAGAGGACAAGCTCGCCGAGGCCGAGAGAGCGGTAGCTTCGGCCGTCTCCATAGGTATTGATGCTAAAGACGCGCAGAAGGCGCTGACCGATGGGCGCACGGCATTTGGCAAGCGGGACTATAACGCGGCCCTTGCCGCCGCTGAGAGCGCCTGCGCCACGGCCGAGAGGCTGCAGGCGGATATGGTCAACGATGTCCTCACCTCTGCCGGTGGCATGCTGGCCATGATAGAGGATAATGGAGAGGAGCGCCAGCGATTGGAGGAGCTGCTGGAGAGCTCCCGCCGGTCTCTGGAAGAGGGCCGGCCCGGGGAGGCCATGACCGAGGCCCGAGACACCTTGGAATCGGTGAAGGCATACGCTGACCGCCGGATATCGGACATGTTCGCCCAGGTGAAGCGCTCCATAGATCTGGCAGAGAGGGAGGGCATCGCCACCGCGGCCAAGAAGCAGGCGCTGGCCAGGGCCGTCAAGATGCATGGCGACGGCAACCTGGAGGAGTCCCTGAACCGGCTCGCCGCATGCTACAAGGGCGTCCATGAATCCTTCTCCAAGCTCATTGGGGACCGCTCCGCTTCCTTGCTGGAAACGGCGGAGCAGGTGGCAGTGGGCGGGGACATGTCCCCCGTCTCCGGGCCGGTGGCCAGGGCCCAGGAGTGCCTTGCTCACGGGCAGTTCGAGGAGGCCATGTTCCTCCTGGGCGAGGGGCAGAAGGCCTTATCCCCTCTGCTTTCGGTCTCGGTCCAGAACCGGCTCGCCGAGCAGGTGCCGCGTTCCTACTGGCTGCGTGAGCAGGGAGCGAACATAGGCCGGTTCGCCACCGCCAGCAAGAAGGCGACGGAGGCAGCGAAAGCCGGGCAGAGCGAGGAGGCCCTGGAGTGGCTGAGGCGGGCCGAGAAGGCCTTGCGCGACGGGGAGGCCGAGGTGGTCCTGAAGGCCATCGAGGGAATGCGTCCCCGCCTGGTCATCGCCCGGCGGTTCAACCTGGATATCACTCCCCTGCTCACCATGCTGGAGGACTCCCGGCAGGAGACGGCCATGGGCAGAGGCCGGGAGGCCCTGGACCTGGTGCGAGACGCCTCGGAGGAGCTGGACAGGCGCCTGGAGGAGATAGCGGAGATGGAGGCGGTGCTGGACCAGACCAAGGAGGTCTTCCTGGAGGCCAGGGCCATGAAGGTGGTGTCCCCTGAGGCGGGGGAGATGGTACAGGCCGCGCGCGAGGCCGCCCTGGCCGGTCGGCTCGCGGACACCCTCGGAGGGCTCACTCAGGCCCGGGAGGTGATCCTGCGCACGGTGCTGGATGGGTTGGGACCGCAGATTCTAGAGAGCGAGCTGAAAGTGGCCGCAGGGCTGTCCATGGGAGCGCCGGTAGAGGACGACTCCGGGGTGCTGGAGGAGATCGAGGAGGACCTCCGGAACGGTTACCTGAAAGGGATCGCAGAGCGTCTCAGCAGCATCAGCACGGCCCTGGAGGCCGCGCTGATGTCCGCAGCGCGGCTGGCCGTGGTGGAGGCGGAGCAGGTCACCTCATCCAACTATGTGGGTGCCAACCTCTCCGAGGTCCGCGATAAGGTCAAGCAGGCCCGGGAGCTCATAGAACAGAGGGAATGGAAGCCGTCCTTCATGCTCGCCCAGGAGGCCGTGGAGGAGGCCAACGCCATAAAGAGGGCGTCCCTGGTCACCTTGAGGGAGCAGACCCTGTCCCTGCTCAGCATCGGAAGGCAGATTGGGATCGACCCCCAGACCATCGACCTGTGGAGCTCCACCATGAGCTCGGACGATTCCGAGCCCTCGGAGGCCTTGAGGTCGCTGGCGGAGACGTACAACCATGCGCGGGTGCAGGTCAAGGAGGAGCTGGCGCGTAACTTCGCACAACTGCAGAGGGCATCGTCGGCCGCCCACCGCAAGGGGGTCACCACGGAGCACGTGGACCAGCTTGCGGAAGAGGGCACCAGGGCCCTGTCGTCCTTCGAGGTGGAGGTGTCCTTCGCCAAGCTCCAGGCGGCGGAGAAGGAGCTGGAGAAGACCACGGCGCTGCATAACGAGGTCTATGACCTCATCGTGCTCCTCTCCCGCCTCACCAGCGAGATACAGATACCGCCCGGGAGCAAGGTCCAGCCTCTTCTGAAGGAGACCAAGAGGCTGTTCGAGGCCGGGCTCTACGATGGGGCCAGGACCTCAGCCCGCAACTGCTACAGGGAGGCCGAGACCATCGGCGCCCACATCCTGGTCCCCCGCAAGGTGCAGGAGGTTCAGCACCTCCTCCCCGTCGCCAGGCAGATCGACCCGGCCATAGAGGGCGAGGAGGAGATGGAGGTCGCGGCCGGTCTGGCGAAAGAGGGCAAGGCGGCAGAGGCCATGTCCCAACTCAAGGATCTCCAGAAGCGGCTTACCGACCTGATCAATGAGGGCATCCAGTCAGAGATCGGGGAGCTTAAGAGCACGCTCGACCAAGAGGACCTGGGGAGGGATGAGGTCAGCACCATGGCGGTGATCGAGAAGGCCGAGAGCCTCCTGGCCGATCAGAGGTACGCGGACGCCCTCCGTGCGATACGCTTCGCCCGCAGCGAGACCGCACAGGTCGTGAACGTCATGCAGGCCTCACAGCAGGAGCTGGGACGGGTCGACGGGGTCCTGGAGGAGATATCTTCCCTGGGTTTCGAGGTAAGGGAGGCCAGGATGCTGCTGGAGCAGGCCCGCAGATACCGTTCCAGCGGTCGCTTCAACCTCGTGACGGAGATGGCGCGGCGGGCGGAGCACAGCGCCAGCATCGCCTTCTGGGAGCAGACCAGGAATAAGGTGGAGGGCGTGGAGAAGGAGGTCGACGTAACCGGCATCACCGGGATCGACCTCGAAGGTCTGAAAGCAAGGGAGAGGCACACCATCTCCGGGTTCGTGGAGCGCCGCCGCTATGCGGAGGTGCCGGGGGCGATCGAGCGGTACCGCGAGCGCATACAGGGCATGAAGGGGCTGAAGGAGAGCTGCGCATCATCCCTGGACAAGGTCCGGGTGCAGCTGTCCACATTGCCCCCAGGCTCCCTCCTGGTCGCCGAGACCATGAAGCTCCTGACCCAGGCCCAGGAGGCACTGGAAGAGGGTTCGTACGAGGGGTGCTGGTCCATCATCATACCCTGCCAAGCTTCGGCCGATGCTGCGGTCCGCTGGCACCAAGGATGCTCCCGCCGCCTCCAAGAGGTGCGGGCAAGGCTGACCGCCAAGGACGCCGTTAGCGGCGCCCCCATCACCTCCCTCCTGGACTCCGCCGGCAAGGGGCTGGCCGAGGGCAGGTACGAGGACATGAACCGTGACCTGCTGCGGGCGGAGCGGATCTTCGAGAGGGAACGGCGGCATGCCGCCAAGCGGAGCCTCTCCGAACTGGTCAACCTTGCCCGCCTCTATCCATTCCTGGGGCTCACCCTGAAGGACATTCCCGGGGAGGCCCTGCCGCTCCTGGACCGCCACCTCTGCGACCTGGAGGCCGGGGTGGGCGCGAGCGGGGCCATCGCCGCCATGAGGACCAAGGTGAACAAGGCCATCATCGCCAAGGGCAACAAGGCCAAGGCCATCGCCGGCAAGAAGGGCAGCTTGGAGGCGGTCAACGCCCTGCTGAAGGATGCCGAGAGGTACCTGGCCGAAGGGAAGTTGGACCGGGCCGCCTGCCTGGTCCGCGAGGCCGAGGTGCTCTCCGAGGCCACCGTGGCGGAGGTAACGGAGCTTCGGGAGCTGTACCGCCGCTACGAGCAGCTGGAGCCCTTCGCTGAGAGCTTGGGCGCAGACGGCGGATGGTCCCAGGAGTTCCGCGCTTCATTTTCATCCAAGAGCACCGCCGGTGCGCTGAAGCACATGCGGCAGGCGGCGTCCCTGCTCGACCGGGCCACCGCCGACCACATGCCGCGCCTGGAGCTGAGGTCGGCGGAGATCTCCAACACCGGGGCGTCCCCCGCCCTGGGCGTGGTGCTGGACGGAGGCTCCCGTTCCGAGGAGACCGGCCTGGCCGCGGTCCTGTGGCCCCAGGGGTCGGTGCCGCTGCCCACGAAGGACAATGGAGGCAGGGTGTCGCTCAGCTACCGTGTGCTGTTCGTGCCCCAGCCCTTCGCCGCGGAGCTGGAACCGGACAGTTAGAAAAATGGATCAAGAAGGGGTTTGATCACCGCAGGGGCATGAACTTGTACCCATAGTGGATGATGCCCGATGCTCCCTCCTCACCGACCTTGCGGATAGTGGCCTGGACCTTCATGCCTATGGTCACGTCCGCGGGATCGCAGTCGATGATCTGACCGGTGAGGCGGATGCCCTCGTCCATCATTATTATGGCGATGACGTACGGCTTCTGCAGCTCGAACTGCGAGGGGGCGTCATGGACGATGGAGAAGGACAGGACCTCTCCCTTTCCATCCAGATGGAAGTGCTCCATCTTCCCCAAGCTCTTGCGGTGGCATACCGGGCACACCGACCGCGGCGGGAAGTACAGCCGCCCGCAGTTGCCGCACTTCGTCCCGATGAGGTTGTACCGGGACTCGTTCTCCCTCCAGAACCTGGCGACGGTCATTTAGTTCACCCTCCCCAGGATGGTGACGATGGCCGTGGCCCCGGTCCCTCCGACATTGTGGGCAAGGCCGCGCTCGGCCCCGGCGACCTGCCGCTTGCCCGCCTGCCCCCGCAGCTGGTACACCAGCTCCACGACCTGGGCGATGCCGGTGGCCCCGATGGGGTCGCCGCGCGCCTTGAGCCCGCCGGAGGTGTTGACGGCGATCTTCGCTCCCAGCGCGGTCTGCCCCTCGGCCGTGGCCTTGCCCCCTTCCCCCTTGGGGAAGAAGCCCAGGTCCTCCACGGCCAGGATCTCGGAGATGGTGAAGTTGTCATGCACCTCCGCCACCTGGATGCCCGAAGCGTCGGTGTCCGCCTGCTTGAAGGCCCTTTGCGCCGCCACGGTGGTGGCGTCGAAGCGGGTGATGCTCTCGCGGTGCGCCAGCGCCAGCGTGTCCGAGGCCTGCCCGGAGGCGAGCACCTTCACCGGCGTGTCGGTGTACTTCCGCGCCTTGTCCATGCAGCACAGCACCACCGCGGCCGCGCCGTCGGATATGGGTGCGCAGTCGAACATCCCCAGGGGCTCGGCCACCGGAGGGGATTTCAGGACGGCGTCCAGCTTGATCTCCTTCTGGTACTGCGCCTTGGGGTTGAGGGAACCGTGCTTGTGGTTCTTCACCGCCACCATGCCCATCTGCTCCCTGGTGGTGCCGTACTCGTGCATGTGCCGTCGGGCGATGAGGGCGTGCAAGGAGGGGAAGGTGGCCCCGAAGGCCGTCTCCCACTGCTGGTCCGCCGCCGTGGCCTGGATCTCCGTGGACAGCACGTCGCCGACGTCGGTCATCTTCTCGGCCCCGCCGACGACCACTATGTCGTGCATGCCCGAGGCCACTGCCAGATACCCCTGACGGAACGCCAGGGCCCCCGACGCGCCGGCCGCCTCCACCCTGGTGGCGGGGATGTGGTCCCGCGCCAGGCCAGAGTAGTCGGCTATGAGCGCCCCGATGTGCTCCTGCTCGATGAACTTCCCCGCGGACATGTTGCCCACGTACAGCGCGTCTATCTCCTCGCCCGACAGGTTGGCATCCCCCACCGCGGACAGCCCCGCCTGTATGCCCAGGTCACGGAAGGACTGGTCCCACAGCTCCCCGAACTTGGTGTCCCCGATGCCGATGATCGCTACCTCTCTCATTCTGCTCCCTCCTTCATCCTGATCTTGCCCCGATACTTGGCGTAGGTGGCGTAGTCCAGGAACTTCTTCCTCTCCACCAGCTCCTTGACCGTGGGCGCCCTCTCCCGACGCAGCTCCTTTATCTCGTCCGTCACGGTGATGTCGAAGGCGTCCGAGCCCGCCCCGGAACCGTAGGCCACAGCGAAGATGCGCTGCCCCGGCTCGGCAACGTCCAGAACGGACGCCAGACCAAGGGGCACGGCGCCGGAGTAGGTGTTGCCGATGAACGGCGTCAGGAGCCCCACCTCGATCTGCTGTTCGGTGAAACCGAGCTGCTTGGCGACCCTCACCGGGAACTTGCCGTTGGGCTGGTGGAACACCGCGTACTGATAGTCGGTAGGCTTGGTGCCCATGACACCGAAGAGGTTCTTGGCCGCGGCCAGTATGTGCTTGAAGTAGGCCGGCTCGCCGGTGAAGCGGCCACCGTGGGAGGGGTAGCACTGCCCCTCTCGGCGCCAGAAGTCCGGCGTGTCCGTGGTGTAGGAGCAGGTCTTGTTTATCCGGGCGATCACCTTCTCGGAGCCGATGAGGTACGCAGCCCCGCCGGCCGAGGCGGAGAACTCCAGGGCGTCCCCGGGCGCTCCCTGGGAGGTGTCGGCGCCGATGGCCACGCCGTACTTGATCATGCCCGAACCGACCAGGCCCATGCAGGTCTGGATGGCGGCCGTGCCGGCCTTGCAGGCGAACTCATAGTCCGCCACCGTGAGGTTGGGGCCGGCCCCGATGGCCTCGGCCACCACGGTCCCGGTGGGCTTGACCGCATAGGGATGCGACTCCGAGCCGACATAAATCGCACCGATGTCCTGGGGGTTGACCTCGCAGCGCCGCAACATGTTCCTGGCCGCCTCGATGGAGATGGTTATGACGTCCTCGTCAGGCGAGGGGACGGATTTGGAGAGGATCAGCAGGTTCTTGCTCATCTGCTCTCCGTCGGTCCCCCACACCCTGCCTATCTCCTGCGGGGTGATCCTGTACCGGGGCAGGTACGCCCCGTAGCTGACAATGCCTACTTCCATTGCATTCCTCCTAAATGAGCTTCTTGAGACGGTCGATCATGGTGTTGACCGGCATCTCCGTCTTGATAAGCGGTATCCCCTCGAGGGTCGCCAGCTTGATGGCCAGCTCGTCCACGTGCTCCGGGCGGTGGTAACCGACCATGCTCGGCTTCAGCGGATGGGCGCGAATGGCGATCATGGGGGAGCGGCCGAACTTGACCCCGGTGAAGATCAGGGCCCGCTCGCTCGACCATCCATAGATCTTGAGGTAGTCGAACGAGGACAGCGAGGTTATGGCCTTGATGGAGTCGATGATGGTGTAACCGTGAATGTGGCGTTCCAGGGAGATGCCCTCGTTGAGGGTATCGGCCTCGATGATGTCCATGAACTCCGACGCGGCCAGGCTGGTGCGGAACTCGTTGATGCTGATGATGCAGTCGTGCTTCTCCCCGAGGTCGTACTTCTTCAGCACCCTCCCCCCGGAGCGCTCGTCCAGGTCTATGAGCCCGTCGACCATGCGCCGGATGATGGCGATGCCCGGCGATTTTCTGCGTCCAGACTCATAGTCGCTGATGACCGACGGCGATATTCCCAGGTTCCGCGCCATCTCCTGCTGGGAGATGCCGAACTCCTCCCTCCACTTGCGGATGGTCTTCCCCGCGTCCGCAGAGAGCGTGATCTCCCCTGCGATCTTCTCCCGCAGCTGCTCCCTCATCGCGTCCGGGAGTAACTGGCTGTGTATTTATAAGTGTCGTAGGAGCTATACGACAAAAGATGTAAGACTGGATGTTCGGGGCAGGCCGAGGCCTTGTCAAATCTATCAGCCTAACTGTACTGGACATCGTCATCGTGGGATGTGCCGATAAGCGGTCGTGATGCGCACGGTGAGGCTGAAGCTCGTCCTGACGGAGGAGCAGAAGGGCTCGCTGCTCAGGACCATGGAGGAGTACACCCGGGCGTTCGACCACGCGGCGCGGTGGGGGTATGAGCATCACTGCTGGGACAAGCGCAGGCTCCAGTACGAGATATATTATGATACCAGGGCAGCGGTACCCAAGTTGGGCGCTGGACTTATCCAGAGTTCCAAGGACGTTGCCTGTGAGGCGCTGAAGAGATGTAAGTGTAGGGCGGTTCCAAAAAGGAGGACGTATGCTGCTGTGAGGTACCCCTGGAAGGAAGCCAAGGTCTACTTCAGCTCAGGAACGGTGAGCTTATATTCCATTGAAGGAAGAATTCATGCTCCGGTAGTCTTGTACGCCTATCTGGAAAAGTACAAGGACTGGAAGTGTAAAATATCCAATCTGGTCTGGAACAAGATCACCAAGCTGTTCTTTCTCAACGTCGTTGTCGAGAATCGTGAAGTATTAGCTCAGAGCAAAGGTGATATCCTGGGTATAGATCGTGGTTTGAAGAACGTGGCTGTTTGCTCCAATAACATGTTCTTCAATTCCTCTCAGATCAATGCCACAAGGGGAAGGTATGCGAAGAACAAAGCGGAGCTGCAGGCGGTAGGCACTCGCTCGGCGATAAGAAGGTTAAGAAAGCAGTCCGGGCGAGAGAGACGGTTTGTGACCTGCGAGAACCATCGTATCTCTAAGATTATTGCGAGCACGGAGTTTGCGGTGTTCGCCCTGGAGGATCTGGCCAACATCAATATGTGTAGGTGGCTGGACCGGAGGACAAGGGGGAGGCTTCGCAGCTGGGCGTATCATCAGCTGGAGGTCTTTCTTCGATACAAAGCCGAGGAAATGGGAAAGGCGGTCGTCCTTGTCGACCCAACCTGCACATCACAATGGTGTTCCAGGTGCGGGTGGATCGACAAGAAGAGCCGGAAGGGAAACGAGTTCCACTGTGTGAAGTGCGGCTTCCAACTCAACGCTGATCTCAATGCCTCCAGGATCATTGCTCGCCTTGGCAGGTCTGATGCGAGCAGGCTGTTGATCTACCAGCCACATGCAGCGGGCGATGAGGGGGACGTTTCGGGCGTCCATAGCAAATGACCGAACCCAGCTGCGAGCTTAAGTCTGACTTGAGTTGTAGATACTCCAAGCCGCGTTAGAGTGCAGGGATCACTAAGTGCGGTACTGAGATAAGATGGCTCTCATTCACATAAATTCCCAGCTTGACGATAGCTATTTAACATGAGTCATTATTAGCCCATCCTACTCACGGGGCCGTAGGCTAGCTTGGCATAACTAGGGCGTTCGGGACGCCTTGTCTCCGGTTCAAATCCGGACGGCCCCACCATTTTTGAATATCTAATATAAAAAAAATCCAATATTAAAGCTCAGTCCATTGTTATCTAAAAAATGCTCTTGCTAGGCGTCGGTGTTTTGGGGGCGGCCGGGGTGTGGTCCCTGGCATTGTTCAAATATCTAAGATGGATACTGGATACGGAGAAGGGGGAGACTCATACCAATGCTCTGTGAGAACTGTGGGTCCGCCATCGACGATGTTGCGGTTTTTGCGAGAACTGTGTCGTTCGGCCACGTTTGGTGGTCGGGGGAATGGGGGTGAGAGGATAATAGGCAACATCGTCAAGGACCAGAACGGTACGCTGACCTGGGTGTATGAGCTATCGTTCTGGAAGAACCCGGTCATATTGATCACCGTGGCCAAGGTGCTCATGCTCTCCCTGGCCGTGCCCGTGGTGCTGGCCTTCGTCCTGGGCCTGGAGAACGGCATCGCTGAGGCGGGGACCCTGGCGCTCACCGTGCTGGCGATATGCGGCGCCATCCTCGGCGTCCTCCTGGTGGTGGCGTACCTGATGATCGGCATCATCTATGGTGGAAAGTACCAGGTGCTGTTCAGAATGGACGACAAGGGCGTACACCACATCCAGCTGAAGAGGCAGTACGACCGGGCCAAAGCGATGGGTCTGCTCACCGCGCTGGCCGGACTGGCCGGCGGGAACCTCACCGCGGCCGGGGCGGGCCTCCTGGCAGCGAGCCGGCAGAGCATGTACACCAGGTTCTCCGAGGTCCGGTCGATAAGGTTCAGCCCGAAGAGAGATACGATATACCTGAACGGAAGCCTGTCGCGCAACCAGGTGTACGCTCCGATAGAGGACCTCCCCCTCGTCCGGGACCACATCCTGTCCCGCTGCCGCAAGGACGTCAAGGTGCGGTAGACGTCCTGTGCACCTTTATCCTTCCCGGATGGTCACGTTCTCCCCGGCCTCGGGTCTGCAGGTCGAGGAGGTCCTGGATGGCAGCGAGACCGGCCATGAGCATGTGTCGCTCTGAACATCTGGGTGCCTATGAGATGACGGTCAAGGGGTAATGTGACCGGCATCGCCGCCGGATAGCACAGCGTCCTTACCGTCCGTTGAGTGGGCGCAGCCCTGTCCGGCATTTGCCCTGGAGCCGACGAGCCCCTGCTTGATGGCATACGACAGCTCCTCCAGCTGGTACGGCTTGGGCAGTACGCCTACGAAGCCATAGTGCCGGAAGTCGGACATGACCGGATCGTTGGAGTATCCAGAGGAGACCAGGGCCCGGGCCTGGGGGTCGAGCTTCAACAGCAACGCGATCGCCTCCTTGCCTCCTAAGCCCCGGGGGTTGGTCAGGTCCATTATGACCAGATCGTACCTCTTGCCCGAATCGAGGGCCCGCTGGTACTCCTCCAACGCTTCGCTGCCATCGTGAGCCGTCCCCACCTCGTAGCCCAGCGCCCTGATCATCTCGCCCATGACGTCCAGTATGTACTCCTCATCGTCCATCACCAGGACCTTCCCTTCTCCACTGGCCATGGTTATATCGGGTCCAGACGCCACCTTCTCCGCTCCCTGTGCCACTGGGAGGTAGATGCGGAATACGGTCCCCTTCCCCACTCTCGAGGTGACCTCGATATTGCCGTGGTGCCGGGTGATGGTGGCGTAGACCACCGACAGCCCTATGCCGAAGCCCTTGCTCTTGGTCGTGAAGTAAGGCTCGAAGATCTTCGGGAGCACGTCCTGGGGGATGCCTGTCCCGGTGTCCTTGATCTCGACCAGGATGTACTCACCGGGCGTCAGGCCGTGCGGGGCGCTCACCCCCTCGTGATGACTGGACACCGTGACGTCCACCTGACCGCCGTTGGGCATGGCATCCTTGGCGTTTATGAACAGGTTGGTGAACACCCTCCCCATCTGCCCCTGGTCCACCATGGCCAGCCACTCTCCCGGCGGTATGTGAATTTGACATTGGATGTTGCTGTTCAGGTAGGGATGGTTGGAGGTGACCCGCAGCAGCTCCGGAATGGACACGGGCTTGCATATGGGCGCGCCCCCCTTGGCCAGCGACAGCAGCTCCTGCGCTACCTCCTTGGCCTGGATGATGGTCATCTCCGCCTCCGTCAGCTCCCGGTGGTTCTCGGTGCCCGGCTGGCTGCGCATCTTGATCAGGGACACATATCCCAGCACGCTGGTCAAGAGGTTGTTGAAGTCGTGGGCTATGCCCCCCGCCAGTGTTCCGATGGCCTCCAGCTTCCCGATCCGCTCCTTTATTATCTCGGCCTGCCTCCGCTCGGTTATGTTCCGCCCGATGATGCACATCGCTCTCCTGCCCCCGTACCTGAAGGGGCTGGCCACGACCTCGATGTTCATGACATTGCCGTCTGGAAGGAGGGAAGTGGTCTCGAAGGAGAAGCGGCGGCCGTTCTTGACCTCGCTCTGAATGTCTCCCTTAAAAGAGTGATCGATCATGGATATGGACTGGATGTTCAGGGACGTGACCTCATCAGGAGGGATGCCGAAGTGGGTGCAGAAAGCTTGGTTCGCCTGGAGCAACGAGCCGTCCTCGATGTCCACCACCATGATGGTACCATCGAACTGGTCGAAGATGGCCCGGTAGCGCTCTTCGCTCTCCCTGAGCGCGTCCTGGGTGAGCTTGCTTTCGGTGACATCATGCATAATGATGACACGTCCCATCATGGTTCCCCCGTCCACGACCTCATCGACCTGAGAGTCGTAGTATCTTTTTCCGGAGGGCGACTCCAGCACCATGGTTCGACGGCCCTTGCTGCCGCCGTCCACAAGCTCGGACATGCCCTTCATGTCCTGGAAGAGGGACCGCGCTTCCTTGCCCAGGTCATTATCGCGGAGATCGAAGAGCTGGGAGGCCGCAGGGTTGAGGTCCACCACCTTGCCCTGACGGTCCAGGATGATGGTGGGGTCCGAGGAGATGTCGATGATGACGCTCCGGGCCACGGGCATTATCCTCAGCAGCTGGAACCGGAAGAGGGCGAAGGCCAGGGACAGGCCGGTCACGACGAACAAAATGGGCGTGATGTCCAAGCCCCGGGAGCTGCCGGAGATCACCAGGGCGTTGCCTACGAAGGGGATGGAGAATCCTATCATGACCAGGATGTCCCTCCACTGGTACACCCGCGTTGTCCTGAACAGATGCCACAGAAGGAGAAGAAGGGTGGAGATGACTATGATGTAGGAGTATATGGTATGGATCAGGAAACCTGGCCCATATTGAAGGGCCAGCGTCTGATATCCCATGACCTCGATGACCTCATAGCCGGTGATGAACCACGACGTCAGGCCGTTGGTGGCATTGACCGCTATGCTCAGAGCGGGCAAGGCGAGGAGAGCGGCCAGCCTGCCCCTGGTGACCTGTTCCTGCAGGCCCACGAGATATATTATGGTGACCAGGCAGCTGATCGGCACCACTGCGACTATGCCCAGGACCACCTGGAACAGCGCGAGCATGGTCCCGGGGTCGTCCACCACCCCGCTGAGAGCGAAGAGGAGGCACCAGGCGGCATTTAGGTACATCATCCAGGCGAATGGTCTCCTGGCCGCCACGGTCTGGAACCGGGCGGAGTACAGCCCCAGGGCTGTAAGGATAAGACCGGAGATCACCAGCAGGGCGAGCACAACGCTTATCATGATGTCACTGGCTCGACACCACTATATTTATAGAGCCGTTTATTAAATAATATATATTATTTTAAAGCTCACCTGTCAGGAAATCAATGGTAATAATGACACGAAGATTGCGGGACGATCGCAAAGCTCAGGAATGGCACGGTCGCCCGGCCGCAATTTTTGCTCAGAGGGCGTGTGCCCCTTCCCTCGCCAGAGCCTTCGTTCTCGCCAGCCCCTCTTCCAGCAGCCTTAGGGTCCCGCACCGGCATTCGTGTCGCAGGTGCAGGTCGGTCGCGAACTGCCTCGACATGTCTATCAGGGGCTCGATGCCCCCCAGGCCGTCATCTATGAACAGCACCCGTGAGTACCCGTCGAAGAGCTTACCCAGGTACCAGTCCATATCGATCCCCAGCTCCTCGTAGTTGGGCATCTGCTCCCTCATCTTCCGCTCGAACCACTCCTTGTTCATCTTGGCGAAGTAGGGGGTGTGGTACATGGTGCCGGCACAGACCTTGCGCTCCCTCTCGTACTCCTCCGGGGTGATCAGCACCCCGATGCAGTCGTCGCCCACCAGCTGGACAGTGGGAACCTTCATCTGGCTGGTGATGCCCTCGAGGGAGTTGCAGATGCCGTAGCCCAGGAGGACCGCGTCCACCTTGCCTTCCAGGGAGTTGACCTTATCCACCACCGTCCGCTTCAGGACCTGGGGGAACTCGTGCAGCCCGAACTCCATGTACTCCTTGTACGCAATGTCGGGATCGTCCTTGATCAATTTCTCAAGGCCTCGCTCGAAGGTCTCGCAGGCGATGATGCCGATCTTCATCCAATAACCTCTTTTACACCGCCCTCGCCTCTCGGCCGGGCTTGATCATACTAAGGTCTATGGTAATATTAAAGTATTTCTTAGTAATATAATTCTATTACTGAGATGCGATGAGGAACGAGGAGCTGAGGAAGCAGATCGAGGCCCTGCGCTTCGAGGTAAGGGCGATGGGCGATTCCTTCATGAGCCTGCGCCAGGACGATGTGCGGTCGGCGATGGTGAGGCAGATACGCCCTGTGCTGTTGGAGATGATGGACCGGGAGCTTGACGAGGATGAGTTCCTGGCCATGCCTCGCTCGGAGCTTGTCGTCCTCCGGAGAGACATCATTCGATGGCTGGAAGGTGCTCTGGAAGCGTTCGGTCGGGAGAACAGCACCGGGGGCATGGAGTACCTCCGGGTGCATCGGTCAAGGAAGGTGGTGGAGGACCTGGGCATCGATCGGGCGATCGACCTCATGGCTTCGTTGGAGGCCCAGCTCACCTCATATTTCAACACGTACACGACCGCGCTGCAGGTCGGTAACGCTGGTTCCGCGGAGATGACACCGGCGAGGGAAGCGACCCTTTCCCCTGCTTCCGCCGAGGCCGCCCTGGGGCCGCTGTCCAGCTCCATCCGCATAAGCATACTCCAGCGCCTGTCCGCCGAGGATGACGGCCTCGCCGCCTTGAGCAGGCACCTGAACATGAAGAAGGGGCATCTGCAGTTCCACCTCAAGGTGCTCGTTGATGCCGGTTACATCGACTATGATCGCAAGAGCCGCCTCTACTTCATCAGCGGCCGGGGGAGGGTGGCCCTGGATAGCATCTCGAGGATGCTGGAGGCGCTTGCGGACGCTTGAACCTGCCCATCGGGACGCTCCGGACGGGTCCGTTTTTCATCTCGCTTTCATCTTTTACGGCGCGCTGCCTCGCCATCGATGGTGGCGAGGAGCATGACCAGGCGTTTCCCCTTGAGCCTTAGCTCCTGCTCGGTCACGCTCCCACCCTGAGGGCACAGTCCGTCGATGAAGGCCTCCCCGTCCTGGTCCAGGTTCACCGGGTAGAGGGCGCAGCCCAGCGGCCGGGAGGCGTACTCGCGGCATCGCTTTTGCTCGGGATCGTAGAAGAAGCACCACGTGCCCTCGTTGCGGAGCCGGGGGATGTCATCCACACCGATATAGCTGAAGTCCTGGCGCTGGTATCCCCGACGCTCCAGACGTACGATGTCCGTTTCCGAGAGCTCCATCATGGTCTCGCGGCAGCACTTCTGGCAGTGGGTGCAGCGCATCGCACCCCCCAAGGCTCGGGCAGGTCTTAATCTTAATCGGAACGAAGGAGGCGTGCGTTGATCGCCACCACGATCGTGGAGAGGCTCATGAGCACCGCCCCCACTGCCGGGCTGAGGACGATGCCCTGAGATGCCAGAACCCCTGCGGCCAGGGGTATGGCCACGGCATTGTATCCGGTCGCATAGACGAGGTTCTGCACCATCTTGGAATATGTCCTCCGGGACAGGTCCAACATCCGGGACACGTCCCGCGGGTCGTTGCGGACCAGGATGATGTCCGCAGATCCTATCGCCACATCGGTACCGGCGCCGATGGCCACCCCCACGTCAGCCTGCACCAGGGCGGGGGCATCGTTGATCCCGTCCCCCACCATGGCCACGATGTGACCGTCCTGAAGCTCCTGGATGGCGGCGGCCTTCCCCGCTGGGGGCACAGAGGCGCGGTGATCGTCCATCCCCAGCTCCGCGGACACGGCCTTGGCGACCTCTGCACTGTCCCCTGTGAGCATGACCGTGCGTATGCCTCTCCGCCGCAGATCGGCCACGGCCTCCGCCGACTCGCTCCTGGTCCTGTCCCCCAGGGAGATCGCGGCCAGCGCCCGGTCCCCTCGGGCCAGGACGACGACGGTTCGGCCGTCACGTGAGAGCTTGACGATGTCGGGGATGTTCTTGGTCACCCCCAGCTCCCCCAGGGCCGAGGGGGAGAGCATCATGTGCTCGATCCCTCTCACCGTCGCCCGCGCCCCCTTCCCGGGGATGTTGCGATAGTCCTGCGCCTCTACCACCGTTAGACCGCGCTCCCGGGCGGCGGCCACAATGCCATGGGCGATGGGGTGCTCGGAGGGCGACTCCACCGCCGCGGCGATCATGAGCGCTTCGTTCTCATCGGTCCCTTCCGCCGGGGTCACCGCCACCACGCGGAAGTTGCCCTCGGTCAGGGTCCCGGTCTTGTCGAAGACGACGGTGTCCACGTTCCGGGCCCGCTCGAAGGCGTCCCTCTCCCTTATGATGAAACCGGAGCGTGCCGCCAGGACGGTGGAGATGGCCAGCACCAGGGGGATCGCCAGGCCCAGAGCGTGAGGGCAGCAGATGACCATGACCGTGACCGCCCGCTCCACTGCGTATCCGGAGCTCTGACCCAGCGCTAGCCAACCTCCCAGCGTCGCGGTGCTGCTGACGATGGCGATGATGGTCAGCACCAGGGCGGCCCGGTCCGCGAGGTCCTGGCTATGGGACCGGCTCTCCTGGGCCTTGCGCACCAGTTCGATGACCTGACTGAGATAGGTATCGCTTCCCGTATTCGTCACCACTATGGTGAGGGACCCATCGCCGTTGATGGAGCCACCGATGACCTCCTTGCCGGGGGACTTCAAGATAGGACGTGATTCTCCGGTGAGAAGGGACTCGTTGACATCGCTCTCTCCCTCGACCACCTTCCCATCGGTGGGGACCTTGGACCCGGGGCGGACCAGCACGAGATCGCCGGGCCTCAGGTCCGTTACGGGGACCTTCCTGGTCCCGTCCTTACCGACGAGGTCGGCCTCGGCCGGCAGCACCCGTGCCAGCTCCTCCAGGGCCGTGGATGCTCCCTGCACGGAGCGCATCTCCAGATAATGGCCCAGGAGCATGATGTCTATCAGGGTGGCCAGCTCCCAGAAGAAGGTCGAACCGCGGAGGGTCAGCACCGAGGCCGCACTGTAAATGTACGCCACGCTGATGGCCAGGGCCACCAGGGTCATCATGCCTGGTCGGCGCTTCCTCCCTTCCTCCACCATGCCCGACAGGAACGGCCATCCGCCGTAGAGGAAGACGACCGTGGACAAAAGGAGGAGCGTTAGTTCGGAATAGGGCAGGTCCAAGCGGAAAGAGAGGAGGTCCTGGACCTCCGGGGTGAGAAGGAGGATGGGCACTGTTAGGGCCATGCAGACGAGGAAGCGGGTAAGGAGACCGTGGCCCTTGTTGCCATGAACGCTGGGGACCGGTCCGGGCGCGGGACCGGGATGATGGGCGCCATGATGCTCCATGGTGTTACCATTCTAGCACATGGCACATCAAGCTGTTGACCTCGAGCGCTCAAGGGGCCGTCTCCAACGGCACCTCCTCCACCTCCCGGTCCTCCATGCGGGTGATGACCGGCATGAACGCCGAGCCGAAGGCTGTGATGAGCATTACTATCCCACCTCCTATGAACCAAACCTGTATCCCCACCGCGTCCGACAAGGGGCCGGCCAGCAGCAAGCCCATGGGGCTCATCGCAGTGACCCCCGCCCCCAGGATGGCCAGGACCCGGCCCTGCATGTCCGCGCGGACGCCCCTCTGCATGATGGCCACGATGGTGCCGTTTATGATGGGGAGGGCAAACCCGATGACCAGGCATCCAATGGTGGCGATGATGTATCCGTTCGGCGGCAGGACCCCTATGGTCAGCACCCCCACGCCGCACAGTCCGGTCGCGGCCATGCAGGTCACCACCTTCCTGGAAGAACCTCCCCAGACGCCCAGAACAAGGCCTCCGAGGACCATCCCCAGGCCGGCCATGGACTCCAGGGCTGCGTACTCGAGGACCCCGCCGCCGAAATGCTGGACGGTGAGAAGGGGGAGGAGGGCGAAGGCAGGATTGATGAGGAAGTTGATCAGCATGAAGATCATCATCAGCAGCAGCGCGCCCTTCCACGAGCATAGGTACCGCCATGCGTCCCTGAGCTCGGAGGAGATGGTGGACCTCGTCTCCATTGGGGCCTTCCTCACCTCGGGGATGTACACTGCCAAGAGGGTGACGATGGCTATCAGGGCGGTGATCATGTCCACCGAGAGGACGAGGTACATGGGCAGGGCGGCTATGAGGACCGCTCCCAGGGGGGGCGCGGCGATGGAGGCTATGCCCCTCACCGACTCGTTCAGACCGTTGACGCGGGCCAGGTGGCGCTGGGGGACCATGAGCGAGGTGGAGGCTTGCATGGCGGGCCAGTGGAACCCTGAAAGTATGGAGCGCAGCAGCAGGACCACCATTATGTGGACCACGTCCACGATCCCCAGGGCGAACAACATCATCAGCGCCAGGGTCAGGAGCGCGGTCAGCCCGTCGGCGACGATCATCACCCGACGGCGCTTCCAGCGGTCCACCAGTGCTCCGGCGAAGGGCGTGATGAAAACCTGAGGGGCTATACCCATCACTAAGGCCAAGGTCAAGATCGTGGCCGAGCCTGTCTCCACTGTCAGCCACCAGATCAGGGCGAACTGCACCAACTGGCTTCCCAACAGCGAGAAGGCCTGGCCCGTCCAGACGGTGAAGAACCGCCTGACCCATATGTCCTTCTCCACTATCCTTCCCCCTTCTTCCCCTTATCCTGTTGCCAGGACTAAAAAATGTTTTAAGGTGTGCGCGGCCGTTCCTCCGGCCGTCGCCCCACCCGTCCTTAGATCTTGCCACCACATTCCGAGCAGAAGCGCGCCGCGGGCGGGTTCTGAGCCCCGCACTGAGGGCATTTCGGCATCCCCATGGGAGCGCCGCAGTTGTTGCAGAACTTGCCCTGCCCGGCAGGCTTGCCGCACTTGGGGCAGATAGCCTGGCGCTGGTCGATCTCTCCCGTGAACACCTCGGTCTTATCG
>Ga0123333_10001948_pt1 | contig 21461 bp, 20 predicted proteins | sample BioC12SIPDNA_3_FD_89957 | JGI IMG/M metagenome (GOLD analysis project Ga0123333, IMG submission 89957) | Anaerobic biogas reactor microbial communites from Washington, USA - Biogas_R2_B C12 SIP DNA | ecosystem: Engineered > Bioreactor > Anaerobic > Unclassified | place: Washington, USA... | reverse complement strand
TGAGTCCGGTTGTGGTAAGTCCTCTATGGCAAAAGCCCTCTTACGTTTGCTGCCCCGCAATGTTGGTGAATACTCGGGCAAAGTGCTCCTGAATGGCGTGGATACGATGGCCATGGATGATGAGCAGTACCGTACCGAAGTGCGCTGGGTAAAGATGTCCATGGTGCCCCAGGCAGCCATGAATGCCCTTAACCCGGTCATGAAAGTCGGCGACCAGGTGGCAGAGCCTATGATTGTTCACAACGCCGTGGATAAAGCCGCCGCCTTGGAACAGGCTGCCATGATGTTCCAGCGTGTTGGCGTCCCGGTCGATTTCATCAACCGCTATGCCTTTGAACTTTCTGGCGGCATGCGCCAGCGTGTGGCGATTGCCATGTCCCTGGTAACCGTGCCAGAGTTGGTCATTTTGGATGAACCAACCTCTGCCCTGGACGTGTTGACGCAGGCAAACATCATGAACCTGCTCAAACGCATCAAGAAAGAGATTGCTACCAGCTTTATCCTCATCACCCACGATATTTCAACCTCCAGCGAGCTGGCGGATAACGTGGTGGTGATGTATGCTGGCCAGATTGTAGAGGTGAGTGATAATTATCGCTTCTTCACCAAGCCCCTCCACCCATACTCAGCCAAACTGATGGCTTCTGTGCCTCGTCTGCGCAGCAAAGTGGAACCCGATTTTATTACCGGTCAACCGCCAAGCTTAATTAATCCGCCAACGGGTTGCCGCTATGCTGAACGCTGCCATAAGCGTTTTGATAAGTGTGCCGAAGAACCGCCTACCGTCTCTGTAGATGGTCACTTGGTTAAATGCTGGCTATATGCATAATACTGGGAGATAACAACAATGGCACCTAAGAAAGAACTTGATAACATAGTAGTAGAATACCGACCAGTAGAACCAGGTACCCTGCTCTCCATCCAGGATTTGCATGTTTGGTTTGAATTACGGCGTTTTGGCTTTGGACATGCTGGTTATGTCCGTGCTGTAGACGGTGTCAGCTTTGACTTAAAAAGGCGTGAAACTGTGGCGGTCGTTGGTGAAAGCGGCTGCGGTAAATCCAGCCTGATGAAAACCATCCTGGGCATAAACATCCCCACCAAGGGCGAACTTTTCTTTGATGGCCAACCCATGACCGGTTTTTCAAAAGTGGAATTGCGCAATTATCGCTCTAATGTTGGGTATATCCAGCAAGATCCCTACGGCGCCCTGGCACCATTCATGTCGATTCAAAAAATAATGGAAGAACCGCTGCTCATTCACGGCATCAAGGATAAGGCAGAACGACTAGAACGCATTCACAAAGCCTTTGAAGAGGTCAAACTGACCCCAGTTGAGGAGTTCCTGGGTAAATTCCCGCACATGCTCAGCGGTGGTCAGCAGCAGCGTGTGGTTATTGCCCGCGCCATGATTCTTAACCCGCGCCTGCTGGTGGCAGATGAACCGGTATCCATGTTGGATGCCTCTGTGCGCGTGGAAATCTTGCGCCTTTTGGATAAACTGCAGGAAGATCATGAGCTCTCGGTAATTTACATCACCCACGACCTCTCCACCGTGCGCTACTTTTCTGAAAATATTTTCGTGATGTACGCTGGTGAAATCGTGGAAAAAGCCAAGGTCGAAGATCTTATTTATAACCCTTCGCACCCTTACACCTGGGCTTTGTTAGCGGCTACTTCAGACCCTGACGCAAAGAACGTCAATGAATTCCAGGATGTTCCGCCAGGAGAGCCGCCCAGCTTGGTAAAACCGCCCCAGGGTTGCCGTTTCCACCCGCGCTGCAGCAAAATGATTGCTGGCTTGTGCGATGTGGAGCGCCCGCCTGAGTTTACTGTCGGTGAAGGGCATTTTACGCGCTGTTGGCTGTATAAGGAGTCTGGTGAGTAGAATTACACCCACCCACATGGTCATCATTGGCAGCGTCATGCTTGTATTAGGTGCTGTTTTACCTTTTCTAATGGTCATGAAGGTGTTTCCGTCTACATTTTTTCTAAATCTAATTTCCTATTTCTGCCAGGTACTCGGCTTGTTTTTAGGCATGTACGGTGCTATTACCATTGTAAGGATCAACCGCAACCGCCACTAGCAAAGAATAAAGCTAAACTAGGACCACCAGTTACCAGGCTGGTGGTCTTTTTTTTATAGAATTAACCGTTTCCATTGTGAAACATTTAGCAGAAGGGTGGGTTGGCTGGATAACAAGTACCTATTGCTTTTCCAATCCCAACAACTCGACACAACCTGCGCCAACCCACCATGTTGTACCGATTCGTAGGGTGGGTTGGTTAGATAATGAGAACCTTACTATTTTCCAAACCCACTAACTCACCTTAACCCGAGCCAACCCACCATGTTGTACCGATTCGTAGGGTGGGTTGGTTAGATAATGAGAACCTTACTATTTTCCAAACCCACTAACCCACCTTATCCCGAGCCAACCCACCAACTTGAAGATGAATATCCTTTGCTCTCGCCGGTGTCCTCAGTGCAAAACCTCCGTGCGCAGCCCCCTGTCAAAGGAAGTAGGACCATAGCAAAAACCTGACAGATTAATCTATTATTGAGCAAACCTCCTCTCCCTCACCGAGGGAGAGGATTAGAGGTGAGGGTGCCGACCAAGATACATTATTTTGTTCCCGCCATTATTTACATTGCAAAGCCTCCATGCCCTGCCTTTGATATTGCCGGTGTCCACAGTGCAACGCCTCCCGTGGGACCGTGCGAGGCATCTGACCGTAAGGTCTCCCACAATCCCAACCGTGCGAGATATTTGACCTTCAGGTCTCACAAATCACACAGAACTTCTGGTATAAATTATTTCCACAGTCCAGATGCGCAGTTTATCACCGATATAGGGGAAGGTTTGCTGAGTTTAATTCACTAATAACCACAAGTACAAAAACCTTCCCCTACCAACATTTAACCCGGAATGGCTGGCCACGCGCAGAGCTCAGAGAGATACAATACAACGGAGCGGGCTGCCTTGATTGCTCAGGTGTCCTCAGTGCAAAACCTCCGTGCGCAGCCCCCTGTCTAGGGCAGTAGGACCGAGCGAGATGTTTGACCGCCAGGTCTCCCATAATCCCAACCGTGCGAAAAAAGCTTATCCCTGAGCCATGCATAGAACCTTATGCTATGTATTTTCGATCTAAAATTGGAGCCGACTCAAAAGTCGGCTTCATTTGGTTAAAATAGGCAAATAATTAGAAAAATAGGAATAAACACAAAAAAAGCAGTGGTCATTGAACCGCTGCTTTAGCAATATTGTGTGCAATACACAATATTCCCCATTCTGTAGTTACTTTTTCTAACCCTCTCAGCAAAAATCGACGAAAATCCCAATCTTGCTTCAACCGTCCAAATACAGCTTCAACCTCAATTGGACGTTGAGAGCGTAGTTCCAAACCTTGGGGTGACAGCAAATTGTCCCTGGCTTTCTGCTTAAGTCTCTCCCATTCCTCACCAATTTGGATCTGTCGATTGTACTTTGAGCGTGTGCATTCATCTTTCACCGGGCACAGGGAACAATTCTCACAGGCATAGATGCGTCTTTCAGAAATAAAGCCATTGTCATTTTTGTAAGGCCTAGTAAAAACATAATGTAAGCGTTTCCCCTGTGGACACTCGTACTCGTCCTCATCAGGATGATATTGAAAATTATCTGCACGGTATGGGTTCTTTTTCTTGTAATTCCGCTTCTGTTCATAATGAAAGCGGTTGTCTTTGACATAAGCATTGATTTGATTCTCTTCTAAATAACGGTAATTTGCTTCACTGCCATAGCCTGCATCTGCCACCAAATTTTTAGGTGCTGTGCCAAGCCAGGTTTTGAGTTTTTCAAGATGTTCTTTTAGACAACTGGTGTCTCCTGCCCTTTGATGCAGGCTGTACCCCAGGATGAATTGGTTCTGGGTCCCTAATTGGATGTTATAACCTGGTTTGAGCTGTCCATTGCGCATATGGTCCTCTTTCATGCGCATGAAGGTTGCATCTGTATCTGTCTTAGAGAAACTATTGCGACCCTCAAAGGTTTCCTCATAGCGTTCATATTTCTCCATCCTGGGCAGGTAATCCTCTTCTATGTTTTTCTTGGCTTTCTTCAACTCCTTGTTCTGCGGTGCTTGTCTCAAGCGTTCATTGATCTTTTCAGCTGCTTTTCTCAATGCCTCTGAATCAATTTGCTTCCCCTCACCTACTTCTTCCAAATCTGCTTCTCCATATTTTTCTTCTTCTGCTGCTTCAATCGCATCGATTTCTTCCAACAATTGCTTTACTTTTTCTTTCAGCTTCTCTTTGTTCTTCTCTACGCTCTTGCGCCATACAAAACTATATTTGTTTGCATTCGCTTCGATCTTGGTCCCATCCACAAAGTAGCTCTCCAGATCTACATAACCCGCTTCCATCAATTGTGCGATGATCTCATAAAATACTTCATCTATTACAGCTTTCATGATCTTTCCCCGAAACCGGCTGATCGTGCGGTGGTCCGGTCGGTTCATCCCGCTCAGCCACATATAATTGATGTTCTCTCTCAGTTCCTTGGCGATCCGTCTCGATGAAAATATGCGTTGGGTATAGGCATATACAATCACTTTCAATAGCATGACCGGATCATACGCGCTCGTACCCCCACCCTTGTATTGCCGTTCCAATATCTGCTTATCAATCCGTTCAATCATCTCATTTACTACCCGTACCAAATGCCCCGCTGGTATCATCTCCTCCAAACTCGGAGGTAACAACATGTCCTGCTTCTGTTCGTATGGTTTGAATATCTGCCTTTTCATACACTCAATTGAATCACATTTTTCCCCCTATGTGAAGTGAAAAAGGCTGCCCCAGACTTTTGGGACAGCCTCATTAAAGGTGAGGGGTCCATCTGCGATAAAACTCCTCACATCGATGCTGTCGAATTATGATATATTTAATCCCTGCAGCTTATTGGCGATTATGCGATTCTATGCTAAAATAATTGCCATTATTCTGGGGCATGGTGCAACGGCAGCACACCGGACTTTGAATCCGTGGATCCAGGTTCGAATCCTGGTGCCCCGGCCTGATAGTTATTGTGGAAACAGAAACAGACGACTCTTATAAAGTATTACCCAACGAGCAGGGCATCATTAATTTGATTCGCCAGGCTCGTTTATTCATATCCCGGAGCAATTGATGAAAACTGCATCCATTATTTTAGCCGCTGGCCAAGGCACGCGTATGCGTTCCAAACTGCCCAAAGTGATGCACACCATTTTAGGTAAACCCCTGATCTGGCACGCCATAAAGGTAGTTAAAAAACTATCGGACCTGCCTCCCGTTGTGGTAGTCGGGCATGGGGCAGACCTGGTACGCCAGGCTGTCGCAGACCAGGCCCAATTTGCCCTGCAGGCTGAGCAGCTTGGCACTGGGCATGCTGTCATGATGGCCGAATCGGCCCTGTCAGGCAAAGCAGACCTCATTCTGATCACCTTTGCTGATATGCCCTTGCTGCGCGCTGAGACTCTTGAGGCGCTGATCCGCTTGCACCAGTATGGTACAGCCCCCCTCACCATGACCAGCGTGGTCGGTGATGTGCCGCGCGGGTTTGGACGGATACTCCGCGACGCCGACGGCAAGGTCAAAGCCATCATCGAAGAAGCCCTTGCCACCCCAGGCCAACTGGCCATCCGTGAATATAATGTCAGCGCTTACTGCATTGATGCAGCATGGCTGTGGGCATCTCTCCCCAAAATACAAGTCTCCCCCAAAGGCGAGTATTACCTAACCGACCTGGTCGAAATTGCCGTTAAAGAAGGTCATAAGGTTGAATCTCTTGTCGTAGAAGACGCCAGCGAAGCCATGGGCGTCAATAACCGTCTTCATTTAGCCGAAGCGGAAGCCATCTTGCGCCAGCGGATCAACACTGCCTGGATGTTGGCTGGGGTTTCCCTCGTGGACCCGCTCACTACCTATATTGAACAAAGTGTGCGCATCGGGCAGGATACGACGATCTGGCCAAACACGATTCTTCAGGGTGAAACAGTTATTGGCGAAGACTGCGTCATTGGGCCCAACACGGTCATGCGTGACACCAAAGTTGGTGACCGCTCCAGCGTGGTTGCCTCGGATACAGACCAGGCCATCATTGGCAATGACGTCAGCATGGGGCCTTACTGCCGGCTGCGCAAAGGCGCCGTCCTAGAAGATCATGTGCACATGGGTAACTTTGGCGAGGTCAAAGACTCGCATCTCGGTCAAGGGGTAAAGATGGGTCACTTCTCTTATATTGGCAACGCCATTATTGGTGCAAACGTCAATATTGGCGCGGGCACCATCACCTGCAATTACGACGGCGAGAAGAAAAATGTAACCGAAATTGGAGAAAACACATTCATCGGCAGCGATACTATGTTGGTAGCACCGTTGAAGATAGGAAAAAATGCCATCACAGGCGCTGGCTCTGTGGTGACGAAAGATGTGCCGGATGATACGCTGGTCTTAGGCGTACCTGCACGGCCTAAATTTAAGGTGGAAAAGAGTGAATGATATAACCTTGTTGTGGATTTTATGCGCACTGTTGCTATTTTTTACGCTGCTTGTTTCTGCTGTAAAATCTGCGCTGTCCCATGCACGCCTGCCCTATTTACTTAATATTCGTGAGAGGGAACAAGAGCGCGTAGACCGCACAATTGCAACTATTGAGCGACCGCGCTTGCGCAATACGCTACGCCTATCCCTAATTATTGCGCACTTTCTCATGGCCGGCTTAAGCTTGCTTATTTTGTTGGATTACTGGCCGGAAATCAAATTGATCTATGCCTTGCTCTTGATCATACTTGTGGCATTGTTGGTAATTGCCTTCGAGTTTTTAATTGAGGGCTGGATCTTACATGACGCAGAAAAGTCTGCCCTCTCTTTAGCGCCTATTGGCAGGCTGCTGGATGGCTTGCTTTTGCCTATTTCCGCCTTGATGACATTGATGTTGGGTGAGCACGCTTCTGAAGTGACCCTTGCCACCATGACCGATGAGGAATTGCGTAATTGGGTCGAAATCGATCAACCTGAAAGCACGCTTGAAAAAGGCGAACGCCAGATGATTTACTCCATCTTTCATTTTGGAGACACCTTGGCCCGCGAAATAATGATTCCGCGCATTGACCTTTTGGCCTTGGATATCAATTCGACCATTGGCGAAGCTCGCAAAGCCTTTATCGATGTAGGTCACTCGCGTGTGCCCATTTTTGAAGAGACCATTGACAATGTGGTTGGCTTGTTATATGCCAAAGACCTGTTGGGTAATTTAGATGACAATGATACGATTCTCTCACAAAGGCAGTTATTGCGCACAGCTTACTTCGTCCCAGAGGCCAAAAAGGTGGACGAATTACTGGCTGAGATGCAGTCTCGCGGGGTGCATATGACCCTGGTGGTGGATGAGTACGGCGGTGTGGCCGGCGTGGTCACCCTTGAAGATATTGTAGAAGAAATCGTTGGCGAGATTCGCGATGAATATGATGAAATTGAAGAGCAGCTATTCCAGCAGCTTGGGCCTTATGAATACACGTTCTTAGGGCGCATCAGCCTGGATGATTTGAACGAAGAAACCGGTTTGCACCTTTCCACCGAAAACGCGGAAACCTTGGGTGGATTCATTTATGGCGAGATGGGGCATGTGCCCGCTATAGGTGAAAAAGTACAGACTGATGGGGCAATATTTACCATCCAGGAAGTGGTTGGACGGCGTATATTAAAAGTTCATGCCCAACTTATCCAGCCTGAAGGTTCTGAAAAGGAGGAGCACCATGCTAACCGAGGCGATTAAAAAAGAACTGGTATCCCAGGCTGTCGAAGCTCAAAAAGGCGCTTACGTTCCCTATTCTCACTACCATGTTGGCGCTGCACTGCTGACGCGCACTGGCAAAATTTACCAGGGCAATAACATCGAAAACGCCGTTTACCCCCTGACGCTCTGCGCAGAGCGAGTGGCTGTCTTTAAAGCAGTTTCGCAAGGTGAACGCCAGTTTGAAGCAATTGCCGTGGTCACCCGCAACGGCGGCACGCCTTGTGGTTCATGCCGGCAGGTTTTGCGCGAGTTTGCCAAAGATATTGTGGTATTGATTGCCGATGAGGAAGGCGTTATTCACCAGGAGCTGACCCTTGAGCAGCTGCTGCCGCACTCCTTTGGGCCTGAAGACCTGGCAGAGTAAGCCTTCGCAATCTTTACCTGCCCAAAAAGTCCTTAAATGTCTCCAACTGAAGCCCGCTCATTTCATGCGCAAGCCATTGTGCTGCGGCACATGGAATTTGGTGAGGCTGACCGAATTATGACCCTCTTTACCCTGGAGAGGGGCAAAATTAAGGCCATTGCCAAGGGGGTGCGCAAAATCAAATCTCGCAAGGCAGGCCATCTGGAACCCTTTACCCTGGTCAATTTGTACCTTGCCCAGGGGCGCGACCTGGCCATCATCACCCAGGCTGAAACGCAGAACGCGTTTATCAAGATCAAGGAGGATCTAACCCTGACAGGTTATGCGGCCTACATGGTCGAATTATTAGAGCGCTTTACCTATGAAGAGGGCGAAAACCGCGCCTTGTTCAAGTTGATCATTGACTCGTTCATGCGCTTGGAACAGGCTCAAAACCCTGCCAACGCGGTGCATTATTACGAGGTGCGCCTGATGGACCTGCTCGGCTACCGGCCAGATTTGATAAACTGCGGCAGTTGTTCCAAGTTGATCCAACCAGAAGACCAATACTTCTCTGCCCAAGCTGGCGGTGCGCTTTGTCCTGATTGTGGCCGGCATGCGCCGAATGCTTGGCCTGTTTCTATGCCTGCCTTGAAATATTTTCGTCATTTTCAGCGCTCTAAATATGCCCAGGTAAAGGACTTACAGGTACCGCCAGAAGCAGAAGCCGAACTCAAGCTGTTGATCGAACGCTACCTGACCTTCCTGCTGGAACATAAACTCAATACCCCCCAATTCATGCGGGATGTTGCCCGTAAGGATTAATAAGTCTTAGTTTTATTACAAACTCCCACTACTAACCAAATTTGTCCCTTCAAAATTGAGGGGAAATTTCTTTAAAAAGCTGGGGGACCGATTAATTGGGTATAATCTATCCATTCAGACTAACAAAAACTGTGAATTAAAAAATTTCATCTGGAGAATTATCAGATATGACTGAAGCGTTAGATTTTCAATCGATAATATTTACTTTACAAACTTACTGGGCAGAGCAGGGCTGCCTAATCTGGCAGCCTTATTACGCGCAAGTCGGCGCTGGTACCATGAACCCGGCTACCTTTCTGCGTGTCTTAGGTCCTGAGCCTTGGCATGTCGCTTACGTTGAGCCTTCTGTTCGCCCTGATGATGGCCGCTATGGCATCAACCCAAACCGCATGCAGCAGCATTATCAATTCCAGGTGATCTTAAAACCAGACCCGGGCAACCCCCAAGAGCTCTACTTAAAGTCGCTGGAAGCACTGGGCATTGACCCGCACCAGCATGATATTCGCTTCGTCGAGGATAACTGGGAATCACCCGCCCTGGGTGCATGGGGGCTTGGTTGGGAGGTCTGGCTGGATGGGCAGGAAATTACCCAGTTCACCTATTTCCAACAGGCCGGCGGCAAACCCTTGGATGTCGTTTCGGTAGAAATTACTTACGGCCTGGAACGCATTGCCATGGCGCTGCAGAAAGTCAATAACTTTAAAGAAATCCACTGGAATGATCAGCGTACCTATGGCGATGTCAACCTGGTTGCCGAACGGGAACACTCCACCTACTATTTTGAAGTGGCTGATGTGGCTCGCCTGCGCGAAATGTTTGCCCTCTTTGAGAGCGAAGCCCTGCAGGCTTTAGATAAAGGCTTAGTGCTGCCTGCTTATGATTACATTATTAAATGCTCCCATACATTCAATGTATTGGATACGCGCGGTGCGGTGGGCGTGACCGAACGCCAGGCTTTCTTCGCCAAAATGCGCGATCTCTCGCGCAAAGTGGCCGAAGCCTACCTGGCACAGCGCCTTGAAATGCAGCATCCCTGGCTGCAGGAACATGAACCAGAACAGCATGCAAAAACCCAGTCCAAGTTAATGAGCTTACCGCCCACGGCACCTTTCCTCTTCGAAATCGGCACGGAAGAATTGCCCGCTGCCGATTTACGGTCTGCCCTGGATCAGTTGCAAACCCTCACAACCACGCTGCTGGACGCTGCCCGGCTGGCGTATAGCGAGGTGAAAGTTTGGGGTACCCCGCGGCGCTTAACCGTGATTGTAGAGGAACTGCAGACACGCCAGGCAGACCTGCAAATGGAAGTAAAAGGGCCGCCTGCAGGGCGTGCCTTTGACGGCAAAGGAAACCCCACCAAGGCTGCCGAAGGCTTTGCCCGCAGCAAGGGCCTTTCGGTGGATCAGCTGACAGTGAAAGAACTGGATGGTGGCCGCTATGTGGTTGCCGAAGTTTTAGAAGCGGGCAGGCGCGCAGAAGAAGTGCTCGAAGAAGCCCTGCCTGGTTTGCTTGCCAGCCTGAAATTCAATAAGACCATGCGCTGGAACGACAGCGGGGTTGCCTTCTCGCGCCCAGTGCGCTGGCTGCTGGCCTTACTCAGCACCAACCCCATCGCCTTTGAATATGCTGGCATGAACAGCAGCTATAAGACCAAGGGCTTGCGCCACGCAGACCATCCAATCGAACCCATTGATGATTTAAATGCTTATCTCGACTTTATGACCACTCAAGGCATTATTTTGGACCCTGCAGCACGAAAACAGAGCATCCTACAACAAGCTACAGCGTTGGCTGAGAGCATCGCTGGCCACTTAAAAGACGACCCAGCCCTATTAGAGGAAGTAACCCAATTGGTTGAGCGGCCAACCGCCTTATTGGGCAGTTTTGATTCCAAATTCCTTGAGTCACTACCCCCAGAAGTGCTGATTGCCGTGATGAAAAAGCATCAGCGCTATTTCCCTGTTTTTGATGCAGGGGGCAACTTAATGCCCTACTTCATCATCGTGCGCAATGGTGATGCAGCCTATGCCGACCTGGTAGTTGAAGGTAATTTACAGGTCATCCTTGCCCGCTTTGTTGACGCTGAATTTTTCATTAAAGAAGATATGACAAAAAGCCTGGCAGAATTTTTGCCTGATTTAGACCTGCTGACCTTCCAAAAGCAATTGGGCTCAATGCTGGATAAAACCCGCCGTATAGAAGCCCTTACCCCCATTTTAGCTGAGAAATTAGCTTTGGACGAGCAGGAACAGGTAACTGCACTAAATGCCGCCAGGCTCTGCAAGGCAGACCTTGCCAGCAGCATGGTGGTGGAAATGACCTCCCTGCAGGGAGTCATGGGGCAGTATTATGCCTCGGCTTCTGGTGAAAGCGGTGCGGTTGCCAAGGCGATTTTTGAACATTACCAGCCCCGCAATGCCGATGACGAAACCCCTAAAACAAAAGCAGGCTTAATGGTTGGCATTGCAGATCGCCTGGACAGCTTGGCAGGGCTCTTCTCGGTTGGGTTGGCCCCCACCGGTACCAAAGACCCCTTTGCCCAGCGCCGGGCTGCCTTAGGTTTGGTGCAAAACCTGATGGCTTGGGGCCTGGATTTCGACCTGGCCTGGGGGCTGAAGCAAGCTGCTGAAAAGTTGCCTACATCGGTCAAAGAAGAAACCTTGCAGGACTGCCTAGACTTTATTATTGGGCGGCTGCGCGGCTTGCTCATAGAGCAGGGTCACCGCTATGATGTGGTCGATGCCGTGCTGGCAGTGCAGGGCGCAAACCCTGCTGGTGCCAAGCGTAACATATCAGCACTGGAAAAGTGGGTAGCGCGCCAAGACTGGTCTGAAATTTTACCTGCCTACAGCCGTTGCGTCCGCATTACGCGTGACCTTACTGAAACTTATCCTGTAAACCCAGCTTTATTACAGGAGACTGAGGAAGTGGATCTTTACCAAGCCCTGCTTAAAGCAGAAAGGACACTTGGCACGCAAGAAGATATCAACGCTGCCTTGGCTGAAATTTTGGTCCTCATCCAACCCATTAACGCCTTTTTTGATAAGGTCTTGGTGATGGTCGAAGATGAAGCCCTGCGCCACTCGCGTCTTGGCATGCTGCAGCGCATCGCCAACCTAGTCAAGACAGCCGCGGATCTATCTTACTTGGAAGGATTTTAGTTTATTCGACCGATGGAGAGCGACGCCTTAGATCACCTGATGCAGCAGCTCTTTAACGGCGTTCCCAGCGCCAGGCTGAGCGATCCGCGCCACGAGGCGCTGCGTAATGAGTTGGAACGGGCAATTGGCACCCTTGAACCCCTCCAAGCCATCCTGCTGCGATTAAGGTACGGCTTATTAGGCGGCACAGCCCTCTCCGTTGAGGAACTGGCATTTGGGATGAACCTGGGCGTAGAAAAGGTTCAAGACCTAGAGGTAAGTGCATTGCAACAACTGCACGAGTGCTGCTCAACCCGCAAAATTGCGCGCTACCTAGGTAAGCCTATTGAACGGGCACAGTAAACCCAGGTAAAGTTTACCCAAAGAGGTACTTAATAGATCACATTGCTAGGGTATACACATGACAGAAAAAGAAAGAATGCTTGCCGGCAGGCTCTACATTGCACAGGGTGAAGAATTAGCCCACGAAAGCAGAAGGGCAAAGCGCCTTACCCGTCAGTTCAACCTTACAACTGAAGAAGAATTAGACAAAAGGCGAGATATATTAAAGGACCTTCTGGGCAGTGCCGGGAAAGATATTTACATCGAACCGCCCTTCCGCTGCGACTACGGTAGCCATATTTACATCGGTGATAATTTCTATGCCAACTATGATTGCATCATCATCGATGTTTGCAATGTTCATATAGGAACGAATGTGTTCTTTGGGCCGAGGGTCTGCCTTTACACGGCTGGCCACCCCGTTGATCCCGAGGTGCGTAACACCTTGCTGGAGTTTGGCAAACCGATTACCATTGGGGATAGTGTCTGGATTGGCGGCAACACGGTCGTAAATCCCGGCGTCACTATCGGCAGCCAGGTCGTCATTGGCTCTGGCTCGGTTGTCACTAAAGATATCCCTGGTGGTGTCATTGCCGTCGGCAACCCCTGCCGCGTTTTGCGTGAGATCAATGATGCGGACCGTGCCTATTGGCGTCAATTGCAGCTTGAATACCAGGCTGAATTAATGTAAAGTAGTATTAATAAAATATTTTTCTCACTGTATAACAGAGATTAATTCATAAAAGGATCAGATCATGAAAGCATTAGTTGTCTACGATTCGTTTTTTGGAAACACAGAAATGGTGGCAAAAGCCATTGCCGCAGCACTAGCCACCAAGCTGGAAGTCACCGCTATCAAGGCCGACCAAGTTGAGCTGCATCAGCTCAGCGACCTTGATCTATTGGTGGTCGGCTCCCCCACCCGCGCCTTCAATCCTTCCCCAAATACCAAGTCTTTCATCAAAGGCTTGTCACCATTAACGGGGGTTAAAGTGGCTGTCTTTGATACGCGTCTTAATGTTGAGGAAGCAAACTCAAAAGTACTCGTTGTTCTGGTGAAGCTCTTTGGTTATGCGTCAGAGAAAATGCTGAAAGCCCTGCAGAAAAAAGGTGGCCAGGCGCTACTGCCAGCGGATTGGTTCGTCGTCAAGGACTCTGAAGGCCCCTTGAAGGATGGCGAGCTGGAGCGCGCCGAAGCCTGGGCAGGGTCAATGCTGGCAGCCTTGGACGTTTGATAATCCTAAAAGCAGCTTTTAAATTTACTTTCAATATTTGCTTGATTGTTTATAAATAAAACCATGCTTAAAAAGCTTCTCATCCTGTTGCTCATCATCATGCTGCTCTACCTGGCGCTCGGCACGGGCTTTCACTTTAAGTGGGAACATGAATTGGAAGCTTGTAGAATCTTGCGTGCAGCCCAGGGTGAATTTGTGGAGCCAAAAGTGTTTGATGGGTTATTTGGGGCAGCCATGGGCATCATCGGTTGGCCGCTCAGCATGCGCGCCAACCTGCTGCACTTTGGCTGTGCTTTTTCTACGCCCTGCGATAGGTAACTGGCTTCAGAGCCTGGTGTTTTCCCGTTACAAGTTTTAAAAAAGCTGGCTCACCATTTGAGCCAGCTTTTTGTTGTTTACGAGATCGTCTCCAGGAATTGCTGCGAGACAGCCCTGATGTCATCTGTCGTGCGGATGCCACTCCAATCATCACCGGGCTGCACTAGGTTAGCCACCACGATGTTAGCGCCGTTAAAGATAGCCGAGCGGGCTTCGCGCAGATCCACGCCGCCTGCAGCAGAAATGAGCACATCATACTTACTGCGGATGCGGTTGATATGCCTGTAGCGGATCATCTTGGAGCGGTTGCTCTCCTCATCCCGCCCGCGGTGGATCACCACCACGTCTGGCGGTTTGGATAGGGGACGCATCACGCTTAAGGGATCATCCACGCCCAGCATGTCAATCATGGAAATCATGTTGAGCGCCTGACAGCGTTCGATGAATAAATCAAGCGTTTCCACCGGGCAGTTGCCAATCACTGTGGCTGCTGTTGCGCCAGCCGTGCGCGCCAGGTCTACTTCGCCAACCGCACCATCCGAGGTCTTCAAGTCAGCCACGACATGCCCTCGCCACATGCGCGCAATGGTTGCAATGCCGCGAGTGCCCTCCCGCTTGATGAAAGGCGTGCCGGCCTCGATCAAGATGCGTGGGTCCTGAACAATCTTGGGCAGGGTCCCCAACACCATGCCCACATTGTAGTTAAAGGCTATCTGCAAGTAGCGGACGTTGTTATCAAGAAGGGCCATCGTTTACTGCTTTGGCTGAATAAAATCTGTTAGTTTGCCCAAATCTGAAGGCAGGAAGAGTACCAGCTTTTCGGATGGGTCTGAGGCAATATCCCGAATGGTTTGAAGCGTGCGCAAGTGCAGCGCGCCTGGGGTAGCAGCCAAAGTTTCTGCCGCATCGCGCAAATTCTCAGCAGCCGCCAACTCACCTTGCGAGGCAATGATGGTAGCTCGGCGTTCTCGCTCTGCTTCGGCTTGTCTTGCCATCGCCCTTTTCATTTCCGCAGGCAATTCCAACTCTTGGATCTTGATTGATTCAATATCCACGCCCCAATCGCTGGTCTCGTTATCCACAATTTCCTTGATTGCCTCCGCAATTTGCAGCCTTTCAGTTAAAACCGAGTCCATTTCGTTGTTGCCAATTACGTCCCTCAGGGCTGCCTGGGTATATTGGCGAATGGCGAAGATATAATCTTCGATCTTGATAATGACTGCCTCTGGGTCAATCACTTTGAAATACACCACGGCATTTACCAGCATGGGGATGTTATCGCGCGTCATGACCTCCTGCCTGGGCACCTCGGCTGTTGCCAGGCGCAAGTCCACCCGGCGCATTCTCTGGAAAATTGGCCAGATGAAGGTCAATCCAGGTCCCCGTACACCTGTGAATTTACCTAAAGTAAAAATCACACCCCGCTCGTACTCCGTCAAAACCCGCAGCCCGCGCATAAAAACCAGGACCGCCAAGACAATCAAGACTGACAATAAACACAGTAAAACAGAACCTATTCCTAAACCATCTTCGAGTGACATATTAGCTCCTTATCTAAATTTTATTTCATCAATTAATTCTACAATAGAAAATGAACCTGTACCTGATATAATCTTGTTAATCAATAAAATACTATCAGGCAAAATCACTTGCCTGCTATTGGAGGTTGTATGGAAATTACTTGGTATGGGCATTCTTGTTTCAGGATTACTGAACGCGGCATGGCCTCGGTGGTTACCGATCCTTTTGACAGCGATCAGGTTGGTTACTCGCCCCTTAAACTAAAAGCAGAAATTGTTACGGTCAGTTGTGATCACCCAGGCCACAATTTTATCAAGGCAGTAAAAGGAGACCCCCATCCTATCTTGGGTCCTGGTGAATATGAAATTGGTGGCGTGTTTATCACCGGGGTGCAGACCAATGGGCATAAGAAGAAAGAAGATGAGCAGCACAATACCCTGTACGTGATTGATTACGGCAACCTGACCGTTGTACACCTTGGAGAACTTATGCGCGTGCCCACCCAAACGGAAGTAGAAACGCTTGGCACCGTGAACATTGCCCTTGTGCCGATTGGGGATGAATCCAGCCTCAATGCCTCCAAAGCGGCTGAAGTGATCAGCCTCTTGGAGCCAAACATCGTCATTCCCATGCATTATGCCCTCCCTGAAAGCAAGATCAAACTTGATCCCCTGGCTAAGTTCCTCAAAGAAATGGGCTTGACCCAATTAGAAACGATGGAATCTTTCAAGGCGACCGGCGTAAGTGGACTGCCGGAAGAGACCAAAGTGGTCGTATTGGACAGGCGCGAATAACATTTTAGATTTGGAATCTTTATGACCATAAAATTCATCATGACTTGGGATATACAGCCTGGCAAAGAGCAGGAGTATTTTGAATTCGTGGTACGCACATTTATGCCTGGTGTCAATCAAATTGGATTGAACCTGGAGGATGCTTGGGTGACCATTTTTGGCGATCAACCGCAAATACAGGTTGGCGCATTAGTGCCGGATTTGAAAGCTGCTGAAAAAATTATCCAGTCTGAAGCGTGGCATGAATTAAACGCGCATCTGCAGGAATATGTGGATAATTACCAGTTTAAATTAGTGCCTCAAAAGGGAGCTTTCCAGTTTTGAGATGCGCATAGCTGATGCTTTGCTTAGTTGGTATAAAATTAACGCCAGGGTGCTGCCCTGGCGTTCTGATCCTCAGCCCTACAAGGTCTGGATTTCTGAGATCATGCTGCAGCAGACCCAGGTGGATACGGTCATACCATATTACGAACGCTGGATGGTGCGTTTCCCGGATGTTTGGGCTTTGTGCGCGGCCAGCGAGCAAGATGTCCTGGCTGCTTGGGAGGGACTTGGCTACTACAGCCGTGCGCGCAATTTGCACAAAGCCGCGCAGATTATTTGCACGCAGTGGGGCGGGGAGCTGCCTGCGGATCTAAGCGCCCTACTACACCTGCCCGGCATTGGGCGATACACAGCCGGGGCAATTGCCTCGATTGCCTTTGGACTGGATGCACCCGCATTGGATGGCAATATTCGCAGGGTCTATGCGCGCCTATTCAATATCAAATTACCCCTTGGTGCAAAAGAAACCGAGCAGGCACTGTGGTCGATTGCCGAGACCGAGTTGCCAAAGGGGCAGGCTGGCGATTATAACCAGGCCTTGATGGATTTTGGCTCAGAGGTATGCACGGTGAAGCAGCCCGCCTGTCAGCGCTGCCCGCTGGCTGAATTTTGCCTCGCAAACCACTTAGGCTTACAAAGCCAACTGCCCGTCCGCAATGCAAAACCCAAAGTTCCCCACCACCTCGTCACGGCTGCTATCATTAAGCAGGATGAACGCGTGTTGATCTGCAAACGCCCATCCGGCAGCCTGCTGGGCGGTTTGTGGGAATTCCCGGGCGGTAAAATGCAGGAATCCGATGCGGATCTGGCAGATTGCCTGAGACGGGAAATCATGGAAGAGCTTCGTGTGAGTATTACGGTAGGGGATCCCTTTGGTGTTTACAAGCATGCTTATACCCATTTTAAAATCACCTTGCATGCCTTTTATTCCAGCTTAGATGATCACAACCAACCCACAGCATTACAGCATTCACAGATCTTATGGGTCACAACCCCCCAGCTGGCCGATTTCCCAATGGGAAAGGTGGATCGCCAGATTGCCAGTCGATTGATGGAGATGGATAATGAGCGCAGAAACACTTCCAATTGAGATCCAGCGTGAGAATATGGTGCGTGAGCAGATTGAGAAAAGAGGCATCAAAGATGCGCGCGTACTTGAAGCTATGCGCCGTATCCCGCGCCATGAATTTGTGGCGGATGAGGCAAAGAATTGGGCATACTCAGATTCTCCGCTTTCCATAGGCGATGGTCAAACCATCTCTCAGCCTTTCATTGTAGCTGCCATGACTGAGCTGCTTCAATTGCAGGGCCACGAGCATGTCTTGGAGATTGGCACCGGCTCTGGCTACCAGACTGCCATTTTATGTGAATTGGCTTCGCAAGTTTACAGCGTAGAACGCATCCCAAAGTTAGCGCGAAATTCAGAGGTAAGGCTGGCAGAGATGGGATATGCAAACATCCAGTTGATGGTGGGGGATGGCACGCTGGGATGGCCTGATCATGCCCCTTACGACGCGATTATCGTCACCGCCGCCGCACCGCAGGTGCCGCAAGCCTTATTGGACCAACTAAAGCCAGGCGGGCGCCTGGTGATCCCGATTGGGCCGCGCTTTTCCCAGGTGCTGCGCGTCTGGCAGCGCGTGGAGGATCGTTTTGAGAGCCATGACAGCATTGGCGTCATGTTTGTGCCCTTAATTGGCAAGCAGGGCTGGCCTTCCCCATTCTAACCAGTCCCAAACTGGCGGTCTCCCGCATCACCCAAACCGGGCAGGATGTAGGCATGTTCATTCAAACCCTGGTCAATGGCCGCAATGTGGATGGGCACGTCTGGGTGGGCGGAATGTAATACCTCGATGCCTTCAGGAGAGGCAATTAGCCCCAAGAATTTAATTTTTCTCACCCCCCATTTCTTTAAGATATCAACGGTTGCTACAGCCGATCCGCCGGTTGCTAACATGGGGTCCAAGATCAGGCAGACTGAAACAGTGGGCTCAATTGGCAGGCGGTTATAGTAGGAGACTGGTTTAAGTGTTTTTTCATCGCGGTAAAGGCCGATATGCCAGACTTCCGCGCTGGGCATCAGTTCCCAAACGCCTTCCACCATCCCCAAGCCGGCCCGCAGGATTGGCACCAAGCCAATCCGCTCTTGCAGGTCAAAGCCATCTGCCTCGGCCAGGGGCGTTTGCACCTTGACTGGCCTCACCATTAGGTCTGCAGTGGCTTCATAAGCTAGCAGCGCAGCCAACTCGCGCACCAGTTCACGAAACTTCTTAGGCTCGGTTTGATAATCTCGTAACCGTGTAATCTTATGGGCTATCAGCGGGTGGGTAGAAGGATAAACATTATTCATTATTTTCTCCATTATTAGCATGCTTTGCGTTTAAAAGGATAAAAAGTGCGCCGGTCCACAGTAACAAGCTGGCAGCCAGCAGCCAGGTGAAGGCGTTAATGTAAGAAAGAAAGCGCACCGGGATAGCAAATAAGCTGATCAGCAGGGCAAGCACCTGGGCAATAAGCGCAATGATCGCAAGCACTTTGCCCTGCCGCAGCGAAAACTTAATGCGCGGGGAGCCAAATAGTGCTAATAACAACAGGCTGACCTCAAGAGCAATCCCAAACCCCAGTATCCAAAACGAAAGTTCAGAGCCGTTCTCCAGGTAAGCCAAAACCGCGCCGCCCAGGAACAAAATATAAGCAACTACAGACCAAAATCGAGCCACTCTGCTCAAGCTCACTTTGTCGCTCCCAAATAGCCTGTGCCGCCATTTCGTTCAGCTTCTCTGCGGTTCCATTGACCAGGCAATATCAGCGGCACCAAGGCGCCTATGCCAACTAGCACGCCAAGCAAAAACAGGACCACGCCTAGTAATTGGATAGGTGGTAAAGCGATTCCCAAAACAAAAATTAACACTGCCACCACTAACATTGCTGCGGCAATGATGGCTAGCAGGCCTGCCAGGTGTTGCCCTTTTTTCGTTGAAGCCATGCGTTTGCCGGAAATATGGCCGCTTTGCCCGTTAACCAGGATGGTGTGTGTTTGCCCATCATCATCCTGGTACCAGCTGGCATACATGGGCAGCAGGAACTGGGTCCAGTTCATATCTTTATAAGCTGCCTGCAAAACAAAGTTACGCAAATGCTGTGCTCCGGCAGCCTGGGCGCATTCCTGGCCAGCTTTTTGTTTAAAATGTCCTTCAGCGCCCTGCCAAGCCTCTTGTGGGTCAAGATCGGGCAGCTCGATAATAGCCGTGCCAAGATGTCCGCTTTCAAAAGCGCTCACGCTAGCCTGATCATATTGAGCAAGTTGTGATAGCAGTTTATTGTGGGCGGCGATGGCAGGCACAGACACGTTATCATAGCGCCTGGATATGCTGCCCAAGCGTTTCTCGTAACGGGTGCGTGTTTTTACCTCGTCCCGGTTTTCCCAACCATGGTGGCTGTAATAAGCTTTAGCGCTCTTGACCTGGTAATCAAAGCCCATTTCTGCCTGCCATTGGCCTTCGACTGTGCTGTCTACGAGGTACATCGGCCAAAACAAGGCCAGGCAATTTTTTAATAAATTGGCGCTGTTTAATCCATCTGGTGCTAACCAGATGCCCTCACAGAACGCGTTGAAAACGGATTGTAGTTGCGTCTGCCCGACTTTAAACGGCAGCATGAACTCTGGAGAGATCTTTTGCATTAAAACGGGCTGGGCTTGCAATTGACCCCGCCCACATAAGGGGCAGCGTTGTTCAAGCGCCGTTCTGGGAACAAGGAAAGCCTTTTCGCACTGATCGCAACCAGCCGGGATCCGGTCAGTCTGCCAGGCAGTTTCACTTTCTGGTTGGATCGTTCTTGGTGGAAGAGGATTTTCAGTCATTAACCGGACTCCGATACTGAAGCTTTATTGTAAATAACAAAGCTGATTATGAGACCTACAACAAATAAGATCGCGCCAAATGCAATAAAGGATATGCCGATGCCGCCCAGCAATAGCAGGGGCAGCCCAACCAAACCCAGTAATGCACCTGGTGCTAGGCAGGCACCAATCGCCAGCCATACCTTGGACCAGTCCACTGGTTTTTGCCCAGCCACTTTGCCAGTTTGGCCGTTGACCATCACCTGGTAAACCTTGTCCTTGTAGCGGTAGGCTGCCAGGTAAATCGGGAGGAGGATGTATCGCCAGCTCTCATCTGCAAAATCAGCTGACACACTAAAATTACGCACATAGGCGCTGGGAATATCATCGTGGCACGCTTGTTTAGCGCGCTCGCGCATTTCCACTTTGGCTTGTTCCCAGGCTTCGGGTAAGGTTACGTCATAAGCTTGGGCTTGCAAGCCGGCCAGGTAATCGCTTTGGTAAGCTACCAGGCCGCTCAGGTCAAAGGGCAGAGTTTTACTTAAGATGGTTTGTATTAATCGCTGTGGGGCAACACCGCTGATGACCAGGTCGTCAATTGGCACATCAACCTGGCCTTCGCGCCAATTCCAGACGATGTGCGTCCGGGTCTCCCAGCGTTTCTGCGATGCATTATAAACACGCTGGCTTACTTGTTGACCAACTTCTGCTTCCCAGTCAGCACTGATGTTAGCGTCAAAGGTCCAGAACGGCAAATACACCGCGCTAAATCGTCGAATCATAAACCCCGCAGAAAGCTCGGGGGGATGAAACCAACCCTGCCCAAGCCAGGTCGAAACCAGCGTGGGCAGCTGCTCTTTGGATAATTTAAAAGGTACCAAGAAGCGCGGTCTCAGTTTTTCCTCTTCTGCGACCTGCACATTAACTTTGTTTGAAGCGCAGTAAGGGCAGCTGGTAG
>Ga0123333_10001945_pt1 | contig 21470 bp, 14 predicted proteins | sample BioC12SIPDNA_3_FD_89957 | JGI IMG/M metagenome (GOLD analysis project Ga0123333, IMG submission 89957) | Anaerobic biogas reactor microbial communites from Washington, USA - Biogas_R2_B C12 SIP DNA | ecosystem: Engineered > Bioreactor > Anaerobic > Unclassified | place: Washington, USA... | reverse complement strand
GCGACCTGGTCACACTCAGCGGGACGGGCGAAGTGGTCGAAGGGGACACGGTTGAGGTCATCTTCGACGAAGAGCGTGTTGACCTGCTCGCCAACCCGGAACGGACTTTCCCGGGCACCGAATTCGTCGCCAATCTGATCGGCATGGAGGTCGGCGACCAGGCCGAGTTCACGATCACCTTCCCCGAGGAGGCGCCCTACCTTCCTGAGGACGACGAAGAAGAATCCAGCGGCACCAGTCTGGCGGGCAAGGAGGCGCAGTTTGCCGTCACGATTCTGGACGTGAAGAGCCGCTTCCTGCCGCCGCTCGACGACGAGCTGGCCCGGTCAGAAGGAGATTACGAGAATCTCGCCGAGCTACGCGAGGCCGTACGTAAGGATCTTGAGGAACAGGCCAGACAGGAAGCGCGCAACAAGCTCTTTGACGATGTGCTGGAAGATATCATGGCCGGTTCCGAAATCGTCTACCCGCCGGCATTGGTCGAACAGGAGCTAGACCGGGGTATTGAGTCGATGAAGAGCCAGGTGACGCGCGCCGGTTGGCGCTGGGAGGATTACCTGCGGCTGCAGAACAAGACAGAAGAAGCGCTGCGTGAAGAGGCACGCGAAGAGGCCGAAGCGCGCGTGCGCCGGATGCTCGTCCTGGGACAGCTCATCCAGCGCGAATACGTTGGCGTCAGCGCGCAGGAAGTGGACGACTCCATCGAGGAGCGCCTTGCCTCGCTGAGCGGCGAAGGCCAGACGGAAATCCAGCAGCAGATTCGCGATTACTTCCAGAAGGGCGAGGGGTGGTCGATGCTCAGCAACGAGCTATTAATGAACAAGCTTTACGACCGCATTGAGGCCATTGTGACGGGCAACGCCCCCGATCTGGCCGAGCTTGAGGCGGCTGCAACCGCCGCCGCACAGCTCGAAGAAGAAGAGTAGGTTTGACCAGCAGCGCTCGCCGAACAGTCTGGCGACGCTGGCTGATAGGACAAACAAAGGAGACGTGCATGTTTAAGGATTTACCAGCTTCCCTGGTGCCAATGGTCATCGAGACTACCGGCCGGGGCGAGCGTGCCTATGACATTTACTCGCTCTTACTGAAAAATCGTATCATTATGCTGGGTACGCCCATCAACGACCAGATCGCCAATCTGACGGTGGCCCAGCTTCTGTTCCTGGCGCGGGAAGACCCGAGCAAACCCATCCGCATGTACATCAACAGCCCTGGCGGGCAGGTCTACGCCGGAATGGCCATCTACGACACGATGCAGCAGGTGGAATGCCCGGTCTCCACGGTGGCCGTGGGTTTCACTGCCAGCTTCGGCACCGTGCTGCTGACGGCGGGCACTAAGGGGATGCGCTACGCTCTGCCCAACGCGACGATCCATATGCACCAGCCTCTCGGCGGCGCACAGGGTCAGGCGACGGATATTGCCATCCAGGCGCAGGAGATTCTGCGGCTGCGCACGACGCTGAACCAGATTCTCAGCAAGCACACAGGCCAACCGGTGGAGCGCATCGAAGAGGATACCGACCGTGACATCTACATGAGCGCGCTGCAGGCCAAGGACTATGGCCTGGTAGACGAAGTGCTCAACCCTCACGAAGTCGAGAAGCCTGCCGACGAAGAGCTAAAGCAGAACGGCGGCAGCTAATCAACTTACCGTTTTACAGGCGTAGCCAGGCACACTGAAAAGTGCGCCTGGCTACTTTTTTATTCTCCCAAGGCGAGCCCCACCCGCAGCCCTGGTACCGGCGGCGCCTGTGATTTGCCCTGTTCCATTACAATCTCTATAATGCACGAGCAGTGGACGCCCGCTGGCGCGGAGCCCATGGTCGTATTGCCCGCGCAACCACGGTTCCAGACGCGTGCGATGTGGGATATGAACAGAAATACCGTTGGCCGCCTGACCCGCTTTATCTTTGGCCTCATCCTCATTTCGGTGCCAGCCATCGCCTTTTTTGTGGCGCTGCTTGGCGCATCGAGCGCCCAGGCTGGCTCTGAGGCGGCAGCAGCGCTGTCCGTCCCGCGTGCGGTTGCAGCGGCGCCGGTCTTGCCCGCGGGTACGCCGGACGTCGCCGGTCTCTCGCTCTATGCGGCGCCGGCTGTCTCCCCCACGATCACGTCCTCTCCTCCTACCACCGGGAGTGTCGGCAGTGAATACCGCTATAACGTCGTCGCCTCGACAACCGTGATCACCTGGACGCTGGTTACGGCGCCCAGCGGCATGGAGATTGATCCCCTGACGAGCAGCTCGGCGCTGGTGACGTGGACGCCGACCACAGCGGGCACGTTTGCCGTGGTGATCGAGGCGGCTAACGCAGACGGCTTTACCCGGCAGACCTATACAATTACCGTAATTGCCGCCACACGGACGCCGACGCCGACCCGCACGCCTGTTGCCACGCCCATTTACGTGGACCAGTACGAGCCGAATAACACCCTGCAGACGGCGTATACCCTATCATCCGGCCAGGTCCTGTCGGCGATTACGCTGTGGCCGGCTGGCGACATCGACTATTTCCGCTTCCATGCCAAGTCTGGCTCGGTGTACGAAGTCTCCACCAGCGCGCTTGATCCCGGACTCGATACGTACCTGACCGTTTACGACACGAATGGTAACGTCATCGGCACGAACGACGACGCCGAGCCACTTTCCCGCGCTTCTCAGGTGACGTTCTCTGCCGGGCAGACCGGCTTCTACTTCTTCAGCGTCGTCAACCGCGATCCGACTGATCCCGTGGATCAGACCTACAGCGCCGGCGTGACGGAAGTCCTCGGCACGGCGACGCCGACGCGGGTTGCCAGCGTGGACGATTGTGAGCCCAACGGCACCTTCCAGACGGCCTGCGCGCTACAGCTCGACGTTGCCCACTCGGCCGACTTTGTGCCGCCGGTAGGGACAGGCGAAGACAATGATTTCTACCGCATCTGGGTCAAGGAGGGGCTGTACTATACCTGCGAGACGAGCAACCTCTCCACGCTCAACGACACCAACATGATCCTCTATACCTGTCCGGGAGAGGAGTGCGGCGTCGGGGGCAACGACGATATCGACAGGCTGGCTGGCAATCTTGGCAGCCGGGTCGGCGTCCTGACGAATTACACCGGCTGGCTCTACGCGCTGGTGGGGCCTGGGCCGAACCTGGAGCCCGAATATGCCCTTTCCCCGTTATATACCTACACGATGATGTGTACCCAGTCGGCGCCGCCTACGCCCAGCCCGACGCCGACACGTCCGGCTACCGGCGGCGGCGGCGCGGGCGACAAGGGCGGCGGCACTTTCCCCACCCCGACCCTGGCGGCCACGCCAACGCTGGCTCCCGGCGAGGTGGCTGTGACCCCATCGCCTACGCCGCGTCCTGTTGTCGTCATCCAGCCTCTACCCACGGCGACCCCGGCCGGGCCACCTGTCCAGCAGATTAACCTGGAGATCACGGTCTACTACGACCTGAACAACAACTTCACGCCAGAATCGACTGAAGGGGTCATGGACGTGGCCGTGGCGGTCTACGATAACGCTTCCGGGCAGTTGCTTTCTCTTGGCTTCACCAATGGAGACGGCAGGGTGCGCTTCGGTCCCCTGACCACCACGGGGCCTGTCCGTCTGGTCGTTCCCTATCTGAACTTCAGCCAGATCGTCGCCGACGAGAGCGCGGCTATCCAGCTCCGCATCGCGCCGCGACCCTTACCGGGTACGATTCCCTGAGCAAGCAGCCGCAGGGACGCAGGAACCAGGAGATATCATGACGCCACTTCCTCCCAGCGGTTCACCACGCTTTCGCGAGCTGGCAGCCGGGCGCACGCCGCTGCTCGTCGCCGTGGGGGCTATCCTGGTTGGCCTGTGTCTTCTGCTTGTCTTTGCCGTCCTGCTGCTCCGTGACCGCGACGGTCTCGACGTTGTGGACGGGAGCGATCCGACCCCCTTTCCCACCGCTGCAGTCTCGGCCACGACAGAAGTCATCGTCGGCGGGCTGGCCGGCGGCACGCCCATCAGCCTGACGCTAAACGCGCCGTCCACGCTGATCATTGGCACGCAGACCTTTTCCATTCGCCCGGAGCCCGTGGCTGCCGACGGCGGCTGGAGCCCGGAGGTGGGAGATAACCAGACCGCTGCCTGGGTTTACGGCACGCTGATCAACTATGTGCTGGGGCTGGCGGGAAGCGATGAGAACGAGGAAATGCTGGAAAGCCTCGCGCCAGGCTCCGAGATCGTTCTGACCCTGCGCGACGGCACGCAGCACACCTTCGCCGTTACCAGCCGGGAGTTCGTGCCTACCAGCCGCAGCGATCTCTTTGCCCAGAACCTGCCGGGCATAACAATCGTGCTGCTCAACGCGGCGGGCGACGAACGGCTGCTGGTGCGCGGCGACTACGTGGTGGATACGACCGCCGGAAGCGTTGCTCCCCCGTCTGGGGGCAATCAGGTGGAGCTGGGGGAGGTCGCCCAGCTGGACAATCTGCGCCTGACCGTCACCGGCGCTACCAGCCTCTACGACCGCCCGGAGGCGCCGGCCGGTTTCATCTTCTACCTCGTCGATCTGCAGCTTGAAAACGTCGGGACAGAAGCGCTGGATCTGAGCCAGCTACGTTTTGTCCTGCGCGACGACCTGGGGAACCAGTACGCGCTGAACCCACAGGGCAGTAATCTGGGCAACAACCCCCCGCCGACCGGTGCGGTCGCGCCCGGAGAGAGCCGTCTGGCAAGCCTGGCCTACCAGCTGCCCAGCGGCCTGACCAGTCCCACCGTCAGCCTGCTTATTGGACGGGAGGGCGGTACGGGCCAGGTACAGGTCACGCTGCCCTTTGCCGGTGCGGGAGAGGAAGCAGCCGAGTCAGCAGCCGTTGCCCTACAGGACGCCCAGGTCTCCGATGATGGCACTACCATCACGCTGCTCGGACAGGTGACGAACAACGGCTCCCAGCCGCTGCTGGTCAACGAGACGGATGTCACCCTGACGGCCAACGGGACGGTGCACCTCATCCTGGCGACCAACCCGGCCTTTCCCTGGGTCGTACCGCCCGGACAAACAGTGCCTTTTACACTCTCTTTCCAGCGCCCAGCGGGCGCCGAAGCAATCTTTACGCTGCTCAACCGGCCCTTTCAGCTATCGGGTCTTCGGTAGCAACCCACTGGCACTCCCGGCCCAACCGCTCGCCCGCTCTAGCCTTTCGCGACGATCTGTCGTTCCTCCGGCTCCTCGCCGCCTGTGCCCAATGCGACCACTTCAGAGACGTCCGGCGGGTTTTCCGCCTGCTCGCGGCGGTCGAGAAGAAATTTCAGCGCCGAACTCTCGCGCACGCCCCGGCTCGTGTGGAACAGGAGCATACCGGCGACGATAGAGAAGATGCCCAGGGCCAGCCCGCCGAGCTGCAGCGGGCCGACGAAGGGGCGCTCAAAGTTGGGTCTGACGTGCGTACCCACACCTAACAGATCGGCAAGGCCGGCGACGTAGGCAAAGACGAGCCCCGTTGCCGCCAGGCGGATGCCGATATCTGCCTGCAGCGAGCGGGGGGTGTCGCGGGGGCGCAGCCGGAACAGGTGCAGGAAGCCGGCGAGTGTGAGCATGGTAATGCCCACCAGCAGCTGGGCCATCTGGATCATGCCGAAGCCGGGCGTCAGGTCGAGCCCGAAGATTTCGGCGGCGAGCGAGAGGATGGTCAAGACATTGCCGGCCAGAAAGAAGAAGAGGATAACGATATTCGCCAGCAAGTTCAGGCGCCGGTGCATGGTCTCTCCTCACGTCAGGACGCAAAACGCCGCGACATGAGCGCGGCGTTTGCATCCTGTATCGACAGGTCTGTCGGGGCAGCCGGATTCGAACCGACGACCTCTTCAACCCCATTGAAGCGCGCTACCAAGCTGCGCCATGCCCCGAATAGAGCCGATTCTAGCAAAGGACGTTGCCCGGCGCAACCCTTCTCACCCTGGGCAAAGCAAGCCGGCGCAGGGCCGGACGGCGGGCGCACGCTTACCACCACGGCAGCCAGGCGGCCGCTTCCTCCAGCATAGGCGCCAGCAACGCTCCCAGCCCGAGCAAAAAGTTGTAGGCGGCATGGAGCAGGATGGCGACCGTCGTGTTCTGCCGCCGGCGGATGATGCCCAGGACGTAGCCGACGATAAAGATCAGCACGGTAGCGACAGAAAGCCCATACTGGGTGTGGACGATAGCGAAGAGCAGAGAGGTTACCCAGATGCCCAACACCGGCTGCAGCGCGCCACGGAAGAGGATTTCTTCACCGATGCCGGCAGCGACCGCCAGCAGCAGCCAGTCGCCTACGCTGTCAATCTCCCCCAGCAGCAGATCGTTCAGCTCTTCCATGACCTCCGCCTGTTGCGGATCGGCCTGGGCCAAAAAGAAATTGGCGACTAGCATGAGCACGAGCAGGACGGGGAGCCAGCGCAGGCCGCGCCCGATCTGCCTCAGAGTGGGTCGTTCGAGGCCAAGCCGGTCTACCGCCTTCCACAGGTCGCGGCGCACAAACAGGCCCACACCTGCCAGCGCCACCGCCAGCAACAGCAGCTCGCCGGCAGCTACTTCCAGGGACGACGTGGCTTCGGCCGTTTCCAGCAGTCCTTCCAGCCCGCCCTGGCTGAGAGGGAGCAGGCCGTTCGCTGCCAGATAGCCGCTCAACATGAGGGCGAGCGTGTGCACAGGCGCTTCAGGATCGATCGGCATCCAGTGGGCGAACCAGCGCCGTAACTCTGGCAGGGTGACCAGCAGCCCCCAGACCGCCGTCAGCAGCAGGACCAGCCCGGCCGTTTTCGGCTCGGTGAAGCCATCACTCAGCCCGGCCTCGGCCAGCTGGTCGGGCGATACCAGCAGAAAGGAGATGCCGGCGAAAAATGCCGGTAAATTGAACAGCACGAGAAGCCAGTTGAAGATCCGCCGGAGACGTGAGTCCTGTTGCCCCTGGACGACGTTCGCAGCAAAGATCAGGCTGAAGAGCAAGAGCAGACCAGGCACAATCATGATTGCTGAAGTATAACCCAATAATCCTTGTCACTCCACGCGCTTCTGTTTACAATCGAACATATGAACCAGGAGGCATTGGCGCGCTTGCGCCGGCTGGGCGTAGTAAGAGGGACGCGCCATCTCAAGCCAGTTAGCCATCCTTCCACCGCAGGTCAATCGGTTGTCACGCCACCGCGTGCGCCCGATGACGGCGAGCCGCAACCGTTGCCCGCACTGCTGCCGGGGCTGACCCTCGCCGAGACGCCGGAAGGCGCCTGCTTCGTCCTGGATCGCGTCTACCCGCTGCACCACCAGCACGGCAGCGACCGGCTGGATAGCCTTCTCCAGCAGCAGCCGGGCTACGCGGCGACCTTCTGCGCCGAGCCGCGTCTGGAATCGCTCGACTTCCGCGAGTTTCTCTTTCTCGACACCGAGACAACGGGCCTTGCCGGGGCGGGCACGCTGGCCTTTATGGTCGGCGTGGCGTTCTTCGAGGGCGACGCCTTCGTCACGCGCCAGTACTTCCTCCGCGATCACGGCGACGAGCCGGCCATGCTCTATCTGCTCGACGAGCTGCTGGCCCAGCGCCCGGCGTTGATCACCTTCAACGGGCGCTCCTTTGATCTGCCCCTGCTCGACGGGCGCTTTCTGCTCAACCGGATGCTCAGCGATCTGCGCGACCGGCCGCACATGGATTTGCTGCTACCCGCGCGTCGCCTGTGGCGCCTGCGGCTGGACTCCTGCGCCCTCTCGGCGCTGGAACGTTCGTTGCTGGGGTTACAACGCTCGCAGGAGGACGTGCCCGGCTGGCTGATTCCGTCGCTGTATAACCAGTATCTGCTGACGGGCGACGGGCGGGAGATGGCGCGGGTCTTCTACCACAACCGCATCGACCTGCTCTCTATGGTCACGCTGGCGGCGCGCATTGTCCGCCAGGTAGCCGCTCCCGATCCCGGCGATCACCCGATAGACCTCCTGGCTCTGGGTCGCTGGCTGGTCCATCTGGGCCGCTTCGCCGAGGCGGAGCAGGTCCTGCGGCTGGCAGTCGTGCCCGAGCTGCCCACACCTTTCTATCAGCAGGGATTGATTCAGCTTGGGCAGCTCCTCAAGCGCGTGGGCCGGCGCCACGAAGCGGTGACGGTCTGGCAGCAGCTGGCCTGCACCAGCTTCGACGACGTGACTGCCCATGTCGAGCTGGCCAAGTATTACGAGTGGCACGGCAACGATCCGGCCGCCGCTCACATGTGGACGGAGCAGGCGCTGTCGTTGCTGGCGGGTAGCCAGTCGTCGCTGCGGTCGGAGCTGGAGCACCGCCGCCACCGCCTCGAAAGGAAGTTGGGCCGGGATTGAGGGATGTATCGTAAACCCGTCTCCTGCCGCACCATTGTCATCTCCGTCCTGCAGGTGGTTGTCGGCGCTGTTGTTCTCTTTTCGGTAGCCTGCTGGCGCATTGGCGGTGAGTTCCCCACTCGCGTGCCAACCGCGGTGCCCCCGCCGGACGAGATCGCCGGCTTCAGCGAACTGGGCACCCTACCCGCCACCTATACCCCGTCGGGAGGTGGGGCAATGCAGATGCCGATCTCCGGGCAGACCGGCTACGTGGGTACGCCGGTCGCCACTTCGACGTTGCCTCCGGCCGGCATGGTTCCTGTGCCTGAGGCGCCGCCGACGATTACGCCGACGCCGTTCAAAGCCCCCGACTATCTGTTGCGAGAGGTGACGGTGCTCGAGTATGCCGAGCCGCCGCTGACGACGGACTGCGACGGCACCGGCGTGGTCTTTCGCAGCAGATATCCGAGCGGTGTCGGCGGACCGTACCGCTATTATCACGCCTACCTGCCGCCCTGTTATGGGCAGGATGGCCGCGTCTATCCGGTCGTCTACCTGCTGCACGGCTCCGGTCACACCGACTACCAGTGGGTGCATATTGGCGCGCCGCAGCAGATCGATCAGGGCATTGCCGAGGGGCGCTACCCGCCTTTTATCGCCATCATGCCCTACAACCCGGACTTCAACGATACCACCAGCGGTGGCGAGCGCAGCGTCGAAGGTGTGACCATGCAGTACCTAATCCCTTACGTCGATCAGAACTTCTGCACCTGGGCGACGAGGGAAGGACGCTCGCTCAGCGGCATCTCGCGCGGCGGCTATTGGGCACTGCTGCTGGCCTTCCGCTATACGGACATGTTCGGTGCGGTTGCCGGGCATAGTAGCCAGCTCAGCCTGGAAGTGGATCCGCCGCAGCACAACCCGCGGGCGATCTACGCCGAGGCCGATCTGTCCAATACACGCATCTGGTTGGACTGGGGAGACTACGACTTCCTACGGGCGGGCCAGTTCTGGATGCACGAATCGCTGATGGACGCGGGCGTCGCCCATCACGTGACCATCAACCCCGGTGGTCACAGCAACCTCTACTGGTTCGCGCACATCCACCAGTATATGGACTGGCACGCTTCCAACTGGCCGCTGGACCGGGAAGCTTATCCTTTCTGCAATCTGACGACGACAAACTGAACGACCCGGACATGACAGGTTACCGAAGCCTGTTATGTCTCGACTATTCGTAGCCAAAATGGTTGCGGTAAATCTGTTGGGCGTGGCTGATGCGCTCCAGCGCCACCTCTCGTGGCTCCCAGCCCACCGCTTCCACGCGCTTCCCTTCCAGGTCCTTGTAGCGGTTGAAGAAGTGCGCCACCTCGCGCAGGTAATGGCTGTTCACGTCTTCCAGATCCTGATATTCGGCGTATAGCGGATCGTTGTGGGCAACCGCCAGGATCTTGTCGTCCGGGTCTTCGCCGTCGAGCATGCGGAACATGCCGATGGGCCGGGCGATGAGCACGCAGCCGGGGAAGGTCGGCTCTTTGATCAGCACGAGCACGTCGAGCGGATCGCCGTCGTCGTAGAGGGTGCGGGGGATCAGGCCGTAGTCGGCCGGGTAATGAAGCGGCGAGGCCAGCACCCGGTCGAGCACGATGTAACCGCCCTCGTGCTCAAACTCATACTTATTGCGCGTGCCGCCGGGGATCTCCACAATGACGTTGATGACCTCCGGCGCGTTGGGCCCGGCCGGAAGATCGTGCCACAGGTTTCTCATCTTTGTTACCTCACTGAGAACAATGATGAGCGTATTGTATTGTGGGTAGGGCCGCCCGGCACGCGGCGTCAGCCCCGAGGCGCTTCGCGAGGAGCCCGCCAGCCGGGTGATTTGTGCACGTGCACAACCTGCCACCCGCCGTCGCCGTAGACCAGTACGCGGCTCTCGTTGTGGCTGCGGTGCTCGATCCCGTTCTCACCGGCAATCGTGAGCATAAAGGTATAGCTGACAATGGCCGTATCGCCGTAGAGCTGCAGACGGGGCTCCAGCAGGTCGTAGCGGAAATCGCTGCCCGCTCCGGCCCAGTTATGCTCGATCATAAAAAAGTGGAAGTCCAGTCCGTCCTGGCGGTGGGGTGTGACAAACCACTCATAGAGCGACAGCTCCGGCGACGTGGTCGCCCGGTAGCCGTCGGCGTCCTGCGTGAAAATGCTCTGCAGGTGCCGGTGCAGAAAGTCCCAGATTTCCTGTTCGTCGTGCATTATCTTCTCAAATCCCTCCACTACAGATCCATCTCTAGAAACGATTCGGCTTTGCCAGGGCGCGGGCCAGGCGCTGCCGGTACTCCCGGCGCGAAACCTCGATGGCTCCAAAGCGGCGCAGGTGCTCGGTCATGAACTGCACGTCCAGAAGCAGGAAGCCGCGCGCCCGCAGCCGCTCGACCAGATGCACAAGGGCCACCTTGCTGGCATCGGTCACGCGGCTGAACATACTCTCGCCGGCAAAGAAGCTGTTGATCGCCACCCCGTACAGGCCGCCCGCCAGCTCGCCCCCCTGCCACGCCTCCACGCTGTGCGCGTAGCCCAGCTCGTGCAGGCGCGTGTAGGCTTCGACAAACTCCTCGCCGATCCACGTCTCCTCGCGGCCCGGTGCGGGCGCCGCGCAACCGCGCATCACTTCGCTAAAGGCGCTATTTATCCGTATCTCGAATAATCCCCGGCTCACGGTGCGCGCCAGCCGGCGCGGGACGTGGAACGCCTCCAGCGGCAGAATGGCCCGAGGGTCGGGATCAAACCAGTAGAGCGCGCCATCCACGTTCATGGGGAAGATGCCCCGGCTGTAGGCGAGAAGGAGCTGTTCGGGCGCGAGCCGGTTCATGCGGCTGCATCCCCTGGCTTCCGCGCCACTACGAGATCGTAGTTCACTTCCCAGAGAAAGAAGCGGATGGCCTCAAGACCCTGCCGCTCCAGCATCTGGCGCAGCGCGGCCTCGGTGCGGTAGCGGGTCAGGAAGAGCCGTCCCTCCCAGCCGCTACGCCGGGTCGCCAGCAGCGCGCCGCCCGGCCGGAGCACCCGCACCATCTCGGCCAGCGCCGCTTCGTCGGATGGGAAGAACTCCAGCGCCTCCAGGCAGGTTACGAGGTCGAAACTGGCGGCGGCGAAGGGCAGGGGGGCGGCCGGGCTGCGTACGAGGGCGACCCGGCGCCGGTAGGGGGCCAGCTTGCCGGCGGCAACCGCCAGCATCCGCTCGGCGTCGTCCAGGCCGACGATGGTCGCTTCGTCCAGCGCCCCGGCTACGGCTAGCGGCACGCGGCCCGTTCCCGTCGCCACGTCGAGAAGGCGCGGCTGCCGGCATGCGCCCAGCGCGTCGGCGACCGGTCTGACGACGAGGAGCTGTTCGTCGGCCGGATCATACTGTTTGATCCGGTCGTAACGATGAGCCGTCACATCGTAAAGCCAGACGACGACACGCCGGCCGAGGAAGACGCCCTCTGTCGAGACCAGCAGCCAGTAGAGAAGGAGCCCGGCGGCCAGCAACGCCAGCCCGATAAGCAGGGCCGGCATCACGAAAGGTAGCCGGCTTCCCGCATCCACGCTCCGGCGCGGGCGATGCCCTCGTCGAAGCTGACTCGTGGCTCGTAACCCAGGAGCTGCCTGGCCTTGTCCGTGGGAAAGACGGTCCTGGCCGTGTAGTAGGCGAACAGGTTGCGGTCCACACCCAGACCAACGGGCAGGATTTCGGCCGCCCGTAAGGCTGCATGCCCCACCCAGAGCGGCACCGCTACCGGCCTGCGCCCGGCGAGCCGGCCATAGGCGCCGAACCACTCCCGCCAGGTGACCGGGCCATCGACAATGTTAAAGTCCTCGCCCGCGGCACCCGGCTGGCTCCCGGCCAGGATCAGCGCATCGACGAGATTGTCGACGTATACCGGATAGGCGTAGCCGTCGCCCTTGCCGAAGATGACCGGCACGCGCTTCTGCACCAGCTCGGTCATACGCACAGTCCAGCCATAGCTGCCGGGTCCGTAGACCATGCCCGGCCGGACGATAACCAGCTCGATGCCCAGCTCGCGTGCCGTTTGCCTGGCCTGCAGCTCCGCTTCGGCCTTGGTCCGGCCATAGACGACCCCCTGGCGCACGTCCACCGAATGGGCTTCCGTGACCACGTCCAGCCCGGTCGGCCCATAGGCGGCTATGCTGCTGACGTAGACGAAACGGCGCACGCCGGCCGCCGCCGCCATCTGCAGGAGCTGGATGGTGGCATAGACGTTCAGCGTCCAGGCCATATCTTTACCGCCATGCCGCGCGCCCAGCCAGGCCGCCACGTGGTAGACGATATCCTTCCCTTCCACCAGCACGCGCATGGCGCTGAAGTCCAGCAGCTCGGCCTGTTTGAACGTCACACCTTTCTGCTGCAGGGCAGCGCCCACCTTTGCGTTGCGTCCCGCGCCGGATACCCTGTTTTGCTGCTCCTGAGCGAGGCACTCGGCCAGCCGCCCGCCAATGAAACCGGTCGCTCCCGTCACCAGGACATGTCGTTCTGCCATACTGTCAATCGTAATCGGCTTTCCTTTTTTCGCAAGCACACCGGGGCTACGACAGGCGTACCTTTACCGGACGATTCGAAACTTTGTGCTATACTGGGAAGCGTCCGCCGGCCCAATTCCGGTCGGCAGGCCTGCCACACGAGGATGCAACGTATGCCGCAGAGCTATGTCGCCGTGGACATCGAGACCACCGGGCTGGATCCCCAGCGCGACGACATCATCGAGATTGCCGTCGTCCGTTTTGACGAGCAGGAGATTCTGGATCAGTGGTCGTCGCTGGTCGATCCTGGCCGGGATATTCCTCCGTTCATCACTCAACTGACCGGCATCACCCAGGAGATGGTCAGGAACGCGCCGGGCATCTTCAGCCTGCGGTCAAAGCTCCGCTCGCTCTTCGGCGATGACGTCATCGTCGGTCACAACGTCTCCTTCGACATGGGCTTCCTGGAGCAGGTGCACGTCGGCCTGCGCCAGCACCGGCTGGATACGCTGACGCTCGCCTCCATCCTCTTCTTCAACCAGGCGCGTTATGGCCTTACCGACCTCTGCCTATCCCTCGGTATCACCCTCCCGGAGGGCGTGCAGGCCCACCGCGCCCTGGGCGATGCCCTGCTGACGGCCCGCCTGCTGCAGCGCCTCTATGCCGAAGCGCAGTCGCTCAACCTGGCTATCCTCTCAGAGATTGTCGCCGCCGGCCGGCACCTCGGCTGGCCCGAGACGCTTTTCTTCGAGGAGGTTCTGCGCCGCCGGGGGCGTACCGCCTTCGGCCAGCCCCAGCGGCTGCCGAAGCTATTTGATCCGGCGCCTCTGCAGGGAAGCTCGCTTGTCGCCAAGGAGGAGCCTGACCCTATCGACGTCGAGATGGTCGCCGGTATGCTTGGGCCAGAGGGCAACTTTTCCCGGGCCTTCCCAGGATATGAGTACCGTCCTCAGCAGGTGGAGATGGCAACCGCCGTGGCCAACGCCTTCAACCAGGGGCAGCACCTCATCGTCGAGGCCGGCACCGGTACGGGTAAGAGTATCGGCTACCTCCTGCCGGCGGCCTTTTGGGCGCACGAGAACGACCGCCGTGTCGTCATCTCCACCAACACGATCAACCTGCAGGACCAGTTGATTACCAAGGATTTGCCCCAGCTCCAATCGCTCCTGCCCTTCCCCCTGCGCGCCGCGCTCCTGAAAGGAAAGCGTAATTATCTCTGCACCCGCCTCTTCCGCCAGATGCAGCACATGGGCCCAGGCAACGCTGACGAAATGGCGTTATACGCGCGCATCCTCGTCTGGCTGCCCCAGTCGCAAACTGGCGACGTGGGCGAGTTAAGCCTGCGCACGCCGGGCGAGCGGATGGCCTGGCAGCGGCTGAGCGCCGAGAATGACGGCTGCCGCATGGAGCACTGTATGGAAGAGCGCTGCCCGCTGTACGTGGCCCGTCGCCGGGCCGAGCAGGCTCACATCCTCGTCGTCAACCACTCGCTGCTGCTGGCCGACGTTGCCGCAGGCAACCGTGTCCTTCCCTCCTACGCCGACCTTATCGTGGATGAGGCCCATCATCTGGAAGCGGCGGTCACCGACGGGCTCAGCTTCCGCGCCGACCGGCGATATCTGGAGACGCTGCTCGACCAGATCAAGAACAACGACGGCGGCCTCGTCGCCGACCTGCAGGCCCGCGTGCGCGCCGAGCTGCCGCCGGAGGTTAGCGAAATGGTGGAGGGTTATGCCGGACAGCTCCGCGACACCGCCCAGGCAGCGCGGGAACGTCTCGACGAGTTCTTCGATACCCTGGAGTTTTTCCTGCTCGACTACGCCAACCCCAACGCCCAGTACACGCAGCAGATCCGCATCCAGCCATCCATCCGCACGCAGCCGGCCTGGGAGCACGTCGAGATGGCCTGGACCAACCTGCAGCCCCACCTGACGGCGATCGGTAAGGGGCTGCATGATCTGGCCGATGGGGTGAGTGACATTGCCTACAACCACGATCTGGAAGGGGCTGAAGACCTGGAAGGCGCACTGCAGGGTCTGGCCAACAGCTTCGACACCACTGTCATGCAGGTCCATGCAATTATCGCCGATCCGGACGAGAGCATGATCTATTGGGCCGAGCTGAGCCGCAACTGGCTGTCGCTGCACGCCGCGCCGCTCGACATCGGTCCGCTGGTCGAGGAACACATCTTTCGTGAAAAAGAGACGGTGATTCTGACCTCGGCCACCCTTCGCACTGCTGCGGCGGGCGGCAACGGGCAGGTGGACTTCAGCTATCTGCGCCAGCGGCTACACGCTGACCATGCCGCCGACCTTGCCGTGGGCAGTCCATTCGACTACCAGCGCAACGCCCTGCTCTACCTGGTGCGCGACATGCCCGAGCCTAACCAGCCCGGCTACCAGCGCTTTGTCGAGGAGGCAATCGTCTCCGTGGCCTGCGCGCTCGGCGGGCGGACGATGGCCCTCTTCACCTCCTACGGCCAGCTGCGCGAGACGACGCAGGCGATCAGCCGCCGGCTGGCGGAGAGCCAGATTGCCGTGCTCAGTCAGGGTGACGGCATCTCTCGCCAGCAGCTTCTGGCGCAGTTCAAGGCCGCCGATAGCCGCGCCGTCCTGCTCGGCACGCGCAGCTTCTGGGAGGGAGTAGACGTACCCGGCGATGCGCTGCAGGCCGTCCTCATTGCCCGCCTGCCCTTCGACGTGCCCAGCGATCCTATCTTCGCCGCCCGCTCCGAGACCTTCGACAGTCCTTTCTTCGAATACTCCATCCCCGAGGCGGTGTTGCGCTTCCGCCAGGGCTTTGGCCGGCTCATCCGCCGCCGGGACGACGAAGGCATCGTCGTCGTGCTCGACAAGCGCGTGCTCACCCGCCGCTACGGGCAGGCTTTCCTCGATGCGCTACCCGCCTGCACCGTCATCCGCCAGCCGCACAACCGCCTTGCCGAGCTGGTCGAGCGCTGGTTCAATCGGGAGCGGTGATCGGTTGTCGGTGGGCAGTTGGAAGCGCCATCCACCAACTTCCAACTGCCCACCGACAACTATCCACTGATCCCGTATCGTCACCCCGGCCGCCGGGTTATATAATGGGCAGCGTTAATCACGCCTTATCCGGCTGCATCGCCTGTCACCATAACGCGAGCCCTAGACAAGAGAGGAAGCTTATGCGACGTGTCGTCGTTACCGGACTGGGTACGTACAATCCGCTGGGCAACGATCCCGAGAGCACCTGGGCGCAGATCGCCCGTGGGGCCAGCGGCATCGGCCCCATTACCCAGTTTGACGCCAGCAACCTGAGGAGCCGCTTTGCCGGCGAAGTGAAAGAGTTCGATCCGGTGGCCCTTTTCGGCCGCAAGGACGCCCGGCGCCTGGACCGGGTCACCCAGCTGGCGCTCGCCGCAGCGGCCCAGGCGCTGGCCGACGCCGGGCTGGACAACGGCGCCGGACCCGACCGGGAACGGATTGGCGTCGTCCTGGGCAGCGGCGTCGGCGCGCTGGCGGCCATCGTCGAGGGCGTCAACGCCTACAACGAGAAGGGACCGGATCGCGTGAGCCCCTTCTTCATGCCCATGATGCTGCCAGATACACCGGCTGCGGCGTTGAGCATCACCCACGGGCTGCGCGGGCCGAACATGGCCGTCGCCACCGCCTGCGCCAGCGGCAACAACGCTATCGGCGAAGCGGCGCGTATCGTCCAGCGCGGCGAGGCCGACGCCATGCTTGCCGGGGGCAGCGAGTCCTGTATCGTACCCCTGGCCCTGGCCTCCTTTATCGTCATGGGCGCCCTCTCGACTTACGATGGCGACCCCCAACGCGCCGCGCGCCCCTTTGATCTGCATCGCGATGGCTTCGTTACCAGCGAAGGGTCGGCCATCCTCGTCCTGGAGAGGCTGGACAGCGCGCTGGCCCGGGGCGCGACCATTTACGGCGAAATCCTCGGCTATGGCACCAGCGCCGACGCCTACCACATCTCCATGCCTGCGGCCGGCGGCTCGGGGGCTATTCTGGCGATGCAGCGCGCGCTGGACGACGCCGGCCTCTCGCCAGACGACGTCGATTACATCAACGCCCACGGCACCGGCACCAAAATGAACGACAATGCCGAGACCGCGGCGATCAAGAAGCTCTTTGGCGAGCGGGCCTACGACCTGCCCGTGAGCAGCACCAAGTCTATGCACGGTCACCTGCTCGGCGCGGCGGGCGCCCTCGAAGCGCTGGTCGTGCTCAAAGCGATGAACGCCGGCCTGATCCCGCCCACGATCAACTACGAGACTCCCGACCCCGACTGCGATCTGGATTACGTGCCCAACGAGGCGCGCCCGGCTTCCCTGCAGGTGGCGATGAGCAACGGCTTTGGGTTGGGCGGCCATAATGCAACGCTGATTCTGGGCAAGTTCGCTGGCGCATAGTCACATCGGAGCCAGTTATCATAACGGCCGGAAGGCCATCATTCTTCTCAGCCGGAACCCCGGAACCGGCGAGCGTGAGGGGGAGGCTGGCTCGCACCCCTATTGACATTAAATGGGCCATCTCTTATGATTACGGGTATCCAGTTTCGCTAGCGGTCCCACCATTGTCCGCTGACCGCCACGACCAAACATAAATACCGCAACTTCATCATCTCCTCCTCGCTGCCACTTCGTCCATTTATCTGGATTGGTTGGCTGTTGGCCGACACTCTACAAACTAAAGGCGAGCATACTCTAGCAGTATACAAATTAGACGAGGAGCATCCCCTAGCCCTCGTGGCAGGATCAACTCGTGCTCTGATCGGAATCGACACATCTTCTCTGTTGTAGCCTACGCTCCGGAGAGTAGATATGCTGATCATTCGACGCTACTAAAAACGGCGGGCGGTGGGTGGAACGCGGCCAGCCGCCGTTGCTCACCGGCCTTTAGTCCAGGATAACCACCCTCAAGAAGTTCTCAGTAGGCCGGTGTCTGAAAGGCGAATACCGACAAGGCCGGCTATTGCCGACAGGCGCCCGGAAGCCACCCGGGCGCCTTTGTTACCCCCCGATAGGCTGCACTGAGTTTTACTCTGGCGACGGATAAATATAGGACTGGAAGCAGGTATGGAATGACCCACTCTAATTGGAAAAGAAACTCATTCGTCTCTACGATGATCCTGCTTGGCCTGTTTGGCGCCTTCTCGTTCTGGAAAAGCGTGCCGGCACAGGGCCAGGTGAATACGGCTGACGCCAGGCTGGTGCGGGCGCTGGAAGAGGAACAGACCGGGGTCAGCAACCCGGCCGGGCTGGCCTTCTCGCCACGCGCGCAGAGCCTTCACGTCGTCGAAGCGCAGCCCGAAGGCGTAGCCGCCGCGACGACGGAACTAAACCGGCTCAACGGTTTCGGGGACCAGGTTGGATCGGCCAGGATCGCGACCCCGATCCAGGAGCCCATTAACGTGACGTTCGATGCCTACTTCAACCGGCTGCTTATTTACCGGCCGTCGGGCAGGCGTATTGTCACCGTGGGCGGCACGCCGGCCGGTGGCCTCGATACCCGGCAGATCAGCTATCACGACGCGCGCCAGCTAGGTGTCGAGGATCCGGCCGGCATCGCGGTAGCGCCCGACAGCGGTGTCCTATTCATCCTGGATGCCGCCGATGCCCAGCTTGTGCGTGTACAGCCCGGAGCGGACGGCGCCTTTGGCGAAGCGACCGTTTCTGGCGTCGATTTGCCGGCGGCAATGCGGGGCGAGCTGCGTGGGCTGGCCCTCGATCCCAGGAGCGGCCATGTGCACATCCTCAGTCTCTCGCAGAAGGCTGTCTACGAGCTGACCCAGAGAGGAGAGATCGTCGCCGTTCGCGAGCTTGCCGATGTGACATTGCGCAATCCCCAGGGTATGGTCTTCGCCCCCAGCGGCGACCTGACCGACGATCCATCCCTGCTTAACCTGTACATTGCCGACAGTGGCCTCACGTCCTCCCAGTCCGTATTGCCAGACTCGCTGGAAGTCCGCGACGTGGCGGCCTCGTATCCGGGGCATATCGTGGAGATCACCTTTGAAGAGCCGGTTCAAATCGCAGCGACGACGGACGAAGCCGTCCTGATTCGCACCTTCGAGACTTCACTATTTGACCCGCCCAGTCCTGACCCGTCGGGGATTGCCTTTCTACCCAACTCGGGGACGTTGCTCATCAGCGATGGCGAAGTCAACGAAATGCCCATCTATGAGGGCTTCAATCTTTTTGAGTCCACGCTGTCGGGCAGCCTGGCAGACACCTATTCGACGACTTCCTTCTCCGACGAGCCCACCGGAGTTGACATCAATCCGCTGAACGGACACCTGTTTATCGGCGACGATACAGGAACGCGCGCGATTTATGAGCTGGATCCCGGGCCCGACGGGCTTATCAATACGGCCGACGACAGCGTGACGATGATACGTACCGCCGCTTTCGAGAGCAGAGACCCCGAAGGCGTTACTTATGACCCGGGTAGCGGGCACCTGTTCATCATCGACGGCGCCAACCGGGAAGTCTACCGCCTTTCGCCCGGCGCTAACGGCGTCTTTGATGGTGTTCCTCCTGCCGGCGACGATCAGGCGAGCAGCTTTGATACCCTGAGCCTGGGTCTGGACGATCCGGAAGGCATCGTCTTTAACCCGACCACCGGTTATCTCTACGCCGTCGGCCGGCCGGCCGACACACTCTTTGAGCTGACGGTGGATGGCGATCTTGTTCAGACGATCGATATATCGGCAGCCGATGCCAGGAAACCGGCTGGGCTGGCTCTGGCTCCTGGAAGCCAGAACCCGTCGGACCTGAATCTCTACGTGGCTGCCCGCGGCGTGGACAATGATAGCGATCCAAATGAGAACGACGGCAAAGTGCACGAGCTGTGGCTGGGCGACACCGTAGGCACGCCCGCGCCCACGCCGACGACAGGGCCCACGGCAACGCCGACGCCAACCGCAACGAACACGCCGACCTCTACCCCGACCCATACGCCAACCACCGGCCCGACGCCGACCGCGACCGCTACGAGCACGAACACGCCAACGGCAACTAACACGCCAACGCCCACGAACACGCCGGTTACCAGCCAGCTTGTTCTGCCCGCCGTGGCCGATGCGCGGGTACTACAGTCAAATCCGAATACTAATTATGGCACGCTGACAAGACTCGACATCGACGTCGGCGAGCACAGCTACATTCGCTTCAACGTGACCGGCGTGAGCGGCGCCATCCAGAACGCCACGATTCGTCTCTTCGTGGCGAATGGCTCGTCCAACGGACCGGGTATCTACGGCACCAGCAACGACTGGAGCGAGACCGGCATTACCTGGAACAACGGGCCGGCGACGACCACCGGCGCAATCGCCAACGTCGGACAGATTACGGCCGATAACTGGGTGGAATACAATGTAACTTCCTACGTCCAGGGCAACGGCACCTACAGCTTTGTGTTCCTGCCGGATGGTTCAGACGGCGTCCGCTTCAACTCACGCGAGAAGAACCCGTCGCCTGAGTTGATCCTGACCTTTGCCACTGGCCCGACGCCCACGGCGACGATTACGCCGACGCCAACCAATACTCCGGTGCCGACGAATACGCCGACCGCGACCAACACGGCGACGCCTACAAGTACGCCGACGACCGGCCCGACGCCAACGCCGACCAGCACGGCAACGCCCACGAGCACGCCGACGGCGCCGGCCAGCCCGACGACGCCGCCCACGGGCAGCACGCTGACCCTTCTCCCCGCAGCCGACGCTCCCGTCTTTGAGAGCCAGCCGAACACAAACGGCGGCCCGTTGCGTAGACTTTTTGTGGATGCCGGCGAGCAGAGCTACCTTCGCTTCGACGTTGCCGGCATAAGCGGCGCCACACAGAGCGCCACCTTACGGCTGTTCGTGACCAACGGCTCCTCGAATGGGCCGGGCGTCTACGGCACCGACAATAGCTGGACTGAGACCGGAATTACCTGGAACAACCGGCCGGCGCCGACTACCTCTGTCCTCGCCAACGCCGGCAATGTGCCTTCCGACACCTGGGTAGTCTACGACGTCACCGGCTACGTTACAGGCAATGGCAGCTATAGCTTCGTTCTTGTGGCCGACAGCTCGGATGGTATGACGACCCGCTCGCGAGAAGGGTCGCCTCCGCCGGAGCTGATCCTGACGTTCGGCTCGGGGCCGGCGGCAACGCCGACGCAGACTCCACCGCCCAGCAGCACACCATCCTCTGATTCGGTGGTCTTCGTCGGCGCGGGCGACATCGCCGAGTGCGGCAGTGTGCAGGACGATCTGACAGCGCAACTGCTCGACAACATTCCGGGCTTCGTGTTCACCGTCGGCGATAATGCCTATCCGGAAGGCTCGGTCTCCGATTACGCAAACTGCTACGAGCCTACCTGGGGCCGCCACAAGGCCCGCACGCGACCGGCCCTCGGAGACAATGAATACGACACGCCGGGCGCCGCCGGCCACTTTGCTTACTTTGGAGCAGCCGCCGGCGAGCCCGGCAAAGGCTACTACAGCTATAACGCCGGCGCCTGGCACATTGTCGTCCTGAACAGCAACTGCAGCCAGGTTGGCGGCTGTAGCCCGACGAGCGCCCAGGGGCAGTGGCTACAGGCCGATCTGGCGGCGAATCCGGCAGCGTGTACGCTCGCCATCTTCCACGAGCCGCTGTTCAGCTCCAACGGCGGCGATGAAGACCTGCGCGATTTCTGG
>Ga0123333_10001942_pt1 | contig 21510 bp, 15 predicted proteins | sample BioC12SIPDNA_3_FD_89957 | JGI IMG/M metagenome (GOLD analysis project Ga0123333, IMG submission 89957) | Anaerobic biogas reactor microbial communites from Washington, USA - Biogas_R2_B C12 SIP DNA | ecosystem: Engineered > Bioreactor > Anaerobic > Unclassified | place: Washington, USA... | reverse complement strand
TCGTAATCGGTCCAGAAGGAATATCTCATATTCCATGTTTTGACAAAGACTACTTTAAGGAGCACTTGGTTATGAAACAATTTTTGGTTTGTACCGCGTTTCTCGCGATTCTTGGCGCGTACGCCGCGCGGGCGGAAACAATCTCCGTCGCCGTGGATCGCGCCCCGTATCAAGACCTGGAGAAACTCACCCTCACGATCGACGGTTTCAGCAGCCTCTCTTCCGACGCGGAAATCACGGCCTTCGAGGGCGCCTGGACCGCCGTTGGCGGCGCCATTCGCCTCAGCACCAGCACGGCCACCGAGGGCAACGACGCCTGGTACAAATACGCGCTCAACGGCTACGGCGAGGTCATGGAGTTGTTGGGGGATAAATACCTTTCCTCTTACGTGAACTTCGACATGACGACGGGCCAATTGGGCGACGGTTCCGATCCGTCCCGGACGGTTGCCGGCGAGGCCCCCTTGTACGGCAGCTTCGAGAGCAACTGGTTTTCAACCGGTTCGTTCGTCGGAGTGGGAGATACGTTGGCCGTGATGTACGTCACCCCCGGCGCGAACGTCTCGTTCGTGGGCGGAATGACAATTCATGGCGCCGGTGGGACCATTGTCCCCTGCAATCTCAACACCATCCCCGAGCCGGGCACGTTGGCATTGCTGGGTTGCGGCTTGCTCGGCTTGCTTTGCCATGCCTGGCGAAAGCGGCGGTAAAGCGCGGGCACAACGCAGAAAAACAGAATGAAACCGGACGGGCCGTCCCCAACGGGACGGCCCGCTTTGTTTGAAAGACATAAAGACATAAAGGTCGGGTGTCTTTACATCGGCTTGTCTTCACTGGTTGTTTGGTTTCGTTCACTGCTCGGCCCGGGGTGCGGAGGGTTTTATTCCAGCAAAAACCCTTGGCCTACCGCCGCGCTCGGAGTTTTGTAGGTCAGGTACCCCGTACCTGACATCCGACGGAATTATCAGGTACGGGGTACCTGACCTACAAAACTACTTTTCGCCCAAAGGCCGTGCTGCTGAGGCCGAAAAAACGCTGGAAATTGGGCCGGGGTATCTGCTACAATTCGCATCGGCATGCTCTAATGTTTTAATGTATAGTATACGGTGCGGGGGAAATCTCAATGCAAGACTCAAAAACGCTCGAAACTCGCAGAGCCTTCCCAGCAACAACCGACGCCGCCTACGTCGAGGATACCCTATGTTACGCAGACTACGCTCGTTACCCAAACGACCGGAGCGGGTTAAAATGGAAATCCGCAATCCTGCTGACCAACTCGCGAACAACTCCGAAAACGGCGATTCCCAAACGCTTGGCTGTGCCGCGAGAGACGTTCGTTTTCTCTTGACGGCACCCTGCTGTTCGTAGTGCCGGCTTTAGCCGTGAAGACCGACGAAGCAATAAGTGTCGTGGGGCAGGTTTGCAACCTGCCTCAAACTCGAAAAAACACGGCAGGTTGAAAACCTGCCCCACGAAAAATCCGACAGTAATTGTTTTGCCGGGCCTAAAGGCGGTAATACAAACATATCGCTCCACGATTGTCAAAGCACCAGCGTTAATTAGTTCTTGTTGCGGAAAACCCTCGTAGGGTGCGTGCTTGCACGCACCAGCATGGTTTTGCCACGAAATCTGGTGCGTGCAAGCACGCACCCTACTGATTTGGAGCTTTCCGCAACAGAAACTAATTAGCGTAGAGTCGAGAAAGAGAGCGTGCCCCCCCATGCGCCGGGGGGGAGGCGGACGCGCGATCGGCTTTTGCCGTAACAGCCCGAAGTCCCACCGGCAAAAAGGTTTCAATTCCCTGCCCTGGTGCTTGCCCCGCCATTATCGGTGTGTCAGAATAGACAAGCCGCAATGACTTTGCGGGCAGCGTCGGGCCGGTCAGGCAGTAGCCTGCTGCATGTAAATCAGGAACGCCTGGAAGTGCAACATACTTGCCTATCCGTGGAGAATGTTTAGCTATCTGACGTGCAACGTATAGATTGCATCAATACCCCAATATCCGGAGAAGTACACGATGATCCTCAAGTTTTTTCGTCCGCATCTTTGTCTTTGTTTGTTGACGTTGATTGCCGCTTCCGCGCTGGCCGCCGAGCCGGCCGTGGAAAAGAGCGAGAAAAAGGAAGAAGCGAAAGCGCCGGCCGAACAGGCCGCCGAATCAGGCGCCGCAAAGGAACAGGCAAAGGAACAGGCAAAGGAGGAGGCGAAGGAGGAGGCGAAACCCGACAAGCCCGAAATCAAGACCGTCGCGGTCAAGAAAGGTCCGATGCGGATCGTCGTCGAGTTGGAAGGCGTTTTCGAGGGCGACGACGCCAAGGAAATCATTCTCGCGCCCGAGGAATGGTCGAAACTGACCGTCGTCAGCGCCGCGAAGCACGGCGCGCGGGTCCGCAAGGGCGACGTGATCCTCGAACTGGAAGCCGAGAAGTTGGACCGAGCGATCGCCGACCTGCAGGGCGAGTTGAAGCTTGCCGAGGTGGCGATGCAGCAGGCCGAAAAACGGATGCAGGCTTTGGAAAAACTCACGCCGCTGAACCTGGAATCGAGCCGCCGCGAAGCGAAGGTCGCCCGGGAAGACCACGAGTTCTTCTTCAGCGCCGCACGGCCGATGCACCTTAAAACCGCCGAGATGCGTCTGAAAGTCGCCCGCGCAACGGTCGAATACCAGCAGGAAGAGTTGCGGCAGTTGGAGAAAATGTACAAGGCCGACGACATCACCGAGGAGACCGAGGCGATCGTTTTGCAGCGCGCCCGCGACACGCTTGAGCGGGCGAAGTTTTCCCTCGAAATTGCCGAGTTGACTCACGATTTCACCATGCGTTTCGCCCTACCGCGCATGGAAGAGGAAGTGAAGGAAGCAACCGCCCGATCGGGCCTCGACCAGGAACAGACCGAGGCCATGCTTCCCTTGAACCTCGAAAAGCAGCGGTTGGAACTGGACCAGCTTCGCGAGCAGCGGAGGAAATCGGAAGAGCGGCTGGAAAAGCTGCTCGCCGACCGTAAGCTGATGGAGGTCCGCTCGCCGATCGCCGGCATTGTATACTACGGCCAGTTTAACCGCGGCCGGCCGGCCGATTCCTCGGCGATGGAGAACGTGCTCGTTCCCAACGGCAACGTTCCGCCGAATCAGACGCTGATGACCGTTGTTTCGCCGCGGCCGATGTCCCTCCGTGCGAGTATTTCCGAGAAGGATTTGCACGACCTAAGGCCGGGTTTGCAGGGCACGGCCGTTCCGACGGGATACCCCGATTTGCGGCTGCCGGTCGAAATCGATCAGGTCGGCGACGTCCCGGCCGCGCCCGGCAAGTTCGACGGGCGGCTCAATGTCCGTCTGACGGGCAAGTCGAAGCTGCTCATGCCCGGCATGACCTGCAAGATCAAACTGGTCCCCTATCTGAAAGAGGACGCGCTGCTGCTGCCGCCGAACGTCGTCGTCGCCGACGAATTGGACGACGACAAACAGTACGTCGAAGTGCTCGACAAGCAGGGCAAGCCCAAGCGCCGCGACGTCGTCGTCGGGCGCAAGACCGATAAGCACGTCGAAATCATCCGTGGGTTGCGCGAGGGCGACAAGGTCGTCCTCGAACCCTCGAAAGATAAGGAATAACCAATGCGGCTTCCGTTGATATTGTTGATTACGATTGCCATTGCCTGCGTGCCGGTCTTTTCCCGGGCCGCGCCTCCGACGGCGCCGCCGTTGGCCCAGACCGGGCCGATGCCGAAACCGATCGAGCCGCCGACCAACGAGCAAATCGATCGGGCCGTCGAGCGCGGGGTCGAGTTCCTGCTCAAGCGGCAGAACAAGGACGGCTCGTGGGGGTCGGCCGACAGCAGCCGGCCGGAAGAGATATACGCTCCCGTGCCCGGCGCCCATCACGCCTTCAAGGCGGCGGTGACCGCCCTGTGCGTATCGGCCCTGATCGAGATCGGCGGCGGCGAACCAAGCTCAAAAATACTCGAAGCCGTCGAACGGGGCGAGCAGTGGCTGTTCGACAACCTTCCGAGCGTTCGCCGCGCTACGCCCGACGCCATCTACAACGTCTGGACGCACGCCTACGGCATCCAGGCGTTGACCAAGATGCTCGCCCGCAAGGCCGACGACGCCGAGCGCGCCGCCCGCATCCGCGGCCTCATCGACCATCAACTCGATCTGCTCGACCGCTACGAGACGGTCAGCGGCGGCTGGGCCTACTATGACTTCGAGGCGCTAACGAAAAAGCCGAGCATGGCGGGATTCAGCTTCGTCACCGCCGCCGGATTGGTCGCGCTTTACGACGCCAAACAGGCGGGCGCGAGCATCCCGCAGCGGCTGGTCGATCGCGGGATGGACTCGATCCGTCGGCAACGCAACCCCGACTATTCGTACGTTTACGGCGAATATCTCAAGTATCAACCCCGGCGGGACATCAACCGGCCGGCCGGCAGCCTGGGCCGTTCGCAGGCGTGCAACCTTGCGATGCGACTCTGGGGCGATAAGACCGTAAGCGACGCGGTGTTGAAGACATGGCTCAACCGGCTCTTCGCCCGGAACGGCTGGCTCGACATCGGCCGGAAACGCCCGATTCCGCACGAAGCCTGGTTTGGCGTTGCCGGCTATTTCTTCTACTACGGCCACTATTATGCGGCGCTGTGCATCGAGCAGCTCCCCGCCGCCGACCGCGGCGAGTTTCAGGATCAACTTGCCGCCGTCCTGCTTAACCTGCAAGAGAAAGACGGCTCGTGGTGGGACTACCCGCTCTACGACTACCATCAGCAATACGGCACCGCCATGGCGCTAATGGCGTTGGAGCGTTGCCGCAAATCCGGCGGCGACTGATCGGCCGCGTCGGGATGGTGGGTTCCCAAGCAGAGCTTAGGAACCAGGCACGCTATTCCATCAGCCGCTCGATCGCTTCGGCCACGGCCTGTCGCCGCGCGTAGATCGGCGCCGGATCGGTAGCGAACGTGGTCATGTCGCGGGTGATCGACTCGGGCACTTCCAGGAGCGATTCGTACCGCTTCAACTCTTCTGCCGGCAGCGCGCCGCGCCGCTTGGCAATCAACTCCCGCAGCAGCCATAGATACTCGAAGTCCTCGATCCCTTCGCGGAGCATCTCCCAGCGGATGCTGGAGACGGGCGGAGCGACGACCGGCCCGTCGCCGGCGTCCCGGTCGAAGACCGACAGCGGCGGATAGAGGAACCGCCCGTCGCCGTTGCCCCAATGTTGCCCTTCGCCGGGCCGCGATCCGGCGACATAGGCCATCGGATCCTCGTAGGGATTCTGGTCGGGTTCTCCGTAAGAGTCCCAGTAGTTCGACTCCCACACCAGCACGCCGTCGATATTGCGCTGCCAGGTCTGCCAGAGCCAGACGCGCAGTTCGGTGGCGGGATGGTCGATGAAGAGCGTGCAAAATGGGGCGCGCGGTCCGCAGCAGACGTACCACCAGAAGCGTTCGCCGGCCGCTCGGCGCCGCTCGGCGGCATCGTGGTTGTAGTTGTAGGAGACCGGGCACCACAGGTCGATCGGCCCGGCCAGCGCGTCCTCCGGCTGCTCGGTGAGCATGGTCGTCAGGCCGGGGGCGTACTTTTTCAGTCGCTCCATGCCAGCCCGGACGAAGGCGTAATCCGACGGCTCCGGCTCGTCGTACCAGTAGATGTAAGGCATTTTCAGCCAGCCCTTTTCCCGCAGATGGTCTTCCACTTGTTTCACGTAGCTGCCGAACATGGCCTGATATTGCGGGGACTTTTCGCCGAAGCCGGCGAGACTCGGCTCGACCCGGCTGTCACTCCTGCCGCCGCCAAGGCCGGCGACCGTCAAGCGGAAATTTGTGAAGCGATATTTTTCGATTGTCCGCAGCATGGCCGCGTCGAAGGCCGAAAAATCCAACTCCGCCCGCGGCGGATCGGCCTCCGGCAGGAACTTCACCCGGATCGGGTCAAGCGGCGTCGGATCGTAGGGGCTGATCCGGTGCTCGGCGAAGTTCTGCATGTACATGTCCCAGACGCGCCGGCGGTCGGCGTCGGTCGTCAAGCGGTGATATTGAAACACCCGAGTGGGATTCAAGCCGAACGCCGTTTCCACGTGGTTCCGCTCGGGCAGGGCAAAGTTCCAAACGTGCAGCCGTAGCGGCGCCGTGGCCGACCAGCCCTCGGCCTTCAACGTCAGGTTGCCGGCGTAATCTCCGGGCCGGGCGTCGCGCGGCACGTGGATGAGCACCCACAGCGGCTGGTTCCTGCCGGCCGGCACGTCCAGCGGTTTGTCCAGCGGCGGCAGGGCGTCCGGCCACTCGTCGCGCACTCCGGTCGCGTCGGTCGGCGTCTGGACGCGATGATAGTACACGCGAATTACCTTGATGTTCTCGGCCGGGATCGTCGCCCCGTCGGGACCGGACAACGAGCCGGCAACGGCGGTCAATCCCCGCAGGTCTTTCGTCGGACGGACGACCACTTGCACGGCCTCGCGGTCGTCGCGGGCGGCCGAGAGGGTCGCCGCCGGCGAGGTCTCTTGCGGCAGCGGCCGATTCGGCGCGACCTTCCAATCGGCCTCGCACCACCATACGTCTGCCGCGCCGCCGGCGCCCTCGATCCGCCGGCCGTAATCGGCACGGTAGTAGTCCGGCAGAGTCAAGGGAATGGATGCCGTGAATACGTTGTTTTCGCCGGAACGGACGCCCAGCATAAGTAGATATCGGCCTGGATGTTCGAGCGTCGTCTCGGCGGTCAGCGTGAGCCGTTGTCCCGGAGCTAGTTCGTCCGGCTGCGTGCCAGGCGGGGGCAGAGGGGCTTGAAACGCGGCGGAGTTTGGATCGTTGCTTTCGGGCTTGCCCACGACCATCGGATTCCGCCACCAGATTTTGACCGGCGTTTTCGCCGGGCCGCTATTTTTCACCGTGATTGAAATCTCCGGCCGATCCGCGCCCTTGGAATCATCGAACGCCAGGTCTTCGACGGCCAGATCGGAACCGCCGCTTTCGGTTTCGGCAAAGAGGGTTTGTCCCTCGCCTTCGGCCAGAGTTCCGGTCAATTCGCCGGAAAATCCGACTCCGTTCACCTGGAACGCGCTGCCCGCGGCGTCGGGCCGCAAACGGAGATAGATGTTTTCGGCCGGGAAGAGATCGGCGGGCAAGTCGGCCGCGGCCAACCCCAAACCGTCCCGGGAAACGAGCGTGCGCCATTCTTTCCCGTCGCGGCCGACCTCGGCCGTGCAGCTTCCGCGTTCGTGGTAGTTTACGACGAAGCCCGCCTTGCCCGAGCGGAACGAGTGGCCCGGCAGCGCAAAGCGGTATGTAACCTGACTGTTGCCGGCGAAGCACCAGCGGTTGCTGTTGAAACCTGCCGTGGCGCTTTCCAGCGGCCGATGATAGTTGCTCCCTTCGCGTTCGAAATCGCCGCGGAAATGATACTGCCCCTCGCGGATTGATTCGCCGTCGCCGAGGCGCAGATTGCCGACAATTTTATGGACGGGCGCGACCGGCGCGAGCCGCACGGCGTCGTATTGGTTCGATCCGTCGCCGTGCCATTGTCCGATGCGGAGGATGTCTTCGCCGGCGCCGTCCGGGGCGCGAAAGACGTGGCCGTGCCAGTTCCAGGAGTCGGAAAGCTGATAGTCGCGGTTGGCAAAGGGCGGGCCGGCAATGGCGCCGCTGCCGCCGCGGGCGCGCATCTCGAACCGATACAACCTCCCCGGCTCGAATCGGCATTTGCAGTGCCACTGGTTGCTGTCGTCGCCCGTCCCGGTCACTTCCAAGATGTTGCGATCGACCCAGCGGCCTTTTCCGCCCGAGAGGGTCCAACCCTCGGGCGAGTCGCCGCCTTGAGTGAAGTCGGCGTTGGGGACCAGCGGGGAAGGCGCGGTCTTGGAATCGAGTTTTTTCCCCAACTCGGGAATGAGCGATTTCGCCGTGTCGGCGTTGAAATTGAAGAGTACGAAGCCTTTTGCGCCGTGTGAACGGGCGATGCTGATTTGCCCCATTACCCGCTCGGCAGACAATTTGCTCGCCGACGACGCGGCCCCGATGCCGATGTAGAGCGGGATTCGCTCTCCGACCAGCTTGGCCTGGTTCCGTACCAGGGCCTCGAACCGCTCGTCGCTGTTGGTATAATCCATCGGGCAGATGAAATCGAGATGGCCCGCCTTGACCCACTCGGGCCAATCCTGGGCGATCGACGCGCGGCAATCGGGATAGGCTCCGAAGACGGCCGCCGAGATTTTCACGCCCGGCCGGATTCGCCGCGCCTCGCGGCTTACCTCCTCGACCAGCATGGTTATCTGTCGGCAGCGCCAATCGTTGTACTCCGCTTTGCGCGAGCCGGAGTGGCAATCCTTGGGCCAATCGGCAACCTTTCGTCCGCTGTCGGCCTCGAACCGCGCCCGGCAACCGTCGCAGTAGCAGAACTTGCCGCCGGGATAGCGAATGTAGTCGAAGTGCAGCCCATCGACCGGATACTTTCGGGCGACTTCCAACATCGCCTCCAGTTCCAGCTTGCGGTTTTCGGGATGCGAAGGGCAGAGCCAATCGAACGGTTTTCCATCGACGTTAACTTGCGTGCGGCCTTCGCTGCGGAGTTTCTCGACAAACTGTTTCGGCGCCGTATCCAAGTTGTAGTTGACCTTCCAAACGTGTACCGCCAGCCCGTGTTTCTTCGCCGCGGCACAGCATTGTTCGAGCTGATCGCCGTGTTTTCTGAACATCGCGCCGCGTGGCAATACGTCGCTGGCGTAGTCGGCCAAGCCGCCCCACGACATCAACGGAAAAATCATGTTTAACCCGTTATCGGCCAGCAATTTTGCCGAGCTTTCCCAGTCGTTGTTGGGAATCCCGCGTGGATGACACCAGACGCCTCGCCCTTCGGGCACGGGAGCGGCGGTTAGCAGTACGGAAAGCATCAAGGAGAAAACTTGCATGACGTAACCCCTTTCGGCTGAATGCCCCAAACGATGGGTAAGAACGATGTTGGCGGGAAAAATCATTAAGCATCCTTAATGATTTTCTGGCCCGATTGTACCAGTTATTCCGATTGTAATCTAGTAAGCGATTGTAGAGGCTAAGTTCGTTACGCCACGATTGGGGACTGCCCTGCCGGTGCGGCGGGCACGGAAGGCGTGGCCTGATGAAATATGGGGGCAGACCCCGCAATATATTGCGTTTTCAGGACTTATTGCGGAGCCTGCCCCCCAAATTTCATCACACCGGAAGAGGAGCGGGGGGGATGACTCGATCGCGAAAAACGATGCTCTGCTGGCTCGCGCTGGCGGCGGCTTGCCTGACCTTCGGCGGTTGCACTAGCTTCAGCGAGTACGTGCGCAACGGGCTAAAGGTCGGGCCAAATTATTGCCCGCCAGCCGCAAAAGTGGCTAAACGCTGGATCGATGAAACCGACATCCGGCGGAGCGAAGACCCCGCCACCGTCGAACGGTGGTGGACCGTCTTCGACGATCCGAAACTCAACGACCTGATCGTTTACGCGCACAATCAGAACCTCACGCTGCGTCAGGCGGGAAGCCGCATCCTGCAAGCACGCGCAATTCGAGACATCGTCGTGGGCAACATCTTCCCACAGTCGCAGGGCGCCTCGGGCAGCTACCGCCGCAACGCCGCATCGGTCGATCCGGCCTTCGCACCATTTGCCGATCGATTCTCCGACTCCTGGAACTTCGGCTTCAACCTCAACTGGGAGTTGGATTTCTGGGGACGTTTCCGCCGGGCAATCGCCGCGGCCGACGCCGATCTCGACGCCTCGGCGGCAGACTACGACGACGTGCTGGTCACGCTGCTTGGCGACGTGGCTACCAATTACGTCACCGTCCGCACGACGCAAAAACGAATCGAACTCCTCCGCTCGAATATCGAACTGCAATCGAAAATCTTAACATTCATCGAAAATCGATTTCGCGTCGGCCACATCGTCACCAAGTTGGACTTGGATCAAGCCGTCAGCAATCTGCGTCAGACCGAGGCGGGCATTCCCCAGTTGGAAATCGTTCAGCGCCAAGCGGAAAATCGCCTATGCGTGTTGCTGGGCGTGCCGCCGACGGATTTGTCGCGGATGCTCGAAACGGGACCGATTCCCGTCGCTCCGCCCGAAGCCGCCGTCGGCATCCCCGCCGATCTCGTTCGCCGCCGGCCCGACGTGCGGAGGGCCGAACGCCTTGCCGCCGCCCAGGCCGAACAGATCGGCATCGCCGAGTCCGACCTCTATCCGGCTTTTTACATCAACGGCAACTTCGGCTATTCGGCCGACAAGTTCGCCGACCTGTTCCGCACCACTTCGCTGAACGGATCATTCGGCCCTTCGTTCAGTTGGCAACTGCTGAACTACGGCCGAATCGTCAGCGACGTCCGCCTCCAGGAAGAGCGGTTCCGCGAGCTGGTCATCGCATATCAAAACAACGTGCTGGCGGCCGGCGAGGAGGTCGAGAACGGGCTGGTGAACTATCTCCGGTCGCAGCAACGGACAAAACTGCTCGACCAGAGCGTGGAAGCCGCTCGAAGCGCGCTGGCAATCGTCATCGCACAATACCAGACAGGCACGGTCGATTTCAACCGATACGCCACGATCGAACAGAATCTCGTCCAACAGCAAGACTCGGCCGCGCAGGCCCGCGGGCAAATCGCCCAAGGCTTGATCCAGGTCTACCGGGCGCTTGGCGGCGGCTGGGAGTATCCCTTTGAAGATGCGCCGACGCCCAATCTCTGGTCGCCGGAAGTTATTCCGCTGCCGAATACCGCCCCAGTTTCGGTATTGCCGTAGCGGGCCGCTCGTTATATATTGCGGTAGCCGTCCCCATTTCCATCGGTGGGGTGCCTGCACCCTCAATCCACACATCAGAGGGGCAACCTCGGTCTGCCGGCTGCGATTTCTTGGCTTTGTGTACTCAGGACGGATTGCCAAACCCGCTGGTCATTCGGTACGATAAGGGATTGTCATTTTGATACCCCCTTCCTAACGGGAGCGGGAGTTCGGGAAATCAGCGCGCGGAAGCCATGTTCGAGTCGTTACAAGAAAGCCTCAGTTCGGCACTGAAAACCCTGCGGGGCCGCGGTCGGCTTACCGAGTCGAACATGCGCGACGGCCTGCAACTCGTGCAACGCGCGCTGTTGGAAGCCGACGTCAGCCTGCCGGTAGTCAAGGACTTCATGGACCGCGTCGGCGAGCAGGCGGTCGGCGAAGCGGTGCTCAAATCGCTCGATCCCACCCAGCAGCTCATCGGCATCGTCGGCCGCGAACTGGTCGATCTGATGGGACCGGTCGATCATTCGCTGCACCTTCGCGGCGACGTCTCGGTGCTGATGCTCTGCGGACTGCAAGGTTCGGGCAAAACGACCACATGCGGCAAGCTGGGCCGGATGCTGCTTGAGCGCGGCAAGAAGCCGATGCTCGTGGCGGCCGACTTGCAGCGCCCCGCCGCCATCCAGCAATTGCAGGTGCTGGGCCAACAGATCGGCATTCCCGTCCACGCCGACCTTAGTGCGAAAGACCCCGTCGCGCTTTGCCAGGCCGCCGTCAAGCAGGCGAAGACCGCCGACGTGGACGTGGTGATACTCGACACCGCCGGCCGGTTGCACGTCGATGCCGAATTGATGCAGCAGCTTTCGATGATCGACCGCCGCATCGGACCGGATCAGGTCTATCTGGTCGTTGACGCGATGACCGGCCAAGACGCGGTCAACAGCGCCAAGGCGTTCAACGAGGCGTTGGAGCTGGACGGCGTGATAATGACCAAGCTCGACGGCGACGCCCGGGGCGGCGCCGCGCTGTCGGTCAAGGCGATCACCGGCGTGCCGATCAAGTTCGTCGGCGTCGGCGAGCATCTCGACGCGCTCGAGGAGTTTCATCCCGACCGCATGGCGGGCCGTATCCTCGGCATGGGCGACGTGCTCACGCTGGTCGAACAGGCACAGCAACGCTTCGACCAGGATGAAATGGAGAAGCAGGAGGCCCGCCTCCGCAAGGGCGAGTTCACGCTCGACGACTTCAAGAAGATGCTCGGCCAGACGAAAAAACTCGGGCCGATAAACAAGATCATGGGCATGTTGCCCGGCATGGGCGGAATGGCCGACATGCTCGGCGACGCTGATGTTGAAGGCGAGATGAAGCAGCTCGGCGGCATCATCGACTCGATGACGCCCGAGGAACGGCGCAACCCCTCGAAAACCATCGACCAGAGCCGCCGCCGCCGCATCGCCGCCGGAGCCGGCGTCGAACCTCATCAGGTAAACGATCTGGTAAAACAGTTCGACGGCATGGCCGACATGATGAAACGCATCTCCGGCATGGGCATCCGCGACCGCATGAAGGCCATGCAGGAACTCAGCAAGGGCGGAATGCTCGGACCGGCCGGAAGAATCTCCAAGCAAAAAATCGGCACCGGAAAAAGACTCACGCCAAAGGAGCGCGCAAAGCTAAAAAAGGAACGGGAACGAGAGATGCGCAGAAAAAAACGAGAGGCCCGACGAAAGAAATAAACGAACGCTGAGCGTTCGGACAGTGCGTTCCCATGCGGAGCATGGGAACGAGTAAAACCGATAACTGACAACTGATAACTGACAACCGATAACTGACAACCGATAACTGATAACTGATAACTGACAACAGTAAATTGAAAACCCAAACGAGGAGAAACGTGTGTCTGTAAGAATTCGGATGAAGCAATTGGGCCGGAAGCACCGGCCGTTTTATCGGATTTGCGCGATGGACGCCCGGCGTCCGCGCGACGGTCGAGTATTGGAAGAGTTGGGTACCTACGACCCGATGGTGCCCGACACCGACGCCCGAGCGGTGCTCGACGGCGAGCGCATCGCCTACTGGTTGAGCGTCGGCGCTCAGCCGTCTGACAAGGTGAAGGTGCTGATAAAGAAATACGGCAAGGAGGGGACGCATTTGTCCGCGCAGCAGGCCGCTTTGGCCCGTTTGGCCGAAAGCCGTCGCCGTCCGCAGCCGATGGCGCCGATGGCCAAAGCGCCCAAGCCGGTTCCGGCCGAGTCGGAAGCCGCCGCCCCGGCCGCCGAGCAACCTGTCGAGGCGACTCGCGAGCCGGCCCCCGCGGCGGCGGTCGAGGAACCGCCCGTCGCCGAGCAAGAAAGTTGATCCATCGCCATGCGTTTCGACGTCTTGACCCTGTTTCCCGATATTTTCGAGGGATATTTGGGCCAAAGCCTTCTGAAACGGGCGATTCAAGCGGGATTGGTCGAGGTCCACAGACACAACATCCGAGATTGGGCGAAAGGAAAACACAATACGGTCGATGACCGCCCCTTCGGCGGCGGTCCGGGAATGGTGCTCAAAGTCGATGCGGTCGTCGAGTGCGTCGAGGCGGTCGGCGGCCTCTGTCCCGAGCCGGGTTATTTGGTCATGCTCACGCCCCAAGGGCGACGGCTCGACCAGCTGGCCGTCGAAAGACTGGCCCAGCGGAAGCGGATCGTTCTGCTTTGCGGGCGGTACGAAGGATTCGACGAGCGGATTCGAACGATCCTCGAACCGGAAGAAATTTCGATCGGCGATTACGTTCTCAACGGGGGCGAAGTCGCCGCAATGGTGATAATCGACGCGGTGGCCCGATTGCTGCCCGGCGTCTTGGGAGATGAAGACAGCAGCGCGTTGGATTCGTTTTCGGGAGAACGGCGGTGGCTCGATTGTGCCCAATACACACGGCCCCGCGAATATCGAGGACACGGAACGCCCGAGGTTTTGTTGTCCGGCAATCATGAGGAAATCGCTCGGTGGAGAGAAGAAGACAGCAGGCAGCGGACGCGGTCGCGCCGCGGGGATTTGCTTGCGGAAGATTGACGCATATCAGAAACGCTTGGAATCGCAACAAATCCGCCTCTCCGGAAAAAATATTTCACTACCTACAATGCAACGCATAAAACCGCGGCCGCCGGCCGCGCCAAAAAAACCATGAAAGGAAAGCCATGAGCCAACAATTGATGTCCCTGGTCGAACAGGACTGCATGAAAGAAGAACTGCCCCAATTTGACATCGGCGACACCGTTGACGTCCATTGCCGCATCCTCGAGGGCGACAAGGAACGCATCCAGGTGTTCAACGGCGTGGTGATCGCCCGGGCGGGCTCCGGCACCCGCGAAACCTTTACCGTCCGCCGCATCGTGCAGGGCGAGGGCGTCGAGCGAAAGTTCCCCATCAACTCGCCGCGCATCGCAAAGGTCGAGGTCAAGCGGTCGGGCGTTACTCGCCGCGCGAAACTCTACTACCTCCGCGACCGCACCGGAAAGGCCGTCCGGCTGAAGGAACGCCGCACCGACGCGAAAAAGAAATAACGCGGCTATCCGGCAGTCAACCATCATGGCCGCCAAATTTTTACGTTTTTCCACTCATGGCCTTGCGGAAACTCGTTTCCGATTGGTATCGCAGGTTTGTGCCGCTCAGGTCGCTCGGCCAGTGCGGCGAGGCGGCGGCCGCGCGCTATCTCCGCCTCCGCGGCCATAAAATCCTCGCCCGGGGAAGCCGTCTCGACCACGGCGAAATCGACCTGGTTACGCTCGACCGCAAAACGATCGTCTTCGTCGAGGTAAAGACTCGCGCATCGCAAGAGATGGGCCATCCGGCCGAAGCGGTCGATCTGCCGAAACAGCGCCGACTCACGCGGCTGGCGGAGATGTTCCTCAAACGCCACGGTCTGTGCGATTCGCCCGCCCGATTCGACGTCGTCGCCGTCACTTGGCCGCCGGGCAAGCGGCGCCCGACCATCGAACACTTCGAAAACGCTTTCGACGCGGTATGAACGCATGGCAAAGGGGGTAGACGCATTTTGCGGCCAAACCAACACGGTGCGGCCGCGCCAGGGCCGAAAAACGGCAAGCGTTCTCAGGGGACTCTCCCCCCTCCGTCCGGCACGCGAACGGTTACGAAAAACGAGCCTGCCCCCAAGACCGGCTCATTGCGCGAGATGACCGAGCAACACCTTCAGCCCGATCAACAGCAGGACGATGCCGCCGCCGGCCTCGGACCACCGGCCCCAGCGCGGGCCGATTCGATTGCTGAGTTTCAGCCCCAGCGCGGTCATCGCCGCGGCCACCAGACCGATCACCACGCTGGGAATCCAGACGGTGACGCCGACCAAGGCCATCGAAAGCCCGACGGCCAGGGCGTCGATGCTCGTCGCCACCGAAAGGGCGACCAGCGTCAGACCGCGGGTAGGGTCGCGGCTGATCGAGGCGTCTTTTTCACGCCGCGCCTCCCAGAGCATTCGGCCGCCTACGTAGCTCAGCAGCGCGAACGCCGCCCAGTGGTCGTATTCGCCGATGTAGTCGGCCACTTGCCCGCCAGCCAGCCAGCCGACGATTGGCATGAGAAATTGGAACAGGCCGAAGTGGAACGCGAGCCGAAAGACATGCCGGGGCGTTATCTTCTCCAGCATCATGCCGACGGCGATCGACACCGCGAAAGCGTCCATCGCCAAGCCGAGCGAGAGGCCCAATAAACCGATCCCGTGTATTTCCATCCATAAAAAATAACTTAAGGGTTGGTTTTTCGCAACCGCCGGAACGAACGCAAAGCGTTCGAGCAGTCCGTTCCCATGCAGAGCATGGGAACGAGAAAAAGGTGATGCAAAATTCACTGGAAGCTCAAAAAACTTGCCGCATACGCATTGCAGTAAATCGACGAGGCGGCCATCATGGTGGAATGACGAACGACGTGAAAAATGTGGCGAATCGGCTTACCGCGATGGCCCGGCTGCGCTCCGAGGCCCCGGCGGTGGTCGAGACGGCCGGGCGCGACCGGCGCGGCCGCCGACGCTATCGGCAGGTCTCCTTCGCGCAGCTCGACTGCGACAGCGATCGGATCGCGCACGGGCTGCGGCGGCTGGGCGTCCGACCCGGCACGAGGTTGGCTCTCTTGGTCCGGCCCGGAATCGACTTCGTATCGTTGGTTTTCGCCTTGTTCAAGTCGGGCGCGACGACCGTGTTGATCGACCCCGGCATGGGCAAGCGGACCCTGCTCGACTGTCTGGCCGAGGCCGAGCCGGAGGGTTTCGTGGCCATTCCGCCGGTTCACGCGGTGCGCGCGATTTTTCGACGGCGGTTTCCCAAAGCCGAGTTAAACGTGACGGTCGGCCGCCGCTGGTTCTGGGGCGGGGCGACTCTCGACGAGTTGCGCGCGGCGCCGAGCGGCGGCAACCTGCCCGGCGTCGGCGGCGACGATCTCGCGGCGATCATTTTCACCACCGGCAGCACCGGCCCGCCCAAGGGAGTGCTCTTTTCCCACGCAAACTTCGATTCGCAAGTCGATCAGATTCGCGAGTGCTACGACATCCGGCCGGGCGAAATCGACGTGCCTTGTTTTCCCATGTTCGGCTTGTTCAACTGCGCGATGGGCGTGACGGCCGTGATTCCGGACATGAACCCCTCGCGGCCCGCCCTGGTCGATCCGCGAAACATTATCGAGGCGGTCGGCGATTGGCGGGCGACGCAGATGTTCGGCTCCCCGGCCGTTTTGGACCGAGTGGGGCGATACTGCGAGGAACGCCGCCAGGTCATGCCCACCCTCCGCCGCGTCCTCTCTTCCGGCGCGCCGGTCCAAGCCCAAGTGCTCCGCCGCATGATGGACTGCATCCATCCGCAAGGCAGCGTCCACACGCCCTACGGAGCCACTGAATCACTGCCGGTCGCCTCGATCGACGCCGGCGAAGTGCTGGGCGAAACGGCCGAGCAAACCAATCGCGGGGCGGGCGTCTGCGTCGGTCGCCGATTCCCCCGCGTCCGCTGGAAGGTGATTCGCATCGTCGACGGGCCGATCCGCTCGATCGACGAAATCGAGGAACTGCCGCCCGGCGAAATCGGCGAACTGATCGTTCACGGCCAAATGGTCACTCGCTGCTACGTCACCCGAACCGAAGCGAACGTCGCGGCGAAAATCGCCGATGGAGCGGACCTCTGGCATCGCATCGGCGACAGCGGCTATCTCGACGTGCGGGATCGCTTCTGGTTTTGCGGCCGCGTGGCACATAGGGTGTTGACCGCTCGCGGACCGATGTATCCGGTCTGCTGCGAGGCGATTTTCAACCAGCATCCAAGCATCCGCCGCAGCGCGTTGGTCGGCGCTGGACCGCCGGGCCGGCAGCGGCCGGTAGTCGTCTTGGAACCGCATGCCGGACGAATGCCGAAAACCGACGCGGAGCGGCGGGCGTTGATCGACGAAATCCGACGCCTCGGGGCGGACTCGCCGCTGACCGAGGGCATCGCCGATTTCCTGCTCCATCCGGCTTTTCCGGTCGATATCCGCCACAACGCCAAAATCTTCCGCGAGAAACTGGCCGTTTGGGCTGAAAAACGCTTGTAGATGGTATAATGATAGTATCATGGCATCTGAATGGTATTGTGAGATAGCGGGCCGCGAGATCGGCCCGCTCACGCCGCAACAAATGAAGGCGATGGCCGCCAAGGGTCAGATTTTGCCCAGCGATTGCGTCCGCCGCGGCGCGCGTGGCGAGTGGATTCTCGCCCGGCAGGTAAAGGGCCTGCTGGCCGACGACACTTCCGCTCCGCCGGCCGCTCCGCCGGCACCGCCGGTCGTCTCGCCCGTACCGCCGGTCGTCCAACCGGCCGCTCCGCCCGTTATCCGCATCAAAACCGACTCGTCGCCGACCGAAGGCGGCGCGGTCCTTTCGCGGGTGAAGCGGCGGCGGGAGGAGCAAGTCAAAATGTTCGCCGTTCTGCTGGGCGTCATTCTCGCCCTCGTAGCGACGGCCGTCTATTTGTCGATGGCCGACGACGGCGAGCAACGCGGTCTCAAACAGCTGGCCGATCAACCCAAGCAGTCGTCCGAGCAGGCCGCCCGCAAGCCGGCCGTCAAAAAACCGCCTGTAAAGACTCCTGAAAAGCTCGAAGAACTCGAAGGCGTCATCTCGCTCGATAAACCCGGCCAAATCTCGCGGCGGAGCATCGCCGATATTCTCGGGATCGAGGAATCGCCGCCGCAGGGGCCTGCCAACGACGACGCTGGCGCCGCGCCGGCCGCCAAGGATAAAAAGGATACAGTTGCCGAGCCGACTCCCGAGCCGGCCCCGCCCCCCGAAACGCCGGCCAATCCGACTACCGAGAACCCGTCGCTCAAACTCGATTGGATCGATGCATCGAGCCGGGCGGCGGTCATCGGCGGCTATGTCCGCTTGCGAGTGGTTTCGGCCGAGGTCGTTCCCGGCCCGGGCGGAGAGCCGCCGCGATTGATTATCACGATCGAATTGGGCAACGCCGGCGCGCGCGACGTGGAATTCACCGGCTGGTCGCGCGGCGGCGTAGCCAGAGACGCGAAATTGTACGACGACGCCGGCAACCCGCTCGCCCCGAAGGCGCTCGGCCAAGCCCCGTTGCCGGGCCGGGGGCCGCCGATGACGATCGCTTCCGGCCGCACCGGCCGCGAAGAGTTGGCTTTCGAGCCGCCCTCCGAGGATTGCGAATATCTTCTGCTGGAATTACCCGCCTCAGCGTTCGGCATGGAGGGCGTGGTGCGAATGAAGTTACCGAGCGAGATGATTTTTTATCGGCCGGCGCCCCCACCGCCCGAAGAAAAACCTCGCGAACCGAAACCCGGCACGCCCGAAGGCGATTTCGGCATCTCCCCCGACGACGAGCCGTTCCGCTAGTGTTCTGTCAATCTCCCCTGGTTCCCAAGCTCTGCTTGGGAACCCACTGCTCCGATGCTCTGCGTCGGCGGCGGGGGCGGAACGAACGCAGAGCGTTCGGACAGTGCGTTCCCATGCGGAGCATGGGAACGAGAAGTGTTCCTGGTTCCCAAGCTCTGCTTGGGAACCCACTGTTTTCCTTGCCAAAACTCTCTCCCAATAATCTCCATGGCGGGCTATAATGCCGCAAAGGTTGTGTTAAACGCTTGGGGATATTGTCCTGTGAACGCATTGGTCACCGGCGGCGCGGGCTTTTTGGGGCTGTACGTCGTCGAACAACTCGTCGAACGCGGCGACCGGGTGAGAGCGGTCTGCCGGAGCGAATCCCGACGGCTCGCCGAACTGGGCGTCGAGGTCGTTCGCGCCGACCTGCGCGACCGCGAGGCGGTTGCCGCCGCCTGCCGCGGCATCGAGGCGGTGTTCCACGTCGCCGGGGTGACCGGATTCCGCGGCTCTTGGAAGCATTTCTACGAAAACAACACGCTCGCCACCCGGCACGTCGTCGAGGGCTGCCTGGCCGGGGGCGTCGGCCGGCTGGTTTACACCAGCAGCCCGAGCGTCACGTTTAACGGTTGCAGTCAGGAGGGCGTGGACGAATCGGCACCCTATCCCCGCCGCTGGCTCTGCCACTATCCGCACTCGAAGGCCCTGGCCGAACAACACGTGCTGGCCAGCAACGGCCGGGGCGGGCTGCTGACCTGCGCGCTGCGCCCGCACTTGATCTGGGGACCGCGCGATCGGTATCTAATCCCCGGCTTGCTGGAAAAAGCCCGGCGCGGGCAATTGTGCCGAGTGGGCGACGGCCGGAATTTGATCGACATGGTCTACGTCGAAAACGCCGCCGCGGCACATCTGCTGGCGGCCGACGCGCTGCGCCCCGGCTCGCCCGCCCCCGGGCGGACTTATTTTATCACGCAAGGCGAACCGGTTAACTGCTGGCGCTGGGTCGACGAGCTGCTCGCCCTGGCCGGATTGCCGCCGGTGCGAAAGTCGATCTCCGCCCGCGCCGCCTGGTTCTCCGGCCTGTTCCACGAAATCTATTACCGCCTGTTCCGCCGCCACGAAGAACCGCCGATGAATCGGTTCCTGGCCGCGCAGTTGTCCGAATCGCACTATTTCGACATCACCCGCGCCCGCGAAGACATCGGCTATCACCCGGCCATCTCGACGGCCGAAGGCATGCGCCGCCTGGCGGCGGCGGGCTTGCGGTGATCCCGCTTTCCGGCTTTTCGCTACGGCGAATATGCCATGCTTCGCAGCGGAAAAGTGGCCAGTGGCTAGTGGTCAGTGACCAGTGATAATCAGCCATTCATTGAGTGTCGGGTTGATAATATCGTGAACAATAGCCGGCGGCTAACAGCCGCCGGGGGTAGAACCCGCAATTTTCGGCACATTCCGGCGGCTGTTAGCCGCCGGCTATTGCGACATTAACTATCTGACCGTCAATAGCCCGCAAGTACAATTCCGCTAAGTTATGAAGATGACGATTTATTCAAAGGATAAGTCTACATGCAATTACGTTCTCTACTTTATCACTTTGGCCGTTCGCCGCGAGAGATCAAGATGCGCCACATCGGCAACTGCCCGAAAGCCGATCCGGCCTATGGCAGTGGGGTGGCCGGCGCACCGGGCATCCCGCTCGAAGCAGTGCTACAGTGAGTGTAAGGAAACAACGGGGCAGCCGCCAACCACGAGCGCGGCATCTCGCCCGGGAATGCCGGAACACAAGCCGAGGGGCCGGTTGCCGGGGCAACGCGGCTTTTTAATTCCGCGTGGACGCGGCCGGCTTCGCGGAGCACAGCGCAGGGGACGCCGCCGGTATCGACCTTGCTTGTTCGCGCGGCATGTATTTTGCGCGCTCTCGAAAGCATTCCCTCCGTTTCGCGGCAGCCGATCGCCTCGGCGAGCGCCTGCAATCCGCGTTCGGGATTCTCGCAGATTGCGTCGTAGTCAGCGAAATGCACGCCATCAGCATGGCATTCGAGCAGGTGCCGATAAACGGCCGTCCAATACTCCAACCAGAAGGTCAAGCAATCGGCATTCTCCGACTGCCGTCGGTCGAACCAGCCGTCGAAATCGATCGGACGCAGGTTTTCGCCGAAGTCGTAATGACCTATCGCTTGCATGTACTCCGATGCGAACGGTTCTTCCTTGTGAATGCGGAGGAAATTGCGGTGTTGCTTCAGCAGCGACGCGGCGTGTTGCACCGGATTGCGGAAGGGAACGACCACAACCGCGTCGGGAAAGAGCCTGCGCAACAGGGCCGTGCGGGCTATGTTGAGGTTGTTTTTCGACAAGTATCGCGCCGTCGGGTTCTGTTGTCCGCGCCGCACGATGATAATCTTGCGAAGATGGCCGCGGAAAAAATCGCGGAACTCGGGGCATATTTCTTCATCGTTCGTCCAGGGAACTATGCGATCCGCGCGATAGTGCCGCCGCCAGAACGCTTTCCACAGCACTTCCTCCAAAGCCTCGGGACTATCGTAGTCGATCAACATTCCGTCGCCGTGGGCGCGTTCCCGCGGCGCTTCGTTCCGCCGAAAAGAGGCGGAAAATCGGTTCCAAAGGCAAGGCACGAGGACGAAGGGCATATCGCGGTAGCAGTGTGCCGCAAATTCGCCCATGTCCGCGAAACACTCTAACAGCATGGTCGTTCCGGCGCGGGGCAAAGCCGTGATGAATACCGGGCGTTCGATTCCGCAAAGTGCAATCTGCTTGGCGTATATCCGGTCTTCAAGATCGGCAAGCGAGACCTGCGCCGCGCAAGTTCTGAACCCCACCCGGTGTAATACCCGATCCAAAAACGAATATTTTGCCGTCATGCGACGTTTTTTTAGATATGGACCGATCGCGAGCGGGATGACGATCAGCAGGCCGCCGGCGCCGA
>Ga0123333_10001941_pt1 | contig 21517 bp, 17 predicted proteins | sample BioC12SIPDNA_3_FD_89957 | JGI IMG/M metagenome (GOLD analysis project Ga0123333, IMG submission 89957) | Anaerobic biogas reactor microbial communites from Washington, USA - Biogas_R2_B C12 SIP DNA | ecosystem: Engineered > Bioreactor > Anaerobic > Unclassified | place: Washington, USA... | reverse complement strand
CGGGGTAGAAGGCGCACAGAGCGGCGGGGTACCGCGGGGTCAAATAATCCGATCCGTTGGCCGCTTAATCCTGTCAGCTAATTTGCGCCGTCGCAGTTGGCACGCGGCGTACGACGTCCGGATGCCCGCGTTTGATGCCCTCATACCACCGACCGTTTCTGGCCTCGCCGGTCGGCAACCGTGCCTGCCCGTCCATCTCCTGGCTGCTCTTGGGGTCCCGGGCCAGGTACTCCCACTGCGGATCCTCGAAATCATCGCCGACTTGCGCCGCCTTGATTCCAGTGCCCGGCACGATCGGCTGGCCGCCCCAGACCGGGACGCTCCAGAGCACGGCCGTCAGCGACACGGCCATTTGGAGGGGCACGAGTTGACGTGCGGCGGACATGGGGAGGCCTCGGGTGAAGCGATGTCAGGCGAGGTGTTGGGGATGGGTAATGACGAGTGTGACGTGTTGCGCGACTACGCGTGTTAACGAAACACTATTAGGTCTATCGGACGTTCCTGCCCCGATACTCGACAAATCACGTCCAGTGCAGGTGTTCCGGGAGCCGGTTAAGGTTGAGGCAGCCGTCCTGGGTGACGACCACCAGGTCCTCCAGTCGGATTCCGCCGATGGCCCGGCTGTAGAGTCCCGGCTCGACTGTCACCGCGTCACCAGCCAGAAGGGTGGGTCCGCCCATGTCGAGCAGTGGTGGCTCGTGCACCTCGAGCCCGACGCCGTGTCCGGTGCCGTGCACCATGGCACAGTAGGTATCGGGGTCATCTGCAGTCGGCAGGCCGCTGGCGAATCCATGCTGCTTGATGACGGCCAGTGTGGCCTCGTGGACCGCCTGTCCCGTGACGCCCGCGCGGATCGCTCCGATCGCGGCCGCCTTGGCTGCCGCGACCGCCTCGTACATCCGTGCCACCGCAGGACTGATCTCGCCATGCACGACCGTGCGTGTGCAGTCGCCGCAGTAGCGCGTCTCACGGTTCTGCGGGAAGATATCGATGATGACCGGCTGGCCCGTGGAGAGTGTGCCGGTGCCGAGGTTGTGGCAATCGGCGCCTTCCACCCCGCCCGCCACGATCGACGGCGTGTTTACGTAGCCGTGTTGGAGCAGGAAGACATCGATGGCCGCGCGCACGCGCTGGGAGGTCAATGGCGCGCCGTCCCACTGCAGTTCCCCGGTGCGACTGGCGGTGGCCCGGCCAACGAGCGTGCAGGCCATTTCCATCGCCTGCTCTGTCATCTGCTGCGCCGCGCGCAGGTGCTCGATCTCCTCTGCGTCCTTGGTGCGGCGTGCCGAGACGCCCAGGTCCAGATCACAGACGACGTCGATGCCGACTGCGTGCAGGGCCTGGACATAGATCAGGGGCAACGAGCGGTCGGCCGTGACCCGCGTAATCTGCTGCCGCCGCAGAAACTCCGCCGCCGACTCGGCCGTGGCCGTCTCGCGGTCTCCCGAGAGGCCTTTGGCCGGAGCGAACTGGGCCGGGCAGGCCACCTGATCGACCCGCGCGTGCGCCCTGGCCCGCTCCATCTCGATGTCCCGCAGGATCAGCGTGGCCGTCGTCTGTCCCCGCTCGACCACCTCGAGCAGGACGGCCGGGTCGCCCACGGAGAACCGGATCCGGTGATAAAGCGCCATGTTGTGGGCGGGAATGCCCGCCATGATCGTGGCCTGTCGCTCGGACATGGGAATGGTCCTTGGAGACATCCGGGAGGGGTGTTTGCGATCACCTGCCGGGGGCTGCCTGCGCTGGCAGCTTCACCCGGTTGTCCTCATCCACCAGAACAATGTGCGGCTGATGGACCTGGACCTCGACCTCGTCGTACCGCGCATAGCTGGCGATGATCACCAGATCGCCCTTGTCGATCAGGTGGGCCGCAGCGCCATTGATGCAGATCTCGCCCGATCCGCGATGCCCCGCAATCACATACGTCGTTAAACGCGCTCCGTTCGTGACGTCCAATACATCGACCTGCTCGTACAGGACGAGGTCGGCGGCGTCCATCAGATCCTGATCGATCGTGATGCTCCCCTCGTAATGCAGAGCCGCGTCGGTGACGGTGGCCCGATGAAGCTTCGATTTCAGGAGCGTTCGTTGCATGAGACCCACTCTCTCACCAGGGAAACACGCGATTATACACGGCACCGACGTATTCAGCACAGACGCGTCAGCACGTGCGTCTGGGGGGGGCAGGTTTGGCGCGAAGTGCGCGAGTCGGTTCACAGAGAATAGCGTGTCACACCCTACGACTACGAATTCCTCCGCGCAGTAATCGCCACGGAGCCCGCTGAAGGACTGATCAGACCACCCAATTGACGGGTTTTGTCCGGCGCTCCATATTCGGAACATATACTACGTCAGGGAAACGACCGGTCAGGTGCGGCCGTCGAGGGTTGTTTTCTTCTGCTGCGCAAACGAAAACGTGGGCGGGCGGTCACGTTGACTGAGGTGGGGCCATGAGTCAGTCGAATGAGCCATTTGATCCGTATTATCAGTGGCTCGGGATCCCTCCGGAGGAACAGCCGGCAAACCACTATCGCTTGCTGGGCATTCAGCTGTACGAGCAGAACCGTGTAGTGATTCAGCACGCGGCGGACCGTCAGATGGTGCATCTGCGGTCGTTTCAGAACGGGCCGCGGGCGGCCCAATCGCAGCAACTGCTCAACCAGGTGGCTGCTGCCAAGTTGTGTCTGTTATCGCCGGACAGGAAGGCGGCGTACGACGCGGACCTGATGCGATCGATCACCGGCGCGTCGGTCATGCCGCCGCCGATGTCCAGCGAACTGCCGGCCGAGCCGCCGCTGGACGTGGTGTTTGGCGGGTCATCCGGCACGCGGGTGGCGGTGGTGCCGCGCCGGACCGTGCGGTTTCATCGGCCGCAGCGTGGCAGTTGGGTCCCCTGGATCCTGGCTCTCCTGGCCCTGGGGGTTGCCTCGCTGGCCGGTTGGCACTGGTGGAGCGGGCAGCTGGCAGACGAACGACTGATTCTGGTCTGGCCCGCGGCGGAGCGGCAGGATGCGTCCATGCGTCTTGACGGGCGGCCGGTCGACCTGGTGAGCGATCCGGCCGCGTCGAGTGCGGAGGCGCTGACGTTCCTGTTGCCCAAAGGGGCTCATCACGTCCAGATCGCACGTCCCGGCTATGAGGCGATCGACCAGTCGGTGGAGTTGGTCGGCGGCCAGCCCGTTTATCTGACGGTACAGTTCGTGGCTGTGTCGATCGTCCCGTCCGACCTGGACGTGGCGCTATCGTCCGTTCCCGGCCGCGTGGTTCTGCGCTGGCCGGCAGCGGCGCGCCACGGCGCGGTGCTCCAGATCGACGGCCGCTCGGTGGATCTGGGTCGTAGGAGTGCCGGCAGCTCGGATACGGTGGAGGCGGTGCTCAAGGCGGGCGAGCACACCCTGCATATTGAGCTCTCCGATGGCCAGACGCTTGACCGGACCTTTTCTGTGGAGCCTGGTCAGCAGTGGGAGCTGGATGTGGAGGAAGCTGCCCGCGCCAGCGCGGCGCGGATCGTGCTCCTGTGGCCCGCGCCGGACCGCGCGGAGTCGACGTTGGAGGTGGACGGTCAGGTGCGTGACATCGCCGCGCTGGCCGGCGCTGGCGACGCCGAGCAGGTGCTGATCGACATGGCACCGGGGAAACACACGGTGCGAATTACCCGCCCCGGCTTTGACGACTTCGTGATGGAACTGACCGACCTGCGCGGTGAGGAGCGGATTGCGGTATCGTGGGTGGCGGTGGAGCATCCCCGGCCGGCGGCTCCGGACCTGGAGCGGCTGCGGGGCGACTTCCGCCAGAAGTACGAGCAGTTTGAAGAGTATCAGAAATGGACGGTGGCCGACGCGGCGCACAAGAGCGAGCTGCTGAGGATTTTGCTTGCCAGACTGGAAACGGAGGCCGGCACGCTGCCCAGCCAGTCACCGGAGCAGTGGGCGGCGTGCGACGAAATGCTGCAGTTGGCATTGGCCGGCCAGGAGTTCGTGCTGGCACACAACCTGTTGCGGGGAAATGTGGGGCACGTGCTGTTCTCGGATACTGAACGGCAGACCTGGGAAGACCGCATCTGGGCCGCGGCGTTGCAGTCGAAGCGGGCCGACGCCCTGGCCGACTACCTCAAGCTGCGCCATGCGGCGGGGGACGCCCCGACGGCGGAAGAGCAGGAGGTGATCGTCGAGCAGCTGGCGGCGGCTGTGGCGGCCGGCTCGGCCTATGCCGAGGTCGTAGCGCGCGTGGAGGACCTGGAGCAGGCTGCGGTACTCGGCCAGGACGTTGCCACGCGCGCGCGGGTGGAGGTCTACTTGCGCGCGGCGGCAGGCGAGTTCACAACGCCGCTCCAGGCGCTGGATCTGTGCGAGCAGATGCTCAAGACCGTGCCGCTTGTGTTCGTATCGGGGTTGCCCGACGCGCTGCAACGCGTCGACAGACTGGCGGATGCGGTCGGCACGGTGCGCCGCAATCGGGCGCTCAGGGATGAAGGGCTGGACGCGGACGCGCGCACACGCCTGCTTCGACTCAACGAGGGTGTCAAGCTGGTGCGCGAGTGCGCCTCCCAGTTCACACGCGTCCGGACGGCACAGGACACCATCGCGAACAAGCAGGGCACGCCGGCCGACCATCGATTCGTGGCGTTCTGGCTCCTGCAACTGGGCCAGTTCTCCGCCGCGCTCCCCTACCTGCGCGCCGCCGACGACGAGGGGCTGGCCCGCATCGCCCGACCCCTGCCGGAAACGGCCCGGGAACTGGCTCAGCTGGCAGACGAGGTGGACGCCGAAGCCAAGAAGAGCAAATTCTCGCGCCGCCAGGAGGAATCGCTCCGCGCCTACGCGCGCCATCTGCGCCAGTCGGCGCTGAACAAGAACGATCTGAGCCTCCCGCCAGCCGAACGCATGGAACTGCAGAACAAGCTGGAAGCGGTCCAGCTGTAGCGGGACCGATCTCAGACGGCGCTCGCGCGGCGTGACGCCGGTGGGAGCGGCCACGAACGTCGAGGCAGCGAGCGCCGCGCTTCGTCATAGAAGCTGTCGAGAATCGGCTCAACGCCTGGAAGTCTGGTCAGCATGGGGGCTGTGTGCTGATTGGCTGGACTTTGACGATGGCAGGCAAAGCTCTTTTTTTTTCGGGCCGAAGTTGTTCGATGAGTTGTTCGATGATAGAGAACGAGTACCCATACATGGGCGGCGGTCAATGTTTGGGTTACTTTCCCTGCAAGATCATACCCCATGGGAGGGATTATCATGCGACTGGCACGCAATTGCCTGATAGTTATCAGTCTGGTGTTGGGAGCGACTCCCACTGTGCTGGCGCAGCACAGTGCCGGGCTGCGGGGCACGGAATGCGGTTGTAACACTTGCGGGGCCGGTTGCCGAGCTCAGGAGTGTTGTCCGTCGCTGGTATCGAGTGTCACGCAGGGGGTCCACGATATGCTGGGCAGTTTGTTTTGCTGCCCGGGGCTCAATGCCCGGCACGACATCTATCGGGCGGCGCTCAAACGCAATGACTTTGGCAAGTGCAACAAGTTCGTGCCGGTCTATGCGCCCCAGTCGTGTGGCTGCGGTGGCGTGAGCCAGACCTGTCCGAGTTGTGGCCCTGCCGACGGGATGCCGAGCGAGGACCTGTTTGAGATGCAGGACGTGCCGGAGGGGATGCCGTTGGAGCCGACACCGGCCGACGCGGTGCCGTCGCAGGCACGGCGCGGCCGGGCGCCGTCGAATTCCCGGCCCGCCGCGGCTCATCGTGCGGCGCCCCGCGCGTCTTCGACCAGGACGGCCCGCGAGGCGACGCAACGGGACCGCATCGTGCGCGCCGAGGTTCGGAATGAGGCGCCGCGCGGATCCCAGCCGTCGATGAGTCTGATTCAGCGCACGATGCTGCTGCAGACTGGGGCCACAGCGTCTGTCGCAGGCAAGTAGCTTGCCGCCCGAGCGGGATCTGGCGCGCAGCGCCGTTCAGATCATGTACTCGGCGCCGAACACACGGACCTTCCGGGGCGACACATAGACTGTCTCCCCCGGCTGCAGGTTGATCTCTTGATAGCGTTCGAACGGCAGGTCCACCTGGATTTCGCTGCCCCCTTCGATGGTGAGGGTGATCTTGGCGAAGGAGCCGGCCTGATTGATGCGCACGACGCGGGCCGGCAGGTTGGGTTCCGTGACCGGTTCCCGGCGCACCTCCAGTTCGTGGGGCCGCACGTAGACTTTCGTCGAGCCGCCCGGATGCCGGGTCAATCCCGGCACGTCGATGGTCATGCCGCTCAGCACGGCGCGACCGTGCTCGATGCGGCCCGGGAACACATTGACGTCGCCCAGGAAGTCCATCACGAACTCGGACGCCGGATTATGGAACACGTAGGCCGGCGTGCCTTCCTGTTCGATGCGGGCCTGGTTCATCACGACGACGCGATCGGACACCGCCAGCGCTTCTTCCTGGTCGTGGGTCACCAGGACGGTGGTCATGTGCAGCTTGTCATGCAGGCGGCGGAGCCAGTTGCGCAGCCCCTGGCGCACTTTCGCGTCCAGCGCTCCAAACGGTTCATCGAGGAGCAGGACGCGGGGTTCGATGGCCAGTGCCCGGGCCAGCGCCACGCGCTGTCGCTGCCCGCCAGAGAGCTGGGCCGGATATCGCTGACCGAAGGCTTCCAGCTGGATCAGCCGCAACAGCTCCGTGACGCGCCGGTGGATCTCCGAGCGCGGAGGGCGCTGGTGGCGCGGGCGGACGCGGAGCCCGAAGGCGATGTTCTCGTACACGGTCATGTGCTTGAACAGCGCGTAGTGCTGGAAGACGAACCCCACCTGCCGCTGGCCGGCCTGCCGCCGCGCCACGTCCTCGCCGTGGAACAGCACCGCGCTGCGGCCGTCATCGTCGGGGACTTCCAGCCCCGCGATGATGCGCAGCAGCGTCGTCTTACCCGACCCGGACGGACCGAGCAGGCCGACAAGTTCGCCATCGTCCACCTTCATGCTGACGTCCTGCAGCGCCGTGAACGTGCCGAACGTCTTGGTGACGTGACGCACTTCGATGCTCATGACAGGCTCTCCATCGTCGTCGGCTCCAGCGTTTCGCGGAGTTGCTGCTGTACCTTCCATTCGAGGAAGCTCTTGGCAGCCAGCGTCACCAGCCCGAGGAAGGCGAGCAGCGATGCCATGGCGAACGCGGCCACAACGTTGTACTCGTTGTAGAGAATCTCCACGTGCAGCGGAATGGTGTTCGTCTTGCCGCGGATGTGCCCCGACACGACCGATACAGCGCCGAACTCGCCCATCGCGCGGGCGTTGCAGAGAATGACGCCGTAGAGCAGGCCCCACTTGATGTTCGGCAGGGTCACGCGCCAGAACGTCTGCCAGCCGCCCGCCCCCAGCGATATCGCCGCCTGCTCCTCGTCCTTGCCCTGCTCCTGCATCAGCGGGATCAGTTCGCGAGCCACAAACGGAAAGGTAACAAACACCGTGGCCAACACGATCCCTGGCACCGCGAAGATGATCTGGATGTTGTGCCGCGATAACCACGGACCCAGCCACCCCTGCATGCCGAACAGCAACACGTAGATCAGACCCGAGATGACCGGCGAGACGGCAAACGGCAGATCGATCAGCGTGATCAGCACGCTCTTGCCCCGGAACTCGAACTTGGTAATCGCCCATGATGCGGCCAGGCCGAACACCAGATTCAGCGGCACTGCGATGGCCGTGGTGATCAGCGTCAGCTTGATGGCCTGCCAGGCGGCAGGTTCCCGCACGCTCCGCACATAGGCGGCGACCCCGTCGCGGAACGCCTCCGTGAAGACCACCACCAGCGGCAGCACCAGGAACAGTCCGATGAAGCCGCAGGCGATGGCGATGAGCACGATCTTGAGCCACAGCGGATCGTCGGCCGCCCGCCGGGCTGCCGGCACTCGACGCGGTGGCGCAGCTGGACCGGACATGCTCAGACTCCCCTCTGGTAACTGCGGCTGACCCACCACTGGAACGTGTTGATCACCAGCAGGATGACAAAGGACGCGACCAGCATCGTGGCGGCGATGGCCGTCGCCCCCGCATAGTCGTATTGTTCCAGCTTGGTCACGATCAGCAGGGACGTGATTTCCGTCTTGAGCGGCATGTTGCCGGCGATGAACACGACGGAACCGTATTCCCCCAGGGCGCGGGCGAACGCCAACGCAAACCCGGTCACGACCGCCGGCAACACGCTCGGCACGATCACGCGCCAGAAGGCCTGCCAGCGCGTTGCGCCCAGACTGGCCGCCGCCTGCTCCGCCTCATCGTCCAGTTCCTCCAGCGCCGGCTGCACCGTGCGAACGACAAATGGCAGCCCGATGAACGTCAGCGCGATGGTGATGCCCAGCGGCGAGAAGGCCGCTTTGATCCCCAGCGGCTCCAGGTGCCGACCCAGCCAGCCGTGCTGCGAGTAGATCGTGGTCAACGCAATCCCGGAGACCGCCGTCGGCAACGCGAACGGAAGATCGACCAGGGCATCGAGCAGCCGACGACCAGGAAAACGATAACGCACCAGGCACCAGGCGACAATGAACCCGAACACCACGTTCATCGAGGCACCCACCAGCGATGTGCCGAGCGTCAGCCGGTACGACGCCACCACCCGCGGCTGGGTGATGATGTCCCAAAACTCCTCCCAGGACAGCGCCGCCGAACGCACGAACAGGGCCGAGAGCGGAAGCAGCACCACCAGACTCAGATACAGCAGGGTGTACCCCAGCGTCAGGCCGAAACCCGGTATCACGCTCGGTTGTTTCCATCCCCACCGCATGGCGGCGTCCTCGCAATCCGTCGGTCAGTCCGGCGTTTACTGCCCCGGCTGATAGATCTGGTCAAATACACCGCCATCGTCGAAATGCTCGACCTGGGCCTGCTTCCAGCTGCCAAACACCTGTTCGATCGTGAACAGTTCGAGTTCCGCGAACTGCGCGAGATCGTCGGCTGGAACCTCCTGCGGGTCCACCGGGCGGTAATGGTACTTCGCGGCCAACTGCTGGCCCCGCGCTGAGTACAGGTACTTCAGATACGCCTCGGCGACCGCAGTCGTCCCGTGCCGCTCCGCAAACTTGTCGATGACCGCCACCGGCGGCTCCGCCAGAATGCTGATCGACGGCACCACAATCTCCACATCCTGCGGGCCCAGATCCTTCACAGCCAGGAACGCCTCGTTCTCCCAGGCGAGCAGTACGTCGCCAATCCCCCGCTGGATGAACGTGTTGGTCGAACCGCGTGCACCAGTGTCCAACACCGCCACCCTCTGGAACAAGGCCGTGACGAACTGCCGGGCCTTGTCCTGCGCCGCGCTCACCGCGTCCGCGGCGGCCGGATCGTGCAGCCGCGCCAGATCCTGCAGCTCGCGATGCAGCACGTATCCCCAGGCCGCCAGATAATTCCACCGCGCTCCGCCACTCGTCTTGGGGTTGGGCGTGATGACCGTGACGCCGTCTTTGACCAGATCGTCCCAGTCCCGGATCTGCTTGGGATTCCCCTTGCGCACCAGAAACACAATCGTCGACCGGTAAGGCGCACTGTTGTGCGGCAGTCGCTGCTGCCAGTCGGCCGGCAACAGACCCGACTTCTCGGCAATGATGTCGATGTCGTAGGCCAGGGCCAGCGTGACGACGTCGGCCTCGTTGCCGTCGATGACCGAACGCGCCTGTTTGCCCGATCCGGCGTGCGATTGGTCGATCGTCACCACCTGACCCGTCTCCGCTTTCCACTGCTCCGCAAAAGCCGCATTGAACTCCTGATAAAACTCCCGCGTCGGATCGTACGACACGTTGAGCAAATTCACCTTCCGCCCGCCACTACCGGCCGCGTCAGTGCCCGACGTACCCGCCCGATCGCAGCCCGCGATACCCACCAGGATGGCGAAACACCAACACCCCAGCCCCGCTCTCCACACGCCCGCACCCGTCATGGTCCATTCCTTTTTTGTATCTGCCTGCCTGCCTGCTCAGCGCCCAATCCTCGATTTGTCCAGACGTAATTTATTTGTCTAGACGTGGACTTGGCAATTGCAATGTGCAATACGCGTGCCGGCCGGCGCCTTCCCCGCGGCCGGTGCCCGAAACCGAGGCCGCATTATCGGGACCCCGCCCCAATTCAGCAAGGCCGTGATATATGACGGACACGGCCATGGTATATTACGGAAATCCGCGATATTTCACGCCTCCGGGCCGCTGCGCCGGCGGTAGTGGTAGGTTCCCGCCGTGGACGTCGATGTCAGCGAGGATGGCGCGGGGACGGTATTTCACGCGATCATCTGCGGTCCAGCGCCTGACGCAGGTCGGCGATCAGATCCGCTGTGTCTTCGATGCCGCAGGAGAGTCGGATCATGTTGTCGGCGATGCCGAACTGTGCGCGTTCTTCCGGCGCGAGCGTGTGGTAACTCATGACGCTGGGCTGTTCGATCAGCGACTCGACGCCGCCCAGGCTCGGGCCGATGCGGGGCAGGCGGACGGCATCGATGACGTCGGCGGTGCGGCGCCAGTCGGCATCTTTCACCAGGAACGTGATCAGGCCGCCGTAGCCGCGCATGGTGCGGCGCGCAATCTCGTGCTGCGGGTGCCCGGGCAGCCCTGGGTAATAGACGTGCTCGATGCGCGGATGCCCGGCCAGGAACTCGGCCACCGCCTGCCCGTTCTGGTTGTGGCGCTGCATGCGGAGTTCGAAGGTTTTCAGGCCGCGCTGCAGCAGGTAGAAATTGTGGGGTGCGTTGATCGAACCCATGATGCCGCGCAGCTTGCGCACCGGGTCGAGCGCCTCCTGGCTGCCGACGATGACGCCGGCCAGCAGGTCGTTGTGTCCCGCCAGGTACTTGGTCGCCGAATGCAGCACGTAGTCGACGCCGTACGCAATCGGCTGGATGTTGTAGGGAGTGGCCAGGGTGGCGTCAATGAGCGTTTCGACATTGTGTCGCCGGCCGATGGCCACGAACTGCTCCAGGTCCACGACGCTCAGGTGCGGGTTGGTGGGGGATTCGCTCACCAGCAGCCGCGTGCGGGGATTGATGGCCGCCTCCATGGCGGCGTAATCGCAGGCCTTCACCTGGTGGGTGACCACGCCGAAACGTGACAAGTGTTTGACACAGAACTCGCGGCTGCGGTGATAGCACTCGTCGAAAAACACCACTTCATCGCCCGCGTTGAGTTTTGCCATCAGCAGGCCGACCATGGCCGCCATGCCGGTGGCGTAGAGCACGGCGTCGGTGCCGCCATCGAGCGCCGCGAGCTTCCGCTCAACCACGCGTTCCCCGGGGTTGCCATAGCGGCCGTACTCTTCCCGGGGCAGCTCCTGTTCGACGTAGTCGACCAGCGCCTGCGTGTTGGGAAACGTGTACGTTGCGGCGCAGACGATCGGGTCGGTGATGGAGTCCCCCATTTTCTGCCGCGCTTCCCCAGCATGCACGGCCAGTGTCGAGGGGCCGCAACCGGCGGGAACTGCGGAATCACACGCCGTCTCGGCGGGCTTGGGCGAAGGTGCCATGATGGTACAGTGCTCCTGTGAACTCGCAACAGGTGTCCCTCGGAGAAATGCGTCGCAGGCGACAGACACCAGCTGCACCGTCTCCGGCTCGTGCCGCGACGGCTGCCTTCGCATGGTTTCGAGATCGCCCGCACACAAAATAAGAACGGCGGTCATGGCCAGGCGGGCGATGGCTCTTTAGCAGGTAAGGCTGCAAGCGGCCGCAAATCCCTGAACGGCCGCTATTGTAACGGGCCGCGGCGGCCGCGACAACCGGCGGCTCCCCCGACGGAACCCTGCCCGCGCGGTTTTCCTAACCGGTTATTCCGGTCCGCCGCCACCCGCCGCCGGCAGCTCGACACCCCAAATCAGGCCCGTTTTCTGGACGTTTCTCGCTGCTGTCGTCTACAATAATAAAACAGGATGCCGAGTGAATGCTGCCGGAGGAGCTTGCATGGGTCGGATATCGAAACTGCTGCTGCTCGCGTCGTCGTTCGCCGCCGCCTGCCTCGCCAGCTCCCGCGGGGACGTCGCGCTGGTGCCGGCCGACGCCACGCAGACGCCCAGTCCCGCGGCGCTGGTTCAGCAACTGGGCGACCCGCAGTTCGCCGTGCGCAAACGGGCCATGGAACAGCTGGTGACACAGGGCGTGGCGGCCGCCGCCGCGCTCGAAGAAGGACTGCAGTCGACCGACCGGGAAGTGCGTTTTCGCAGCCAGCATGCGCTGAACATCATCCGGGAACACGATTTCCAGCGCCGCCTGCGTGTCTTTGCCGCCGGCCAGGACGCGCAGGAAACGTACGAGCTGCCCGGCTGGACGCTGTTCCGTACAGAGGTGGGAGATGGCCTCGAAGCGCGGCGGCTGTTCGTCGAAATGCAGCAGGCGGAACCGCAGCTCCTGCAGACCCTGGAACGCGCCCCCGAGAAGGCCGCCGAGATGCTCGTGCAGCGGCTCGATGAACTGCAACGCGAAGCCCGTGCAGGTCAAAATCAGCTATCTGTGTCGCTCGGCACCGTTGCCGCGCTGCTGTTCGTGTCCAATCAGGATCGCGCGGACTCCATCGGACTGGCCGTCCAGAACCTCGCCACGTTCTACCGGCAGGACGTGTTTGTCGCCGCCCTCGAGACTGGGTCCGAACGCGAAATCCTCCGCAAAATGCTCGGCATCTGGATTGAAAAGGCGCGCAGCTGGGATCGATTCCAGGCCATGCTCCTGGCCATCCAGTTCGACCTGCCCGAAGGGCTCACACCCGCCAAACACGTGCTGGCCGACGAGTCGCTCGACCCGAATCAGGCCGTCTACCGCGGCTTCGCGCTCCAAACCATCGCCCGCTTCGGCGATGAGTCCCAGATCCCGGTCGTCGAGCCGCTGCTGGATGACGCGTCCCCCTACGGCAGCAACACGCCCACCTCCTCCAAATCCCGCTACCAGACCCAGATTCGCGATATCGCCCTCGCCACCGTCGTCCACCTCGCCAAACAAGACCCCAAGGAGTTCGGCCTGACACGGCTCAAACCAAACTCCACCCAGGTGTTCAACACCAGTACGCTGGCCTTTGAAAATGATGCCAGCCGCGAGGAAGCGATCCGAAAATGGCGCGCCTTCCGCGCCACTCAACAGTGACCCCCCCTGCCCTGGCCCTGACCAGAGCTCCTGTCTCGCCCCCACGCAAACTCTCCCGTTGCACGGTATCAGGCCGTCAAATATAAAGGCGGCTGGCCGTGCTATTTCACGGAATGCATGCCGTGCGGCGGGAGTGGTGGGGTTGGATCGGTTTCGGGATGTTTTGCTGGCTGTCTGGCAGGAAGCGTGCCGGCACATTGACATGGGCGAGTCAACCAGGACGATTGCCGCCTTATTGAGCGGGAGTTTGCCGCTGCAGCAGTTGCTTGTCCGGCGTTTCGATCTGCAGCATTCCTGTCTGGACACGGTAGCCCGGGGCGGTGTGGGAGAGGAACTGTCGGCTGCCAGCCCGCGTACTCACTGCGACGCCGCCGAGATGAAGCGGCTGCTGGCGTGGGCGCGCACCGGGCGCGTGTTGCAACACACTCGTGGCGGTCGCCGGGCGAGCAAGCTGGCATTGCTCGTGCCGGACGACGTGGCAGGGCAGGTGCTGGTCGGAGCGATCGGCGGCGGGGAGCAGCCAGTCGGGGTGCTGGTGGTGGCGGCTGGCGTGGAGCGGGCGTTCCAGGACGAGCACGTGCAGATGGTGACGTTGCTGCTGGAACCGTTCGGGGCGATCTTGGAGAACGATCGGCGGATACAGGAGCTGGCGACGCTGCGCGAAGCGGCCGAAGCCGATCGCCGGTCGCTGCTGTCGCGTCTGGGACGCAGCGACATGAATGAGACGATTGTCGGGGCGGACTCCGGGCTGCGCGATGTGATGGAGCGTGTGCAACTGGTGTCGCAGTCGGACGTGCCGGTGCTGATTCTGGGAGAGACCGGAACGGGCAAGGAGGTGGTTGCCCGGGCCATTCACAACCGGTCGACGCGCGGCACGGGCCCGTTCATTCGAGTCAATTGTGGCGCGATTCCTTCGGAGCTGATCGACTCGCAGTTGTTCGGGCACGAGCGGGGCAGTTTCACCGGCGCGTCGGCCACGCGGCAGGGCTGGTTCGAGCGGGCGGACCGGGGGACGCTCTTTCTGGACGAGATTGGGGAGTTGCCGCTCCCGGCGCAGGTTCGCTTGTTACGCGTGCTGCAGGACGGGTACATTGAGCGCGTAGGAGGGCACCAGCTGATCCACGTCGATGTCCGGATCGTGGCGGCCACGCATCGCGACCTGCCAGGCATGGTATGCGACGGCAAGTTCCGCGAGGATCTGTGGTACCGTATCGCCGTGTTCCCGATCCGCCTCCCGCGGCTCAATGAGCGGCAGGAAGACATACCAGCGCTGGCGCGGCGTTTTGCCCGGCGCGCCGCGCAGCGGTTCGGGCTGACGTACGTCGATCCGACGCCGGACGACATCCGTCTGCTGACAGACTACGCGTGGCCGGGCAACATTCGTGAACTCGGCGCGGTAATCGATCGCGCGGCGATACTTGGGAACGGCCGCTCGCTGGAAATCGCCACCGCCTTGGGGGCCGGCGCCGCGCTGGGGCCGCTGGGGGATCTGGCGAGCGGGCGCGGAACGGGTGCAGCGCACCTGCCGGCCGCTGCCGCGGCCTCCCCGATCGCGACGCTCGACACGGCGATGAGCCAGCACATCGAGCGAGCGCTTGCGGCCACCCGCGGTCGGATCGAGGGGCGTTATGGGGCCGCGCAACTGCTGGGGATCAACCCGCACACGCTGCGGGCCCGCATGCGCAAGTTACAGATCGATTGGCGGCGTTTCCGCACGCCGGGTGCGGGATGATGAGCTGGCCGCCGGCAGCGCGCGATGGGCGCGTCCGCAGGTGCCGGGCAGGTTCCAGTCCGGACCGGGTACGGCCGGGCACGAGAATGAGGTATTGCCAAATGAGGTACTGCCATGGATCACGAACGTAACGACGATTCGCGACACGCGGCCCGCGGACCGGAAGCGGGTCCGGCCGAGGCCCCGGCACACGACCGTGGCGGGACGACGTGGACGGGCTGTCTGCGCCGCAGCGGCACGCTGATCTGGATGCTGGTGGTCGGCGGCTCGCTGGCCGGCATGGTGGTGTTGTGGGTCCAGCGCGGAGAAGTCGATTACGCGACAGCCAACGTGCTGACCATGATCCTGGCGTTCGTCGTGGTGATCGCGCTCGTCGCACGCATGTCCCTGCGGCGGGGCGCTCACCGGGTCACCCGCTGGTTGTCCATCGGCGGTGTGCTGCTGGCCATACTCGCGGCGTCGACACTGCGCATCGACCGCGTCTCCGGGCGGCTGGTGCCCCGGCTGACCTGGCGGTGGTCGGTGAAGCCAGATCAGTTGTTGGACAGCCCGGTCATCGACGCGCGCGAACCGGTCGACATGCGGACCACTACGCCGGGCGATTTTCCCCAGTTCCTGGGGCCGCGGCGCAACCTGGTGGTGACGGGTGTCGCGCTGGCACGCGACTGGACCACGTATCGGCCGAGGCAGTTGTGGCGGCAGCCGATCGGCGCCGGATGGTCCGGTTTCACCGCGGTCAACGGCTTCGCGGTCACCATGGAGCAGCGCGGTCCCGAGGAACTCGTGACGTGTTACGAGGTGACGACCGGGCGGCTGCGATGGGCGCATGCGTGGGCTGCGCGGTACGAAACGATGTCGGGCGGTGTCGGCCCGCGGAGCACCCCGACGATTGCCGACGGCCTGGTCTACGCGTTGGGGGCCACGGGAGTACTGCGCTGCCTGGACGGTGCGACCGGCGCGCTGGTGTGGAGCGATGACATTCTGCAGCGCTTCGATCTCACGCCCGAAGAGGACCTTCAGGCAGTCACCTGGGGCCGGTCGGCTTCGCCGCTGGTGGTCGAGGACCTGGTGATTGTGCCGCATGGCGGCCCGCGGAACGGGCCCTGGTGTTCGCTCTGCGCTTACGACAAGCGGACCGGCGCGGTGCGCTGGACCGGCGGCCAGTGGCAGGTCAGCTACGCGTCGCCGTCACTGGCACGCCTGTGCGGGGTACTGCAGGTGCTGAGCGTCAACCAGGCAGCGGTCAGCGGGCATCGGCTGGAGGATGGGGAGGTGCTGTGGTCGTACCCGTGGCCGGGCAAGAGCACCGCCGATGCGACGGTGCCGCAGGCTGTGGTGGTGTCGGACAATCGCCTGTTGTTGTCCAAGGGCTACGGAGTGCGGGCCAGGCTGCTCGAACTGATGCTGTCGGCCGCGGGGGCGTGGCAGGTAACGGAGGTCTGGGCGAAACCCGTGCTGAAGACCAAGTTCACGAACGTGGCAATACAGGACCAGTTCGCCTACGCCCTGTCGGACGGCATTCTCGAGTGTGTGGAAGTGGACACCGGCAGACGTCGCTGGCGGGACCGCCGCGGCAACTATGGACCGGGTCAGATTCTGCTCGTCGGCGACGTGATCCTGGTCCAGGCGGAATCGGGCGAGGTGGTGATGGTGGAGGCGAACCCGGACCAACTGGTCGAACTCAGCCGCATCCCGGCGTTGACCGACCAGACCTGGAACAATCTGTGTCTTTACGATCATTACCTGCTGGTGCGGAACTCGGTGGAAGCGGCCTGCTACGATCTGCCGCTCCGGACGCCGCCGGACGCGCCGGAAGTACCGGACGCAGCGAGGTGACCTATGGCAGCGGCAGCATCAGTACCAGGGTCCGATGCCACGCGTTTGGACGGCAAGACGGCCGTGGTGACGGGTGCTTCGAGCGGGATTGGGCGGGCCATTGCGCGGGAGCTGGCGTTGGCCGGCGCGGATGTCGTCGTGCACGCGCGTGCCAGTCACGCGCAGCTGGACCGGGTGGTGGACGAACTGCGCGCGACCGGCCGTCGCGCGCTGGCGATCCTGGCGGATCTGGCCTCCGCGCCGGCGCATGCGGCGCTGATCGAGCAGGCCTGGACATGGGCCGGCGACATTCAGATCTGGGTCAACAACGCGGGGGGCGACGTGTTGACCGGCTCCGCGGCCGAATGGCCCTTTGAACAGAAGCTGGAGTACCTCTGGCAAGTGGACGTGCGAGGGACCATCCTGTTGTCTCGTGAGGTGGGCCGGCGAATGATTGAACGAGCAGGGGACGCGCGGGACCGGTGCATTCTGAACATGGGCTGGGACCAGGTGGAAGGGGGCATGGCGGGTGACAGCGGCGAGATGTTTGCCGCCGTCAAAGGGGCGGTGATGGCTTTCACCCGGAGTCTGGCCCGCTCGCTGGCACCGGCCGTGCGCGTGAACTGCCTGGCACCCGGCTGGATCCGCACGGCCTGGGGTCGAGGCGCCGCGGTACACTGGCAGGAACGTGCGCGGCGGGAGTCCTTGCTGCAGCGGTGGGGTGCGCCGGAGGATGTGGCCCGTGTGGCCCGCTGCCTGGTGTCGCCGGCCAGCGGCTTCGTCACGGGCCAGGTGATCCCGGTCAATGGCGGTTTTGCCGGGTCCGCCGCGGATTAGAGAAGACAGGCGGTGCGTCATGCCGGAAGCCCGAGAACAGATTCACTTCGTGACAGGGCGTCTGGCCGAGCACGCGCTGCGGCAGATAGTCGATCAGCTGGCGTCATCCGCCGGCTTTGAGTTCACGCTGCAGGTTCTGCCCATCTCGGTTGCCGCCCTCATGACGCCTCAGTGGATAGAGCCGCGCATCCACGTGCCGCCTGCCACCACGCGCGTCGTGATTCCCGGTTACTGTCAGGGGGACCTGCGAGGGCTGGCCGAGAAGGCCGGCACGATCGTGGAACGTGGCCCACGCGATCTGCGGCAGCTGCCGGAGTATCTGTGTGCCGACGGCGCGCGCGAGCCCGACGTGAATGCCCACTCGATCGAGATCATTGCGGAGATCAACCACGCGCCGCGGCTGACGCGCGACGCGATCGTGCAGCAGGCACGAGAGCTGGTGGCGCAGGGCGCGGATGTGATCGACGTGGGCTGTGAACCGGGCGATCCGTGGACAGGGGTGGGCGAGTGCGTTCGCGCGCTTCGCGATGCCGGCTGCCGGGTTTCCATCGACAGCTTTCATCCGCGGGAGGTCGAACTGGCGGTGCAAGCGGGCGCTGAACTCGTCCTGTCAGTCAACGCTCAGAATCGGGTGGCGGCGGCCGACTGGGGCTGTGAAGTGGTGGTTATTCCCGACAGCCTCCAGATGCTGGACAGCCTGGACGAGACGGTGGAGTACCTTGTGCAGCGGCAGGTCCCGCTGCGGATCGATCCAGTCCTCGAGCCGATCGGGCTGGGCTTCGCCGCCAGTCTGTGGCGATACCTCGACCTGCGGCGCCGCTATCCCGAGCTGCCGATGCTGATGGGGATCGGCAATCTGACGGAGATGACCGATGCCGATTCCGCGGCGATCAATGTCCTGCTGCTGGGCTTTTGCCAGGAGACGAACATCCGCAGCGTGCTGACGACCCAGGTGATCAACTGGGCGCGCAGCAGCGTGCGCGAGTGCACCATAGCGCGGCGGCTGGTACACTATGCCGTGCAGCAGCACATTCCTCCCAAACACGTCTTGCACGACCTGGTCATCCTGCGCGACCGGAAGCTGGCGTCTTACGGCGCCGAACAGCTCGATGAGCTTGCCTGTCGCATCGAGGATCACAACGTGCGGATCTTCGCGGAAGAGGGGCAGCTCCATGTGCTGAGGTCCGGCAAACGGCTGGCAGATGCCGACCCGTTTGCGCTGTTTGAACGGCTGGCTGCGGAGTTTCCTGATCATCTCGATCCATCGCATGCGTTCTACCTGGGCTTCGAAATGTGCAAGGCCCTCACGGCGCTGACCTTGGACAAGGAATACCGGCAGGACGAAGCACTGGACTGGGGATACCTGACGGTGGCGGAGGATCTGCATCGCCTGCAGCGCCACAAATGATGAGGGTGGAGTTCTTGAATTGCCGGCCTGTTGCAGGGAGGGGGCAACTCGTGATTCTGGAAGGCATCGTCACGACGCTTGACGCGGACGGTTCGGTTCACATTGCCGCCATGGGGCCGGAAGTGTCCGACGGATTCGACCACTTCGTGTTGCGGCCGTATCAGACGTCGCGGACCTACGCCAATCTGCGACGCGCGCGGCAAGGCGTGCTGCACGTCACGGATGATGTGGAACTCATGGCGCAGGCGGCGATCGGGCACTTTGAGCAACCGCCGCGCCACCGTGCAGCGCCTGTGATCCAGGGTGCGATTCTCGAGACCGCCTGCCGCTGGTTTGCCTTTGAGGTGGAATCGATTGACGATCGGTCGCCGCGGGCAGTCCTGCCGTGCCGGGTTGTGGCCGAAGGGAAACTGCGCGACTTTCTGGGGTTCAACCGTGCGCGGCACGCGGTGGTCGAGGCGGCCATCCTGGCCACGCGGCTCCCCCTCCTGCCGCTCAAGGCCGTGTGCAACGAGCTGCAGCGGCTGGCCCCCGTGGTGGAGAAGACCGGGGGCCCGGCGGAGCGGCGGGCGTTTGCGCTGCTGCACACGTTTGTCACCGCGCGTCGGATGCTGTGCGTTCAGGCGCCGTCACGGATCCACTTCGGGATGTTCTCGTTCGGCCACGCCGGGCGTCAATTTGGCGGCGTGGGGGTGATGGTGGCGCAACCCGCCCTGCGTCTGGTGATCGACCCGGCGGAGCAGTGGGAAGCCGCGGGGCCACGAGCCGATGACATGGCCGCCTACGCCCGCCGCTGCTGTGAAGCGTGGGGATACGACACGCTGCCCCCCTGCCGCCTGCAGCTCGAAGAGATGCCTCGCCGCCATGTCGGATTGGGCAGCGGCACCCAGCTCGCGTTCGCGGTTGCTGCCGGTCTGCGCGCGTGGTACCGCCAGCAGCCGTTGTCGCCGGAGGAGCTTGCGCACATCACAGGTCGTGGCCGCCGTTCGGCCGTCGGCACGTACGGGTTCGTGCATGGCGGCTTGATCGTCGAATCCGGACGGTTGCCTGACGACGTGCTGGGCCCGCTCGAGCACCGCCTGGAGGTGCCGGCCGCCTGGCGCTTCGTGCTGGTCACGTGCCGCGAATGCCAGGGCCTGTCAGGTGTGGACGAGCAGCAGGCGTTTGCCGCTCTGCCGCCGGTCAGCGCGGCGGTGCGTCAGGAGTTGCTGGACGAAGTCGCGCAGCGCCTGCTGCCCGCCCTCCGGGCCGGCGATTGCCGGGCTTTCGGAGAAAGCCTGTACCGCTACGGCCGTACGGCGGGAGAGTGCTTCGCGGCTGTCCAGGGTGGACCGTACAATGGACCGGAGGTCACACAGCTGGTGGATGAGATCCGAACGCTCGGCGTGCCCGGCGTCGGACAGAGTTCCTGGGGGCCTACCGTATTCTGTGTCGTTGAGAATCAGGAGGCTGCCGAGCGGCTCCAGCGGGAACTGCTCAGTCGCAGCCCCCCACGACCGCTGGATATCGTGATCTCGCCCCCCGATAACCGCGGCGCTGTAGTGACGCGCGGCACGAGCGACGAAGTGAAGGATTAGCTTTTTCCGTGGACCGTTGTTCCTGCGATCGCGCAGCGAACATTGAGCAATTCGAACTGTGAGGACTATCATCATGCCGGAACTGGGCGTCAATGTTGATCATGTGGCCACAGTGCGCCAAGCGCGCAAGACTTATGAGCCCGATCCAGTCTGGGCGGCTGTGGCGGCCGAACTGGGTGGGGCGGACGGCATCACGATCCACCTGCGGGAAGACCGCCGGCATATCTGCGACCGCGACCTGCGCCTGCTCCGCGAGACTGTCACGGTGAAGCTGAACCTGGAGCTGGCGGTGGTGTCCGACGTGATATCGATCGCCTGCGACGTGCGGCCGGACCAGGCGACGCTGGTGCCGGAGCGCCGGGAGGAAGTGACGACGGAGGGAGGCTTGGACCTGGTCACGCACCGCGCGGACGTGGCGGAGGCGGTCAAACGCCTGCACGACGCGGGGGTGGCTGTCAGCCTGTTTCTGGATCCCGACGAACCACAACTCGCAGTCGCTGCGGAGTTGGGTGTTGAGGCAGTGGAACTGCACACCGGCCAGTACGCCCTGGCGCGCGGCAGCCGGGCAGCCGAGGAGCTGACCAGACTCGCCGCGGCAGGACGCCAGATCTGTCAGGCGGGGATGGCACTTCACGCAGGGCACGGCCTGAACTACCACAACGTCATGCCGGTGGCGGCGTTGCCCCAGATGCACGAGTTGAACATTGGCCACAGCATCGTCGCGCGCGCGCTGATGATCGGGATGACCGAGGCCGTGCGCGAAATGAAGGCCTTGCTGCGGCACGCTGTCCAGCGCGGCGGTGCCTGAACGTACGCAGACCTGTCCGGTGCAGGCCGCTCGCCCCACAAGGGTGGTGCCAGGGGTGGTGCTTCTCCGGTGACGCCCCTTTGCGGAGTCCGCAGGGCACGCGTATGATAGGCCACGACTGGGCTGTTCACCCCTTGGAAGCTTGGGAGAGTTGACGGTGATGACGCGGAAGGGATCAGCATTTGCCGGTGTGTCGGTCGCCCTGGTGACACCGTTCCGCGACGGCGAACTGGACCTGCAGGCGCTGCGCGCGCAGGTGGAGT
>Ga0123333_10001940_pt1 | contig 21528 bp, 25 predicted proteins | sample BioC12SIPDNA_3_FD_89957 | JGI IMG/M metagenome (GOLD analysis project Ga0123333, IMG submission 89957) | Anaerobic biogas reactor microbial communites from Washington, USA - Biogas_R2_B C12 SIP DNA | ecosystem: Engineered > Bioreactor > Anaerobic > Unclassified | place: Washington, USA... | reverse complement strand
TACCTCCAGTTGCCGGGCTGCAGGTTCGCCCCCCGGCGGAGGTAGTCCCGGCCCTTCTCGAACTCGCCTGCATGGGCATACTGGAGGCCGAGACGGACGTAGTGTTCGGCGAGGATCGCGGGGTGGTCCATGAAATCGTCCTGGTGGAGCTCGAGGATCCGCTCCATCGACTGGTAGATGCCCAGGCTGTTGTTGGAGATGCCGCCCTCGGTGAAGCGCGAGTTGAGGAGCGGTTCGTCGATGAACCGGAACTGGTAGTCCCGCGAGATCCTGAGGAAGAGCTCCCACTCCTGCTTGCCGGGAAGACCCTCGAGCCAGTAGCCCGACGTCTCGAAACACTCGCGCCGGACCACAGCGGTCGGGGTGGCCACGAAGTTGTTGCGAAGCAGCTCGTCGTGGATCCAGCCGTCGCGCCGCTTCACCCAGGGGAGCGGGATGTAGAGCCGGTTCTCGCTCGAGTCGATCTCCTGCCAGTAGCCCGAGTAGACGACACCGACCTCCGGGCCGGACGAGGCGAAGACTGCCATGTTCTTCTCGAGCTTCTCGGGAAACCAGTCGTCGTCCGAGTCCTGGAAGGCGATGAACCGGCCTCTCGCCTCACGGATGCCGACGTTCCTGGCGTGGTTCGCCCCGCGGTTGTCCTCATACCGGACGTACCGGACCCGCGGGTCGGTGAAAGAGGCCATGACGGATGCCGTGTCGTCGCTCGAACCGTCGTCGACGACGATCAGTTCGAAGTCGGTCCAGGTCTGGACGAGCACGCTCTCGATCGCCCTGGGCAGGAGTGACGCGCGGTTGTACGTCGGGAGCACGACGCTGATCTCCGGTCCTTCCGGGGCCCTCGGCATTGTCCAAGTGATCTCGTCGTCAGGGGTCAAGAAGGTGACTCAAATCGAGCGTTCGAGCGAAAAGCACTCTGGATCAGGGAACAGTTTGGAAGGGATCTCGCGTGATCGACGGGCTCGCCGACCTCGGGGAGCAGACACTGCCGGCGAAAACAACCTTTGATGGAGTGCGCCAGGGTCGGCTCGAGTGGCGGAATCATGCCTGCGTCCGTTCCCGCCCCGGGCAGTCCGATCACCGTTGAACCGGGAGTTCCCCCCCGTGCTCCAGCACCTATTGTCCCATTCTGGTGTACAGGAATCCGGGTTCATGGGGATGCTCGAAGGGCTGTCCTTATTCCGAGGCAGGGTGCATCACGGTGCGTCCCCTCCCCCGTCGTCGAACCGTGATGACTCCCCCCCCGGTGACACTGGAGGACGATCAAAGGATCCCGGGAACCTGCATCGTACTCCTCCTGTCCCTGCCTGTCGAGGCTCTTGTCCGGCGAACCTGGGGGGCTGTCGAGGAGGAGAAGGGACCGCGTTCCCCTAATGGGGTACCGAAGGTTCGACCCGGTACCGCTTTTGGATGGGAGATTCTGCACCCGTTGCTCTGGCCCGTGAGCTCCGGGCTCTCATCTCGAGGGCGGGGAACGCCGGGCTCCCCGGGAGCCTGGCAAGGGTGGGGACACGTCCCCCTCTCTCCCAGCGACGCCCTGGAGAAGAGGGGTGGGTGATCTCATGCCAGGAGTGCCGTGAGTATCGCCCGGTTTGCGGTCGCGTCGGGGCCGAAGCTCGGAGAGGTCTCCAGTTGCCCGAAGAGAGCCACCGCTCGGGTCGCCTCACTCCGGAATGTGGCCTGGTCCCCGTCCAGGCTGGCCTGGTACGCGAGGGCTGTGTGCTGCCACCCCTGCCCGTAGATCGAGAACTCGCCCATGTAACTGGCCTTGGTGTTCAGGATCGGAACGATGGTGTTGGTGTAGTCAGTGCCGTCCCCGAACTCGGTCCCGGCGTACGAGACGGACTGAAGTCCGGAGGTCGCCCGGTTGAAGAGGGTCTGCGACTTTGAGAACGTGGTGACGGCCGCTTGGAACCATGCACCCGCGGCGGCGTAGCTTCCTGCCGTCATCCGGGCACGGCCCCCCTGATACAGGTCCGCCCCGTCGTACATCGCGAGCGCGGCGTCGGCGAGATCGATGTAGGCGGTCGAGATGGACTTAAGGAGCGCGAGGTTCGCTTCGTTTCCGGGATCGTTGACCGCGTTCGCCACGTTCAGACAGTTCACGAACCCGGTCCTGGACTGGGTCAGGTACTGCCGGATCGACCCGATCTCGCTCGCCCCCCATGCCAGGCTCCAGGCCTGGGAACCAGCAACGTAGTACTCCTTCGCCTTTCCGTAGGTTGCGTCCGCCGCCGGCACAGGTGTTGTCGGGGGGACCGTCGGTTGGATCGTGGGTCCGTCCGGCACCACCGTCGGCACGACGGGGGTCGGCTGGGAGGTCACTCCGCCCTGAGTGGGGGATGCCGTCGGCACGACGGGGGTCGGCTGGGAGGTCACTCCACCCTGAGTGGGGGATGCCGTCGGCACGACGGGGGTCGGCTGGGCTGTAACCCCTCCCTGGGTCGGTGTCGGTGCAGGGGCACCGCCGACGCTCAGTGAACCGGGGGGCGTGGCAACCTGGTATATGTTGCCTGACCGATCCTGGACACCGAGGTCCGGGTCCGGGGTTATGATGATCTGGGTGCTACCCGTCGCCTTCCCGGTCAGCGTGATGGTGGCCAGCGTCACACCCGCTCCGCCGACGGGAACGCGCTGCGACAGGTCGACTGCCTGCAGGACGACGCTGTCGGCGGGAGTGGCCGACGAGGTCTTGAGGGTGGCCCAGTCAGGGAACGTCACGGCAGTGATATCACCGACAGACGGGTTGCCGAGGGTCACCGTCAACCTGTATCCCGAGATGCCCCCGGGGACCGAATCGAGGACGATCGGGATGTTCACGGTCTGCCCGGGAGAGGCCAGCTGGAAAGAGCCGGTCGCGATGTTCGCCGCGACCGCACCCTGCAGAAGTGCCAGGGCGCAGATGAAGATCAGCGCGGCCCGCCCGGCTCTTCTGGTTTGACTGTGCGTTCGAACGGTCATAAAGAATCTGGACGGCTCAAAGGACAAGAACGTTGTGCCCGGGTCCATAAATCGCCGCTCGTCAGGCGCTCCCCCGGCGTCCGCAGGAACCTCCGCGCTGATTCGTGCCTAAAGATTCTGTCGACCATGACGCCGTTTCGAAGCGGGTGGAACGGAAGCCGATGTCCTGCGTTCACTGCCCGTGAAGTCTGAATCCCTTCGAAAAAGGTTTTTCTCCCGTCTTGCCGCGTTCAATCGAGCAGGATGCTGAGAGCCCGGTCCCCGTAGGCTTCCATCACGTACGGGAGCCCCGAGACCTTCGCAGCTTCCTCGGTGAGAGCGAAGACGTCGTTCCGAGAGACGGTCTTGAGCGAGAAGTTCCTGCTCCCGGCCATCAGCTGCTGCAATCCTGTCCTGAACCGCTGGGCATAAGTGTAGATCCCGACAGCCCCGAGCGGTATCTCGTCCAGCCGCTCGCCGTGTTTCTCTCTCAGCTCCTCGAAGGTGACAAAGATCTCGGGGATGGTCGAGCCGTACTTCGCGACGCCCTTGGGGAGATCTCCTGCCTCGAGCCATTTCCCGATATTCTTACCGACGAAGCCCGGGATCATCAGCGCGCGGCCCATGCACACGGCCTTGACGTACGGTGCGCCCATCGCGAGCGATTTGAAGACGTTCGCCTCGTCACCGAAGCCTCCGCCGATGGCAAGGTCCGGCACGCGCATGCCTTTCCAAGTCATGAGCTTGGCGTACTGGTGGGCGAGGGATTGCAGGTAGAACGTCGGGATGCCCCACTCGTTCATCATCGGCCAGGGACTCATGCCCGTGCCACCACCGGCGCCGTCGATGGTCAGGAGATCGATCTTCGCCTCGGACCCGAACCGCATCGCCATCGCGAGTTCCTGCGCTGAGTAGGCGCCCGTCTTGAGCGTGATCCGCTTGAATCCGATCTCCCGGAGCCGGTCGATCTCTTCCAGGAACCCTTCCTTCGAGACAAAGCCGAGACGGGAATGGCGCTCAAACTCCTTCAGGCTCCCGGCGGCGTATGCCTTCTCGGTCTCGCTGAGGGTCGGATCAGGCAGGACGATATACCCGCGCCGCTTGAGCTCACGAGCGCGCTCGATATCGCGGACCTTGATCTCACCGCCGATGCACTTCGCTCCCTGGCCCCACTTGAGTTCGATCGTCTCAAGGTTGTGTTTCGATGATACGTACTCGGCGGTCCCGAGCCTCGTGTCCTCCACGTTCATCTGAACGAGGATCTCGCCATAGCCCTCGTGGAATCTCCGGTAGACCTCGATCCTGCGGTCGAGCTCGGGCGACCTCGTGATCTTGCCGTTCATGTCCAGAACGAGCCCCGGGTCGATCCCGCCCACGTTCTCGCCGCAGACGAGGGTGATCCCCGCTATCGCGGCGCCGATGGCGAAGTGCTCCCAGTTGGCACGGGCGATCTCGGTCGAGCCGAGCGCACCTGTGAAGATAGGGAGTCGCATCGGGATCTTCTGGTCCCACCCGTACTCTGTCTCCGTGTTTACCTCGGAGAACAGGGCGGTGTCGGGTGATCCCTCCACGCCCTCGGGGAGACCACGGGCGCCCACGGCATACCCCTGGATATTCACGTGCGAGAAGTCGACCGGGAACTGCTTGTCGGAACCTGCAGTGATCTCACCGAAGGGGCCGGGATAAAGCACCTCGCGACCGCGAAACGCCGAGAGCCAGATCTCGCAGGCTCCCCGGCATCCGTCCACACAGCGCGTGCAGATCCCTGAGCTAGGCGAGACATCTCGAGACCGGTTTGACGTTCCGACGGCCTCGTTCGAATTTGGTTGTCGAAGGGTCATGCCACATCTTATGATTATCGACCCGGCAGAGTGTTCGTGATTCTACCAGGTTACTTTGCCGGCCCGTCATCGATACTATCCGAATTCAATCCACGCCGAGCCCGGCACCGGGGGCGATCCTCCGCCACCGGGGTGGCCGACGGCGTCCCAGTCCGCTGGTTCTAGGATCGTGGATACGGTCTCAATACACTGCATAAACCACGTGGCGCTCCTCTTCATCCACCTCCTTCTCCTGCCTCTTGCTGACCCGGACGCGGATCGCTCTCTCGACCGGCACGACGAGGATCCGTCCTTCCCAGATGGATCCTGTCTGGCATGCTTCCGCGATCGTGCTGGCAAGGAGATCCACCTTGTAGTAGTCGACCACGAGCTCGATCTGGATCCAGGGCTCGAGATCCAGGGATCTGGAACCTGTGACGGTCCCGGTATAGGGTCCTTTATCCTCTTCTCTCCCTCCGATGTCTCTGACGGTCATGCCACTGAATCCGTTCTGCTCCAGTGCCCTCTGGACGGAGGCCAGTTGATCCGGTTTGATGATTGCTCTTACAAGTTTCATCGAACTCACCCCTCCTCCCGCAGCTGCTTTCCGATCTGCGCGATATTAGGATCATAATGCTCGAATTCCGTTACACGGGGCCTGCGAATCCTGTCGACGGGAGGTCGCTCGGATCAGGGTCGCGATCAACACGGCGCTCGCCCCCACCGGTTGCATGTTGTTTGTGCAGCACGGCGAAGATTCCGTCGCCACGACCGTGTTCCATGCTCTCGCAGGACCATCATATGGTGTCGTCTCCTAATCACCCCCTTCTGTATCCCCCCCTATCATGTTCTGTACCTTGAAAGGTACAGGAAGGTAGTTGTCTACCAATGCACTTAAAACTTTCTCTATCTATAAAATTAACTATTGATTTTGAATACAGGGTTGGTCGTGGAACCGTGCCCTGTATCCGCTGATTCACAGTGAACGCGCAGATCGAAGACTCTCCCGGTACCCCCCTGTCGGGACAGAACGGTCGTGGTCATCAGGATCGCTCGGAGAACTGTTGTTCGGACTCGGGTTGCGTCGGTTTATCGAGGTATACCGGAATCATGCAACCTCGTCTCGACAACCTGGAACCCGCGGAAGAACGCGGTGAATCCGGAATATCGAGAAACCGATCCCACGAGGTTCTCCGGGGAGCCCCGTCAGGCACATGAATGGATGCTGCTCGATCAGCCCCCGGTGGTTCTGGAGCAACGATCGCCCGGGATGAAAGCAACCGCGAGTCGCCTTGGAGTGCCGTTCGATCCCCGGGTAAAGAAAGGATTCCTGTTCGGACCAGAATGATCACGGGGACCGTCGAAGACTGGCCCCCAACCACCATCCCTGACAATTCACGAATGCGCGAAAATTTTCCACAATCGCTTTCATCTCTGTGTCCAAGTCGCCACATGTATTTCCCTGGATGCGGGACGGTTTTTCCCGTCGCATGCCTCCACGTGCTGCGAGTTCTCTTCTCGGGTATCCCCGGAATCCCCTGGATCCGTCAACTTGCTTTCCCTTTCCAACACCATCGTCCCCAACACCGCGATCAACCCTCCAATGGACATGCCTATTCGACGAGAAACCACGTACCCGCCTGGAATCTCAACAGGCGGTCGATCCTTTCTCCACTCGATCGGAGATTGTTGGTTGGAGGATTGGGGTATCGCCATTCTCTACGTCCTCTGCCCGGACCAGTCTGTCCCGACATGAAATTCCGCCTCTCCTCGTTCGGTCCATCCGTCCCGGTCGGTTTTCTCACGTCCTTCCAGCGGCCCCCGACGGATGTTCCATCCACTCAACGTTTCCTGAAACGAATTCCGGTTCATCCCTGATGGGGGCCCGGCGGATCCATGTCGAGGTCCGAAGAACTCGTTTTCGGTCAATTCCAGTCTCTTTCGCTATTCTCCTGCGATCCTGTTCGACGAGGTGCCCGGTGACGATCTCCATCCACTGGTCGCGTCTCGGGTACAGCGGGTACTGACGTCTCCCGGTGCTCGGGCGATACAGCTTTGCGCAGTGAGAACGTGGACGACGAAGTCAGACCACGAACCTCCCTTGAGGAGACAGGAAGGGGAATGATGCGATTTCCATCAACAATAAATAGGCTCGGGACGGACTCTTCCGGTATGGCAACGACATCAGCCCCGCTCAAGCGGATGAAATGCACGGTCTGCGGCTATTCCTACGACCCTGCGAACGGAGACGCCCGGGGAGGAATCGAGCCCGGTGTCGCATTCACGGCTCTTTCGGATGACTGGGCCTGCCCGATCTGCAACGCCTCGAAGATACGGTTCATCGAGAACTGAGGTGACTGAGCATGAGCGCGAGGAGTGTGGCTCCTGGTGTGCTATCGGTCGGGGCGATCGACTGGGATCGCCGGCTCTTCGATGATCTCATCCCCCTCCCTGACGGCACCAGTTACAACGTGTTCCTGGTCCAGGGCTCGGAGAAGGTTGCCTTGATCGACTCGGTCGACAGCGGGACGGAAATGTCCCTGATGACCAACCTCGTGAAGGCAGGGGCCGAGCGGATCGACTACATCGTGGTCAACCACGCGGAGCAGGACCATACCGGGACCCTCCCCCTCCTCCTCGAAATGTACCCGGAGGCCAGTGTGGTTACGAACAAGACCTGCAAGGACCTCCTGATGCTCTTCCACGGGATCCCGGAGGAACGGATAACGGTCGTGGGTGACCGGGAGACGCTCTCCCTCGGTGACAGAACCCTGGAGTTCTTGATCACCCCCTGGGTCCACTGGCCCGATACGATGCTGACCTATCTCCGCGAGGAGAGGGTTCTGTTCTCGTGCGACTTCCTGGGCTCGCACCTCGCGACCAGCGACCTCTTCGTCCGGGATACCGAGGAGTGGCGTCGGGCGGCCAAACGATATTACGCCGAGATCATGATGCCGTTCCGTAACAGCATCAAGGGATACCTGGAGAAGGTTCGCGGGCTCGCTCCACGGATGATCTGCCCGAGCCACGGGCCGCTCCACGACGATCCCGAGCTCGTTCTCTCCGCGTACGACGGGTGGGTGTCCGACGAGGTGAAGAACGAGGTCGTGATCGCCTACGCATCCATGCACGGCTCGACCAGGGCGATGGTCGAGCACCTGGTCGACGCCCTGATCGAACGCGGGGTCCGAGTCCGGCAGATCCATGTCCCCTCGACCGAGCTCGGAGAGCTCGCCATGGCCCTCGTGGATCCGGCCACGATCGTGATCGCGGCCCCAACCGTGCTTTTCGGGCCGCATCCTGCCGTCGTCACCGCCGCGTACCTGACGAACGCGCTCAAGCCCAAGGCCAGGTTCGCAACCGTCATGACCAGTTACGGGTGGGGCGGCAGATCCGTCGAGATCTTGAAAGGGATGCTCGGCCAGCTCAAGGTCGAGTTTCTCGACCCCGTCCAGGTGAAGGGCTACCCGACTGCCGAGACAATGGAATCGATCCGGGTCCTTGCCGACACGATCCGCGACCGGCACAAGGCCACGACCGCCGATTATATCGGTCCGGCCTGATCCCATTTTTCACTCTCCGAGACATTCTTAGAGGATGCAGGCAGATCTCTTGCGGTCATGCGGATCCTGCTCGTCTCGACTCAGGACTACATCCACCACCCGGTCCCGTCCAGACACCATTACATCTTCGAAGAGCTCGGGCTGCGGCACGACGTCCACGTCCCCCATTTTCACGTGAGCCGCGCCCCCGAACGAGAGACGAGGCTGACGGTCCACGAGGCGACCCGGTTCGCAGTGAAGAGCCCGCTTCTCCACTACACCCTGAACGCCCCCGAGCATTACCGGGTGCTATCGCGCGTGATCCGCGAACAGGAGATCGAGGTGGTGGTCGCGGCCCATGTCCTCGCCGGAACCGCGGTCATACGGGCTGCCAGGAGGCAGGGCGTCCCGGTCCTCTTCGACCTCAAGGACTGGTTCCCGGACTCCGCAGCCGCGTACTACGACAACCCCCTGCTGCAGCGTGTCATCCGCAGGTCGGTCCTCGAGATCGTCCGGTTCAACCTGGACCGGTCCGACAGGATCACGACCGTCTCTCCCGGGCTGGTGGACAAGCTCGCACATCTCGGCTACCGGGCGGAACTGATCACGAACGGCGTCGACACGCGGATCTTCCACCCGACTGACGGAACGGCGTCCAGGGAGGCGCTCGGGATAGACACCGGCGATTTCGTGATCGGCTTCGCGGGGTCCGTCGAACGGTGGTACGCTCTCGACCGGGTGATCGAATCGATGCCGGCAGTGCTTGAGCGGGTGCCCGAGGCCCTCCTTCTCGTCGTCGGCGGCTCCCTCTTCACCGGGTATCTGCCCGAGCTCGTGGCGCTCGCCGAAGGGCTCGGAATACGGGATCGGGTGCGCTTCGCCGGCACCCAGCCGTACGCCGATCTGCCCGCGTTCATCGGGGCCATGGACGTCTGCACCATACCCCTCCGCCCGCCGCAGTGGGTCGACATCGCGCTTCCGAACAAGTTCTTCGAGTACTCGGCCTGCGGCAGGCCCATCCTCTCCACCCCGATCCCCGACGTCGAGCGGATCGGCGGAGAACACCTCGATATCTATCGCTCTTACGGGGAGTTCGTCGAGAGGGTCGTCGCCCTGGCGAACGAGAGACCGACGTTCGACCTCGACATGTCCGGCTACGACTGGCGGACCAAGGCGGTCGAGTTCGAGAAGATCCTGGAAGAGATGACGTGTCCATGAGCGAGAACATGCAGAGACCCTGCTCGGTGATCACGGACCCCATCTTCACCCGGCACAACCTGGCCCGGCACGAAGAGAGAAGTGAGCGACTCATGGAGATCGACCGCTTCATCCCCGACCACGTGGTCCGCAGGCCGGCCGTACCGGCCTCGTTCGAAGACCTGGCGAGGGTTCACGACATCCGCTACATCAGAACGGTCGAGAGGCTCTCCGCCCGCGAGGATGTCTCGTTCCTGACCGCCGATACGTACATCAGCCCCGGCACTTTCGATGTCGCACGTCACGCGGCGGGGTCGTCCGTCGCTGCCGCGGTTCACGCGACCCGGGGCGAGCACTGTTTCGCGCTGGTCAGGCCCCCGGGGCATCACGCGTCCCGAGACCGGGCCATGGGGTTCTGCATCTTCAACAACGCGGCGGTCGCCGCAGCAGCGGCGCTGGCGACCGGTATCGAGAGGGTCGCGATCCTCGACTGGGACCTCCATCACGGGAACGGGACCCAGGAGATCTTCTACTCCTCGGACCAGGTGCTCTTCTGCTCGGTCCACCAGCAGGCAGAGTTCCCCGGGAGCGGCTGGGTCGACGAGATCGGCGAGGGCGAAGGGAGGGGATTTACCATGAACGCCCCGCTCGCACCCGGAGCCACCCTGGCCGATCTCGCGTACGTCTTCGACGAGGCATTCATCCCGGCCCTCGTCGCCCACGACCCGGGGCTGATAATCATCTCGGCCGGCCAGGACATGCTGGGAGACGATCCGAAGGGGGGTATGAACCTCTGGCCAGCCGACTACGGCACCCTCACCCGGCGCCTGATGGACGCGCTCAAGCTCCCGCTCGCCCTCGTCCTCGAAGGGGGGTACGGCCCCTCGCAGAAGCGCGCTGTCGGGTCGATCCTCGAGGCCCTGGCCGGAATCCCGTTTGCGTCCTCCGGGGGGGAGGCCCGCCGGTCGACCCGCGATGTCGTTCGTGCCCTGATCAGGTTGACGGGGTGACTGGCGCGGCAAAAAATTTATCGAGGGGGTGGACCCAGTAGGATACATGGACACCGGGGAGGTTGCCGTGGGCATGAGGGCCCGTTACACACGGACGGGGACCGTCGGGGTCGTGACCGAGATCCAGGCTCTCGGGGGGGAGAGCTATGCCGTCCTCGATTCGACCGGGCTGCTGTACCGGCTCGATCAGCTCGCTCCGGCCGGCACCGTGCGCGAGAAGCGGGACCGCCTTATCGAGGACATCACCGAGCAGCTCGAACGCGAACGCGCCGCGATCACCCGCACCGACGGTTCGCAGTTCGAGCTCGACAACTCCTGCGAGGGAGGGGGGTGAGCGGGGAACCGCTCCCTACTCCTCGATCGGGATCGTCGTCAGCTTGACCGACTCCACGCCCTTCTGCGACATCAATCGCTCCGCCAGCTCCTTTATCTGAGTGGCCTCGCCGCGGAGCAGCACTACTTCGAGACAGCGGCTGTGCGTCACGTGCGAGTGGAGCGTTGCCTGTACGATCTGGCGGAACTCGTGCTGGATATCGGTCAGGACGGGAACGAGCCCGCGCTGGTCGTGGTCGTATATCATGGTGATCACGCCCTGCCGCTCGCCCTGGACGTCCGACATCCAGCGGTAGTAGGTGATATAGTTCCGGATCGCGTCCCGGATCCCCTCCGAGCGCGACGAATATCCGCGCGCCGTGATGATCTCGTCGAAGCGGTCGAGCAGGCTCTTCGGCAGCGAGATGCCGATCCTCGAGAGCTCGGTTTCCATGCTCTTCAGTATGATGAGAATGAATATTAAGTATTACGAATAATGAGGAGATTCGGTAGTACAACGTAAGAATTCTTTCTGTTCCGGGCGAAAATTCGCTGTGAAAGCGCTCCGTACGCTCTGCACCACAAATAAGTAGGATCGATATCCATACACTAGGGAGGTTCGAGGACTTTTGGATGATGTGACCATCCCGAGCGTGAATATCGGCGTCGTGGGCCATGTTGACCACGGAAAGACCACGCTCGTCAACTCGCTAACGGGCGCCTGGACCGATCGGCACTCGGAGGAGATGAAGCGGGGAATCTCGATCCGGCTCGGGTATGCAGACGCCACGTTCTACCGCTGCCCCCGGTGCCAGGGAGCCGACGCGTATTCGACGGCCAAGTCCTGCAGCGGGTGCGGCGGCGAGGCAGAACCGTTCCGCTCGGTCTCGTTCGTCGACGCGCCCGGACACGAAACCCTGATGGCGACGATGCTCTCGGGCTCCGCGTTGATGGACGGGGCGATGCTCGTCATCTCGGCGAACGAGCCGTGCCCGCAGCCCCAGACCAAGGAGCACCTCATGGCGCTCGAGCTGGTCGGCATCCGGCGGATCGTGATCGTGCAGAACAAGATCGATGTCGTCCCGCAGAAAAAGGCTGTCGAGCACTTCGAACAGATCCATGAGTTCATCAAGGGCACGATCGCCGAGGGCAGCCCCATTATACCGGTTTCGGCCCAGAAGGGGATCAATATCGGGGCTCTCATCGAAGCCCTCGACGCCACGATACCGACGCCGGAACGGGATCCTGACGCCCCTCCCACCATGCTGATCGCCCGGTCGTTCGATATCAACAAACCCGGCCTCTCGTGGAAGGAGATCAAGGGCGGCGTGATCGGGGGCTCCCTCATCCATGGGGTCCTCCACGAGGGAGACGAGATCGAGATCCGGCCGGGAAGGCAGGCGCATCTCGGCCGGTGGGAACCGGTCACGACCAAGATCACATCCATCAACATGGGCCACAAGAAGATCCAGGAGGCCACTCCCGGGGGGCTGCTCGGGGTCGCGACGAAGCTCGACCCGGGCCTGACGAAGTCGGATGCCCTGGCCGGCCAGGTGGCTGGCGTCCCCGGATCCCTGCCTCCGGTCTGGGACCGGCTACGGTTCAGGGTGACCCTGATGGAACGCGTCGTCGGAGCGACTAGTGAACAGGAGATCGAGCCGTTGAAACACAAGGAACCCCTGATGCTCTCTGTTGGGACGGCGGTCACGGTCGGGGTCGTCACCGGCTCGCGCAAGGACGGCGTGGAGATGCAGCTGAAGAGACCCGTCTGCGCCCCCATCGGCGCCAGGATCGCTATCAGCCGGCAGCTCGGGGCTCGATGGCGTCTGATCGGGATGGGCGTTCTCACCGAGTGAGGGTGCTCTTCGATGCCAATGCTCTGATGATGCCGCTCGAAAAGGGGGTTGACATCTTCTCTGAGGTGGAGTCGCTCGTCGGGGGCTACGAACCCATCGTCCCCACGGAGGTTCGGTCCGAACTCGCGGGGCTCGCCCGCGAGCGCGGACGGCGTGGCGCCGCCGCGCGGTTCGGGCTCGCTCTCGCCGCAGGGTGCAGAGAAGTGGAACTCGGTGACGGAGACACTCCCGTCGATGAACGCATCGCCCGGTACGCTCGCGACCGCGGTTGCCTGGTTGCGACCAGCGACCGGGCGCTCCGGAGAGCCTTGCTCGAGGACGGGGTGGGCGTGATCGCCCTCCGGGGTTCGCGAAGGGTCACGCTCGAGAGAGGGTAAAAAGAGGAGTGGAGTTGCCATGTACTATCGACTAAGACTCGAAGATAAGGTCCGGGTGCCGCCCCACCGGCTCGGCGAGGAGCTGGAGCTCGTGATCCTGGATGTGTTGCAGGAACAGCTCGAAGCGAGCATCGACAAGGAGATCGGGATTTTCATCGCGGTAACGCGGGTTCTCGACGTCGGAGAGGGGGAACTCGTCCCGGGGGACGGGGCGATCTTCTACGATGTTGTCTTCGAGGCCATCGCCCTCCGCCTCGCGCTCCAGGAGGTGCTGGAGGGAATCGTGGTGGAGACGACGACCTTCGGCGCTTTCATCAGCCTCGGGCCGATCGACGCGATGCTCCACGTCAGCCAGATCTCGGACGAGTTCATCAACTACGACGAGAAGAACGGGCGGCTTATCTGCAAGGACTCGGGCCGCTCGATCTCCGTCGGGGACCGTGTCCGGGTCCGGGTCGTGACCCTCTCCCTCAATGAGCGTGAACCCCGCGACTCGAAGATAGGGCTCACCATGCGGCAGACCGGACTGGGGACGGATGCCTGGCTCGACGACGAGCTCCGTCGCGAACGCGAGGAGAAGGAGAGGAGGGGTGGTCGCTGATGGTCGTGCGACGGCGAGAAAAGATCCTGCCGAAGGTCTGTCGCGAGTGCCACCGTCTCGTCGATGGCGACTCCTGCGTGATCTGCAACACAGCGAACCTGTCGACCGACTGGACCGGCTACCTCGTCGTGCTCGACCCGCGCCGCTCGCAGGTCGCGAAGAAGGCCAACATCGATCTGCCCGGCTGCTACGCCCTGAAGGTCCGGTGATGCTCCGGCTCCCTGACGCGCACCGGGCCGCCTTCAAGGTCCCGTACGGAAGGCTGTACCCGTCGGTTGACGCGGGTACCCCCCTCCTCACGGGGCGGATCGTTCTCTCGGTCGGCGATGTCGTCACGGCCCGGCTTCTCGCGGCAGGGATCGTCCCCGCAGTCGCGATCGTGGACGGTTTCACCGCCCGCAACGTGCCCGTGGCGCCCGTCGAGATCCCGGGAGGGCGCACGATCCGGGTGTCGAATCCGGCGTCGACCCTCTGCAGCGAGCTCACAGACGCGATCCGCGAGGGATTGGGAACGCCGCCGACACTGATCGTGGTCGACGGCGAGGAAGACCTCGCCGTTATCCCGCTCGCGCTCGAGGCCCCGGAGGGGGCGGCGCTGATCTACGGCCAGCCGGGCCTCGGGGTGGTGATCGCCACGATCGATCCCGAACACCGGGCGCTCGCGCAGGCCCTGCTCGACCTCTTCATCGAGGAATGAACAGACCCTTTTATTACGCGCGCTCTCGTATAGCTAGAGGATATCGATGGAGATTGAGATCATTCAGGACACCCGGAACGAGCTCCTGAGCCGGCGGGAGCTGCGTTTCGTCCTCACGCACGACGGGCCGACCCCCTCGAGAAAGGAGATCGTCGGGCGGCTCTGCGCCCTGCACAACGTCGGCGAGAACCTCGTCGTGCTCGACCCGCTCGCCACGCGCTACGGCATGATGCAGGCCGAGGGGATCTTCCGGATCTACGACACCGAGGAAGCGCGCAACCAGGCCGAGCCTGAGCACCTGCTCACCCGGGGCGAGCCGAAACAGGCCGAGGAGGCGTGACGGTGGCCGCGAAGGACAAGAAGGGCGGGAGCGCTTCGATCCGCCGATCCTCGTTCTACACCGTCAACGGCGACCAGGCGACCCTCACGCGCCGGTACTGCCCCCGGTGCGGTACCGGCGTGGTCATGGCCGAACACCCCGACAGGGCTGCATGCGGTCGATGCGGCTATACCGAGTTCAAGAAATAATCCATCGATGCCGGCCACCAGGCAGGTCATCGGCCTCGAGGGCACTGCGTGGAACCTCAGTGCTGCCCTTTTTGGTGACGAGCTGCTCGCCCTGAGTTCCGATCCGTACGTCCCCCTCTCGGGAGGCATTCACCCCCGGGAAGCCGCACAGCACCACGCGGAAAGAATGAGCGCGGTGATCAGGCCAGTCCTTTCGACGGGCCGACCCTCCGCCGTCGCGTTCTCGCAGGGGCCGGGACTCGGCCCGTGTCTCCGCACCGTGGCAACCGCCGCACGGGCGCTCGCGATCGCGTTCGACGTCCCGCTCGTCGGGGTAAACCACTGCCTGGCCCATGTCGAGATCGGGCGTTTCGCGACCGGCTGCGAGGACCCGATTGTCCTCTACGCCTCGGGTGCGAACACTCAGGTGATCGGTCACCTCGCCGGGCGGTACCGGGTCTTCGGCGAGACCCTCGACATCGGGCTCGGGAACGCGCTCGACAAGTTCGCCCGCTCGCGGGGTCTTCCGCACCCCGGGGGCCCGGTGGTGGAGACGCTGGCCCTGAGCGGGGAACCCTTCGAGCTGCCGTACACCGTCAAGGGGATGGACCTCGCGTTCTCGGGGCTCGTAACCGCGGCATCGTCCTCGACGGCCCCGCTCGAGGGTATCTGCCGGTCCCTGCAGGAGACGGCGTTCGCGATGTGCGTGGAGGTAACCGAGCGCGCGCTCGCACACGCGGGAAAAGACGAGGTCCTTCTCGTCGGCGGAGTCGGGGCGAACCGGCGGCTTCAGGAGATGATGGCGACCATGTGCTGGGACCGGGGAGCCAGTTTTTACGTGCCCGAGGCCCGCTACCTCGGCGACAACGCGGCCATGATCGCCTATACGGGCCGGCTTCAGCTCGACCACGGACTCACCCTCCCGGTCAGCGAATCGGGGGTCGACCCGAACTTCAGGATAGACAGCGCACCGTGCCCCTGGCGGGCGGATCGGCCCGGTACCATCTCCCGTGTCGAGGCGCGCGGGGCCGAGGCCGAGGTCGAGATCGGGGAAACGGACGCCACGAAACGGCGCCTGCCGAAACGCTACCGGATACCGGCTCTCGACGAGCAGATCCGTGCCGAGCGGACCCGAACCGAGGCCCGGCTGCTCTCGGCTGCCCGGCGTGCGGGGGTCCGGACGCCCATCGTACGGGACGTGGATGGGGAGACGATCGTGATGGAACGGGTCCACGGGGACGTGCTGAAGGCCGTGATCTGCCCCGCCAACCTCCAAGCCGCGGGGCGGGTGATCGGCCTGCTCCACGGCGCCGGGATCGTTCACGGCGACCTGACGGGATCCAATATCATGGTGGAGGACGGGGGGATCGTCCTGATCGATTTCGGTCTGGCCCAGGTCACCTCGGAACTCGAGGCCAGGGGTGTCGATCTGCATGTGTTCCTTCAGACCCTCGAGGCGGCTGTGCCGAGAGATGAGCTCCACGGGGAAGCGTTTGTTCGCGGTTACCGGGAGACGTTTTCCGGGGCCGACCAGGTCCTCGAGCGCGAACGGGAGATACGCCGCCGGGGGCGGTACCTGTGAGACTCGCAGTTGTCACGGGCAATCCGAACAAGGCCGAGGAGATCGGCGCGTTTCTCGAAGGAACTGTCTCTGTCGAACATGTCAGCCTCGAATGTCCGGAGTACCGCGACGACGAGGTCGGGCCGATAGCCCGTGAGAAAGGTCGGTACGCCTTCGAGGAGCTCAGGAGGCCGCTGATCGTCGACGACACCGGCTTCTTCGTGAACGCGCTTCGCGGTTTCCCGGGGCCCTACGCCGCGTACGTTCTCGGGACCATCGGCAATGCCGGCCTCCTTCGCCTGCTCGAGGGCACGGATGACCGGACCGCGTATTTCGTCACGGTGGTGGCGTTCGCCGATGAGAGCGGCGTCCATCTCTTCGAAGGGCGGCTCGAGGGGGAGATCACGACGGCGCCGCGCGGAACCGGTGGTTTCGGGTACGATCCGATCTTCGCCGTGCATGGTCGGACGCTCGCCGAGCTCCCGCTCGAGGAGAAGAACCTGTTCTCCCACCGCGCCCGCGCCCTCGGTGCGTTCAGGGACTGGTTTCTTGCCGGCGGGAGCCGGTGAAAACCGTTAAGATGGCCGGGCGCGTTTTATTATAGACTCATAACCTTGTGGTGACTCTTATGGCACGATTTGCTGAAGCCGAGGAAAGGCTCCTCAACGTCAAGATCTGCATGCGCTGCAATGCCAGGAACGCCGTGCGGGCAACTTCCTGCCGGAAGTGCGGTTACCAGAATCTCAGACCGAAGAGCAAGGAACGCAAGGCCTGAAGGGGGAATGTCACCGCCGGGTTATGCGCTGTAATACGTCACGCGTTTTCCCTTTTTGCTGTACTCTCCCCGGAAGGTCTCGAGGTTTCGCTTGTACCCGATCCGGTCCTCCACGCCGAGCCGGCGCAGCACCTCGCGTACTCGCATGACTTCCTGTTCGTCACGCCAGTCCGCGGTATAGACGTAGATCACGTACCGGTCGTCCCGGGCGTCGGGGTTCGGTTTCGCCGTCGAGACCTTGGCGGAGATGCCGAGCTCGCCCGATGCCGTCGCGTCCCGGATGCGCCGCCAGTGGGCATCGATCCCCTCGGCCGGAAGGAAGATCAGCCACTTGCCCGCGAGTTCGTCGTCGACCGCGTCCGGACGGGCCCGGGGTGCGTCTTCGACGATCCAGTACATCTGGGTCGTTGCGGTCGGCACGACGCCCTCGCCCGCCTGGATCGCCTCGAGGATCGCGCCGACCGTGCCGAAACGGTCCAGGAGGGCGTCCGCGAGAGGCGGATAGTCCTCGCGGAAACCGTCGAAGACCCGCTCGAGGTCGGCGGCGAAGTCGACCCCGTCCTCGACCAGCCGGTACAGCGACCGCCCGGACTCCCGGAGCTCGCGGTGCAGCAGGTGTTCGAAGATGCCGTACGCCACGTCGCCGAGGGCATCGGGGTCGACCTCGTCCATGTGTATCGGTACGAGGGGCGGAAAGAAAGGGTTTATGATATCATCGCGGACGGGGCGTTCAGGACCGGGAAGGAAATTCGGGGGCGGTCGCCGGGACGAGATCGCCATCTCCTGCCGGTACCACCCGTCCTTTCGGGGCGAGCTCCCCCGACTCGAAGCGGTTAATACACGGCCGGTCGAAGCCCCCGGCGTTGGAGCCCCGTTTCCCGCTCAACGTCCCGTCTCGCCCATTGCCCAAGTTCCGGTTTTTTTACTCGGTCACGGCCCTTCTCCTGGTGCTGGCCGTCGCCGCCGTCTCCGCCGTATTCGCCCTCTACGCGGACGTGCCGTTCCCCGTGACCATCGCCGTCGCCGTCCTGACCGTCGCGGCGCTCCCCCTCTTTCTGGCTTGGACCGCGCTCTATTACGCAACATGAGGTACGAGCTCCGGGACGACGAGCTCTCGTACTATGCGTTTATCGCGGAAGGCTTCCGGGAGATCTTCCTGGATGCATGGATGGTCGTATCCTCCTTCGATGCCGCGACTCGCCTCTTCACCTGCCGTGCGTTCGCCGGGACAGACGAGGACTGCCGGGTATTTGACGAGGAGCTGGGATCGAGCCCCGTAGGGTTCCGTTTCTCGATCGATGGCATCCCCTCCGCAGAATCTGTCTTCTCCTGTCCCAGCGTGATGGAGGCGCCCTCCTCATTCCAGCACATGAGCTTCTGGACAGTCCCCGGAGAGGTCTGCGACCGGATCGACAGGCGGCTCACGGTCGGCAGGGCGTACACGATGAGTTTCCTCTGCCGGGGGACCCTGCGGCGCCGTCACCTTTAGGCTCAGGAAGGGGGATGGAACTCGATGAATGCGAGCCCGTGGAGGCGTTTATCAGCCAGGTATCGATCGCCCTCCTCCGCCGCCACGCCAGGGAGCGGCTTCTGGAGAGTGAGGGCCGGTACCGCGCCGTGTTCGAGAGCCAGCAGGAGCTGATCTGCCGGTTCCGGTTCGGTGGCAAGCACCTCGTGGCGAAAGAGGCAGACTGCCGGTTCTTCGGGCTCGGTACCGGGCAGATAGTCGGGAGAGGTTTTCCCCCCGGGGTGCCGGCGGAAGAGCGCCGAGCTCACGCTGATTACTTCGAAAGTATCTCGCCGACGGGGCCTGAGAACGAGATCGAGCACAGGGTCGTCCTCTCCGACGGGCGGATCCGCTGGCTCCACTGGCACGACCGGGCTTTCTTCGACCAAGACGGGAGGGTCGAGGAGTTCCAGTTGGTCGGCCGCGACGTCACCGAGCGGAAGGAGGCCCAGGTGCGCCTCGCCGCCCAGAGGGCCGAGCTGGAACGGCGCGTGGAGGAGCGGACGGCCGAGCTGCAGGTCGTGAACCACGACCTGGAGTCGTTCACCCACACGGTTTCGCACGATCTCCGGGCTCCGCTGCGGGCCATCGACGACTGCGCCTCGATCCTGGAGCATGAGCACCGGTCCGTGCTCCCCGCGACGGTGGTGAGCTACCTGGATCAGATCATTCAGGGGACGCGGCGGATGGGGCGCCTGATCGACGACCTGCTCACGTTCCCGCGTGCGGGCCGGCAGGCCCTGGCCGTCCGGGCGATCGACCCGACCGTGTATGTGGCCGGGGCACTCGACGACCTCACCGGGGAGAGGGAGTGGCACGAGGTCCGGATCACGGTCGGCGGCCTGGTCCGGTGCAGCGCGGACCGGGCGCTCGTGAAACAGGTCTTTGCGAAACTGATAGGCAGCGCGCTTAAGTTCACACGCACTCGAGGCGTGGTCGAGATCGCCATCAGGTCTGGCGACGAGGGCGGCAGCCGGGTATACTCGGTCCACGACAACGGGATCGGGCTCCCGCCCAAGCACGCATCGGCAATCTTCGAGAGCTTCACACGGTTGTCGACGCGCGCGAGTACGAGAGGTCGGGGATCGGGCTCTCGCTAGTCCGGCGGATCGTCGAGCGGCACGGTGGAAGGGTCTGGGCCGAGTCAGTGCCGGGAGAGGGCTCGACCTTCTTCTTCACGCTCCCGGCCGCGTAACCTCGGGCAGAGACGGGTCGACCGCGTCCGTCATTGACGAGGGTGCCGGTCTCACGGGGCCTGGACCTGGCATGCCGAGAGATGGCAGAGGAGTGCGTGCGCGCCGAAAAGGACCGCGTTCGCCGGGGACGGAGTGAGCAAGCCGGCGAGGAAGAACGCGAGTCGCTCAGGGCGTCCGGCCGACGAAGATCCCACCGGTGGTTCCGGATCCTTGTTGCGAGCAGGTGATACGCGGCGAAATGCCCTACCGTCCGCCGGCGGGTGCCACCCGACAGGCACCCGCGGTCTCAGGGGCAAGCCGTTCGCCCGCTCGGAGTACGCGGGCGGTCCGGCGGGGAGAGTGGGGCTGCGACCAGGCAGGCGCGGTGAAAAGTCGTCGCTGGAGATCTCGCGGTTGGACGCGGCGCCGATCTCGAACTGTTCGAGGTTATCCAGGGAGTCATCACCGGTGAACACGGTGTGCCCGACGTTTCTTGTCCCGGTGGTGAACCTTATGTCCCGCTCGAACCCCCGGTTGTGGGTCAGCGCGACGATGGGCAGAGACGAACCGAAGCCGGTACCGGTTAAAAAGGGTCTTCGTGTCGAGGCCCGCCGCTACCGATGCGTTTTCGGGCGCCCATCGAGATCCTGGTAATCATGATACCACCGCGCGATCGCGGTTTCACGATACCGATCTGGCCGTTGACGAGCCCGCTGCTCCTCGTCGACCTCGCGATCCTCGTGGCCCTATGCTCGCCTGGGATCTGCCCCGGATGGCCCGTCCTTGTCTCTGCCGGGTTCGGCTTCGTCGATTACTTTTACTCCGACCGGCTGTTCCTCGTGTCGACCGGTGTGCGCATCCCCGATCCCGACTAGTAGCCGCAAGTCCAGCGGACGGCGGAGAGGCTCGCGGCCGCTATGGCGGACCGGCAGCCGCAGGGTCATCGCCTGGCCCCCGCGTTTCTCCCGAAAGGGCGGATGGAAACGATAAAATGGCCCGACGAGAAATTATAATAGACCAAAACGCGAACGAATGAAGGCGGTTCGCATCGATGGTCTAGTGGCATGACTTTGGCCTTCCAAGCCAATAGCCCGGGTTCAATTCCCGGTCGGTGCATCGGGCTCGTGGTCTAGCTGGTTATGACGTCGCCTTCACACGGCGGAGGTCCGGAGTTCGAATCTCCGCGGGCCCATCTTTTCACGTGAGCGGGAGGTTCTTGCCGGTCGCTACCTGGTGTGGGCTGTCTTCTGGTTTCCTTTCAAATCGCTCGCGTAATCCCAGGACTGTTCTCCCCCTTCCGTCGATCCCGTGCCACCTGGGCAGGCGTGCCCTGCCTGCCCGGCGACCGGTTCGCACGCCTCTGCCGCGTGGGGGCGGCATTCGAAGAACGCGTTTCGATCGGGTGAGAGGTGTCGGAGCATCCGTTTTTCTTTTAGGAGTACGGTTGCCCGGTCATCTCCCTGGGGTGTAGGATCTCATAATTACTTGACACCCGATGAGACCGGGTGTATGCAGAAGTTAGCGGCCGATGAACCCGGGGAGATTGTCTCCTCCTATCATCGTGGCGAGGATGTCTCGTCCATCGCCGCACGTTACCACATCAGCCGCGAACGGGTCTATCAGATCCTTCGCTACACCCGGATCCACGGAT
>Ga0123333_10001934_pt1 | contig 21543 bp, 9 predicted proteins | sample BioC12SIPDNA_3_FD_89957 | JGI IMG/M metagenome (GOLD analysis project Ga0123333, IMG submission 89957) | Anaerobic biogas reactor microbial communites from Washington, USA - Biogas_R2_B C12 SIP DNA | ecosystem: Engineered > Bioreactor > Anaerobic > Unclassified | place: Washington, USA... | reverse complement strand
TTCCGCACCAGCTACAGCCAGAACGTCCTCCGCCACTGCATCGAGGTGGCGTTCCTGGCGGGGATGATCGCCGATGAGATCGGTCTGGACGGCAATTTGGCGCGACGCTGCGGGCTCTTGCACGATATCGGCAAAGCCGCCGACCACGAGGCCGAAGGTGGGCATCCCAAGATCGGCGCCGACCTGTTGAAACGCTACGGGGAAGCGCGTGAAGTCGTCCACGCCGCGGCCGGCCACCACGATGACTTGAAACTGGAAAACCCGTATACTGCCGTGGTCGCCGCCGCCGATGCCTGCAGCGCTTCGCGTCCCGGCGCCCGCCGCGAGACATTGGAACGGTATATCAAACGCATGGAAGAGTTGGAGGGCATTGCTTGCGAATTGCCGGGCGTCGAGCAGGCGTTTGCCATCCAGGCCGGGCGAGAGCTGCGGGTGATGGTGAGTTCCAAGGAGACGACGGACGAGACCGCCGCCAAGGTCTGCCGGGATATCGTGCGGGCGTTCGAGGAACGGTTGACGTACCCGGGCGAGATCAAGGTCACCGTGCTGCGGGAGACGCGGTTCACGGAAGTGGCGCGGTAAGGCAAGCGGTTGAGGGCGAGGCGGTTCAGCAGCCCGGTTGCTCCGAAGCAGCCGGGCTGCTAATCGGCTGAGAGGCAACGAATATTTGATGTTTCCGCGATCGTGTACTGCTAGGGAGGTCTGACATGTCTATCACGCGTCGACAGTTTCTTCATCGATCGGCCGCCGCCTCCGCCACGGTCGCCTTTCCCATGGTCGCCAGTTCGCGAGTTCTCGGCGCCAACGACGAGATCCGCCTGGCGGTGATCGGCCTCGGCGTCCGCGGCGGCGCCCATATCGACGGGTTCGGCAAATTGCCGGGAGTGCGGCTGGCCGCCATCTGCGATCCCGACCGCGAACGGATCGGCACGCGAGCCAAACAGATCGAGGCTCGCCACCAGTACAAGCCCGAACAAGTGGCCGATGTCCGCCAACTCATGGACATGAAGTGCTTCGACGCCGTCTCCGTCGCCACCATGCAGTACTGGCACGCGCTGCCGACGATCTGGGCCTGCCAAACCGGTCGCGACGTCTACTGCGAAAAGCCGCTGGCCCATTTCATCTGGGAGGGACGGCAGATGGTCAACGCCGCCCGCAAGTACGATCGCCTCGTGCAGGTCGGCACGCAGAACCGCTCCAACAAGGGCTACGTCGCCCTGGCCGCCTGGCTCAAGGAGGGGCACCTCGGCAAGATGCGCTATGCCACCTGCTTTGCCAACAAGCCGCGACGATCGATCGGCAAACGGAGCGAGCCGTTGCCGATCCCCGAGACGCTCGACTACGAACTGTGGTGTGGTTCGGCCCGTAAGGAGCCGATCTACCGCGACCGCATCCAGTACGACTGCAGCTTCACCTGGAACATGGGCGACGGCGAGTCGTGCAATCAAGGCGTTCACGAGATCGACATCGCCCGCTGGATTCTCGGCTACAACGGCCTGCCGCGGCGGACGATGAGCATCGGCGGCCGCTTCGTCTTCGACGACGCGGGCGACGTTCCCAACACGCAGATCCTTTTCTACGACTATCCCGAGGCGCCGATCCTCTACGAGGTCCACAATCTGCCGAAGAACAAGGAGTGCATGACGCCCGAGAAATGGAGCACGCAGCCCGATTTCAAGGGAATACGGACCGGAGTCTGCGTGCAGTGCGAAGGGGGCTACACCCTCGGTCCCGTTGCCTACGACAACGACGGCAAGAAGCTCCAATCGTTCGGCCCCGTCGAAGACCATTTCGCCGATTTCATCGACGCGATGCGGAGCGGCAAGCGCGAGGATCTCAACGCCGAGATCCTCGAAGGGCATATCTCGACCTCCATCTGCCACGTCGGCAACATCTCCTACCGGTTGGGCGCGGCCGCTCCGCTTGCGGATCAGCGAACCCAGGTCGGCGACACGCCTTACTGGCGCGAGATGTTCGAGCGTTACGTGAGTTACCTGGGCGACATCGGCGTCGATCCCGACACGTCGATCCTCGGCCCCTGGCTGGATGTCGACAGCGAGAACGAGTGCGTCAAGGATAATCCCCAGGCCAACGAGATCGTTCGCGGCTTCTACCGCGAGCCGTTCGTTGTTCCCGAGATCCCTGCGTAGGCCGCCATCGCCGTACGTCAGGCTTTCCAGCCTGACGTACTCTCTTTTGCCACATGTTCGAGGTGCGGAGATGACATCGCTTCGATTGAGTTCCTTCGTGTCGCTTGCCTTGATGGTCGCCGCCGGTCCTTGGGCATCGTGCCCGGCGGCCCCGGTGATCGAGCCGGCGCAGAATGCAGCCGGATGGCTGAACTGGCTCATTCCGCTCCCCAAAGAGGTGGCCATTCCCCAACAGGTCACTCTGCCGGCGGCCGATGTGAAAATCACGCTAGCCGCCGGAGGCGGTCCATTGGCGCAAAACGCCGAACGAAAGCTCCGCGGACTTTTCGTCGAAAAGGCCGGCTGCGCGGCGGAGTCCGGCGACGGATTCGAAATCCTGCTGGGTATCTGCGATGCCCAGGGACGCATCGGGCAGACGCCGGTGGCCGACGCCGCGCGACTGGGCGATCTGCCCAATCCCCAGCAGGCATACCTGATCCGGCCGGACGGCGCCGGTCGCCTCCTGCTGGCCGCACTCGATCCGCAAGGACTGTTCTACGCCGCACTGACCCTTCGCCAACTCCTCGAATCGAAGTTCCACGGCGACGACGTCACGCTGCCGCTGGCCGTGATCACCGACTGGCCGGACATGAGCGAGCGAGGCGAGTGGGGCGGTTCCTCCGTCCGCGATGTCGAATGGATGGCCGAACGGAAGATGAACCTCGTCGAATTCCATTCGACGCACGAGGTCGACGAGAAGGGAAATTCGGTCACCGCCATCAGCCGGTCGCTGCTGCGGCGCGGCCAGTTGCACGGCGTTAGAATGGTCCCGATCATTTCCCACTTGAACAGCATGGGCAGTCGCGGCGTCTATCGAGCCTACCCCGAACTCAAAGGCAAGGGTGAGAAAGCGCTCTACAAGAGCGACTCCACCGAACTGTGGGCGCCCTGTGCGTCGAATCCGAAACTGCACGAAATTATGGCCGGCTGGATGCGGGGCTATGCCGCCTACGGCGTCGGCGATATCTCCTGCTGGCTGGGCGAACTGACCCAGCATTGCGACTGTGAAGAATGCTCAAAGACCGGTCAGTTCGCGCTGGAAACTCGCGCTTTCGTCAAGGCGTGGCAAATCGCCCGCAAGGACTATCCGAATCTGCGGATCCGCATCCTGACAACCCAGGGCAGCTACACGACGAACGATCGCGTACTGGCTGAGGTTCCGCCCGAAGTCGGAGTGACCTACTACGACGGCGGACGCACCTACGACTCCTCGCGCGACCCAATGATCTATCCGCTCTTGGAGCAATACGCTGCCGACGGGCGCTGGCTCGGCTGCTACCCGCAGCTCACTCCCTCGTGGCGGATCGTCAGTCCCTGGAGCTGCCCGCAGTTCGTCAAGGCCCGCATGGTGGAATTCGTCGACAAGGGAGTCGAAAGCCTGGGCGGCTACGTGGTGCCCGACAACCGGCTCTTCGACTTCAACGTCACCGCGGCGGCGGAGTGGAGTTGGAATGCTCACGGCCGCGACGAGCGCCAATTCGCGCTGGCTTGGGCCACTCGCAACGGGTTTTTGCAGGCGGAGGCCGTGGCCGACTGGGCCGTTCTGCTCGGTCCGGTTTCCTGGGACATCTACGGGGCGCGGCTGGTGGAGCGGTATTTCTTCCGTCCGGTCACCATCGAGCGGATGGTGAAAGCCCGCGCCGTACCGCGATTCGGCGAGGGGATGTTTCGCTACATTCCCGATGCGGAGCACCTCGCCAAGAACCTGGACATTTGCCGGCGGGCGATGAACCTCGCCCAGCGGAGCGGATCGTCTGCCGCGAAGGCCGAGACTCAGGCGGTGTCGACGTACTACGAGATGCTCGATCAACTCTGCCGCATCGGCGGCTTCCTCGCCCAGAATAAGGAGAAAGATCTCGATGCCGCCGGGCGACAAACGCTGCAGACGCATATGAACGCCTTCGCACTGGCCTCGGCGCTCAACACCGAGGCGCTAGGCGATTGGGAGCGGGCGGTCGCCGTCGGCGCCGGATCGTCGCGGTTCCGCGAAGGAGTGCAAGCTACCCAGGACACCGCCAACGCCGTCGCCCGAGCGCTGGCGCCGCTGGGGATCCGCAACCCGGCGACCCTCTTGATGAGCTGCAAGGTGGGCGAGTGGAGTCTGGAGGATTTTCAGGAAAAGGCGGCGATCGAAAAAGCGATCGACGTGACGGAGCAATTGGCCGCTTCAGGCACCTATCGCGTTACCTTCCAGTACACCAGCGGATGGAACGGGGCCGCCACGCTCCGCGCCGCCCTGGTGGTTCAACCGCGCGACGGGAGCGGCAAACCGGTGGAAGTGTGTGTCGACGAGCACCAGGGGAACACGGGCAACCGCAGCGAGAACAACGTCTACTCGCTGCGACTGGGCGCCTATGATCCCTCGCTGCGTTATCAACTGGTGGTCCGAATCCGCGGCACGCGCCCGCAGGATCAACAGCCGGGCCGGACCGGTTGCAGCGGCGAGATCACCTTCCAACGCGAACGCGACCCGGACTGGCAAGTGCAGATCATGGCGGTGAAGCCGTCGGACGAGTGAGCGTCGCAACCAAGAAGGGGTCGGGAGTCTTTTTTCCGTGTCGGCCGGGCAACGCTTTCCTGTAGGCTCCTCGGCAGAATTCGTGGGTGCTTGGTGGCAGGTGCCCAACGGCCCTGTAGGCAAAACCGCTCAAGATACCCAGAAAGAGGGCGAACAGGGAAGAGGAACCCGTACTCATACCTCCACGGAAATACGGGTTCCTCTTCTCTGTTCAACCGTTTTTTTGGATTCTGGGGCAGTTTTTGGCATTGGCCCGTTAGCTTTCGATCACAGACCACCCACGAATTCTGCGGAAGATCCTTCCTGTATGGATAGATCTCATTCCGGCCGACACGGAAAAAAGACTCCCGACCCCCTTGCCCGCCACAATGGCAGAAACGCGTCGTGGGGCAGGTTTGTAACCTGCCGTCTTATACACGCAGATTCGGGCAGGTTGCAAACCTGCCTCACATTTTCTGATATTCTGGCGGGTGGTTGACGTCTATTCGCCGCTGCCGCCGCCGGGAGACGCCTGCAGGAAGTGCTCAAAAAACGCGTAAATCTGCGCGTTCGACGCTTCGTCCGGCGAATGCTCCGGGCGGTTGGTCATCGCGACTCGATCCGAATACCCCAGCAGCCGATTCACGGCGGTCGTGTGGTTCAGTGGAACCCATCGCTTCGGCGCGTCTTCCGACCCGCCGGAAACGAGAAAGGGCCGCGGCGCCATCAGGGCGTGCAGCTCGTGCAAGTCGCGACCGTCGGCCACCAGTCGCGGATAAAGGCCGCGGGCGGGATTGTCCGAGGTGATCAGACCTCGCGTCCGCCAAGGGCGCGGATGGTAGCCCAGATACCACGGTTCCCAGTAGTTGACGCTTCCTCGCTCTTCGTCGAAGACGATGCCGGGATCCGACCAGACCGCGCAGGCGAACTTGTCGAAAAGGCACGACGCGAACATCGCCCATTTGCCGCCGAAAGAGTGCCCGACGATTCCAATCCGCCGGGCATCGACTTCGCTACGTGCGGCCAGCACGTACCAGGCGTTGGCGGCCGCGTAAGCAAGCATCGAGAGCGGCTGAACCTCGGCGTTGTCCAACCCCGGATAGTAAAGCGCATAGGTCTTGGCCGCCGTCGCTTCGGTCGTCCCGATCGAAAGGGCGACGAAGCCCCGCCGGGCGAGCTGATAAGCAAAATCGCGGTTCGGACTGCCCAGGCCGATGGCGGTCTCCGGCTCATAGTAGACCGTGACAACCGCCGGGCGAGGCGCATCGCCCTCGGGGATCAGCAGGTAGCCGGTCGTCAGTTCCTGGGGTGTCCAACGGAAACGGATGCGAAGCTGGTCGAAATTCTCCCGATGCTCGCTCTGGAGGATTTCCACTTCCGGCTCGGTGATCAGCCGCGGCCAGTGGCCCATGAGATCATGCCATTGGTTGCGGATCTCCTCGCGCCGTCGCTGCCAATCGGCGGCCGTTTTCACGGGGCTGCCGTCGGAAAACACCAGCGGCGAGCGGTAGTCGCCGGTCTGTCCGGCCCACGGTTCGGGAGGCGAGAAGAACGGGGCAATCCGCTCCCAGGCATCACTCGCCGGCTTCTCGGAAGGACCGCTTTGCCCCGTAGCGGCGGTCGGGCAGACCGGCAGCGCCAGGACAACGCCTGTGAACAGTGCAATCGAAAAGGGCGCACGTGCGGGGATCATCGCAACTTCAGACATCGGGGAACTCCACTATTCTGTCGCGGGGAACATTCTACCAATCTCGTCCAGCAGGGCGTCGGCCTCGATCGCATGGCCCGTGTCGTTCGGATGCATGCCGTCCAAGAGAAGATCGTCGACCGACTTGCCCTCGCCCTTTCCGAAGTCCATGAACATGCGGAAGCTGTCGACCAGGGGAACCTCATTGCGGGCCGCGACCTGTCGCATCCGCTCGGCGTAGTCCTTCAGCAGGAAGCTGAAGCCGTCGGGATCGTTGGGATCGTAGGGCGGCTTTCCATACATGTCTTTGAGCTTATCCGTCCAGCGGAGCGGGTTGGGGGTCATCAGAATCACTTTGCTCCCCTCGGCCCGGATCCGCTTGACGAATTCCTCCAGACGCCGCTCGTATTCGTCGATCGGTATCCGCGGCGACGTGGCCCCTTTCCAGACGTCGATTGCCGAGTCGTTGATTCCCAACTGGATAATCACCAGGTCAGGCCGGTGCGCCAACACGTCGTTCTCGAAGCGGTCGGCGGCCAGACGTGTGCTATCGCCTCCCACGCCCGCATTGATCACTTGGACATTTCGGCCCATGTCGGTCAGATCCCACTCCAACAGCATCGGGTAAATGATCAACGACCCGCGCGGCGCCGTGGTGGACGATCCGAAGGCGACAATCTTCAACGGCTTGCCGGTCGACGCCTCCGGCCGCTTCAGCAGATCTTCCTCGCTGACCCGGATCACGTTCTTCACCCACCGGCTTCCCGCCACGAAGCTAACCCAGATTTCGCCCGGTCGTCGCTCGTACATCTGCGGATAACAGAGTCGCGAGCCGCGCGCCACCGTCACCGGCTCCGACCACGTTCGCCCTTCGTCTTCCGACATCGCGATCTGGAGCGAATTCCGCCAGTTCTGCGCGGGCAGTTGCGAGCCCTGGCTGTGCGGCTTTTCGCCGGGCACCAGTTCGGCGTGCGGTCGCATCCGGCCGCCCGGCGGCAATGGATTCCAAACCAGCGCCAGCCGCCCGCCGGCCAGCCGCAGCAAAAAACCGGGGGCGGTGGAAGCGGCGATATCGGTCGGCTCGATCTCGCGCCAGCTTCGTCCGCCGTCCGAAGATAAGGCCCGCCAGAAGCGGTCGCGCGGCGTTCGCATCAGCATCATGAGTCGGCCATCTTTGAGTTCGGCGAGAGTGCCCTCGAAAACACCGTCGTGATGGCCGTGTCCGCCGATGTCGATCAGGTTGCTTCGCTGCCAGGTCTTGCCGTCGTCGGCCGACATCCAGGTGTACTGGCAATGGCGTCCCGGGTGAGGAACATATTGCTGGATCGGCACGACGATCTCGCCCCGGCTCGTCTGGATGATGTCGTTGAGCGACCCGCAGTATCCGTCGGCGATCATCTGGCGATCGACCCAGGTTTTACCGCCGTCGAGGCTGCGGATCGACCAGACGGTGAGCTTCGGATCGATCGCCTCCCCGGTTGTGTCATCCCAGCCCCAATGGATGTTTTCGAAGTCGCGATAGATCCAGAGGATCGCTCCGCTGCCGGTCTTCAACGCGATCTGGCACTCGAAATCCTTGGTCAGCCGGCCCGGCCCCTCTCCTTCGTACATGGTGGCGATCCGCTCCCATGTCTTTCCGTCGTCGGCGCTGACCTCGACCGTGCCGCCGTCGTCGCTGGAAAGGCTCATCAGTCGGCCGTCGTTTAAGGCGATGAACGATCCGGCCGCTCGTCCCTGCATGACGAATCCACATCGCGGGCTGAGGCGATAGCCGAGTTCGCGCCAGGAAGGCGGGTCGGACTCGGCCGCCGCCACGAGACTTGAAATGGCCGTGAGGCAAATGAACACCAAGCCGTGAAGAGGGCTGAATGGCATTGGTCAAATCTCCTTTGGATCGGCGAATGAACAACTGTCGCACTTAACGGTGGTGGCGGGGCCGAGGGGGTCGGCTCTACGAGAGAGTCAATTTCTGCTTCTCCGCGTCGAACAGAACGACCTTGTTCTCGCGATGGCCGATAATGCCCGCGCTCAACGGCGCCTGCACGCGAACCGCTGCCGAGATGGGACTGAAAGGCTGCTGCCGGGAGCCAACGCACTCGATGAAGTTGCGCCACAGCTTGGCCGTGTCGCCCATGCCGTTCCACGCCAGCACGATCTCATCCGTCTCCTTGCCGGTCTTCGGGTCGATCGGCACGATGCGAATCCCGGCGTTGGTGAGTAGAATGATCCCGTCGGTCCCGCGAATTTTCGTGTCGATGCCCGTGTAGTTCGACAGCGAGTTCATCATCACGATGCTGGGGCCGTTCTTGTAGTCGGCGATGATGTTGCACTGGTCGGGAACTTCGCGGTCGTACTGGAAACATCCGCCGCCGCCGAAGACTCGCTGCGGGTAATCGAGACCCAGCAGGCAGAAGACGGGCGTGAAGGTGTAGACCAACAAGCCGGTGGCGGGCCCGCCGGCGTAGTCCCAGTACAGCCGCCATTGGAAAAACCTCGATACGGAAAACGGGACTTGGGGGGCGTCGCCGAGGAAGCGCTCCCAGTCGAGATCCGGTCCCGGCTTGGCGCCGGCGTCCGGGATCACCATTCGCTCTCCCCAGTCGCCGCGGCGGAAATAGCCCAACTGGGCATGGATGACCTTGCCGATCACCCCGTCCTTGATCATTTGCGAGACCTTGGCGTAGTTTTCGTCGGCCATGTACTGCGTGCCGACCTGAACGATGCGACGCTTCCCGGCGGCGGCCTCCTCCAGCTTCTTGGCCAGTTCGAATTGGGACCAGTGAGTCAGCGGCTTCTCGCAGTAAACATCCTTGCCCGCCTCGACGGCATCGATGGCCTGCGGCGCGTGGTGGCGGTCCGGCGAGGCGATGCAGACCACGTCGACGTTGGGATCTTGCAGCAGTTCTTCGTGCGCTCGATAGGCCTTCACGCCGCCGCACTTCTGCCGAGCAGCCTCCAGGCGGGGCGCGTAGACGTCGCATACCGCCACCGGTTCCGCCTTGCCTTCTTCCTGGAGCTTCTTGACGATGTCGATATGCGCCTGGCACCGCCCACCCACGCCGATGAACCCCACTCCGATCCGCTCGTTGGCGCCCTTGACCTCCTCGCCCAAGACCGTCACGCGCGGCGCCGCATAGGTTGCGGCCAGGCCGGCCGCCGTGCCGGCGGCACGTAGGAACTGACGACGATTCGGAGTCCTGTTCGCGGGAGCAGTGGATCGGATGGTCATGGCCGCAGCCCTTTCTGGGACGATCAGTTCGGTGAGTTCAAGTCGCCGCAGACAGCCAGCTTATCGCCGCCTTCCAGGGAAGTCAAAAACCAAGAGAGAGCCGAAAGTCCTTTTCCGGATCGAACACCACCTTGGAGTGCGCACGACTTGTCGTCGCTTTCTTGCTTTACCTTCTTTTCCTTTTCCCTTCTCTTCTGGGAGCCACGGTAAACGGCCGGCATTTCTTCGCCGATGTCTGGCCGTTCCTCAAGCAGATCTGTTTGATCTGGAGTTGACAGCCGCTGGCGGCGGAAACGATCCTGCCTAAATTAGCTGCTCTTCCCAGCCTCACGGCTATTGAGATGCGTTGCGAGCAGTTGCCGTTGGCGGACTTCCTGCTGTCGTGGTATAAGAATCGGCAAGCAACGGCGGCGACGAGTCGGCGGGCACGGTCCCACGGTCGCCGCCGCAGCAAACCGCGTTGGGAGCCGTACCATGGAAGGTTGGCAGACGCAGGTGATCACGGCGTCGGCCAGCGAAGCGGCCACGCAGTGGCAACTCACCGTTCTCTTGCCGGCATATAACGAGCAAAAGGCCATCATCCGCGTTCTCGACGAAATCGTCGAGAGCCTGTCCGATGGGGCGATCCAGTATGAGATCCTCGTCGTCGACGACGCTTCCACGGACCGCACGGCCGAATTGGCCGAGCAGTACGCCCATACCTGCTGGCAATGCCCGGTACGAGTGATACGCTGCCCGCAGCGCCGCGGCGCGGGCGCCGCCCGCAAGGTCGGCGTGCGACACGCCCGTGGCGACGTGGTGGTGATGCTCGATGCCGACGGAACCTACCCGGCTCGGTCGATTCCCGACTTGTTCCGCTACTTTCCCGCCTACGATCAGGTAAACGGAGCCCGGACCAGCGAACAGGGTACCCTGCCGTGGCTTCGCAAGCCTGCCAAGTGGCTAATCCGAAAACTGGCCTGCTATTTGACGGGCCACAAAATTCCGGATTTGAACACGGGGCTGAAGGCATTCAAGCGCGAGGCCATGCTGCCGTGGCTGTGGGTCGTGCCCGACGGGTTCAGTTGCGTCACCACCATGACCCTCGCCTTTCTCACCAACGGTTACGCGGTCAAATACGTGCCGGTGGATTACCGGCCCCGCATCGGCCGAAGCAAGTTTCACCCGGTGAAGGACACGATGTCCTATCTGGCCACCGTGCTCCGCATGGTGTTGTACTTCCGGCCGCTAAAAGTCTTCCTGCCGCTATCGGGCCTGATGATTGCCGCCGGCGTGCTCAAGAGCGTGGCGAGCTTCTGGACAACCGGCAGCATGCAGGAATCGGACATCGTGGTGATGACGGCCGGATTCATGACCTGTATGCTCGGTCTGCTGGCTGAGGTCATCGTGGCGCATCACCGCCGCTAAGGTTCGGCGAATGAATAGATGTCACATTCATCCGGGATCTGGAGCGCAAGGGGGTCGGGAGTCTTTTTTCCATGTCGGCCGGGCAACGTTTTGCCGGGATAGAGCTTTTTCCGGCCGACATGGAAAAGAGACTCCCGACCCCTTCCCCGCGGGGATTTTCCGACAGTTGTTTTTTCGCCGATCCTAAGCATCGGCAACAACCTGGAGGTTCGCATGGCTATTGGCATGCATCGGGCCGGTCCGGCGTATGTTCCCGCGGACGATTTTTTCGTCCCGGGAACCTGCTTCTCCACCCACCATCGCCAGCCCGAACTGGCAGCCGCTTCCGTTGCGCCGTTGGCCCGCGATCCTCGCCTGCGGGACGGTTATCTGGAGGCGGCGTTGGCCGACATTCCACGTCTGCTGGGCGCCATCGACCGCAATCCGTATCGGCCGACCTACGGCTGTTTGGACCGGCAGTACTGGCACTACCGCACCAGCAGCTTCCCCTCGGAGATGTATCAGGAAGGCGTGCTGCCGCTTGCCCTGGTGTCGACGACGAAGTTGCCGGGCAACCGCTGGTATGGCTGCGAGCGTATACGCGAACTGGCCATCGCCGCACTACGGTTCAACCTGAGGTCAAGCCATCGCGATGGATCCTGCGACGACTACTACCCCTTTGAGCGGGCGCTGGGAGCCGCCGTCTTTTCCCTCCGGGCCGCGGCCTGCGCTTATCAGTTGCTCGGACTCGACGAGCCGGAGCTGATCGGATGGTTTCGCCGCCGAGCCGAGTGGATTCTGGCCAACGACGAGTCCGGGCGGCTGGCAAACCACCACGCTCTGGCGGCCTTGGGGTTGTTGTGCGTGGCCGAAATCACCGCCGATTCGCGCTATCGCGCGGCCGCCGACGCACGCGTCGAGCGGGTGCTCCGATGGCAAGACGAGGAAGGGTGGTTCGAGGAATACGGCGGCGCGGACCCGGGATACCAATCGGTGACCATCGATTGCCTGGCCAAGTATCGCCAAGCCACCGGCGACACCCGCTTGGACGAGCCGTTGGCTCGCGCCGTCGCCTTCTCCCGCATCTTTCTGCACCCGGACGATTCGTATGGCGGCCCCTACGGCAGTCGCGGGACGTCCCATTTCTATCCGCACGGCATGGAACTGCTCGCCAGACGGCACTCGGCCGCCGCCGACCTTGCCGACGCGTTCCTGCGGAGTCTGGCCGCCGGAACGTTTGCCCGTTTCGATGACGATCGGCTCTTTATCCACCGCTTGGGCAACCTGATCGAAGCCTGGCAGGATTGGTCGCCCGAGCGACCCGCGCCCGATGAACGTCCATCGCCGATCCACTATCTGCCGCACGCGCAACTGCTGGTCCGCAGCGAACCCAAGCACCACACGGTGATTTCGGCGGCAAGAGCGGGGGTGTTCAAGCATTTCAACCCAGCCGGCGGCATGACGACCGACGCGGGCCTGCTCGTCGAGATGACCGATCACCGCCTTGCCGTTTCTCAATGGCATAACACGAATCGTCCTGTTGAACTTCTGCGCGAAGAGTCGGGCGATCCCAATGGACTAGTGGTTCGGACGGATCTCTGCTGGAATCGTTGTGAAACGGCAACTCCGCTCAAGCAGTCCATCTTGCACCTGGGCATGGTCACCATCGGACGATGGTGCCGCACGCTTGCCCGCAAGGCATTGCAGCGGCGTCTGATCACAGGACGATCGCCGGCGCCGATCCGACTGACCAGACGGGTGGAATTGATTCACCCTGCAAAAACCCCGGACGCTCCCTCTCTCCGAGTGACCGACACGATCGAGCTGACCTCGCCGGCAGTGTCCGTGCTCCGCATGGCCTACGGCACGGACTGCGAATCGGCGTATGTCGCAGCCACCGGCGGCTATCAGGAGGCCGTGCTCCAATCGTGGAACGATCTTAGCCTCCACGTCGATGCATTGAACGCGGCCCGCGAGGTGACGATCGTCCGCGAGTTCTAAATCACGTTTCACGATTTGTGGAAAAGGCCGCCGCCGCTTCGGTCGCGAGCCCCTGCCCCCAGTACTCGGGCAAGAATCGCAACCCGATCCCGATTTCGGAAGAGTTCTCTTCGCCGAAGCCTGGTAAGCCGTCATCTCGCTCTTGCCGAGTTGCCTCTGTCAACGCGGTTCCAGGCAGCAGTGAGCAACGACATCGCCGTCTTCGGTGCAGCCGCGGAAGGCGCCGATGTGTTCGCGATCTGGTTTCGGTACTTGACGGCCCGAAAAAACATACGGAGAATCAAATTCACTTGGCAGGCATCGCGTCGTTTTCGATACCCACGGCGAAGGCAATGGCAAGGAGACAGGTATGGCGACGTTAGTAGTCTTGAGCGGAGAAACGAAAACAGACTACGAGTTAAAGGAGGGAGATAACCTAATCGGTCGGCATGCGGATTGTTCCATCCCGGTCAGCCACCCCGCCGCGTCCGGACGACACGCCGTCATTCACTCGGAGGGCGGCGAGTTTGTCCTGGAGGATCTCGGCAGCCGCAACGGAACCTTCGTGAACCAGCAACGAATCGATGGTCGCGTCAAGCTGAACCATAACGACGAGATACGATTTGGCGGCGCCGATGCCCGCTTTCTCAATCCAGCCGATGCGCCGGCGGCGACCGGTGGATCGGCGCCGGCAACGGGCGTCGATCTCCAGGCCAACGAGGGCCCGGATGCCGGGCAAGTGGACATCCATGAGGAAAGCACGGCGACCATCACCGGCGAGATGGCCGGGGCGGGGCGGTTCGGTGTCCTGGATGTCAATCCCGAAGCCAAACTCAAGGCGGTTCTCGAGATCAGCAACACCCTGGCCGGCACGCTTGATCTGGCGGCTTTGTTGCCCAAGATTCTCGACAGCCTGTTCAGCATCTTCAGGTATGCCGATCGCGGCTGTATCCTGCTGAAGGACTCGCAAACAGGCAAGATGTTGCCCCGCGCCATGCGGCATCGCCGCGAGGATGACGATTCTACCGTGCGATTGAGCCGCACCATCGTCGGCAAGGTGTTGTCGGAAAAAGCCGGCATCCTCTCGGCGGATGCCAGCATGGATGATGCCTTCAGCGGAACCCAGTCGATTGCCGATCTCAAAATCCGCTCGATGATGTGCGTGCCGCTGCTGGGCCTGGACGGGGAGGTTCTCGGGATCCTCAGCATCGACTCCCAGGATCCGCGGGGGCAGTTTACCCGCAATGATCTGGATATCCTCATGACGGTTGCCGGCCAGGCGGCTCTGTCCTACGAGAATGCTCGGCTGGTTCAAGCCTACGCCGACAAGCAGAAGCAGGACGCCGAATTGGAAATCGCCAGAGACGTGCAGCGCGAGCTTCTGCCCACGGAGTTCCCCAAGGTCGAAGGCTATCAGTTCTACGCCTCTTACGACGCGGCGCGGGCCGTGGGGGGAGACATGTACGATTGCTTCGAGTTGCCGGACGGCAAGATCGGTTTGTCCTTCGGCGACGTTTCCGGAAAAGGTGTGCCCGGCGCGCTGATCATGGCTCGCATGGCCAGTTGCGTGCAGAGCACGGTCCGCCATGTCCACGACGTCGTCGAAGCCATGAGGGCTATCAACGATCACATGTGCGATGGCAAACTCGCGGGCCGCTTCGTCACATACGTCCTTTGCGTCGTGGACACCCGGAATCACGAGGTCGTTCTGTCGAACGCGGGTCACGCGTCGCCGATCATTCGGCGGGCGAACGGATCGATGGAGCGTTTCGACCAGGAGCTTGCGGGACTGCCCATCGGGATGATGGAGGACTATCCGTTCGAGGCCGAGACTCGCAAGCTGGATCCCGGCGACATGGTCGTGATCACCACCGACGGCGTGGAAGAGGCCATGAATGCGGAAGGTGATCTCTACGGGACGGAGCGCGTGCTGCAACTCGTGAAGAACGGGCCGGCCGAGGCGGAGAAACTCGGCAAGCTCCTGCTCGAAGATGTTCGCCGGCACGCCCGAGGTTACCCACAGAGCGACGACATTACCATCATGAGCTTCGGTCGCAATCCTCCCGTTGCGTAGAATTCTCATCGATCCCGGCGTCTCGCGAGCAGGGCAGAGCCGCCGGGGCAAAGGGCGTGTTTTGAATCCCGTCGGCTTTTGCCCGCCGCCCGGCGGCTTGTTTACCAATCGGCCGTCAGGTAGATGATCGCGGTTCCATCACGGCTCGAAGTGAGGGCCTGGCGGCCCGACGGGGAGAAGCTCACGCTGGTGACCTCCTGGTCGTGCCCGCGGAGGCTAAGGATTTCCTTGCCGGTCTGGGAGTCCCAGAGTTTCGCGGTGTGGTCGCGGCTGCCGGTAAGGAGCCGCCGGCCGTCCGGCGAAAGGGCGACCGAGGTGACCGCGGCGGCGTGGCCTTCGAATGTACGTATCGGCTCGCCGGTCTCGGCATCCCAGAGGCGTGCGCGGTTGTCCTCGCTGCCGGTCACGACGAACCGGCCGTCGTGCGAGAAGGCGCCGTCGAGCACGGCCCACTCGTGGCCCGAGAGGACATGAACGATCCGGCTCGAATCGGCATCCCAGATGCGGGCCGTCTTGTCGTCGGAAACCGTAAGCACCCTCCGCCCCGTGTGGGAAAAGACTGCCCGGCGAATCCGGTCGGTATGCCCGACCAACGATTTGGGCATGAGCTGCCCGGACTGCGCGTCCCAGAATCGGGCGGTGCGGTCATCGCCGGCGGTCAGCACCGTATTGCCGTCGGGCGAGAAGACGGCGCTGTTCACGTAGCGTGCATGTCCGCCCGACAGCTTGCGCAAGGGCCGGCCGGTATTGGCATCCCAGATCTTGGCCGAGTTATCCCAACTGGCCGTGACGACGAGCTGTCCGTCGGGCGAGAATTCGGCCCAGGCGACGGCGCCGTGCGGGCTGAAACTCATCAGCTCTCGATCCGAGCCGATTTCCCAGATACGGGCGTCGTTGCCGCCTACGGAAAGAATTCGCGTGCCGTCGGGCGTGAAAACGGCCGTCCAAACCAGGCCGCCGAGGATCGAGAAATCGAGCATCGCCGTGCCCGGCCGCTTGGGGTGAGGGATCTCCCGCCCTCGGCCGAGATCCCAGAGCCGCACGAGCCGGTCGACCGCATTGGTCGTCAGCGCCCGGCCGCCGTCGCGCGAGACGGCGACGTGTTGCAGGGCGTTGTCTCCGGCAGTCATCTCGCTCACCACGGCGGCGTTGCCGAGATCCCAAAGCCGGAGTCGCCCGTCATCACAGGTTGTCAGCGCCTGCTTCCCGTCCGGCATCAGCGCCAGGGAGGTAACCCCGCCCGGATGCTTGAGAACCTCTTTCGTCAACTCCTCGCCCGTCTCCAGATCCCATTGGGCGACCGTGTTGTCGAGGCTGGCCGTGAGGGCTTTCCGGCCGTCGGGCAGGAATGCCGTTGCCACGATCCGCCGGCTGTGATTGTGCCGCTGGAAACGCTTTGTCCAAGGACCGTTCTCACTTGTTCTCGCCCAGAACTGGCAGCGGCCGTGGGAATCGCCGATCAGGAGAAGGTTGTCATCGGGGCCGAAGCCGACGGCCGTGACGGCCCCCGACACGGCCTCGCCGGGCGACAGCCGCTGGAGCAACTGTCCGCCGAGATCGAACAACGTGGCCGAGCCGTCGGTGGAACCGGCCAGAATCCACTGTTCGTTGTGCGAGAGGGCCAAGGCCCCATCCCGCCCCGTGCCTTCCAGGCAGAGCAGTTCAGTACCGGCGGCCACATCCCAGAGACGCACGGTATTGTCGCCTGCCGCGGTCAACATTCGCCGGCCGTCCGCAAAGAAGACGGCGGAGGACGCGAGAAACTCGTGGCCTTCGCTGAGTTCGCGAAGCATCTCGGGGCGGCTGGCGTCCCAGATTCTCGCCGTACGGTCGCGGCTCGCGGTGACCACCTGGTCGCCGGACGAGGAGAACCGCGCGGAGAGAACGGTGTCGGTATGGCCCTCCAGCACTCGCCCCTTAAGAACCCGCACCTCGCGATATCCCTCGAGCGACCAGACCATCGCACGGCCGTCGTGGCTGCCGGAAAGCACAAAGAGCCCGTCGGGAGAGAAGGTGCAGGAACGAACCCGCCCACCGTGTCCGCGGAGGGTCTTGATCAGCGTCCCGGACTGCGAGTCCCAGATGTTCACGACATTGTCGTGGCCGGCGCTGGCGATCAGACTGCCGTCGGGTGAGTAGGCGACGCAACTGGCGGAGGCGGCGTGGCCCCAGAGCGTCCGATGGGGCGGATCGGCCTCGGGCATGCCGGCGATCCGAGCAGCGAGGTCGACCGGCTTAACATCGGCCGGGTTCCAGGTCATTACGCGTCCATCATAGCCCCCCGATACAACTTGCGTCCCATCGGGCGAGAAAGCGGCCGAACAAACGGGGCCGCCATGGCCGCTGAACTCGGTCTGCGGTTCGCACTGCAGCTTTCCGGCCCGATCGGCCACCGACCAGACCATTACGCGGCCGTCCTGGCTGGCGGTGATGATGCGGGACGCGTCGGGCGAGAAGGCGGCCTGCCAGACCCACCAACTGTGTCCTTCAAGCACAGCGAACTCGTCTCCCGTGGCGGCGTCCCAGATCCTCGCCGTGCCGTCGTAAGAACCACTGAGGATCCATCGATCGTCGGGCGAGAAGGCCAAGCTGACCACCGCGTCGCCGTGGCCTTCCATGGTGGCAATCGGGTCTCCGGTTGCGGCGTTCCAGACGCGGACCCGGCAATCATTTCCGCCCGAGGCGACGACCAACCCGGAATGGGAGAATGCCACGGCGTGGACGAATCCGCCGTGAGAGATTGCCAGCGGCGGCGACTGGCCCGCGAGCGTGGCAATGCGAACCAGTCCGTCCCAGCTTCCCAACAGGGCGCGGCGCCCGTCGGGGCTGTAGGCGACCGACTCGATCGGGCCCTCCGCCCGGATCGTTTCGACGCTCTGTTGGCAGAGATACCAGAGTCGGCCCCATTCCCAATGGCGGAACTCACTCTCACGGCAGTCAGCCAGCAATCGCTCGGCGTCGGAGAAGGCATTGTCCTCGATCTTGGCGGCGGCCAGTCCGATGCGGGCAATATAAGCCTCGTACTGTTCCGCTCGCTGGGCCGCCTCCGCCCTTTTTCGGGCCTCTTCTTCCTCCTTTCGGGCTTGCTCTTCCTTCTTTCGGGCTTGCTCCTCGTTGCGCCGCGCCTGCTGTTCGGCGATTCGACGCTCTTCGGCGATGTCGCGCGACTTGATGGCGTCCGCTTCGGCCTCTTCGGCAGCCTGGCGGGCGACCGCTTCATCGGCACGCGCAACCTCCGCTCGTTGCCGCGACTGTTCCGCGCGGTCGCGCTGCTTGCGAATTTCGAAATAGGCCGTTGTGACCACGGTGAGAACGACCGCGATGAGGGCCAGGGCGATACGCTTGGCATTTCTCAGCCGGCGGGTCCGGGCCTCGCGTTCGCGCTTGCCTTCCTGCACGTCCCGCAGCAGGTCGCCATGTGCCGGATCGTCGGCATCTAGCAAGGAGGCCGCCAGATCGTAATCCTCGCGGACCTTGGCGCAGTTGGCGTACGCGATCTTCGCCTTGGAAATCTCCTCTTGGGCTGAGTGATTGCCGGCCCAGAGCGCCAACGCTTCCTGGCATCCGAACAGCGCGCGGGCGTAGTCCTGGTAGTCGTTGGTCTGGTTGGCCAGGACGAGTTGCTGCCGGGCGTGATCGAGCAGCGCGATACTTTCGGAATGGGATTGATACTCCTGGACGGCCTTCTGAAAGGCGGTAACGCTACCGTACCGGTCTTTCGGCTCGGTTTGCATCGCCTTCAGGGCGATGTCCAGCAGTTCGTCCGCCCGATCGGTCGGTTCGATGACATTCTTCGCCGCAGCGTGAAGGCACTCGATCGCCGACTTGCCCGAATGGGGCGTCTTGCCGGTCACGATTTCGAAGAGGATGGCGCCGAGGAGGTAGACGTCGGCGGCGGGCCCGATCCTCTCCATCGGGCCGAGCACCAGTTCGGGCGCCATGTAAGCCGGTGTGCCTCCCATAGTGGTTTTCGCCGAGCGGATTTCGCCATCCGGATCGACGGTGAACCGCACGGCAAGTCCCCAATCCATCACGAGAACTTCGCCGAAACTGCCGAGCATGATGTTTTCCGGCTTCAGATCGCGATGAACGATGCCTTTGGAATGGGCGAAGGCGATCGCGTCCGCCACTTTCATGAGGATCGCCAGGTTCTCCGCCCGCGACTTCGTGGGCAGGGCGTCGTCCCAGGGCGTTCCCTGGACGCATTTCATCGCGTAGAACAACGCGCCGTCGGCGTTGGTTCCCAAATCGTACACCGGCACGATGTTGGGATGGTCCAGGTCGCCGGTGGTGACAGCCTCGGAGACGAACTCGTGCTGTTTGCTCTTGCCTTGGACACCGGGGCGCAGCATCTTGATGGCCACCCGGCGATTGAACGATGCCTGCCGAGCCGCATAGACGACGCCCATCCCTCCCTGCCCGATCTCATTGAGTAATTCGTAGTCGGCCATTCCAAGGGAGGGAGCATCGTGCGAGGCCGCCACGTTCCGCGATTTGATCACCACGGTTCCCTCGCCGAGAGTCGTGGTAGGGTCGATCTTGAGGGTGGCCTGGGGCCGGCTGCCTTCCGCAAGATTGTTGCCCCAGACCTCCCAGATGCGATGCGACTCTGTCGGGGTTACACCCTTGAGAAGGCGGCCGGAATCCGCCGGCGACAGTTCCACTGTCCCGCCGCTGTCTGCGCCGACTGCGGCACCGCCCTCTGCACGCCGGCCCTCCCCGGCGGGCGCGCCGGCTGCCGCCGGATGTTTGACGTCCGGAGCCTCCGGCGGCAGATCAATGGTCCCGTGGGTTTTCAAATCGCCCGAGATGCCGCCCGCCGCTGCGTCGCCCTGCGAAGATAAGTCTACGGTACTTGTAGCGTCCTTCAGGCCGACATCGTCTGCGAAGTCCAGGCTTTCAAGATCGACGGTCCCCGAGTAGAGGTTCGACGGCGACGTATTGGCGCTCTGGCCGATCGGCATACCACACGAGGGGCAAATGCCGGCGCGGATTGCCGTGTTGTTCAGTTGGGCGTGGCACGCTAGACAGGTTCGCATGAGATGGGTGATCTTGATCGGTCAACGGTGGCTTTGGTGTGACTTTCCACCTTTCTTGAATGGACGTCGTGCAAAGAGTCTTGCCTGTTGATTGCAGGGTCTCGAGAATTGCTCGAGGAGGCGGTCGATTTGCTGGTTCCAGCCGGCACGTAGCCGGAACGCCAACACAGCGCTGCCGGCAGCGGAAATAGGCGCGCTGAGATAAGACGCGGAGCCGGTGTCCGGAGTCGCGGCGTCCGGGATTGTGACGGAGGCGGGCGCCGGTATCGGCGCGCTGGTCGTCTCGGGCAATTGTTCGCCGGAAGACGAATCTACTGTGGAATCCTCCGCGTCCCCGACCGGTTGCGACTGGGCATGTTCCCACTCCTCCCACGCTCGGTGTGGGGACTCGACTTGCACCTGGTCGGGGTCGGCAAAACCAGTACTGGTCGGTTCCGTAGTGTGCGATTGCGGAGGACGTTCGTCAATGCCTTCCGCAGCGTCGCTGTGGTCGACCACACGCCCTTGGCGAACAAAGACGTCACGGACGAGGCGTTCCAGCCCATCGCTATGGATCTCATAGATGCGATAGTGATTGTCGGGCACCCGGCTCAGCAGGATTGGCAGGATGGCCAGTGCATTGTCGGGCAAGCGATAGTCCGGACCCTCCGCGCCGCCGGGCCGCACCACGCGCAGTACGACGTAGTTGTCAGAGGCTGCCACCGAATCGGGTCGAACCGTCTCCAGATCGGCCGAAGACAGCAGCAATTCAGCGGTCGGCCTTTCAAACACACTGGTATCGAAGCGTGGCCGCCGGGGAAAGTAGAGCGGCGGCACCTGCGGCGTCGTACTGATCGGCACTTGGGGCGTCGTATCGATCTGCACAAACTCTTCGGGCATCTCGGCATAGGTCAGTGCTGAATGGCTGCCGCCGTCGTCGTCGATGACGCTCACCAGGATGCCGAAAACGGAAGTGGCATTCGCCGAAGCCGGGCGTGCGAGATATCGGTGCGATGCCGAGAATGAGACCGTTCCCGGCCCGCTCAACGGGATGGCGTCCATCGTACCATCGCCCCAGTCGACCACCACCGTGAATGTCTCGCGGCTCCCCTCAAGGCCTTCCTGGGTGTTCGAAGGGTTGTCGAAGCCCGGATCGAAGAAGTCTCCATGTACGGTCACGATTCCCGTCTCGCTGACTTCGACATCGTCCAACGTCAGCGTCGGCGCCACGTTGGCCACCGTCACCTCGAACGTCTCGCTCGCCGTGCCCCCGTCGTCGTCGGTCACCGTCACCGTTACCGTATAGACGCCGTTGTCGGCATAGACGTGCGAGCCGTCAAAAGAACCGGCCGTCGGCACTCCCACCGAGCCCGCCGTGTCGATCGCCGCCGCGCCCGCGTCGGCCGTCGTGCCGTCGCCCCAGTCGATCGTGTAGCTGAACGTCTCACGCGTGGGCGAGCGGTCGAAGCCCGGGTCCGTAAAC
>Ga0123333_10001933_pt1 | contig 21557 bp, 17 predicted proteins | sample BioC12SIPDNA_3_FD_89957 | JGI IMG/M metagenome (GOLD analysis project Ga0123333, IMG submission 89957) | Anaerobic biogas reactor microbial communites from Washington, USA - Biogas_R2_B C12 SIP DNA | ecosystem: Engineered > Bioreactor > Anaerobic > Unclassified | place: Washington, USA... | reverse complement strand
GAACGGGTACTGGAAGATGATCTGCATCCTCTTCCGGTACTCGCGCATCGTGGCCTTGTTGACCTTGGTGATGTCGACGCCGTCGAACCACACCTCGCCGGAGGTGGGCTCGATCAGGCGCAGGATCGTGCGGCCGACGGTGGTCTTGCCCGAGCCGGACTCGCCCACGAGGCCGACGACCTCGCCGCGCTTGACGGCGAACGAGACGTCCTCTACGGCCTTGACGTTCGCGACCACGCGCGAGAAGATCCCGCCGCGGATCGGGAAGTACTTCTTGAGGTTGTTGACCTCGAGGAGCGCGCCCTGGCGGTCGGTGGCCGCCTGCGTGGCCTGCGGCATGGTGCTCACGCCCGGATCTCCGACTTCAGGTCGAGCTCGTTCCACCTCACGCACCTGACCTGATGGCCGCCGCCGGCGTCCTCGAGGGGCGGGATGGCCTCCTTGCAGCGGTCCTGGGCGAACCGGCAGCGCGGGTGGAACGCGCAGCCCTCGGGCAGGTTGAGCGGGTTGGGCACGTTGCCGGGGATCGCCTGCAGGCGCTCCTGGTGCTCGGCGGCGCGGTCGACGCGCGGGATCGAGTTCATCAGGCCGAGCGTGTACGGCATCAGCGGGCGCGCGAAGATCGAGTGGACGTCGGCCTCCTCGACGGCGCGGCCGGCGTACATCACGACCGCCCTGTCGGCGATCTCGGCGACGACGCCGAGGTCGTGCGTGATGAAGAGGATCGACATGCCGATCTCGTCCTGCAGCTTGCGCATGAGGTCGAGGATCTGCGCCTGGATCGTCACGTCGAGCGCCGTCGTCGGCTCGTCGGCGATGAGGAGCTTCGGCCCGCAGGAGAGCGCCATCGCGATCATCACGCGCTGCCGCATGCCGCCCGACATCTGGTGCGGGTAGTTCTTGACGCGCTTGCCCGGCTCGGGGATGCCGACGAGGTCGAGCATCTCGGCGGCCATCTTCATGGCCTCGCGGTACGTCTTGCCCTGGTGCAGCACGATCGCCTCGGCGATCTGGTCGCCGACCGTGTACACCGGGTTCAGGCTGGTCATCGGCTCCTGGAAGATCATCGAGATGTCGTTGCCCCGGATCTTCCGCATCTCGCGTTCCGACTTCTTCACGAGGTCCTGGCCCTCGAAGAGGATCTGGCCCCCGGCGATCCGGCCCGGCGGCGTCGGGATGAGCCGCATCACCGAGAGGCTCGTCACGGACTTGCCCGAGCCAGACTCGCCCACGACCGCGAGGGTCTCGCCGCGGTCGAGGTGGAAGCTGACCCCGTCGACGGCCTTGACCGTGCCCTCGTCGGTGTCGAAGTACGTCTTGAGGTCTACGACCTCAAGTATCCGCTCGTTCTTGGCCATCAGTCCGTTCGCTCCTCACGTCGACCCGCCGGCGCGAGGGCGCGTGCGCGGGTCGAAGACCTCGCCGGCACCGCCATAGGTGGATACGGCGGTGCCCAAGGCAAGATCCGGGTGGCATCGAGATACCGCTCGGCTTACGGCCGCGCAGCCACGGCTGGCGTCGCGTGACGGGCCTCGAGACGGGCCCGACGGTCCGAGCGTACGAAGACCATATCACGCTTCGCGCCGCCCGAGTCCAGCATCCTGAGAACGCGGTGAGGCTAGGCGCGTCCTAGCGGCGGCTGCGCGGGTCGAACGCGTCCCTCAGGCCGTCCCCCAGCAGGTTCCACGTCAGCACCGAGACGAAGATGAAGATGCCGGGGATGAAGATCCACCACCTGTCGCCGAGGCCGCTGACGCCCACGAACGACTGCGCCGTGTTGAGCATCAGGCCCCAGCTCGTGGCCGGCGGCTGGATGCCGAGGCCGAAGAAGCTCAGCACGGCCTCCGTGAGGATGAAGCCGGGGATCGCCAGGCTCATGACGACGATCACGTAGGACAGGGTCTGCGGCAGCAGGTGCGCGCGGATGATCCGCCAGTTGCTGGCGCCCGCGGCCTTGGCCGCCACGGCGAAGTCGCGCTCCTTGAGCGACAGGACCTGCGCCCTGATCGTCCTGGCCACGCCGCCCCAGCCGATCAGTGAGAGCACGACGACGATCAGCGGGAACACGACCGACGACGGCAGGCCGAGCGGGTAGAAGACCGCCGACAGCGTCAGGAGCAGGAACAGGCTGGGGATCGCGTCGATCGCCTCGACGAGGCGCAGGATCAGCTCGTCGAGCCACCCGCCGTAGAAGCCGGCTAGGCCGCCCATCAGCATCCCGATCGCGATCGCGACGAGCGAGGCGAGGATGCCGATCGTGAGGCTGATGCGCGCCCCGAACAGGACCTTGCCGAACACGTCGCCGCCGAGGTCGTCGGTGCCCCACAGGTGCACCTTGACCCTGTCGGTCGGGTCGTCGACGCCGAAGAGGTGGAGCGTCGCGGTGGGCCTGATGTCCCACGTCTGGCGCAGCTTGAGGGGGATCAGGCTGACGGGGAAGGGGACGTAGCGGTCGCGGATGCCCTCGCGCCTGACGAAGAACTTCAGGTAGTACTTCTGCGAGGTGTCGACCTCCCACACCGTCTGGAACGTCTGGAGGTCGAGGGACTTCTTCATCGGGTAGATGTAGGGCCGGGACCAGCGGCCGTCCTCGTCGCGGAAGTGGACCTGCGTGGGCGGTTGGAAGGTGTTGTTGGTGTTGATGTAGCGCTCCGGGTAGGGCGCGAGGAAGTCGGCGAACGCGGCCGCCGTGTACAGGATGCCCAGGATGAGGAGCGCCCCGCGGGCGAGCGGGTGCTGGCGGAACTGCTTCCACGCGATCGTGCTCAGGCTCGCGCCCTGGCGTTCGGCGCGGGCGGCGCGCGCGCGGCGGGACGGCGCGGCGCCGGTCTGGGTCTGGGGCGTCTGCGTGGCCATCAGTACCTGATCCTAGGGTCGACGAGCGCGAGCGCCAGGTCGGAGAGCAGGTTCCCGATCATCAGGAACAGCGTCAGGACAGTCAGGAGCGCCATCACGACGTAGACGTCCTGGGCGAAGATCGAGCTGATGAACAGCGGCGTGATGCCGGGCCAGCGCATCACGAACTCGACGGTGCCCGCCCCGCTGATCAGGCCGGGGAGGAGCCCGCCGATCGTGGCGATGATCACGACCACGGCGTTGCGGAAGGCGTGCTTGTAGGTCACGACGTTCTCGGATAGGCCCTTGGCCTTGGCCGTGCGGATGTAGTCCTGGCCCATGACCTCGAGCATCTCCCCGCGCATGATCCGGCTGGTCGTGGCGAGGCTCGAGAGCGTCACGACGAGCAGGGGCGCGATCAGGTGCCAGCCGCGGTCGAGCAGCTGCTGCCACAGTGACAGCTGGCTGTGGTTCGAGCTGGTCATCCCGCCGGTGGGTATCAGGAACCAGCCGTTCGACTGGTAGAAGTACACGGCGAACGCCAGCACCAGCAGCGCCAGGAAGAAGTTCGGGACGGCGAGGCCGATGAGGCTGAAGACGGTGAGGACGCGGTCCCCGATCGAGTACTTGCGCACGGCCGAGTACACGCCGATAGGTATCGCGATGAGGAAGGTCAGGACCGTCGCCGGCAGCAGCAGCCAGAAGCTGTTGACCATGCGGGGGTAGATCAGCGTCGTGACGTCGCCCTTCGAGACCATGCTGGTGCCGAGGTCGAAGTTCGTGACGAGGTTCCTGAGCCAGTAGAGATAGCGGATCGGCCACGGCTGGTTCAGCCCCAGGACCTCGCGGATGCGCTGGGCCTTGTTGGGGTCGACCTGGTCGAAGGCGAACTGGCTGGCGAAGTCGCCGGGCGCGATCTCGATGACGAACCAGGCGAGGAACGTCGCCAGCAGGAACGTCGGGATCAGGTTGAGTACGCGTCTGACTATGAATACGAACAAGATGGCTTCCTAAGAGATCCCCGGGCAGATAGGCGAAGGGTTAGGGGGAACCCCCTCTCGGATAGGAGAGGGGGTTCCCGGCTGCGGGCTCGTCAGTTCGCGTTGATCGTCAGGTTCTCGCGGAAGTTGCCCGGGCGGTAGGGGCTCTCGATGCTGTTGGCGTCGAGGAACTCGAGCGGCCAGACGTTGCCGAGGTCGTGGTAGAAGTGGAACGCCGTGCTGATCAGCGGGGTGATCGGCAGGTTGTCCCGCATCAGGGTCGCGCGCTCGTTGTAGAGCTCGATGCGCTTCTCCAGGTCCACCTCGGTGACCATCGCGGCCGTGAGGCGGTCCATCAGGAGCTCCCACGAGGCGAAGTCGTCGCGGCTCTTGTTCCACGCGTTCAGGTTCGTGCCGAGCATGAGGCCGTTCTGGAAGTGCGGGTTGTCGATGTCGCCGCCCGCGAGGCCCCAGATCTGGGCGTCGTAGTCGACGGCGCGGCCCGCGGCCGGGTCGAAGCCCTCGGCGGTGCCGACGATCGAGTCGCTCCAGATCTCGCTCGAGACCTCACGCGGGTTGACCTGCACGCCGTAGTCGGCGAGGGTCTGCGAGATGATCACGGCCAGCTGGGCGCGGCGGTTGTTGCCCGAGTTGAACTGCAGGTCGAACTCGACGCGGCAGCCGGTCTGCGGGTTGCGCAGCACGCCGTCGGGGCCGGCTTCGGAGAAGCCGATCGAGGCGAGCATCTCGACGCCGCGCTCGGGGTCGAACTCGAAGGGCTCGAGGTGCGGCGCGTCGAACGGAGCCGCGGCCTCGGAGTTCCAGTCCTTGGCGGGGAAGCCGAGACCGCCGACGGCGCCCTGGACCAGCGCGTCGCGGTCGATCATGATCGAGATCGCCTGGCGGAACACGGGGTTACGGAACATGTCCCGCTTGCACTGGTCAAGCTTGTTGAAGTTGTAGGTGATGAAGTCGACCGAGCCGGAGGGGCCGAGGTTCGCGTGCAGCTGGCCGCCGATCGCGCCGCTGTTGATGGCGTCGGTGATCGCGCGGAGCTGGTCGACGGTAGTGGGCCAGTAGAAGTCGGACTGGCCGGTCACGAGGCGGCTGAGGATCGCGTTCTGGTCCTGCGAGAACGTGACGACCCACTGGTCGGGGCCGGGCAGCGGCGAGCCGTCGGCGGCCTGGACGAACTCCCCGTACATCGGGTTCTTCGTCAGCACGATGCGCTCGCCCTGGCGGAACTCGCTGATCATGTAGGGGCCGCCGAAGACCATCTCGCTCGGCGGGGTGTCGACGCCCCACATCGCGCGGATGCCCTCGGCGCCGCTCTGCTCGTAGACCGGCATGAAGACGTGCGCGGGGAGCGTGCCGCAGTCCTTCACCGCCAGCGCGTTCGTGACGGGACGGGGGAGGGTGATGCGGTAGGTGTAGGTGTCGATCTTCTCGTAGACGACAGGGTCGGCGTCCACGTAGCCGCAGGAGTAGGAGTTCGACTGGACGTCGGGGTCGCCGATGATCGTCCGGGCGGCGATGGCGTCGTCGGCGGTCATCTCGACGCCGTCGCTCCACTTCCAGCCCTGCCTGACGGTGACGACGAACTCCTGGTTCGGGCGCACCTCTTCGATCGACTCGGCCCAGTACATGTTGTACGAGCCGTCCTCGCGCTGGAAGGAGCGGTTGCCGAGCCAGTCGCGGTACACGAGGCCGGGGCCGGCGGTCATGCTGATGACCGCGTTCTCCTGCGCCGACGAGATCAGCACGGGGTTTAGGGTCGTGAAGTCGCCGAAGAGGTCCTCGGAGACCGTTCCACCCTGGACGGCGGTCGGGGCGTAAGCCTCCGGCCACTGATAGGGCTGCGCGAAGCCGGCCGCTACGAGCGCGAGCGCGGCGATACCCAAGATGAACCTCTTCATGCTACCTCCATGCAGACTGCCGAAGCCGAGCGGCTTCTATGGGATTGTGACCACACGATAGAACGCGGCCGGTCGGCGCGTATCCCCCCAGTTCACCTGGGGGTAGGCGCCCTCCGGCCGTCGTCCGACCGTGGGGTCGGATGCGGGCGTTGCAGAGCCAGCGGCTTCACTTTTCACCCACACTGGCCGGCAATCTACCATCGCGTGTGCATCGGGTCAAACCCCGGTGAGGACGCCGTTAAGGCGCGCTCATCGGGTTCCCCGGCCTCCGGGGAGCTCCGGGGGGCTCACGCGCTCAGCGCGGGATGACCTGCATGAGGATGGCGAGGGCGCCCCAGATCGCCGCCAGGTAGACGGTGAGGCGGTGGAGCCCGCCGGCGGTGCCGCCGAGCGACCCGAAGTCGGCGCCGCCCCCGCCGCCGAGGGCGTCGCCCAGGCCGGACTGCTTGGGCTCCTGCATCAGGATGATCGCGGTGAGCATCACCGAGACGATCACGAACACGACGAGCACGATCCAGAACATCTTCCCTCCGAACGCGCCGCCGCCCACGCACGGCATGGGCGGGGCGGCGCACCTGGCACGCCTGGGCAGGGCTGCGGCCCGAAGCCGCACTGGTGGTGCCGAGAGCGGGACTCGAACCCGCACGGGTCACCCCGGTTGATTTTGAGTCAACTGCGTCTACCGTTCCGCCATCTCGGCAGGCCCGTCCCGCATGTTAGCCTCTCCCCGGTGGACGTGCCAAGCGCGTCGAATACCCAGCGCGGCGGGGAGCCGCTGCCGCCGGAGCGCGCCGCGTTGGCGCGCGGACGCGGCGCAAGGGACCACTTGAGCACCGCGAGAGCCGTAGCCGTCGTCAGCTTCCCCGGGAGCAACTGCGACGCCGACGCGACGCACGCGCTGGCCGCCGTGCTGGGCGCGCCCGTGCGCGCGGTGTGGCACGACGAGACCGACCTGTCCGGCGCCCTGGCCGTGGTGCTGCCCGGCGGCTTCAGCTTCGGCGACTACCTGCGCGGCGGGGCGCTCGCCGCCCACAGCCCCGTGATGCGCGCCGTGGCCGACTTCGCCCGCCGCGGCGGCCCGGTGCTGGGGATCTGCAACGGCTTCCAGGTGCTCACCGAGGCCGGTTTGCTCCCCGGCCAGCTCGCTCGGAACCGCTCCCTCGGCTTCGAGTGCCGCGACGTCCACCTCCGCGTCGAGCGCGCGGCGGCGCCCTTCACCGGCAGGCTGGCCGTCGGGCAGGTCCTGCGGCTGCCGATCGCCCACGGCGAGGGCGCCTACCGCGCCGACGAGGACACCCTCGACAGGCTCGAGGGCGAGGGCCTGGTCGCCTTCCGCTACTGCGACGCCGACGGGAACGTCACCGCGGACGCGAACGTCAACGGCTCGGCGCGGGGCATCGCCGGCGTCGTCAACGCGGCCGGGAACGTGATGGGCATGATGCCGCACCCCGAGCGCGCGGTCGAGCCGCTCCTCGGCTACGAGGACGGCCGGCTGATCCTCGGCTCGCTCCTCGACGCCGTGGCGGCGGCGGCCGCGTGAGCGCGCGGGCGGCCGGCAGCTCCCTGCGGGAGCGCGCCGGGGAGTTCGGCCTCACCCGCGCCGAGTACGACCTCGTCGTCGAGCGTCTGGGGCGCGAGCCGAACGTCACCGAGGCCGGCGTGTTCGGCGCGCTGTGGAGCGAGCACTGCGGCTACAAGAACTCGAAGCCGCTCCTCAGGCGGCTCCCGACCCAGGGCCCGCAGGTCGTGCAGGGCCCGGGCGAGAACGCGGGCGTCGTCGACCTGGGCGAGGGCTGGGCGGTGGCGTTCAAGATGGAGAGCCACAACCACCCCAGCGCCGTCGAGCCCGTGCAGGGCGCGGCGACGGGCGTGGGCGGGATCCTGCGCGACATCTTCGCGATGGGCGCCAGGCCGATCGCGGTCCTCGACTCGCTGCGCTTCGGCGAGCTGACCTCGCCGCGCAGCCGGCACCTGCTCGCCGGCGTCGTCGCCGGCATCGCCTCGTACGGCAACGCCGTCGGCGTGCCGACCGTCGGCGGCGAGGTCGAGGTCAACCCCTGCTACGAGGAGAACCCCCTCGTGAACGTCATGGCCGTGGGCCTGATGCGCCGCGACGCCCTGCGCAAGGGCACGGTGGGCGAGGTCGGCAACCGGCTCTACTACGTGGGCTCGAAGACCGGCCGCGACGGGCTGGGCGGGGCGGTGTTCGCCTCGGCCGACCTCTCCGCCGCCTCCGAGGCCGACCGCCCCGCCGTGCAGGTCGGCGACCCCTTCATGGAGAAGCTGCTGCTGGAGGCCTGCCTCGAGGCGATGGAGGAGGACCTGGTCGCCGGCGTGCAGGACATGGGCGCCGCCGGCCTGTCCTCGAGCGTCGCCGAGATGGCGTACCGCGCCGGCCAGGGCGTCGACCTCCACCTCGACAGGGTGCCGCGCCGCGAGGCCGGCATGACCCCGCTCGAGGTCATGCTCTCCGAGTCGCAGGAGCGGATGATGCTCACGGCCCGGCCCGGCAAGGAGGAGGAGCTCAAGGCGCTGTTCGCGCGCTACGGCCTCGACGCCGTCGAGGTCGGGGTGGTCAGGGACCACGGCGAGCTGCGGCTCGTCGACGCGGGCGTCGTCGTGGCCGCGATGCCCGTGAGGGCCCTCAACGAGCCGCCCACCTACGTGCGCGAGGGCGTCGAGGACCCGGCCGCGCGGGCCGCGCGCGAGCGCGACCTGACCGGCTTGCGCCCCGTGCCCGACCCCGCGGCCGCGCTGCTCGCGCTGCTCGCGGCGCCGGCCGTCGCGAGCAAGGAGCCCGTCTACCGGCGCTTCGACCACCAGGTCATGACGAACACCGTCGTGCTGCCCGGCCAGGCCGACGCCGCCGTGCTGCGCGTGAAGGGGACGGCGCTCGGGATCGCCGCGACCGTCGACTGCAACTCGCGCTACGTCTGGCTCGACCCGCGGCTGGGGGCGGCGCACGCCGTCGCGGAGGCTGCGCGGAACCTCAGCTGCGTGGGCGCCGAGCCGCTGGGCGTGACCGACAACCTCAACTTCGGCAACCCGACCGACCCGGCCGTCTATCACCAGCTGGAGGAGTCCGTCGCCGGCATCGCCGAGGCGTGCCTCGCCCTGGGCACGCCCGTGACCGGGGGCAACGTCAGCCTCTACAACCAGTACGTGGAGGGGGGCGCCGTGCGCGCCGTCCACCCCACGCCCACGATCGGCATGGTCGGCGTGCTGCGCGACGTGACGCGGCGCGCCACTCAGGGCCTGAAGCGCGACGGGGACGTGCTCGTCCTCCTGGGCGGCGGCGAGCCGACGCTCGGCGGCAGCGAGTACCTCTACCGCCTCCACGGCCTCGAGGCCGGCGCGCCGCCGGCGCTCGACCTGGCGGCGGAGGCCGCCCTGTACGCGGCGGTGCGGGGGCTCGTCGCCGCCGGCGTCGTAGACACCGCGCACGACGTGTCGGTCGGCGGACTGGCCGTGTGCCTGGCCGAGATGGCGCTCACGGGCGGCCGTGGGCTCACGGCCACGGTCCCCGCGGGTGCCGGCACGGGCCGCGACGTCGCGCTCTTCGGCGAGTCCGCCGGACGGGTGGTCGTCGCCGTCACGCCCGAGGCGGCGGGCGACGTCGAGGCCGCCTGCGTCGCGGCGCGGGTGCCTACCGCGAGGCTCGGCGCCTCCGGCGGCGACCGCCTGGTGCTCGGCGTGGGGCGCGAGGAGCGGGTCGTCGACGTCGCCCTCGCGGCGATGTCGGCGGCCTGGACCCGCACGTTCGCGGAAGCGCTAGGCTGAACCATGACGCCTTGGGTCCCGCTCGACGTGGCCGACGACAAGCCGCGCGAGGAGTGCGGCGTGTTCGGCGTCTACCGCCCGTCCCACGGGGACGGCGACCCTGACCTCGACCTCGCCACCCTGTGCCAGCTCGGGCTGTTCGCGCTCCAGCACCGCGGCCAGGAGTCGTGCGGGATCTGCGTCACCGACGGCAGCGACGTGCGCCTCGAGAAGGGCATGGGCCTCGTGGCCCAGGTCTTCACCGACGAGAGGCTGCGGAAGCTCGCCCTGCCCGGCGCCCGGCTCGGCGTGGCGCACACCCGCTACTCGACGACGGGCTCGAGCCTGCTCTTCAACGCCCAGCCGCTGACCGTGCGCTCGAACAAGGGCGTGCTGGCGCTGGCGCACAACGGCAACTTCACCAACGCGCGCGAGCTCAGGAGCGCGATGCTCGCGAGCGGCGCCGTGTTCCAGACCACCAACGACTCCGAGGTCATGCTGAACCTGATCGCCCGCTACTCGCGTCTCGACCTCGCGCGCGCGACGGCGATGGCGATGACGGAGCTCGAGGGCGGGTTCTCCGTCGTGCTCATGGACCAGCGCAGCCTCATCGGCCTGCGCGACCGCCACGGCGTGAGGCCCCTCGTCCTCGGGTCGCTGCCCGGCGGCGGCTGGGTCCTGGCCTCGGAGCCGGCGGCGCTCCACGTGGTCGGTGCCGAGTACGTGCGCGACGTGCGGCCGGGCGAGATGGTCGTCGCCGACGCCGCCGGCCTGCGCTCCGAGCAGGTGCTGCCCGCGCGCCCGACGCCGTGCGCCTTCGAGTGGATCTACTTCGCGCGCGGCGACTCCGTGCTCGGCGGCGTCTCGGTGCACGAGGCGCGCGTGCGCATGGGCGAGGAGCTGGCCCGCGAGGCGCCCGTCGACGCCGACGTCGTCGTGGGCGTGCCGGAGTCCGGCCTCGCCGCGGCCCTGGGGTACGCGCGCGCCAGCGGCGTGCCGTACGACTACGGCCTCTACCGCTCGCCCTACGCCGGCAGGAGCTTCATCAACCCCACCCAGCACCTGCGCGACCAGAAGGTGCGCCTCAAGCTCGCCGCCACGACCGCCGTGGCGGGGAAGCGCGTCGTCCTCGTCGACGACTCGATCGTGCGCGGCACGACCTCGGGCCGCATCGTGCGGCTCCTGTTCGAGGCCGGCGCCGCTGAGGTCCACTTCCGCGTCTCGAGCCCGCCGATCCGCTACCCCTGCTACTACGGCATCGACACGGCGGCGCGGCAGGAGCTCGCTGCGGCCACGCTGAGCGTCGAGGAGATCAGGCAGCGCATCGGCGCGACGACCCTCGCCTACCTCAGCGAGGCGGGCCTCCAGCGCGCGCTGGGCCTGCCCGGCGCGTGCCTGGCGTGCTTCGACGGCCGCTACCCGGCGGGCAAGCCGCAGGCCGAGTCCGAAGGGGAGCGCACGGTACTGGCGTAGGCCGCGGCGCGCGGGGCCGCCGGCCGCCGACGCCTCGTGAGGGGCCGCGCGGTCGCGGTGAGCGGGGCCAGGGCGGGCCTAGCGGCGGCGGTTCAGCACCAGCAGCGCGAAGGTCCACAGCCTGGGCAGGCGGCGCCAGCGCTTCGGGTCGAGCCCGACCCGGAACAGCCACTCGACGCCCAGGCGCGTCGTCCAGCGCGGCATGCGCTTGACGCGGCCCGACAGGACGTCGAGCGTGCCGCCCACCCCGATCATCACGGCCGCCCCCAGCGCCTCGGCGTGGCGGTGCAGGAAGCGCTCCTGGCCCTCGCCCAGACCCGCCAGTAGCAGCGCGGCGCCGCTCTCCTTCACCGCGCGGCACACGGCCGTCACCTCGTCGGCGCCCCGCCCGAAGTAGCCGTGGTGGGTCCCGAGGACGCGGGTGCCGTAGCGCCGCGTCACCTCCCGCCCCGCCGCCTCCGCCACCCCGGGCGCGGCGCCGAGCAGGAACGCCGTGACCGCCGGGCCGCCGCGCTCCAGCACGGCCTGCACGAGGTCGACGCCCGGCACGCGCTCGGGCAGCTCGATGCCCTGGCGCCGGGCCGCCCACGCCACGCCCACGCCGTCGGCGACGACGAGGTCGGCGTGGCGCACCGCCTCGCCGAGCGCGTGGTCCTCACGCGCCCGGACGACGATCTCCGGGTTCAGGGTCACGACGAGCCTGCCGCGGCCGCCGACGCCGACGCCCCGGCGCATCTCGGTGAGCACCCAGTCGGCCGCCTCGTCGAGCGTCACGGCGTCGAGGGGCATGCCCAAGACGTAGTTGCGCACGCCTCAGGCGGTCTCCGTCCGCGCGAAACGGTAGAGGGGGGCGACGCCGGCAACGTCGACCTCGGCGAGCACCGGCGCCGTCGGCGAGACCGACGCGGCGCCGGCCAGGCCCAGGTCCTGGTCGCTGCCGAGGGCGCGCAGGAAGTTGCCGACCGCCGAGTGCCACAGGGCCTCTATCGGGTCGGGGTAGGAGCGCATCATCGCGACGGCGAACGTCGTCGCGCCCGTGAGGGTGGCGCCGGGGGACGCGTCGCGCAGCAGGCCGGCGATCAGTCCGGCCGCCAGCGCGTCGTCGAGGTCGGGCTCGCCGCCGAAGCCCGAGCACACCAGGTACACCTTGCCGCGCGAGAGGCGCGAGGCGGTCTCGGCCGCCGCGCGCGCGTTGAGCAGCGACGCCAGCACGACGCGGGGCGCGGCGCCCGCCACGGCGAGGGCCCTGGGGGCGTTCTCCGTGAGGATCACGGCCGAGCGACCGGCGACGTCGAGGTGCCGCAGCTCGGCGGGGGAGGTGCCGTGGTTGAAGCGCTCGGGCGGGAAGCCGCCGCGCTCGCCCATCAGCAGCACGGCAGCGTCGCTCTCGGCCTCCTGCCGGGCGCGCCGCACCGACCCGGTGAGGGCGAAGCGGGTGAGGCCGAGGTCGAGGAGCATCGGCGCCAGCGTGCCCGTGCGCAGCACGTCGATGAGCACGACGACGTCGTCGTACGGTCCTGCGGGTGCCAGGTCGGTGTGGATCTGCATGTTCCTCGGGCTCCGCCGGCCGGGGAGGCGGCGAGCAGTGGGCGTCCTCCCCCCGGGTCGGGACGTGAGCGCGCCCCGCACGGCGGGGCATGCGGACTCTACCACTGGCGGCGACGACGCTGGCGTGACCGACGCGCGACCCGGGGCGAGGCCCGGTCTCGGTAGAGTGCGCCGTGCGACCCGGAACGCGACCTCCCGACCTCCGCACGGCGTACCTCTCAGGGGGCCTCGAAGGGTTCTTCCAGATCTCCCCCGGCGACACGGACGCCGCGCTGGGCTTGCGGCGCGACGTCGACCGCGCCGCGCTGGCCGCCGCCATCAGGCCGCACGCCGAGCGCCTCGGGGCGTCGGCGCGGACGCTGGCGAGCCTAGAGAAGCTGGCTCGGCCGGGCTCGCTGGCGGTCGTGACGGGCCAGCAGGCCGGCCTGCTCCTGGGGCCGATGTACACGCTCGCGAAGGCGATGACGGCCGTGCGGCTGGCCGCCCGCCTGAGCACCGAGGAGCGGCCCGTGGTGCCGGTCTTCTGGGTCGCCACCCAGGACCACGACGTGGCCGAGGTCGACCACGCCTACCTGCTCGACGGCTCGGAGACGCTCAGGCGCGCGCAGGTGGCCCTGCCGGAGGGCGTGGCCGTCGGACGCCTGCCGCTGCGCCCCGACATGCTGGCGGCGGTCGAGGGGTCGCTCGCCGCGCACACGCCGCGGCCCCCGTGCGAGGGCGAGGTCGTGGCGCTGCTGCGCGGCGCCGCGGAGAGGTCGCGGGGGTTCGCGGACTGGTTCGCGGCGCAGCTCTACCGCCTGCTCGGCGACACGGGGATCGTCGTCGTCGACCCGCTCGAGCCGGCCGTCGCCGCCCTCTTCGTCGGCGTCCTCGAGCGCGAGCTCGCGGACCCCCTGGCGGGGCCGGCGCGCGTCAACGAGGCGGGCAAGGGCCTCCGCCGCCTCGGCTTCGCGCCGCAGCTCGGGCGCGGCGAGGGCGCGACGAACCTCTTCGTCGAGCTGCCCGGCGACGGCGAGCTGCCGCGGCGCCAGCTGCTGCGCGCCGAGGACGGGGCCTTCGTCGCGGGCGGCGTGCGCCTCACCCGCGAGGACCTCCTGGCGCGCCTGCGCGACGACCCGACGTCGCTGACGCCGGCGGCGGGCCTCAGGCCCGTCGTGCAGGACGCGCTGCTGCCGACGGCCGTGGCCGTCCTGGGGCCGGGCGAGCTGGCCTACGTGGCCCAGCTGCGCGGCGTCTACGAGCTCCACGGTGTGCCGATGCCCCTGGCCTGGCCGCGGGCGACGGTGACGGTGATCGAGCCGGCCGCGGCCCGACTGCTGGCGGTGCACGGCCTCACGGCCGCGCGCCTGCGAGACGACCCCGAGGGCGAGCTCGAGCGCGTGCTGCTGGCGCGGCACGGCGCCGCCAGCGCGTTCAACCGCGCCACCAACGCCGTGGAGAAAGCGTTCGACGAGCTCCTCGCCGAGGTGGACGCGATCGACCCGACGCTGCGCGGCACGGTGAAGCGCGGCCGGCGCAACCTCGACGTCACGCTGTCGCGCCTGCGCGGCAAGACCGCCGCGGCCCTGGCGCGCCGCGACGCCGAGACCAGGCGCCAGTTCGAGCGGCTCCGCGCCCACCTGCTGCCGCTGGGGCAGCCGGCCGAGCGCGTGCTGTCGCCCTACAGCCACGCGCTGAAGTTCGGCCTCACCCCGCTGCTCGACCGGCTGTCCCAGGTGGGCGAGAGCGGCGAGCACGAGCTCTACCTGTGAGGCTCCCCCTCAGCGACTGACCGAGTAGTTGGGCGCGTCGGCGGTGATCGTGACGTCGTGCGGGTGGGACTCGACGAGGCTGGCCTGCGTGATCTGGACGAAGCGCGCGCCGGCGCGGAAGGCGTCGAGGTCGGGGGCGCCGCAGTAGCCCATAGCCGAGCGCAGGCCGCCGGCCAGCTGGTACAGCACGTCCTTGACCGGGCCCTTGTAGGCGACGACGCCCTCGATGCCCTCGGGCACGAGCTTGTCGCGGCCCTTGGCGTCGTCCTGGAAGTAGCGGTCGGCGCTGCCGCCCGACATCGCGCCCAGGCTGCCCATCCCGCGGTAGGCCTTGTAGCGCCTGCCCTCGCGCAGGACCTCCTCGCCCGGCGCCTCGGTCGTGCCCGCCAGCAGCGAGCCCATCATCACCGTGTCGGCGCCAGCGGCGAGCGCCTTCGCGAGGTCGCCCGAGTACTTCACGCCGCCGTCGGCGACGAGCGTCACGCCGGCGCCGCGCGTGACGTCCGCGACGGCCAGGATCGCCGAGAGCTGCGGCATGCCCACGCCGGTGACGACGCGTGTCGTGCAGATCGAGCCGGGGCCCACGCCGACCTTGACGCCGTCGGCGCCGCGCTCGACGAGGTCGGCGGCGGCCTCGGCCGTGGCGACGTTGCCAGCGATGACTTCGACGGGGTGGGACTCCTTGAGGTAGGTCAGCGCGTCGAGGACGCCCTGGCTGTGGCCGTGGGCGCTGTCGAGCACGAGGACGTCCACGCCGGCCTCGACCAGCGCGGCGGCCCGCGCCTCGAGGTCGGCGGCCACGCCCACAGCGGCCGCCACGCGCAGCCGCCCGAGGGCGTCCTTGGCGGCGTTCGGGTACTCGACGGCCTTGTTGATGTCCTTGATCGTGATCAGGCCTCTCAGCCTGCCCTCGTCGTCGACGACGAGCAGCTTCTCGACCTTGTGCCGCCTCAGGACCTCCTTGGCCTGCTCCAGGGTCGTGCCCACGGGCACGGTGATCAGGTCCTCGGAGGTCATCAGCTCGGTGACGCGGCGCGTCGGGTCGTCCTCGAAGCGCAGGTCGCGGTTCGTGAGGATGCCCGCCAACCGGCCGTCCGGCTCGACGATCGGCACGCCGCTGATGCGGTACTCGCGCATCAGGCGGTGGGCGTCGGCCACGCGGGCGTCCTTGCCGAGCGTGATCGGGTCGACGATCATGCCCGACTCCGAGCGCTTGACCTTGCGCACCATCTCGGCCTGGGCCTCGACGGACATCTTCTTGTGGATCACGCCGATGCCGCCGTTGCGCGCCATCGCGATCGCCATGGCCGTCTCGGTGACCGTGTCCATCGCGGCGGACACGATGGGCGTGTTGAGCCTCACGCCCGGCGTGAACCGGCTCCTCAGGTCGACGTCGCGCGGCAGGACCTGGCTGCGGGCCGGGACCAACAGCACGTCGTCGAAGGTCAGCGCGGTGCCGACGATCTTGGCCTGGGCCTCGCGGGCCCTGGTGGCGGTCTCGGTCATGAACCCTCCTCGGCCGTCGTGACGAGGCCCGCGAGCCAGCGGGCGGGCAGGCGCACCGCCCTGCCGCTCCTGTCCGTCGGCACGTGCTCGGTCCTGCCAGTGGCCACGAGCGCCCCGTCGGGGACGCGGTGGAGCCGGTACGCGAACGCGACGCTGCGGCTGCGGGCGCTCTCCAAGGTCGACACGACGGCGATCTCGTCGTCGAAGTAGGCCGCGCTGCGGTAGACGACCTCCAAGCGGGCGACGGCCAGCGAGAGGCCGGAGGCCTCCATCTCGCGGTAGGAGAGGCCGCGCTCACGCATCCACTCGACGCGCCCGGCCTCGAACCAGACGGGGTAGACGGAGTGGTGCACCACGCCCATCTGGTCGGTCTCGGCGAACCGCGCGCGCACCACCGTGACCGTGTCCTTGGGGCCGGTCCGGAGCGGGTCTCGGGGGCCGAGGGGCCTTGTGCTCACGCGGGTCGCACCGTTCCGTGGCCAGCATAGCGTGGCCGGGGACGGCCGCAGGGCCGGTGATAGACTCCGCCAGGGAGCGAGCCGTGAGCAGCCGCAGGCCGCGCACGATAGGCGCGGAGTTCCAGACGCAGACGAAGTACCGCCGCGGCCAGCTCCCGGCGGCGCGGACCCGCGTCTCTCCCGCCTTCAAGGTCTACGCCAACCCCAAGGAGATCGCCAGGCTGCCCCAGCCCCACCTCAAGGGCGGCACGGGCGTGTGGTCGGCGCTCTCGGGCGACAGGGGCGAGGCCGAGGGCGGCCGCATCAAGGAGGCGCAGCTATCTCAGCTCCTGTGGGCGGCGGCGGGCTTCACCGCGGGCGGCGAGCGCGTGCCCCTCAGCGCGCAGGGCGTGTCCTCCGTCGAGGTCTACGTCCTCGCCAGCCAGGTGCGCAACCTCCTCGCCGGCGTCTACCACTACGACCCGCGCGAGCACAGCCTCGCCCACCTCAGCGTCGGCGACCCGATGCCGGGGCTCGCCGAGGCGCTGCTCACCGACGTCGACCTCTCGGCCCAGGCCGCGCTGCTGTGCTTCACGGGCGTGCCGGGCCGCCACCGCGCCGCCGACGGCGGCCGCCCCTACCGCTACCTCTACCTCGACGCCGGGGCGGCGGCCCAGGCGGCGGCGCTGGCGGCCGTCGCGATGGGCCTGGCCGCGCGCATGGTCACCGACTTCTACGACGACGAGCTGGCCGAGCTCCTGAAGGTCGACGGTCGCGACGAGCACCCTCTCTGCGCCCTCGCCATCGGCCCCTGAGAGGAAGGTAGACTGGTATGTCCATCCCGGGTAACGTCGTCGCCGGCGGGAACGCGGCGGTCCTGGCCAGCCTCGAGCGCCACGCTCCCGGCCTGTGGCGCCCCGAGGTCGCGTTCGTGCGCGGCGACGGCGCCCTGCTCTACGACGCCGACGGCAAGGAGTACATCGACTGCCTCGCCGGCATCGGCGTGGCCAGCGTGGGCCACGCGAACCCGCGCCTCACGTCCGCGGTCGCCGAGCAGGCCGCGCGCCTGATCGTCTGTCCCCAGAACCTGGGCAACGACGTCAGGGCCCGCTTCGCCGCCGAGCTGTTCACGTTCGTGCGGCCGCCCCTGGAGCGCGTCTTCCTCTCGAACTCCGGGACCGAGGCGAACGAGGCCGCGCTGAAGTGGGCGCGGGTCGCCACGGGGCGCAAGAGGTTCGTGGCCGCGAAGCGCGGCTTCTCCGGCCGCACGCTCGGCGTCCTGCCCCTGACGTGGGAGCCGAAGTACCGCGAGCCGTTCGAGAGCGGGCCCTCGCAGGTGACGTTCGTGACGTACGGCGACGAGGACGAGCTCAGGGCGGCCGTCACCGAGGAGACCGCCGCCGTGGTGCTCGAGCCGATCCAGGGCGAGAGCGGGATCCGGCCCGCCCCCGACGGCTACCTGCGGCTGGCGCGCGAGCTGACGCGCGCGACCGGCGCGCTGCTGGTCCTCGACGAGATCCAGAGCGGCGTCGGCCGTACCGGCACGTTCCTCGCCCACGAGCCCTCCGGCGTGGAGCCCGACGTCGTGACGCTGGCCAAGGGCCTGGCCGGCGGCGTGCCCATCGGCGCCACGCTGATGACAGCGGCCGTAGCCGCTGCGATGCCGCCCGGCGGCCACGGGACCACGTTCGGCGGCAACCCGCTCTCGGCCGCCGCCGGGCTAGCGGTGCTGGCCGAGCTGAGGGAGCGCGACCTCATGCGCCGCGCCGTCGAGCTGGGCGCCCGCCTCGTCGCGGGCCTGAGGTCCCTGCGTGACCCGAGGGTCGTCGAGGTGCGCGGCCGCGGGCTGATGGTCGGCATGGAGCTGTCCGTGCCGGCGGCCCCCGTGGTCTCGGCGCTGCTGCGCGCCGGCGTCGTCACGACCACGGGCGGGGGCGACACCGTGCGCTTCCTGCCGCCGCTGGTGATCGCCGCGGAGCAGGTGGACGAGGTCGTCCGCCGGGTGGGGGAGACCCTCGCGGCCCAGACGTGAGGAAGTACTGAGCCGCGCGTGAGGGCGTGCGCGTAAGATGGCGGCGATGTCGCTGCTCGAAGCCCTGGCCCTCGAGCTCCTCGAGTACAAGGTCGAGGAGTACGTCGCGAAGCGCACGGTGCGCGGCGGCGTCAAGACGATGTGGGACCTGCTCGGCATGCTGACCCGCGACCGCGAGCGGCTCACGGGCGAGCAGCGCAAGCGCCTCGACGAGGCCGCCGCCAGGCTGCAAGCGGCCGGCGGCACGACCGAAACGGCGCCGGCGGTGGCGCTCGACATCGACGCGCTCGTCCTCGGCACGGACGCGGCCGTCGAGCTGGCCGAGGAGGACGTGCCCCCGCGGCCGGCGGACACGCCCGAGGAGCGCGAGGAGAACGCGGTGCTCCAGCGGCTCGCGCGCCGCGTGTGGTGGGACGACCTCGACGACTTCGTCCAGCAGCTCGCCGCGAGCTGGCGCTCCCAGCGCGACCGCTACGTCGCCCGCGTGGCGTACGCCACGCTCCAGAACCTCAAGCTCAACACCTCGCGCCAGACCTTCGTGCGCGACGCCAGCCTGCGCGGCTTCAAGGTCATGCAGCCGATCCCCTCCCTGTCGGACCCCCTGGTGTCGCTCTCGGACGTCGACAGCCTGGCCGAGATCGCCAGGGACCTCATCAACCTGATCATGACGCTGGGCCGGGAGGGCAGCCCGATCCCCGAGCTCGTGGTCCCCGAGTCCCAGGCCCTGCAGTACGTCAGGCAGGCGGCGATGGCCGTGGCGGCCGACCCCTACGCGGGTCGCGCCTCGCCGATCGACCCGCGCCTGCCGAGCAGCCGCCAGCTGCGGCTGGCGATCCAGGAGCTGAACCGCGAGCGCATGGCGGAGGAGCAGAAGGCCGTGCAGCGGCGCGAGCTGGAGCGCCGCCTCGCCGAGGCCCTGGCGATGGAGCGCAACGAGCGGCTCGCGTTCCACCGCGACGCCGCGATGCTGCAGGACCTCGTGCACGCGTTCTTCGAGCGCCTGGCCGACTACCTGCCGACGACCGTCGGTGGCCGCGCCGGCGGGCCGCAGCTCGGCGGCGGCGTGCTGTTCGGCGTGAACCCGGCCCTGCGCGTCGAGCACATCGGGCCGACGACGACCGAGGTCACGGTGCGCCTCGTGGGCCCGGTGCGCCTGTCGCTGGGCGGGCACGACTTCGCCTTCTCCGGCGCCGGCGGCTCGCACGTCCTGTTCGTCGACGACCAGGAGGTCGAGCTCGGGCGCGCGAACGTCGTCCAGCTCGGCCGGGAGCGCCTCTCCGTCTTCCGCGAGGGCGACTACGTCCACCTCCGCCTGCGCGACGAGGGGCGCAGCCTGGCGGTGCGGCTCGCCGAGGCGCTCGTCGTGCTGCACGTCCTCACCAGCCCCAGGCGGGAGGACCTCCTCACGGTCGCGAAGGTCATCGCGAACACCGTGCGGGGCGAGCCGCAGGAGCTCGTCGTGCAGGCCTTCAACCGCGCCAACCAGATCTCGTCGCGGGCGCCGGACAGGCGCCAGGCGCTGGTGGGCCTGCTGCGCGGCGCGGCGCGCGCCACGGGCGTCGACCTCGACAACGCGACCGTGATGGCCCTGGTGGACAGGATCATGGACGCCGTCACCCTCGACCCCGGCGACGTCGACGGCGCGCTGGCCAAGGCGGCCGCCGACGAGCAGGCCTTCCACCCGCTGACCGGGGAGCCGCTCACCGTGGAGCTCGCGGGCCAGAAGATCACCGTGCGGCAGTACCGCGGCCGCACCCGCGGGTCGCAGGAGAGCCTCGTGGCCATGCTCCCGGGCCAGGTGCTGGGGTCGTTCACCGACTACCTGCTCGCGCCGCTCGGCCCCGGTACCCTGCTCTTCGTGCGCGGCGACTCGGACCTGGCCGTCCTCTACCTGGCGCAGGCGCGCCTCTACAGCACCGCGGTCTGAGCCTGGCCGCCCGAGGGAGGTGAGCCATGGCGGAGGTGCTGGGGGCCGAGGAGCTCGGCCGCGTCGCGGGTGAGCTGCCGGGCTGGACGGTGTCGCCGGGTGCCTTGGTCAAGGAGCTGCGGTTCGACGGCTTCTCCGCCGCGTTCGCGTTCCTGACGCGCGTGGCCCTGCTCGCGGAGAAGCGGGGCCACCACCCCGACTTCACGTGCTCGTACTCGCGGGTGCGGCTGGAGCTGCGCAGCCACGACGCCGACGGCGTCACCGCGCGAGACGTCGACCTCGCCCGCGCCATCGAGGGCCTGCTGGCGGCTCCGCCGGCGCCGCGTCCGAGCTAGGGCCCGTCGGGGTCCTCGGGCTCGTCGGGCGCCGAGGGTCCCTCCGGCTCGTCCGGGACCTCCGCCTCGGGGCCCCCGGGCCCCGGCTCGGCTTCGTCGCCGGGCGCCGCGGGCTCCACCCCCTCGACGGCCTCCGCGCCCGCCGGGGGCGCGAACGTGTACGCGCGCCGGAGCTGCGCCAAGTCGTCGTCGTCGACGTCGCCGTCGCCGTCCAGGTCGGCCGGCAGGTTGACGCCCGAGCGCCCGTACTCGGCCGCCATGACGAGCAGGTCGCCGAAGCCGACGGTCCCGTCGCGGTCGAGGTCGGCCGGCTCGAATGCGTGGATCGCCGCCAGCTCGGCGAGGTCGGCCGGCCCCGGCGCCGCGTCGGGGTCGGCCACGGCCATAGCCATCACGCCGGAGGCCGCGGGCGGGAGGCCCAGCAGCGCCCCGACCTCGTGTCGCAGCGCCGCGTCGAGCGCCGGGTGCTCGTCGGGGCGCACGAGCACCCGCACCGCTCCGGGCCGCGCCAGGCTCAGCGTGATCACACCGGGCCCGAACAGCTCCTCGGCGCCGTAGGCGAACCCGTGGTCGGCCCCGGGGTCGGGGAGGACCTCGATGTCCCCGGGCGCCAGCTCCGCCCACGCCGCGGCGGCCGCGGCCACGCGCTCCGAGAGCAGCAGCGGGCCGCCGGCGTCCTCGACGGCGTACCTGGCCGCGACGGGCTCGTCCGGCAGGTCGATCGGGGCGACGGCGGCGCCCGCGTCCTCGTCGGCCCGCTCGCCCGGCTCCTCGCCCGCGGCGCCGGGCTCACCGGCCGGCTCCTCGTCTCCTGGAGCGTCCGGTCCCTCGGGCTCGTCCGGCTCTTCGGGCGGCCCCGGTCCCTCGGGCGCTGCCGGCGAGGCCGGCTCGTCCGCGTCCTCCGGGTCGTCCACCGGCTCGGGGGCCTCGCCGGCGAGGGTCGCGCGCACGGCGTCGACGACGGTGGTGGGGGCCTCCGGGCGGTCGGTGCGAGCGAGCGCGCCGCCGGCGTCGAGGCCGAGGAAGCGGCCGTCCTCGTCGACGAGCCCGCCGTCCTG
>Ga0123333_10001928_pt1 | contig 21590 bp, 19 predicted proteins | sample BioC12SIPDNA_3_FD_89957 | JGI IMG/M metagenome (GOLD analysis project Ga0123333, IMG submission 89957) | Anaerobic biogas reactor microbial communites from Washington, USA - Biogas_R2_B C12 SIP DNA | ecosystem: Engineered > Bioreactor > Anaerobic > Unclassified | place: Washington, USA... | reverse complement strand
CGCCGCGGATCTTGCGGCCGGCGAGCCGCGCCGGATCACGCTCGAGAGCGCGGAGGAAGTCGCGAGCGGCAGCCGGCGACGCTTCGACAAGGGCGGCGACCAGTTCTACGACCAGATCTCGGCGATGCACAAGTCGGTGCGCAGCTCCAATCCCGACGCCGCGCTGTACTGGCTGGCGCGGATGCTCGACGGCGGCTGCGATCGAATCTACCTGGCGCGGCGCCTGACCCGGATGGCGGTGGAGGACATCGGCCTGGCCGATCCGCGCGCGCTGCAGATGGCGATCGACGCCTGGGACACCTACGACCGCCTCGGCAGCCCCGAGGGCGACCTCGCCCTGGCGCAGGTGACGATCTACCTCGCCAGCACCGCGAAGTCGAACGCCGCCTACCGCGCGTTCGGCGCGGCCCGCCGCGACGTGGCGCGGTACGGCACCCAGGAGGTGCCGCTGCACCTGCGCAATGCGCCCACGCGGCTGATGAAGGAACTCGGCTACGCGAAGGGCTACCAGTACGACCATGACGTCGAAGGCGGGGTCGCGCTGGACCAGACCGGCTTCCCCGACGCGATGGGCGAGCGGATCTACTACGAACCGGTCGAGCGCGGCCTGGAGATCCGGCTCAAGGAGAAGCTCGACGGCCTGCGCGCGGCGCGCGCGCGGCAGCGGCCGGCCCCGCGGCGCGGGGGCGCGGATCCCGGGCGCGAGGATTGATTCCGCCACTTCGCAACGAAAAAGGCCACCTGGGCAGGTGGCCTTGATCGTCGGTGTGTGGTGGGCGGTAGTGGGATCGAACCACTGACCCTTGCCGTGTGAAGGCAATGCTCTACCGCTGAGCTAACCGCCCGGGTGTCGCGGCACCGGAGGGATCCGGGGCGCGGCGCTTCCACGGCAACGGGGCGCGGGGAAACGGGACGCGAATTCTACGTGCGCGCCGCCGCGTCGGCAAGCCCGGAGGCGGAGCGGGGCGTCGTTCAGCGCCTGAGCTGGCGGACCAGTTCGATGTACTGGCGGCGTGCCGCTTCGCGGGACATGCCCTTGAGCCGGCTCCAGGCTTCGTATTTGGCGGTGCCCACGAAATCGAAGAAGCCCGGCCGCCGGCCCGTGATGTCGCCCTGCGTGGCCTGACGGTGGAGCGCGTACAGCCGCAGCAGGGTGTCGTTGTCGGGACGTTCGACCAGGGCCTGCATCTCCCTCACGGCCTCCTCGAACGTCATCGGGGCCTCGCCCATCGCCGCCTCCCGCAGGTCCGGCCCATGACAGCACGCGCTCCCGACCCGGTCAACACGGGCGTCTTGGTGACGTCCGGCGCGATGTGCGCCGTGGTCCCGGCTGCACGCGTCAGTACGAGCGGCACTGCCGGAAGCGCACGTTGCGGCCGCTTTCCGGCGGTGGAGTCAGCTGGATGCGCGAGGAGGCCAGTTCGTCGTAACGCTCGACCAGCGGGCAGATGCGGCTGAAGGCGTCGCCCTCGATGGCGTTGAGCATCACGTGCAAGGTCGACTCGGTCGACCAGAACGCGCGGTCCACGTCCGGCAGGGTGGCGACCGCGGCAGCGACGTCGGCACGCTGCCGCTCGATGGGCAGCGTGGCCGGCGCGGGGTCGGCCGGGCGTGCCGCCGGCGCGGGGTCCGGGCCCGCGGGCGGAGCGCCGTCGGTGTCGTTCCCGCGTCCGGCCGCCTGGGCATCGTCCGCGGGCTCCGCGCCGGCCGTCGCCACCGGGACGGTCGGGGCCGCCGGCGCCATCGCCGGCGCAGGCCCGCGGGGGGCGGGTCGCGACGGCGACGGCAGCGCGAGCCAGGTCGCTACGCCCGCCAGCAGCGCGGCCAGCCACGACAGCACGATCCGTCGGCGGGACAGTCCGGCCGCCTGGTCGCGGATCGCAGCCAGCTGCTGCGGCGGCAGGAAGTCACGCAGCTGCGGCCACAGCGCCGGGCCGTCGAGCAGCTCGATCCGCTGCAGCGATGCGACCGGGCGCACTTCGTCGCTGATGCGCCCCTGGGTGACCAGGAAAGCGCCCGCGGCCTCCTTGAGTTCGATCGCGCGCGCCAGTTCGTTCACCGCCAGGCGACCGAGCACGAACGCGCTGCCGTGCTTGCACGAGAGCAGCCAGCGCTCCTCGCCGCGCACCAGCACGAAATCGCGGTCGTCGCCAGCGTTGTCCTCGTCGACCAGACGAGTGAACCCGCGACGCCCGAGCGCATCGAGCACCATGTGGATGAAGCTGCGCCAGGACACGCCCGACAGCGCGGTGATGCCGGCGCGGGTTTCGTCGCGCCGGCGCTGGATGACGTGGAAGTAGAACGTCGCCACGCCACCGAGCAGCAGCGTCACGGCGATCGCAATGAGCCAGTTCGACATGGGCACCAGGGGACCGGGGGCGTGCAGAGCATAGCGGAATCGCCGCCGCGTGAAGCCGTGGGCCGGGGCGCGGGGAGGGCCGGTCCGGCCCAGGAGGGCGGGCGGGACCGGCGATCGCGCCGGCCGGGCGGGGGCGTCGCCTCCGGGCGGCGCTCAGAACCGCTCGGCCAGCACCCGCCGGATCTCCGCCTCGATCGGGCCGCGCATCGCCGAGAGGACGAACCCCAGCGACGCGGTGACGTGCACCTGCCGCGGGGCCAGGGCGATGCGCCCGTCGACGCCGGGCCGGTTGAAGCGCAGCGTGTCGCCCTGCCAGTCGCAGTCGACGCCGAAGCGCTGCGCCAGGGAGTCGGCCACCTGCTGCACCGCCTGGCGTGCCTGCTCCATCGACAGGTCGTGGTCGTGTCGGATGTCGATGCCGGCCATGGATGCGGGGGGAAGCGGTGGGGGCGCCATTCTGCCAGACGCGGGGCGGGACGCCGCGTGATAGATTGCGGCGGCTATGGATCCCGTCAGACTGCGATTCGCCGGCGATGCGGTGGACGACCGTCCACTGGCGATCGGCGTGCACGGCCTGGGCCGGCGCGCGGGCGGGAAACTGGAGCTGGTCGAGGGCGCGGACGAGCCGGTGCGGTTGTGCGTGGATCGCCGCGGCGTGTGGCTGAACGTCGACGAAGGCGGGCCCGGCGTGCACGTGAACGGGCGCCAGGTGCGACGCATGGCGATGCTGCGCGTGGGCGACGCCATCTACGTGGACGGCACCGAACTGCGGCTGGTCTCGGCGCTGCCGGTGCAGCGGCCGCCCGACGATCCGCCGCCGGCCCCCGCCGACGGGATGCCGAACCTGCGCGTGGTGCTGCGCGGCGTCGGCGGGCGCTACCACGGGCGCTGCTTCACCCTGGAGCGGCCGCGGCTGGTGGGGCGCCACTCCGATGCTGACATCCGCATCGACGATCCGGCCTTCGCCGACCGCCACGCGCGTCTTGAGCTGGCCGGCGACCAGGTGGTGCTGCGCGACCTGGGATCGGCCGAGGGCAGCGTGGTCAACGGTGAACCGGTGCGCGACGCGCTGCTGTCGCCGGGCGACCAGGTCGTGTTCGACGGCCACCACCGCTTCGTGGTGGAAGCGCCGCAGCGACGGCCGCGCGTTGCCGAAGCGGCCGGGCCCGACGCCGGGCCCGCGTCCAACGACGATGTCGGCGCCCAGCCGCCGCGCCCGGGCTCCCGGCTCCCCTGGCTGCTGTTGGCCGCGCTCGGCATCGCCGCGGCCCTGGCCGCGCTGCTGCTGTTCGGGCCGGGCTGAGGTCCGCGGTCGCGCCAGCCGCCTGGCCATCCGCCAGCCGAGCAGCAGCGCGAGGATCGCCGCGTACAGCAGCGGTTCGCGATAGTCGGACTTCACGATCCACCAGAAGTGCAGCACCGCCAGCACCGCGATCGCGTACGCCAGCCGGTGCAGGCGGCCCCAGTGGCGCCCCAGCCGCCGCATCCAGCCGCGGGTGGAGGTCAGGGCCAGCGGCAGCAACAGCAGCCACGCGGCGAAGCCCGCGGTGACATAGGGTCGCCTGGCGATCTCCTCGAACACCTGGCGCCAGTAGCCGCCCAGGTCCAGGCCGAGCCAGGCGGCGAAATGCAGGCTGGCATATGCGAACGCGTACAGCCCGAGCATGCGCCGGAACCGCAGCAGCACCGGCTGGCCTGTGAGTTGCCGCAGCGGCGTGACCGCCAGCGTCAACAGCAGCAGCCGCAACGCCCACTGTCCCAGTTCGTGCTCGATCGCGGCCACCGGGTCCGGTCCGAGTGCATCGATGTCGATGCCGCGCGCCACCAGCCACGCGCGCCAGGCCAGCAGCGACAGCGGCGCCAGCGCGAGCAGGTGGACGATGGCCTTGGCCGCGACGAGTGGCGCGGGCGCCGGCTGCGCGGGAGAACGGCGGCCGCCTCGCCCGGTGGGCGCGGCAGGGCCCCGGCTCAATACCACTTGCGCAGGTCCATGCCGGCGTACAGCGCGGCCACCTGCTCGCCGTAGCCGTTGAATGGCAGGGTCGGGATCCGGTCCGCCCGCAGCCGGTTGCCGGTGCCGGCGATGCGCCGTTCGGTCTTCTGGCTCCAGCGCGGATGGTCAACGTCCGGGTTGACGTTGCTGTAGAAGCCGTACTCGCGCGGCTGCAGCCGGTTCCAGGCGGTCGGCGGCATGCGCTCGGTGAAGCGGATGGCGACGATCGACTTGATGCTCTTGAAGCCGTACTTCCACGGCACCACCAGCCGCAGCGGCGCGCCGTTCTGCTGCGGCAGCGGCTTGCCGTACAGACCGGTGGCCAGGAATGCGAGCGGATGCATCGCCTCGTCGATGCGCAAGCCCTCGCGGTAGGGCCAGTCGATCGAGCGGAAGCGCACGCCCGGCATCTGCACCGGGTCGGCCAGGCTGGTGAAGGCGACGTACTTCGCCTTCGAGGTCGGCGCGAACTTCCGGAGTACATCGCCCAGCGGCACGCCCAGCCATGGGACCACCATCGACCAGCCTTCCACGCAGCGCAGGCGGTAGATGCGCTCGGTCGGCGCGATGCCGTGCAACAGGTCGTCGAGCGCCAGCGTGCCGGGGCGCTCGCATTCGCCCGAGACCTCGACGTGCCAGGGCGCGGTGCGCAGGGTCTTCGGCGCCCGCGACGGATCCGACTTGCCGGTGCCGAACTCGTAGAAGTTGTTGTAGCCGGTGATGTCCTCGTAGCGGGTGAGCGGCTCGTCGGTGGTGAAGCCGGCGCCCGCCTGCGCGGGCGTGACGCGGACGCTGGAGGGCGGTGGCGGCTCGGCATCGGCGCAGCCGGCGAGCGGAAGCAGTGGCGCGGCGGCCATCGCGCCGAGCAGCTGCCGGCGCCTGCGATACACGGTTTCATCAGTAACGGAAGACTCGGGAATCGCGAGCACGCTGCGCAGGGACATGGCTGGTTTCCTCCGGAACTTCCATTGGAGCGCGCACGCGGGCGAAAAGTTGCGTTCCGGCGTGAATCGCTGGTGCACTGCGGCATACTAATGGACTTCCCGTCCCCGCATCCCGAACCCCCATGGCGCGCGCATACAACTTCAGTCCCGGACCCGCAGCCCTGCCCGAAGCCGTGCTGCGACAGGTGCAGCAGGACATGCTGGAGTGGGGCGAGACCGGCGCCTCGGTGGTCGAGATCAGCCACCGCGGTCCCGAGTTCCTCGAGGTTGCGCGCCAGGCTGAAGCGGACCTGCGCACGCTGCTGGCGATCCCCGACGACTACGCGGTGCTGTTCCCGGCCGGCGGTGCGACCACCCAGCAGGCGCTGATCGCGCTGAACTTCGCCAGCCCCGGCCAGCGCGTGGACTACGTGGTCACCGGGCACTGGGGCCGCACCGCGCTCAAGCAGCTGGCGACGGTGGACGTGAACATCGCCGCGAGCAGCGAGGACGACGGGTTCCGCACCATCCCGGCGCGCGCATCCTGGCGGCTGTCGAAGGACGCGGCCTACGTCCACGTCACCTCCAACGAGACCATCCACGGCGTCGAGTTCCGTCCCGCGTGGGGCCCGGTGCCCGACACCGGCGACGTGCCGCTGTTCGCCGACTTCAGCTCGAACATCGCGTCCGAGCCGATCGACATCTCGCGCTACGGACTGATCTATGCCGGCGCGCAGAAGAACCTGGGGCCGGTGGGCATCGCCGTGGTGATCGTGCGCCGCGACCTGCTCGAGCGCGCCGGCCATCCGCGCGCGGACATCTTCAACTACGCCTCGCAGCTGCGCGCGGAGTCGATGCTCAACACCCCGCCGACCTGGAACTGGTACGTGCTGGGCCTGACCGTGCGCTGGATGATCGAGCAGGGCGGCACCGCCGAGTTCGACCGACGCAGCGCCGAGAAGAGCGCGCTGCTGTATGAAGCGATCGACGGTTCGGGCGGCTTCTACCGCAACGACGTGGACCCGGCCGTGCGCTCGCGCATGAACGTGCCGTTCTTCCTGCCCGATCCGGCGCTGGACGCGCCGTTCCTGGACGGGGCGCGCGAGGCGGGCCTGATCGGGCTCAAGGGCCACCGCGTGCTCGGCGGCATGCGCGCCTCGATCTACAACGCCATGCCGGTCGAGGGCGTGCGCGCCCTGGTGGGCTACATGCGGGAGTTCCAGGCGCGCCATGGCTGACAAGCGCAGGTCCACCACCACCCGTGGGCGCAAGCCGGCGACGAAGGCCTCCGCGGCGTCGGCCAAGGGCGGACGGAAGCCGGTGGCCGGCGCGCGGCGGGCGACGGCCCCCGCGCCGGCGGCCGTCGACGCGCCGGCCCCGGTCAAGATCGACGCCGAGGCGTCGGCGCGCAGCCGGATCGAGTTCGCCAAGCAGGCCCGGCCCGACCTGGCCGCGGTGCGCGCCCAGATCGACGGCATCGACCGCGAGATCCAGGCCCTGATCGCCGAGCGCGCGCTGTGGGCGCACCAGGTCGGCAAGGCCAAGGGCAAGCTGGCCGCGGCGATCGACTACTACCGGCCCGAGCGCGAGGCGCAGGTGCTGCGGCGGGTGGTCGACCGCAACCAGGGACCGCTCAGCGACGAGGTCCTGGTGCGCCTGTTCCGCGAGATCATGTCGGCCTGCCTGGCGCAGCAGGAGCCGCTCAAGATCGGCTACCTCGGCCCCGAGGGCACGTTCTCGCAGCAGGCCGTGCACAAGCACTTCGGCCACTCGGCGCGCGGCCTGCCGCTGGTGAGCATCGAGGAGGTGTTCGACGAGGTCGCCGCGGGCAATGCCGACTTTGGCGTGGTGCCAGTGGAGAACTCGGGGCAGGGCACGATCCAGTCCACGCTTGACATGTTCCTGACCTCGCCGCTGAAGATCTGCGGCGAGGTGGAGTTGCGCGTGCACCAGTACCTGCTCTCGCGCACCGGCCACATCGAGGACATCGAGCGCGTGTACTCGCACGGCATGTCGCTGGCCCAGTGCAAGAACTGGCTGCGGCAGAACCTGCCGGGGGTGCACAAGGAGGCGGTGTCGAGCAACGCCGAGGCGGTGCGCCGCGCCAAGAAGTCCGACGACGCCGCGGCGATCGCGGGCGAGAACGCCGCGCACGTCTACGGCATGAAGGTGGTGGCTGGCCCGATCGAGGACCGCAACGACAACACCACCCGCTTCCTGGTGATCGGCCGGGCTTCGTTCCCCCCCTCGGGCAACGACCGCACCTCGCTGATGGTGTCGATCCGTGACCAGCCGGGCGCGCTGTACCGCATCCTCGAGCCGCTGGCCCGGCGCGACATCAGCATGAACCGGATCGAGTCGCGGCCCGCCCATGCCGCCTTGTGGCAGTACGCGTTCTTCATCGACGTCGCCGGCCATGCCGACGAATCGCCGCTGAAGGACGCGCTGGCGGAGATCGACGACTTCGCCGGCGACGTGCGCGTGCTCGGCTCCTATCCGGTCGCCGTGCCCTGACCGCCCGCGGGCGGCGCTGGCGCCGCGCACGCGGGCCGGGCGCCCGCGCGGCCATTTCCGACTCCCTTTCCTGAGGACCCAATGAGCATGAGCAGCGTCAACGGCACGGACTGGATCGCAACACGGGGCGCGCCGCTGCGTGGCTCGATCGCGGTCCCGGGCGACAAGTCGGTGTCGCACCGCGCGATCATGCTGGCCTCCATCGCCGAGGGCATCTCGCGCATCGAAGGCTTCCTGGAGGGTGAGGACGCGCGCGCGACCGAAGCGATCTTCCGCCGCATGGGCGTGCGCATCGAGGCGCCGGGCCCCGGCCGGCGCGTGGTCCACGGCGTGGGCCTGCATGGCCTGCAGCCTCCCGACGGCCCGCTCGACTGCGGCAATGCCGGCACCGGCATGCGGCTGCTGGCGGGCCTGCTGGCCGGGCAGTCCTTCGATACCGAGCTGGTCGGCGACGCCTCGCTGTCGAAGCGCCCGATGCGCCGGGTGACCGGGCCGCTGGCGCGCATGGGTGCGCGGATCGAGACCGGCGAGGGCGGGGTGCCGCCGCTGCGCATCCATGGCGGCGCAGCGCTGCAGGGCATCGAGATCCGCACCGAGGTTGCCAGCGCCCAGGTCAAGTCGGCGCTGCTGCTGGCCGGGCTGTACGCCTCGGGCACGACCGTCGTGCACGAACCGCACCCGACCCGCGACTACACCGAACGCATGCTGCAGGCGCTAGGCTGGCCGATCGAGTTCTCGCCGGGCTTCGCGCGGCTGGAAGGCGGCCACCGCCTGGTCGGGCGCGACATCGTGGTGCCGGCGGACTTTTCCTCGGCGGCGTTCTTCATCGTCGCCGCCAGCCTGGTCCCGGGCTCGGAACTGCAGCTGCAGCGGGTCGGCATGAATCCGCGCCGCACGGGGCTGCTGCACGTGCTGCGGGCGATGGGCGCCGATATCGAGGAGACCCCGGCCGGCGAACAGGGCGGCGAGCCGGTGAGCGACCTGCACGTGCGGCACGCACCGCTGCGCGGCATCGAGGTGCCGGTCGAACACGTCCCGGACATGATCGACGAGTTCCCGGCCCTGTTCATTGCCGCGGCCTGCGCCGAAGGGGCGACCGTGGTGCGGGGGGCGGCCGAGCTGCGGGTCAAGGAGTCCGACCGCATCGCCACCATGGCCACCGGGCTGCGCACCCTGGGGGCGCGGGTGGACGAGACCGACGACGGCGCCACCATCCACGGCGGCGCGCAGCTGGGATCGGGCGCCGTGGACAGCCACGGCGACCACCGGATCGCGATGTCGTTCGCGATCGCCGCGCAGCTGGCCGCCGGCGAGGTGCGGATCCGCGACGTGGACAACGTGGCCACCTCGTTCCCCGGCTTCGACGCGCTGGCGCGCGAGGTGGGATTCGGGCTGCGTACCGCGCAATGACGCCTCGCGCCGGCCGGCGCACCCGGCCGCGCGGCGCCCGCGTCACCGGCGGTCGAGGTGGAAGTCCACCGGCACCTGGACGGTGGACGCGACCGGCTTGCCATCGCGCATGGCCGGCTCGAAGGTCCAGCTGCGCACGGCCTGTTCGGCGGCGCGGTCGAGTTCGCGTGAACCGCTGCGCCGGGCCACGGTGATGTCGCCGGGACGGCCGTTGGCGTCCACCTCCACCTGCAGCACGACGGTGCCTTCGGCGCCCGCGCGACGCGCGGTATCGGGATACGCGGGCACGGCCCGTGTCAGAGGCTGCGCTTCCCGGTCCGGAAGCCGCATCGAGGGGCTTGCGCGTTCGCGCGCGGTGATGTCGCGCGAAGCCGGCGGCGTGGACACCGGCGAACGCGACGCCTCCGGCACGGGTTCGCCGATCGGCACCGGCGCTGGCGGCGGCGCGTGTTCTTCCCCGCGGCCGAGGAAGTACCAGGCAGTGGCGATGATCACTACCAGCAGCAGGAGCCACAGCAGCAGGCTCAGGGCGCCGCGCCCGCGGCGTGCAGCTGCGGGTGGCGACGGTGCGGGTGGCGACGGTGCGTCCGCCTCGGGCCGTGGCTGGTTCGGGTCTGGCATGGTGCGGGTCCTCGTGGGCGTCGGGGCGACCATTCCACGAGGTCGGTGCACGGGCCGTCGGCTCGGCGTGCACGGGGGGTGAGTGCGGCTCAGCGCGGGGCGTCGAAACTGATGACCTGCTGAACGGTGGCCGGGACCGCGACGCCGTCGCGCATCGCCGGCTCGAAGCGCCAGCGCTGCACCGCGCGCACCGCGGCCCGGTCGAGCACGCGGTGGCGGCTGCTCTCGACCACGACCACTTCGCGCGGGCGTCCGTCCGTGCCCACGTCGATGCGCAGCACCACGCGTCCGGTCAGGCCCGCGCGCAGCGCCGAGCGCGGATACTCCGGCTGCGGCGCCGACAGCAGCCTGGGCACGGCGGCCGCCGCGGCCGTTTCCGGGGCTGGAGAAGCGCCGGCACCGGGTGCGGCCGACGGGTCGACCATGCCCTCGGGCGGCGCCGGCGCGCCGGCATGCTGGTCGATGCGCACCGCTTCGCCTTCGCCAGCCTGGTCCTGCATGCCGCTCGCCGACTCGCTGGCGGGCAGCGGGGCAGGCAGCGGCTCGAACACCTGTCCGGGCGTGCCGGGCGGTCCGTCGCCCGCGCGATGGAACTCGAAGCGCTCGCGTTTGCCCGACAGCACCAGGGCGAACAGCAGCAGCCCGGCCAGCACCGCGCCCGCCACCAGCCACCAGCCGCGGGCGGCGGGGAGGAAGGCGGCGAGCTTGCGTCGCCACGGATTCGGTGGGGGCGGCGTGGACATGCGGCCAGCGTCTGGTACCGGGAGCTGCGATTCTGGCACAGCCGCCGGCCACGGCCGCGCCGGCCCGACGGCAGGGACCGCGCAAGTCGGCGATAATCACCGCTTTCCCGCCGTTGCTTCCGCCATGCTCGATCCAGTCCTGCTCCGCCAGCACCTCGACGACACCGCCGTGCGCCTGCAGCAGCTGCGCGGCTTCGCCCTGCCGGTGGCGCAACTGCAGTCGCTGGAGGCCGAGCGCAAGCAGATCCAGGTGCGCACCCAGGAGCTGCAGAACCTGCGCAACACCCGCAGCAGGGAGATCGGCCAGCTGATGGGCACGGCGTCGCGCCTGGGCAAGCAGGGCGACGCCGACGGCGCGGCGAAGGCGCGTGCCGACGCCGAGGCGATGAAGGCCGAGGTGGCCGGCCTCGGCGACGAGCTCAAGGCCAGCGAGGCGCGGCTGGACGCGATCCGCGGCGAGATCGAGGCGATCGCGCTGGGAGTGCCCAACCTGCCCGATCCGAGCGTGCCGGCTGGCGCGGACGAAAGCGGCAACGTCGAACAGCACCGCTGGGGCACGCCGCGCGCGTTCGACTTCGGGGTGAAGGACCATGTCGAGCTGGGCGCCCGCCACGGCTGGCTCGACGGCGAGACGGCGGCCAAGCTGTCGGGCGCGCGCTTCACCGTGCTGCGCGGCCAGCTGGCGCGCCTGCACCGCGCGCTCGCCCAGTTCATGCTCGACCTGCACACCGGCGAACACGGTTACGAGGAAACCAACGTCCCGCTGCTGGTCAACGCCGACTCGATGCGCGGCACCGGCCAGCTGCCCAAGTTCGAGGAAGACCTGTTCAGGACGCCGTTCGGAGAGGACGCGCGCTACCTGATCCCGACCGCCGAGGTGCCGCTCACCAACATCGTGCGCGACGCGATCGTCGAGGCCGGGCAGCTGCCGCTGCGGATGACCGCGCATTCGCTGTGCTTCCGTTCCGAGGCCGGCAGCGGCGGGCGCGACGTGCGCGGCATGATCCGCCAGCACCAGTTCGAGAAGGTGGAGCTGGTGTCGATCACCCGGCCGGAGGACAGCGACGCCGAGCTCGAACGCATGACCCGCTGCGCCGAGACCGTACTGGAGAAACTCGGCCTGCCGTACCGTCGCATGCTGCTGTGTTCGGGCGACATGGGTTTCTCGGCGCGCAAGACCTACGACCTGGAGGTCTGGCTGCCGTCGCAGGACACCTACCGCGAGATTTCCTCGTGCTCGAACTGCGGCGACTTCCAGGCCCGCCGGATGCTGGCGCGCTGGCGCAACCCGGACACCGGCAAGCCCGAGCTCGTGCACACGCTCAATGGCTCGGGCGTCGCGGTGGGGCGCGCCCTGATCGCGGTCATGGAGAACGGCCAGCAGGCCGACGGTTCGATCCTGGTGCCCGAGGTGCTGCGCCCCTACATGGGCGGGCTCGAACGCATCGCCTGACCCCGGTCCGGGCGCGGGCCCGGCCGCGCGCCGGCGGGCCGCGCCGACCTCGTCGACGGGACGCCAGCGCGACGCCGGGTCAGGCCGCCTCGAGCTGCGGCAGCGGCAGGCGATCCAGGGCCTGGCCGACGGCCGCGGCACGATGCTCGGGCGAGATGGCCACGCCGTCGGCACGGACGAACTCCACCTCCTCCACACCGAAGAAGCCCAGCACGAAGCGCAGGTAGGGTTCGACGAAGTCCGAGGGCTGGCCTGCGTGCGGCCCGCCGGCCGACGCCACCACGATCACCCGCTTGCCGCCGGCCAGGCCCTCCGGCCCGTCCGCGGTGTAGCGGAAGGTCCGGCCCGCCACGGCGAGCCGGTCGATCCACGCCTTGAGCGTGGAGGGAATGGAGAAGTTGTACATGGGGGCGCCGACCACGACCACGTCGGCCTCGAGGAACTCGACCAGTGCTTCCTCCGCGCGGGCGGCCTCCACCTCGTCCTTGCCGGCCAGGCTGCCGGAGGACAGATGGGGCAGGGGATCGCGCGCCAGGTCGCGGCGGACGACCTCCAGTTCGGGCAGTTGCGCCTGCCAGCGTGCGACGATGGCGGCGGTGAGTTCACGGCTGACCGACTGGTCGCCGGTGATGCTTGAATCCACGTGCAGCAGCTTCATGTCTGGTGTTCCCGTGCTCCGGCCCGTGCCGGCAAGGGAACACCTTAGTCCGTTGCGATTATGGAATAAATGTGGTCAAATATGACTCATTGTTCCAAGAAGGAGCCCATCGTGCAGGACCTCAACGATCTGTACTACTTCGCGGTGGTGGTCGACCACGGTGGATTCGCCGCTGCCGAACGCGCCCTCGGCATCCCCAAGTCCCGCCTGAGCCGGCGCATCAGCCAGCTCGAGAACGAACTGGGCGTGCGCCTGCTGCAGCGCTCCACCCGCCGCTTCGCCGTCACCGACGTTGGCCAGAGCGTGTACCGCCATGCGCAGTCGATGCTGGCCGAGGCCACGGCCGCGCGCGAAGTGGTGGACCGCCTCAGCGCCGAACCGCGCGGGGTGGTCAAGGTGAGCGTGCCGGTGGGCATCGCCCAGCAGCTGATGCCGAAGCTGCTTCCCGAGTTCCTGGCCCGCTACCCCGAGGTGCGGGTGCAGATGCACGTGAGCAACCGCCGGGTGGACGTGATCAACGAAGGCTTCGACGTCGCGATCCGCGTGCGCACCAAGTTCGACGACGACGGCAGCCTGGTGATGCGCACCTTCGGCCAGATCCAGGAGCTGCTGGTGGCCAGTCCGCGCTACCTGGACAAGGCCGGCCGTCCCAGGGTGCCCGAGGACCTCGCCTCGCACACCTCGATGACGATGGGCGAGGATGACGGCCGCCATCGCTGGGAGTTGCAGGGCCGGGACGGCGAGGTGCGCCGGATCGAGCTCAAGCCGCGGGTGTCGGGGTTCGACTTCCCGATGCTGATGGACCTGGCGCGACAGGGGCTGGGCATCACCATGCTGCCCGAAACCATGTGCGCCGACGCGGTGCGCAGCGGCGCGCTGGAAGTGGTGCTGCCCGATTGGCGCCTGCCGCAGGGCGTGGCCCACGCGGTGTTCGCCTCGCGCCGCGGCATGCTGCCGGCGGTACGGGTGTTCATCGACTTCCTCGCCGAGAAGCTGCCGCCGCTGATCGAGGAGTCCAGCCTCAACTGCCGCAGCTGCGGCAACGGCCAGGACGCCACCCGGCCGGTGCGTCCGGTCCAGCATCCCGAGCCGCCTGCCGCGCATGCGACAATGTCCTGACGCCCCCCACCGGTGGAGCGGCGCCCGGCCGACGCACGCGGCGCCGGCCGGGCGGCGTGCGGCGTGGCCGCTGGTCAAGCCGAGTGGGCAGCGCTATCGGAGAGATGGCCGAGTGGTTTAAGGCACCGGTCTTGAAAACCGGCGAAGGGTCAAACCTTCCGTGGGTTCGAATCCCACTCTCTCCGCCAACTCCCCGCGGCATCAATCCACTCCGATATCGAAGTGGCACACGTCCTCGCGCGTGCCCAGCTTCGCGTACAGCGCCATCGCCGGCCCGTCGTCCGGGTCAGCCTGGACGTAGACCACCCATGCGCCGCAGGCGCGCGCGATCGGCCGCAGCGCATCGATGAGCGCGGTGGCGATGCCGCGCCGGCGATGGTCGGCGTCGACCGCGAGATCGTAGATGTAGACCTCGCTGCGCGCCTGCTCGTACTTGCGCAGTTCGTAGGCGACCAGGCCGCCGACCACGTCCCCGTCGCAGGTCGCGGCCAGCGCGATGAAGCGGTCGTCGCCGAGCAGGGCGCGAAGGTAGCCGTCGTCGGGCGGGGCGGCATCATGGACGTCGCGCTGGTCGAACGCCTCGCCCATCATCGCGTTCATCGCACGCATCGTCGGGATGTCGTCCGCGCCCAGGCGGCGGATGCGGGCGTCGCGGCGTTCGGGGTCCATGCGGGCTGTCTCCGCGGGCGCGCTGGTGGTGCGGCAGTCTCCCATGGGCGCGGATGGGGGACGAGCCGGGCCTGCGAAGCCGCGGCTTGCACGCGGCCGGCGCTAGGCGCTAGCCTCGCGAGTCGGTTGTCAGGGGACGACAGGGATGACGATCCGTGTGTTCATGGTCGACGACCATGCGTTAGTGCGCGCAGGGATGCGCATGATTCTTTCGGGTGAAACCGACATCGAGGTGGTCGGCGAGGCCGAAACCGGCGAAGAGGCGCTGCCGCTGATCCGCAGGCTCAAGCCCGACGTGGTGCTGTGCGACCTCCACCTGCCGGGCGGCATGAGTGGCCTGGAGGTCACCGAGCGCGTGGTCAAGGGCGGGCATGCGCGCGTGATCGTGGTGTCGGTGCTCGAGGACGGGCCGATGCCGCGCAAGCTCATCGAAGCCGGCGCCGCCGGCTACGTCGGCAAGGGCGGGGATTCGGCCGAACTGCTGCGCGCGGTGCGCGACGTGGCCCGCGGCAAGCGTTACCTCGCGGCCGGGATCGCGCAGAAGCTGGCGCTGTCGGGCATCGCGGGCGAGCAGTCACCCTTTGACGCCTTGTCGCCGCGCGAGATGGAGATCGCGATGCTGCTGGTGCAGGGCATGCGCCAGGAGGACATCGCACGCAGGCTCAGCCTCAGCCCGAAGACGGTCAACACGCACAAGTCGCGCCTGTTCGCGAAGCTCGGGATCGAGGACAGCATCGCGCTGGCGCGGCTGGCCAGCCAGTACGGCCTGCTGGATCCGGCGCTGGCGCTGTAACCGGTCGAGCCGGGGCGTCGGTCGGCGCTGCCCCGATCCCCGTCGGCGGTGGGCGACGGGGCGCATGGCGGTCCCGGCCGCCGTGCCCGGCTGCCCGGAGGAGCCGGGCAGCCGGGAAGGCGTCGTCGCTGGGCGTCAGGCGCTGCGCTGGGCGCCCTGGCCGGCGGCGGGGTCCGCCGTGCCGTCGCCGGAGGGCGGGGCCTCCTCGCCGCTGGCAACGTCCTTGCCTCCGGCGCCGGCCAGCGCCTCGGCCTCGGCCGCGTCGTCGCCATCGCCATCGCTGATGGCATCGACCTTGGCGGGAGACGCCTCCTGCGCGGGCGGGTCGAACAGGCCGGGCGCGACCGGTGCCGGATCGACCGGTGCAGGGGCGGGCCCGGGGGGCGCGTCGGTGGCCGTGGCCAGGGGCGATTCCGCGGATGGATCCGCAGGCGACTCCGCTGGCGATTCCACGGGTGATTCCGCGGGTGATTGCGTCGGCGCGGTGGCTGCCGCATCCGCGACCGCGGCGGCTGCAGCCTCGGCCGGCGTCGGCGGCTCCTGCCCGACCGCAGGCTCTTCAGCGGGCGCCGGCACTGCGGCCTCTTGCGCCACGGGGGCGCCGGCGGGCGTGCCCACCGGAGCCGGATCGTCGGTGGCCTCCGGCGCCGGGGGCGCAAGCGGCGCGGCTTGCGGCACCGTGCCCACGGCGGTCTCGGGCGCCCGGGACGCCGCCACGTCGGCGGTGGTGTCCGCGGCAGGCGCCGCTGCGCCCGTCGTGGCGCCGGCAGCCGGGGGAGCGCCAGCGGTGGCCTGCGCCGGCTCCGTCCCGGCTTCGGTGGCCGTCACGATGACGCCGCTATCGGCTGCGGAGGCAGGGCCGGGCGCGTCGGCCGGCGTGGTCGCCGCGACCTGACCGTCAGCCGGGGGCCGGGTCGCCGCACCGGCGGGCTCTTCGAACTCGAACTCCGGCTGGCTCCCGAGCGGCGCCGGGGCGGTGGCCGATGCCGCTTCGTCCTGGTCCTCGCCCTCGCGATCGGCCTGGTCAGCCGCATCCGCGGCGGCCAGACCGGCGGCTTCGCCGCTGCCGCGACGGCGGCGGCGACCGCCGCGGCGCCCGCGACGGCGGCGACCGGTGGTCGCGCCTTCCTCGCCAGCGGGGGGGGTGGCCTCGGTATCGGCAGCGGTGGTGGTGCTGGCCACGGCCTCGGTTTCGGCCGCGGGCTCGGGCGCCGGGGCTGGCGACGGCGAAGTGGCCGGCGCGGCCGGCGCAGCCGCGGCCGCGGCCGGCGACGGCCTGGCGGCGGTCTCGGTCTCCGCCGCAGCCCGGGTCGCGGCCTGCGGCTGTTCGGCCGGCTCGGCGGCGCGGGGCTGGCGAGCAGGCTTCTGCTTCCTGGCGGCGGGCGCTTGGGCGGGCTGGGCCGCCTGGCGCGACTGCTGGCCGCGCGATGCCTGGCGCGCGTCCTTCTGCTGCCCGGCATCGGCCTGGGCGCCGCCATCGCGGCGCGCGCCCTTGCCGTTGCGCCCGCCGCGTCCGCCGCGGCCACTGCGCTCGGCCGAGGCGCCGCGCGGCTCGCGCTGGGGCTGAGACGCGGGGGCGGGCGCGGCCGCCTGGGGGGCCGGTTCGCCGACGAACACCCGCTTGAGCCATCCCAGCAGGCCCCCTGCGGCGACCGCCTGCGCCACCGGCGCCGGTTCGGGCGCGGCGGGGCGCGCGGGCGCCGCGGGCGCGGGCTCCGGTGCCGGCTCGCGGACCGGCGCCGGGGTCGGCGGCCGCACGTTGGTCACCGCCGGTGGCGGAATGTTGAGGTTGTTCTTGTTGAGCGCGATCGTCGCCACCTTGCGCGGGGTGCCACGCTGGTAGCTGGGGCGCGAGGTCTCCTCGCCCAGCTCGTTCTCGCGGATGCGGGTGACCTCGTAGTGCGGGGTCTGCAGTTGCTCGTCGGCCACGATCACGATCGGCGCCTTGTGCCGCTTCTCGATCTCGGCCAGCGCGCTGCGCTTCTCGTTGAGCAGGAAGTTGGCGATCTCCACCGGCGCCTGCACCAGCACCTGGCCGGTGTTGTCCTTCATCGCGTGCTCCTCGACCACGCGGATGATCGACAGGCTCAGCGACTCCACGCTGCGCATGCGGCCGTGGCCCTCGCAGCGCGGGCAGACGATCTGGCTGGACTCGCCGAGGCTCGCGCGCAGGCGCTGGCGGCTCATCTCCAGCAGGCCGAACTTGGAAATCCGGCCCAGCTGCACGCGCGCGCGGTCGTACTTGAGCGCGGCCTGCAGGCGCGCCTCGACCTCGCGCTGGTGCTTGGACGAGTCCATGTCGATGAAGTCGATCACCACCAGGCCGCCCAGGTCGCGCAGGCGCATCTGGCGCGCGACCTCGTCGGCCGCCTCCAGGTTGGTGTTGAACGCGGTGGTCTCGATGTCGCTGCCCTTGGTGGCGCGGGCGGAGTTGACGTCGATCGCGGTCAGCGCCTCGGTCTGGTCGATCACCAGGGCACCGCCGGAGGGCAGGCGCACGGTGCGCTCGTAGGCGCTCTCGATCTGCGATTCGATCTGGTAGCGGTTGAACAGCGGGACGTCGTCGGTGTAGTGCTTGAGCTTGCGCAGGTTGTGCGGCATCACCTGCTCGACGAACTCCCGCGCTTCCTCGTACATCTCGGGGGTGTCGACCAGGATCTCGCCGATGTCGGCGCGCATGTAGTCGCGCAGGGCGCGGGTGATCAGGCGCGACTCCTGGTAGATCAGGAACGGCGCCGGCTTGCTCAGCGCGGCCTCGGCGATGGCGCGCCAGATGCTCAGCAGGTAGTCCAGGTCCCACTGCAGCTCCTCGGCGTCGCGGCCGACGCCGGCGGTGCGGATGATCACGCCCATGTCGTCCGGGATCTGCAGCGCGTCCATGGCCTTCTTCAGCTCGGCCCGGTCGTCGCCCTCGACCCGGCGCGAGACGCCGCCGGCGGTGGGCGAGTTGGGCATCAGCACCATGTAGCGGCCGGCCAGCGAGATGAACGTAGTCAGGGCGGCGCCCTTGTTGCCGCGCTCCTCCTTGTCGACCTGGACCACGACCTCCTGGCCCTCGCGCAGGAGCTCCTTGATGTTGCCGGAGCGGTGGTCGGCGCCGGCCTGGAAGTAGTCGCGGGAGATTTCCTTCAGCGGCAGGAAGCCGTGGCGCTCGGCGCCGTAGTCGACGAAGGCCGCCTCGAGGGAGGGTTCGAGCCGGGTGATGCGGCCCTTGTAGATGTTGGACTTCTTCTGTTCGCGGGACGGCTGTTCGATGTCGATGTCATACAGGGTCTGGCCGTCGACGATCGCCACGCGCAATTCTTCCGCCTGCGTGGCATTGATGAGCATTCGCTTCATTTGTATGCGTTCCTTGCGCTTGCCGCTGCGCGCGCCCCCTCGGGAGCGTGTGCAGGCGCGCGGAACGCCGGGGCGTTTCGCCTGGAGCTTCGGTTGGCCGCCAGCCGCGCAAGCGCAGCGGCGATCCCGGGTTTCCAGCGCTACGACACCACGGCGGACCGCGGGAGCGCTTCAATCAAAAGTGTTGCAGGGCCGGCGGCTCCTCGCTCCGACCCTTCCGGGACCGGCGCTCGCGCCACGCGGGACATGTTCAGCACCGCTGCCGTGGCAACGGACGATATCCGGAACTGCCGTGCAGCCGCTAACATGGCCGCCCCTGGGGCGGTGGCCGCGCACTGGCACGGGCCTCGCGGAAGGCGGGCTTTCGGCCCGTGATCTCCCAGCGAAATCAGCACCTTATCTCGCGCCGCGAGTGTAACAGATAAACCCGACGATGAATGACACCCGCAACCCGGACGCGCCGGGCGGCCGCGTCCGCCTGGTCCAGGTGGACCCAGGACGCGCCGGCCAGCGGCTCGACAACTTCCTGCTCGGCCAGCTGAAGGGGGCGCCGAGGTCGCTGGTCTACAAGCTCGTGCGCAGCGGCCAGGTGCGGGTGAACGGGGGCCGGGCCCGGGCCGAGACCCGGCTGGAGGCGGGGGACGAGGTCCGGATCCCGCCGGTCCGGCTGGAGGCGCCGGAGGACCGGGGCGCACCGGCCGCCGGCCTGATGGAGGCCATGGCGGCGAGCATCGTGTACGAGGACGCGCGCCTGCTCGCGATCAACAAGCCTGCCGGGGTGGCCAGCCATGGCGGCAGCGGGATCGGTTTCGGGGTCATCGAGACCCTCCGGGCGCTGCGGCCGGGCGAGGAGCTGGAACTGGTCCATCGGCTCGACCGCGACACTTCCGGGCTGATGGTGGTCGCCCGCAAGCGCTCGGCCCTGCGCGAGCTGCAGGCGCTGATGCGAGAGGATCCGCGCGCCGGCGGCGAACGGATCCGCAAGCGCTACCTGGCCCTGCTGGCCGGGCGCATGCCCGACGGGGTGATGAGCGTGGACGCGCCGCTGCACGTGGGCCTGCGCCAGGGCGGGGAGCGGTATGTCCAGGTGCGCGGGGACGGCAAGCCTTCGCTCAGCCACTTCAAGGTGTTGGAGCGGCGCGGCGGACATTCCTACTGCGAGGTGCGGATCGAGACCGGCCGCACCCACCAGATCCGCGTCCACGCCGCCCACATCGGCCATCCGGTGGCCGGCGACGCCAAATACGGGGATCCGGACGCGAACCGCCGGCTGCGCGACCAGGCCGGGTTGCGGCGGCTGTTCCTGCACGCGGCCTCGCTCGAGTTCGCGCTCGAGGGCGGACGCGTGCCCTACGTGCTCAACGCGCCGCTGGCGCCGGAGCTGGGCGAGGTCCTCGACCGGCTCGGCTGAGCCGCAGCCCGCCGCCGTCTAGCCGGCCAGCGCGCTCGCCTTGGCCGCGCAGATGAAGTCGTTCTCGCTCAGTCCACCCACGTCGTGGGTGGACCAGCGCACGACGCAGCGGTCGTAGTGCACGCCGAGGTCGGGGTGGTGGTCCTCGCGGTGCGCGATCCAGGCCAGCGCGTTCACGAAGGCCATGGTGCGGTGGTAGTCGTCGAATCGGAACGTCCGCACCAGCGCACGGCCGTCTTCGGCCAGTTCCCAGCCGGGGACCTGCGGCAGCAGTTCCCGGATCCGGGCCTCGCCCAGCTGGTGTTCGCGGCCGCGGCGGGGGGTGCAGCGGGCCTGGGCGAGGGGGACGAGGTCCGACATGGCGGGTTCTCCTGCGGGCGGCGCCGCGCATGAACGGCGCCGGGAACGGGCATGGGCGGACGCGGGGCGTGCGCGGCGGGGCGGGGCTAGAATAGTGCAAACCGGTAGCCAGGCCATGATCCAGATTTCCGACAGCGCCCAGGCGCACTTCCGCAAGCTCATCGAACGCGAGGCCACGCCCGGCATCGGCGTGCGCCTGGCCGCGGTCCAGCCGGGCACGCCACGTGCCGACGTACGCCTGGAGTTCGCGGCCCCCGACGAACTGCAGGGCGACGAATGGGCGATCGACTGCGAGGGTTTCACGCTCTGGCTCGATGCGCCCAGCGCGCCGTTCCTTGACGGCGCCCGCATCGACTACGAGGCGCGGGCGACCGGCGGCCAGCTGCAGATCCGCGCGCCCAAGATCAAGGGCGAGGCGCCGCCGGAGTCGGCCTCGCTGGTCGAGCGCGTGCGCTGGCTGATCGAATCGGAGATCAACCCGCAGCTGGCCCAGCACCGCGGCCACGTGTCGCTGCAGGAAGTGACCGCCGAAGGCGTGGTGGTGTTGCGCTTCGGCGGCGGCTGCCATGGCTGCGGCATGGTCGATGTCACCCTCAAGAACGGGATCGAACGCACGCTGAAGGACAAGGTGCCCGGGGTCACGGCGGTCCGCGACGCGACCGACCACGACACGGGAACGGCGCCCTACATGCCCCGCGGCGCGGGCTGACGGACCACGGCCCGCGTGTTCTCGTCCGGTGAGCTGGTCGAGGCGACACTGCGCCTGATGCGGCGGGGCCGCTCGATCCGGCCGCTGCGCCCGGCGGGGGAATTCCCGCCCACCTGGGATGCCTGGTTCCGGACCGCCTCGGTCGAGGCGCGGCCGTCGCGGCTGCCGGTGCAGCAGCTGGTTGCGGCCATGCTGGTGCGCGAGCCTCGCTTCCCGACCGGTTACCCGCGGATCGGCACGCTCGGTGCCTTCCGGCGACTGTGGCGCCAGGACTGGCGCGAAGGGCCCGCGCCCGACCGCCGCGCGCGCAGGCTGTCGATGGCCGCCTCGATCCTGCTGCACGTGCTGTGGCTGCAGCTGATGGTGCTGCTCACCGTGGCCAGCTTCCCCGGCGGGGAACAGGACGAACGCCCGGGCGAGGACGTCATCCAGGTGGAATTCATCGGCGACGGCACGCCGGAAGACGCGGGGGGCGGCGCACGGCAGGCCGAGCAGCCCGACCCGGCGCAGGCGGCG
>Ga0123333_10001927_pt1 | contig 21591 bp, 17 predicted proteins | sample BioC12SIPDNA_3_FD_89957 | JGI IMG/M metagenome (GOLD analysis project Ga0123333, IMG submission 89957) | Anaerobic biogas reactor microbial communites from Washington, USA - Biogas_R2_B C12 SIP DNA | ecosystem: Engineered > Bioreactor > Anaerobic > Unclassified | place: Washington, USA... | reverse complement strand
TCCGGCAACAATGGCAACGACGAGACGCACGGACCGGGCTCGACGAGCTGCCGATGGACGCAGTGCGGGTCCGAGGCGAAGAAATCGAGTTTTGATACACCTATCGACAGGCTGGTGACGCTGCATCCGAACCAGTGGGTAATTTGGAGTAAAGCGAAGAAATCACAAGTTGATACCCTGCGACGAGATTCAGAAATAGGCGCGGTCGCTGGGACTTTCATGCGTCCTGGCGGCCGCACGCAGCGCGGTTCGGGGTGTCGGGCCAACGCAGGTTGCGAGACCCGTTTGCGGGCTCAGGACACGCCCTCCTGATGCACTTCGGGCTGACAGGTCTGGGAGCGTCGTCATCATTTCGATGACGCATTTCGACCCAGTACACCGCGGCTGTCGGATCGGGTCGAATCTGCGTCGGTGTGTGTCACCGACGCACGTTCCTGCGCAAACTGCCCGACCTTGCAGCGATTGGAGCGGGAATTGGCGGAGTTGCGCCGCGAGGTCAGTGAACTTCGCTGCGACGTGGGCTATTGGAAGAGCCGCCATGCCGATGCCGTCCAACGCATCGAGCACCATCGGAACGAGTAACTCCCCAGCAGTGGCGGACCCGACGCGATCCGTTCGAAAAGGTCTGCCCCTGGTGGAGAAACAGTTGCAGGAAGATGCCAAGTTGCTACGAGGGTTGGCAGCAGTTGTTCGCCTCAGCTCAGCGACGGGCATCGCGTCGGACTGCTGCAACTCGCGTTTGCCGACATCGGCAATGCGTCAGGCAACGAGCCGGGAGCTTTCACGGAAGAACATGCCCGTCGAATCTTGGACTTCGTAAAGTCGGGCGATCGCCTCCTGACTCGCATCTGGCTTGCTGCGCCCAACATCTTCCGCACGCGGTCCCTCACCTGTTCCAGCATCGCTGTCCGCTCGTGGATCGTCGCAGGGATGACGCCACGGTCGCCCCTGAGCGGCGCGCGTTACCTCGCGTCTGCTTCGTCCACGCTCCGTGGCATCCATTCCTGGTCCATCACATCGCCGATGGACTCGATGTAGTCCTGGGAGGCGGTGCGTGTCGCAGAGCCGAACGAACGCCTGCAAGCGCTCGCCGCGGCCTTCCAGGAGAACCTGTTCGATTTCGTGACGAAGCTGTTGGCCTGCTCCTACAGCCGCCGGGCCCATCATCCACTCTTGCAGTTGAAAGTGTGGCTGGCGATGTTGGCCCACGGGGACGCCCCGTGGCAGACGATCAGCCGGTCAACGTGGTCAACGCGACTGGCGGGGCCCGGCTGTTGACAACCACGCCCACGTAACCGTCCCCAACTCGTCGATCGTTGTCGAACCGGAACTCGCGGAAGCCGCAACGCACCGTCGTCGCCCACGCGTGCCGTGACGCGATAGAGATAGGGATCGTTCATTTGCCACAGCCGCGGCTGATCGATCTTCAGATCGGTCTCCACGAGCGTATCGCCCGGCGGCAGTTCTTGCTCGAGGGCCACCACGCACAAACCGGGAGCGGATTGACGAGCGGGCCTTCCGTTGGATGCGTCACCACCGCGCAGCGACTCTTGCGGCGATTGTGTTCGTGTTGACGGCCAGACTCGAACGGGGCGGACGTGCGGCGGGCCTCAAGGTATTCTTCAATCTCGGGGACTTGGCCGTTGCGCCACGCCTCCTCGAAGCGGCTGAAGACAGCGATATCCGCGGTCGATGGCCTGCAGCAGAAAGCCGGTGGCCAGGTGGAATGGCGATCATCATTCCCGTATAGGTCTTCGAGATCTCCAGAGAAAGATAGTATCCCGATACGTGCTCTTCTACCTTGTCCGTCCCGTGGACCGAACGTAACGCGGCCTTGATCACCGAAATGCCGTTGTACGCGACCAATGCCAGACAGAATGCAAATACGGCCGCCTTCGGATAACCCAGGGTTTTGATTTCGCAGGTCAGTGTTTCCGTCAGTTCTTGAAACATGGTTTCGATCGTCCACCGTTTTCGGTAGAGATCAGCCAGCTTAAGCGCGTTGGCCGCGCTTTGGGGAACATTTGTCAAGATGTGGATCTCGGTGTCACCGTCTCGCGTCGGTTGGTACAGTTCGACGGTGATTCGTCGGATTGCCAACGTCGTCCCTGTCTTCGGATCGGTAATCTCCATAGATTGCTCGTAGACCCTTCCGGTTTCGATGCGCCCCACGTATTTGCGACTGCCGCGCAAGCGGCCTGGTAGGTTCGCATGTTGACGAACCAGTGTGGTTGGCGTTGTTATCGCTTGGTCGATCGGGCTGTGGTGGTTCCGCCGCGTGGCTGCGAGATAACCAAACGCTGCAATGGACCGGCCCCGCGTTGAGCGTTCTGGTAGAATCGAAAGTCGGTCGGCGCGGTGCCGGCCATTGAACGTTGGTCCGTTACGCGGCGGAGGGAGGCCGTTGAGGTATCATGCGCCGAATGACAGGGACGTAGTGAATGACCCAACCATTAACGAGTTGGAGCTAATCCTGCGCGCCCGTCCACATTCCTACTGGCAGCAAGGGGGCAACGGCGAGGCCGCCCTCAATGCCGGCCCCGGCGGCCCATCGTTGTGGATCAAGCAACCCGAGCCGGAGCGGTTCTTTCTGACGTTCGCAAAGCCGCCCGCGGACTGGCTGGTGCCCTATAACGGGGGCTCGTGCGAATCGCTGATTGAAGACGAGCGCGGCGGCGACCCCTTTTGGATTCCGCGAGCGTGTTTGGTGGGCGTGGATGACGCCGTCGAGATCGTATCCTGCTTTCTCGCGAGAAGCGAGCCATCGGCTCGCGTACAATGGCGTTACTGGCACGACTTGCCGTTGCCAGAGTCGTATCCCAACCCATAGTCAAGTAGGGTGCGTGAAACGCACCGGATTGTGCTTCATTGAGTGAGCCCCGGCGGGCAAACCGCTGAGCCTCTGGCCATCCAATCCCACGAACATTACCATGCCGGCTTGGCGTAGCGATGGGACCACTGGTTCGCAGGCGACATGGGAGCAGGGCCATGGCCGATTACCGACGCTGGTACGTGCCGGGAGGCACCTACTTCTTCACGGTGGTCACTTATCGCCGACATCCCCTGGCGGAGGTGGCGATGGCCTCCGCCCGGCACAAGGCCAGCGATAACCGCCAGCGCCGGCAGGTCGAGAAGTTGGCCGCGGCGGTCCGCTATTGGGGGCTGGCGGCCGAGCTCCTCCAGCTCAGCGCCGAGGCCGGCCGCCTGAAGAACTCCGGCCCGCAGGAGGCGCTGGTCGTGCTGCGCCGCGCGGTGGATGAGAAATGGCCGCAACTGGCCGCGCAGCTCCGGGCGATGCCGCCCGGCAGGGCAGGAGTCCTGTTGCCGCGAACCTGGCAGCGCGTGGTGGAACCGATGAAGAAAACACTCCAGGAACAACCAGCGAGGTGAAGATCATGACGTTCACGCAGGTCGTTACTGCGGGGCGATCGGCCGTTCTGGCACTGGTCGCTTGCGCGGCCGGCTCGGCCGCGGCCGAGTGGACCATCGTGGTCGACTCGGGCCCTTTCCCCACGGCCCAGGCCGCCGCCGGGGTTGAGGAACAGGTCAACTGGCTCGACGCCGATCGGGCCGACGACACGGCGTGCACCCAGTGCTTCGCCGCGATGGAGTTACAGCGATACCTCCGCCGGATGATAGGCCGGAGCAACGATTTCGCCGTGGTCGGCCACGCCCAGTTGCCGGCCTCCGGCGACCTGGTTCTGGTCGGTCAACCAACGGCCGCGACGCGTGGGCTGTTCGATGCACTGGGCGTGGGCGCGGAACGGCTGTCCACGTTGGGCCCGGAAGGCTATAGCCTTAAGAGCGCCGTCACCAAGGGGCGCCGAGTGGTGGTTGTGGCCGGGGCCGAGTGTGTGGGAACACTCTACGGAGCCTACGACCTGCTCTATCGGCTGGGATGCCGGTGGTTCGCCCCGGGCAATCTCGGCGAAGACGTGCCGCACGTTGATGCGATCCCCGATCTCGACGTGACCGAACGGCCGAGCTTCGTCACGCGCGGGTTCCTGGCCTGGGAGAACCGGGGCGACGCGGATTTCCTCTTGTGGATGGCCCGCAACCGGCTGGACTACTGGACCTTGGCCCAGGAGCCGCACTCGCTGATGCACAAGCTGGGGCTCCGCATGGTCTGCGGCCGGCATCACGCGGAGGACGAGTTCATCGGGCCGTACAAAGCCTACTCCTACGACCACGCCCGGTTCACCGGCGACGAAGGCCGGCCGCGCGACCCCTATCCGCCGAGCCCCGAGTACCAGGGCGACGCCAACAACGACGGCCAGCTCTCCTATTTCGAGGCCCATCCCGAGTGGTACTCGATCGTCAAGGGCAAGCGGGTGCCGGGCATCCGTGAGAACTTCGGCACGAACTTCTGCACCTCGAACCCGCACGCCACCACGGAGTTTGTCAAAAACTATGTGCAGGGCCTGATCGACGGCCCCTATCGCGAGGCCGACATCGTGCGGTTCTGGACCCTGGACGCGGGCAAGTGGTGCGAGTGCACCGCCTGCAAGGCCCAAGGCATTCCTACCGACCGCTACCTGCTCCTGGTGCACCGCTTCTGCCAGGAGTTGGACAAGGCCCGGGCCGAAGGCCGACTGCACCGGCCGCTGGAGGTCACGTTCCTGGCCTATTCCGACGTGGTCGAGCCGCCCACGCGGCCCCTGCCGGCCGGTTTTCCGCCCAACTACTGCATGGCCACCTTTTACCCCATCAACCGCTGCTATGTGCACCGCCTGGACGATCCGGCCTGCTCGGCCAAGAACGCCCAATATGTCCGGCAACTGGCCGGCTGGACCCAGGATCCGCAGCGCCACTACCGCGGGCAACTGGCAATCGGCGAGTATTACAACATCTCGGGCTTCAAGTGCCTGCCGATCTGCTTCATGCACACGATGGCCGCGGACATACCGTATTACTATCGGGCCGGCGCCCGGACGTTCGACTACATGCACGTGACCACGGCCCGGTGGGGCAACAAGGCCCTGACCAACTACCAGATGGCCCGGCAGCTCTGGGACGTCAACACGGACTGCGAAGCCCTGTGGCGCGACTATTTCGCCCGGCGCTACGGCCCGGCCGCCGCCACGATGCGGGCGTTCTACGAGTCGGTCGAGCAGATGCTCTCGAACGCGACCGAGCTGAAGTACAACTTGGCACGCCGCTTGGACAGCGGCGCGAAGGATCTGTTCCCGACCGCCCATCTGCGGTACGAGCGCCATCCGGGCGTACCGTGCGACGGGCCGACGCTCGTCGAGATCGTCGAGCACGGCCGCCGCTGCCGGCAACTGCTGACGGAGGCCCTGGCCATGTCCTTGCCCCCCGCGGTCAAGGCCCGCATCGCCGAGGACGAGCAATGTTTCAACTACGGCGAGCGGACCGTGGCCTTCTATCGCGCGTGCGTGCGGGCGTTCCAGGAAGTCCGGGCCGGCCGGCCCGATGCGGCAAGGGCGCACTATGCTGAGGCCCAACGCCTGGCCGAACTGCTCGGCGCGGACATCGTTTCGACGCAGGGCTCCTCGTCGCACGCCAACGCCGAGGACGCCTTTGCGGCCTCGCGAGCCAAGAAGGCCCTGGAGCACCTGGCCAAGCTGTTAGAGCAACGGTAGGGTGGGTCGAGCGGAGCGAGCCCCACCAGCCCTTTGTGCCTCTGTGCCTCCTTCCGCATGGTGGGTCTCGTTGTGCTCGCCCCACCCTACCATTCCATCCTCACGTGGCAAGCGTGAGGAGCACCTCCAGCGTCTGGCCGGCGGCGAGGATCGTGTCTGCGGGGAGCGTCGAACACATCCTCCATGCCTCCCGCTTGGTGCATCTGGATGTCCAGGTAACGGCTTGTCCCTTCCTTGCTCAACGCACGCAACTGGTAATGCACGCTGATCCGGTTGAGCAAGTCTGCGTGTTGGGACCGCTTCAAGGTCGCCCGCAGGGTCTGTTGGCCTACCAGCAGAAGCTTCAGCGGCGGTGCCACGTCGACCGCCGAACTGATCAGCAACCGCAGGTCCGTCAAGGCATCGCCATCCAACAGGTGCGCCTCGTCCATCACCACCAGCAAGGTTCCCTCCACGCGCCGCGCGGCACTGAGCACCTGCTGGAAGAGGCGGTCCTTGGTCAGCCGGGGAACCTCGCTCAACTGCATCACCAGCGACTTCAACACGCCGGAGGACCGCAGGTGAGTCAGGTGGCAGTAGACCGCCACCCAAGTTGCCGCTCCGTCACGGGAACGCGGCCCTTTGTCGCTGCCGGAAGGAACAGGATGACTTCCTGAATGTCCGGAGCCAGACAGAGTAACCCCGACTGGAAGATCACAAGCCACTCTGCTAACCTTAAGAGAACACTGCTGCTTGGAGAATCTCTGAGCAAAGCCTATCCGAGGAACACCTTCTGATGATCGAGGTGGGTCAAACCAGGTAACGAGCGATTTTATTGAGGAGTAGTGCCATGAATCGCCAAGAGTGTTGGTTGTCGAACTGCCCCAACCGTCGCAATTTCCTCAAGGCGACCTCGCTGCTGGCGGGATCGGCTGTCTTTGGCATGCGCGACGCGCCTTGCTGCGAGGCGGCTGCCAGCCAGCCGGCCGAACCCACCGGCGAGGCAGTGGCCGTCGTGACGATTCGCGGCCATCACTTGTTCGACAGGCTCGATGCGTTGGGCACGGGCAAATCGAGCCACAAGACTCTGGGGCCGATCGCGCAGAGAATTCGTGCCAACCCGAAGGCACCAATTAAGCTTACCATCGGCGTAGACGATATCTGTGCGCCCTGCGAGTGGTGGGATCACGAGAAGTCGCTCTGCAAACGGAGCATCGTTAAGTATCCCCAGGACAATGAGAATTCGCTGACTTCCGACAAGAATGCCATCCACGTTCTTGGGATGCAGCCGGGCGATGAGATGCCCGCTAATGTGCTATATCTCCTCATCCAAACGAAAGTCGACAAGAAGGTGTTCGCCGAACAAGTTTGTGTGGCCTGCCGATTGGTTGACAAGTGCAAGGAAACCTACCAGTCCAAAATCGCCGCAGCTGTCAAGGCCCTTTGCCCAACCCAGCCGAAGTAGCCGTTTGAAAAGTATCCGTGTGTCTGCGTCCGCCTCCACGGCGTGATCTGTTCCATCACGCTCGGCGCTTCACCACCCGCCTCCAAATGACCCTTTGCCGACCCCACTCCACCTTTTTGGCGGCGGGCGACGCGGCGGGCATCGAGCGGGTGGTGCAGTACATGACGCGCTGCCCGCGTCAGCCTACCGCATCTTGCGAGAACGGCATCGTCACCGATCTTGCCGGGACCATCCTCAAAAAGAGGCCCAGTTTATCCTATCCAACATGGCCACCTCCCGCCCGCCAAAGCCTCAAAAAAGCGTCGGCCTTCGGCCCGAGGGTCGGCCGTTTTCGCCCCAAAAAAGGTGCCAACAGTGGTGCCAAAGGTGCCAGAAATGTAATGTACCACGCTGCGGCGCGGCTTCTGTTGACCACAGAGAAACCGCCGCCACTGGCAATGGCCGTGCTCGACGCAACCGTAGCCAGCGTCTATCGCGCAGTGTGTGAAATGATCTTCATGGAATTGGACGACGAGTTCCGAGGTTTTGACGACGGCGAAATATCATCGGGGCCTTGCTGGCGCGAACTGGCGATTGGCGCGGGTCGGGAGATGGGATTCGAGGATGTGCCAAGCCTGGACGATCGCAATTTTGACGATTGGGACCTGCTGCTCGACGGCCTGGAAGGCCAAGTGCTTGGGAACAACAACTGGGAGGTGGTTGAGCACATGGACGCGGCCCCAGAAGTGGCTCGTCAGGTGAAGCGTGAACTGGGGATTGGGGAAAACTACTTTGTCGCGATCCCCCGCGATCCAGGTGACGTGGAAGCTGACGGATTGCTGGCCGAATTGCTGTTGCTTACGGACAAAGCCCGATGGCCGTCGCGGCCGTCGTCCCTTGATTCTGACGGTGACGGGTCGCAATACGGCCGGTGATGTCGCAGGTTTCGGGTTAGTAGGCCCCGGCGTCGCGACGTGGGCACGGGGGCCGCGTGTGAGCGTCGCCGTCTGGCCGCGATGGTCACAGAGGGCCGCCGTTCCCGCCCCGCGTCCCGCCGTTCGCCCGTGCCGCGTTCACGGGCGTTGTGGCCAGTGGCCCCGGCGTCGCGACGTAGCCGCTTGGCCGTGATCCGGCAGTCGGACGGTCACACGATCGGCACCGCCTGTGAGCGTCAGCCGCCTGGCCGCGATCCGGTAGGTGCCGCCATTCCCGCCCCCGCGACCCCCCGTTCGCCCGTGTCGCATTCACGGGCGGAAGTCACGTCTGTGTGGCCGCCGCGGCGTAGCGACGTGGGCACGGGGCGACGGCGGTAGCGTAGCCCCTAGCCGCGATCCGGCAGGTGCCGCCATTCCCGCCCCCGTGGCCCAGGTTCGCCCGTGCCGCGTTCACGCGGGAAGTCGCGTCCCTGTGGCCAACAGCCCGGCGTCGTAATGCTCACACAGCGGGGACATTGCAGGCTGCCGAAAGGTTGGTATATTCGGTCTGGTGGCTGGTTCTGCGGCGACACCTGCGTCGGAACGACCCTCATGGCGATCCCCCTCGACCAATTTACACGTCAGCTTGTTGACAGCAGTCTGATATCGGCCGATGAAGTCGCTGCACTGATCGCCGGGATTCCGGCGGATAAGCAACCGCACGATGCCGAGCAGTTGGCCAAGGAACTCGTCCGCCTGAAAAAGCTGACCGCCTATCAAGCCCAGCAGGTTTACGCCGGCAAGGGCAAGTCGCTGGTGCTGGGCAACTACGTGATCATGGACAAGCTGGGCCAGGGCGGGATGGGCTTGGTGCTCAAGGCCGAACACCGGCGGATGGAACGTCTGGTCGCCCTGAAAGTCCTTTCGCCGAAGGTGACCAAGACGCCCGAGGCGTTGCGACGGTTCCAACGCGAGGTGAAGGCGGCGGCCCGGCTGATGCATCCGAATATCGTGGCGGCGTTCGACGCCGACGAGGCCGCGGACACGCATTTCTTTGTGATGGAGTACGTGGACGGCACCGATCTGTCGTCGTTGGTCAAGAAACGCGGTCCCCTGCCGCTCGACCAGGCCCTGGACTACATCTTGCAAGCGGCCCGCGGCCTGCAATACGCCCACGAGCACGGTGTCATCCATCGCGACATCAAGCCGGCGAACTTGCTCTTGGATCGCCGTGGCACCGTCAAGATCCTGGACATGGGCCTGGCACGGCTCGACACGGCTGGTGCCCAGCAGGATCAACTAACGGGGTCGAACCAGATCATGGGCACGGTGGACTACATGGCCCCGGAGCAGGCGATGGACACCAAGCACGCGGATGCCCGGGCGGACATCTATAGCTTGGGGATTACGCTGTGGTATCTGCTGACCGGCCGGATCGCCTACGGGGGCGACACGATGCTGGCGAAGATGCTGGCCCACCGTGAGGCGCCGATCCCTTCCCTGTGCGAGGCCCGCCCGGACGTTTCCCAGTCGCTCGATGCGATCTTCCACCGTATGGTCGCCAAGACACCGGAAGCCCGCTACCAGACGATGGCGGAACTGATCGCCGACCTGGAACCATGCCGTTCCGGCTCGATGGCCATCCCGCCGGTTGTGAGCATCGCGACTGGCGAAAACGCCCGACTAGATGAATTCCGGCACGGGATGGCGGCGCCGTCAAAGCAGCGTACCGTGCCGTCACGGAAGGCATCACGATCCGCCGCCGTGGCGGTAGCGGCCGAGCCCGCTTCTACGGCTGGTCTGGAGGCGACGCTGGATCTGGCAGCGCCGCAGGTGACCACGGACCCGAAGACCGAGCAATCGTTGCCCGGCGGTCGGATGGTGACGCCGACAACGAAACCGGCTCAGCGTCTACCGCGACCGCCGGTGTGGCATGACCGGCGAATACTGGCGGCCAGTGTGGGCGGGTTGGTGGTAATCTTGCTGGGCATCTGGATCATCGTCCGCGACAAGGAAGGGAAAGAAGTCGCACGAGTCCAGGTACTCGAGGGCGGCAGCGCGACGGTCGAGACGACCGCGGACAGCGGAGAGGCACCGCCATCCGTCTGGCAACTCCCACCCGCTGCCCCGCCGCCAGCAATCGCCCCGTTCGATGCGAAGAAGGCTAAGGAGTACCAAGCCACCTGGGCGAAGTACCTGGGCGTCCAGGTCGAGATGACGAATTCGATCGGCATGAGATTCGTGCTCATCCCGCCCGGCGAGTTCAACATGGGATCGACGCCTGCGGAGGTCGCCAGACTTCTGGAGGACGCCAAAGGCCAGCAACTTCCCGATTGGTACACCACGTCTCTGCCCTACGAGGCCCCCAGACATCGCGTCCGAATCACCAAGCCGTTCTGGCTCGGTCGTCACGAAGTAACCCGAGGCCAGTTCCGCCGATTTGTGGACGAACGCGGATACCGGACGGAAGCCGAGCGGGATGGTGAAGGTGGTGCAGGATTAGTTGACGGCCAATGGAAGAAAGGTCCGCGTTTCGTCTGGAATGGGGATATCGGGTTTGAGCAGACGGACGATCATCCGGTGGTGAACGTGAGCTGGAACGACGTGACGGCGTTCTGCGCCTGGCTATCGGAGAAGGAAGGCGAGAAGTCGCAGTTGCCGACCGAGGCCCAATGGGAGTACGCGTGCCGAGCCGGGACGACCACGAAGTGGTATTCAGGTGACGACGACGGAGCGTTGCATGAATACGCTTGGTTTAGCTTCAACGCGGGGATGAAGTCGCATCCAGTAGGTCAGAAATGGCCGAACGCTTGGGGCCTGTACGACATGCACGGCAATGTATGGGAGCGGTGTCAAGACTGGTTCGGTGGTCGCTACTACGCCACGTCGCCGAGGGACGATCCTCCTGGAACGTCGGAATGCGTGTACCGTGTCCACCGGGGTGGCAGTTGGGACTTTCGTCCGTGCGTTGGCCGGGCGTCATGTCGCCGCGCAGGCGAGCCTGACTACCGCAACGGGGACCGCGGTTTCCGCATCGCGAGGTCCATTCTCTTCCCGCAGAGCGGACCCGCGAGTCCTCAGAAGAAAGTCGCTGCATCACCACAGCCCCAAGCTCGCCCGACCCCTAAACCGTCCGCACCAACCACGCCCCCGTCCGCCGCGAAGCCCGTGCCGCCGTGGACCCTGCCCGCTGGCTCGCCGCCACCGGCGATCGCCCCGTTCGACGCGGCCAAAGCGAAAGAGCACCAATCCGCGTGGGCCAAGTATCTGGGCGTCCAGGTCGAGATGGAGAATTCGCTCGGGATAAAATTCATGCTGATCCCGCCGGGCGAGTTCGACATGGGATCGACGGACGAAGAAGTGGCAGAGCTTCTGGAGCAGGCTGCTCGGCCCGCTGCCAGTCATGCGTTCCCACGTCAAACATGGCCCGTTGACCCCAGAGCGAAGTGCCGTCGTTGTATTGGAGGTCAACCCAGACGGAATACTCCGCTCCTTTCGTGCCGGTGACCCCTTCCGCCTTGCTCCAGCCGCGGACGACCAGCGGAGCGGCCTTTTTCTGGTTGATCATGACCGTCCGGCTGATCCAGAAGAGGGTTTCCGCGGTGCGCTTGTCGAAACGCACGCTGGCCGCGCCCCCATGGGCGCACTGTCGATCAACCACAGGGACGGAAGGGAATTGCGATTTCCACCCCTCGGGCGCCGAGCCCTCGAGCTGTTCAAAGCCACCGTTGGCGACGAGATTCTTTCCCTCCGTTGCCGAGCTGGTTAGCGGCTGCAAAACAATTTCGGCTGGCGCGGGCCCGCAAAGTGCCGGCGCAACGACGAGCAGGAAGGCAAGCCAACGGCGGTTCATGGAAGGTTTCTCCAAATGGCAGCGGCCAATTGTCAGGCGATGAATGTTTTCTGTGCGCGAACGTAAGAGTAATGTACGCGGCGGGCGCAACTCGACGCGTATCGGCCACCAAGGGTAACGGTCTATCTTCGCTCGGTCCAAGGCGCAGCTTCCGCCCGCCGTCCTGCCGATATTCTGAGGGACCGCCTTGCGTATTTCAATCCCTCGTGGAAACGTACTGCAGGCTGCGCCAGTATGCCTGGTCGGTGGCGTAGGGATCGATCGTGGCGTCGGGGGGTAGTTGACTTGGAAGAACGCCGAACAACCGCATCTGGCGGATGTGGTAGCGGTTGGGCCGGAAGCCCGGCATGTCGAATCGCTTTTCGGCATGCAGTCGGCGCGAGGCGTCCTGGATGCGAGCGAGGAGCGCACCTCCATGCAGTTGAAGAATTGACATCCTGCAATACATTACGAGCGCGCCTGGCCGGCTGTTCAGTATTGAGATCGCGGGAAAGAGACGGCGTGGGGAGGCCGTCCAACACCTAAGAGACCCGAACAAGACCGGCCCAGGAGACCTTCGTTCGGCGATTTCGGCGGGGTGGGAGACCCGCGCCGAGCGGTTTTGTTTGGGCCTCAAAACGGAAGGGTCTTCAGTTCGGCGAAACCGTAAAGTGGGACTCGGCCGAGCGTTTGGTTGCCACGTCGCTTGCCCGGATGGTCCAGAGGCCGGGCGTATCGTTGATGGCGAGCGGGATCCGGGCAATGGCCGAGCCGGTTGGGGCAAATAGTTTTCGGCCGTAGTGGGCACGAGGCTTGCCATCGGGACCAAGGACTTCGACCACAACGACGTGCGCGAGCGCGGGGCTGTCGGATTCAACGGCCACACGATATTCGACATTTGTGCCGGCTGCCGCCTCTTCTTTCGCGGCCAAACTGACCGAAAGGCCGCGGAGTTGATAGGGGAGCAGGGCGTAGAGTCTGGTGTCGCCCGGCGCAATCTCTGTCTTGATGGCCCCCGGTTCCAGAGGCCGGCCCGCGCGCACGTCCCAGATCGATGCGGCCGGCGGCAGCGACACGGTCGCCTCGGCCGGCGGGGCGTCTTTCTGGTTGCCCAGGTCGTGCTGAACGGCCACGTATTGGATCGCTCGGGCCCGGAACGAGACAACGTAGCAGTGGGAGGAAGACTCGACCCGGACCGCGCGATCGATGGGCGCCAGGCGAAGCACGTTGTCGACCAGCCGCGCCGCGGACCTCTGGAGGCCCAGATCGCGGCGGCGAGAATAGCCGTCGAGGAAACCGTTCAAGAGCACGGCCAGGCCTTTGCCCTGCCGATGGAGAACCGCGAGCGGTGTGTCGCCGTGTTGGCCCAAGGCAGTCCCGTCGGACAGGCGCAGATCGGGCTCGGCAATGCTGAGGTCCACGTTCAAATCCGCGAGCTTGCACGGTCCCGAGTCCTGGGTGAAACGGGCCTCGCCTGGGACCGGGGCGACCGAGGGGGACACCTGGGAACGCTTCACGCCAAACAGGTCGTCCAACAGGCCGTTCTTGAGCGTGCGGCAGTGTTCGTCCATCAGACCCGCGTGACCGTCGGCCACGAGCACGCCGCCGTCTTCCACGTAACGCCGCAGCGCCGCGGCCTCACCGGCCGACAGGGCCATCGATGCGGGGAGCACAAACACAGGATAGCGCCGCTTTGCCAGTTCACCGGCCTCGAGCTGCGCGGTGGAGAGCATCTCGCACTGGAACCCGGCGTCCTGGATGGCAAGCACCCAGCCGCCGCGGTTGTCGCGGAACAGGGCGTCGCCGCCGGTAATGAACGCCGCTCGAATGCTCGGATGCGAATAATGCAGGCCGACCTGGTTCACGCGCTGGGCGTTGTGCAGTAGCTGCGCCAAGCCGTTCTGGAACTCGGAGACCACGGCGTGGGCGTCGCGAGTCGATTGGGTGGGGGTGCCGTCGGGGCGGAACATGTAGCCATCGACGTAATAGGAGCCGCCGGAATTGCCGTTCAAGAGACATCGCCAGAGATACTGACGGATCTGGGGATTGACGCTCATGTAGCCGTACCAGGGGACGCGCGGCACGCGGCCGTCGAAGGAGCGGTGCATCACGATCGTGTCCTGGTGGGTGTAGCTTTGCAAGAAATCGGCCGCGTGCATCAGGCGCGACCAGTCGTAGCCGCCATAGGCCTCGGCCGCCTGCGTGCCCGACATGCCGACGATCGCGCGCGGGTCTTTTTCGCGCAAGCAACCGCGAACCCAGCGAAGAAAATTCGAGAACGTGACGTCCATGAATTCGCGGTGATCGGCCCAAGGGGAGTAGTTGCCCCGGTCTTTCACTTCGACGGCGGTCATGGGCATCACGTCGGACCACTGGGCGAAATTCGTTTCCCACTGGCGGTTCAACGCCTCCAAGGAGCTGTATCGCTCGGCGAGCCACTTGCGGAATTCGGCCAGCGAAGGTTCGCCAAAGTCGTAGTCGAAGGGCGTCACGTAGTGGGTCGTGCCCATCTCATCGCCCAGGTTGTAGCCGATCGGCTCCAGCCATGCGCAGAACTCGGCGAGCTTGACCAGGCGATCCTGGATTTCGGCGAGGTCGGCCGGGTCGTTGAGGCACACCGGCCGGACGAGATATTTCTTGTCGTGGGTTTTCTGGTACTCGACGCGGGCCTCGTCGAAGGGGATCTTGCCCTTGGGCGCCTTGTGGCCGATGTTCAAGAGGCCATAGGAAACGCTCATGGGCATGATCTGGAAACCGGCGCGAACCTGGGCGTCGAATTCCGTGTCGAAGGCCCAGTTGGCGGCCGCCTGGACCGTGGTGATCCCGTAGTCGCGGTAGAGTTTGGAGCGGAGCGGGACCATGTACTCGCGCTCGTAGGCCCCCGCCGGGTTGCCCCAGATGCAGCTCTCCCAATCGTCCCACGCCCGGGCCACGAATTTCTCGGGAAGCGTGATGCAATCGGTCTCGGCTATCGCCAAGCATGGAGAGCCATCCTTCAACGCTGCCTTGGCGGCAAGCACGCTCACCCGGGCTTTGAGCACCGTTGCCAGCGGGGCCGGAAGTGTGAAGGTAAACCGGGCGGGGCTGCCCACGGCCAGCGCGGCCGGCTGCTCGGCGTGCCAGATCAGCCGCCCGAACGAATCGATCATTTCCGCGCGGATCGTTCCGCCGTCGGCCTTGCCCTCGACAGTGAGAACCACCGGATCGCCGGCCCGATAGCTCTTCTTGTCGAACGCGACTTTCGTCAGTGAGACCTCTCGCGCCACGCGGAAGGCGGCAGTGCCCCAGGTGACCACACGCGGGCCGGTGCGGAAGATGACGTCGGCCAGGTGCAGCCCGGCCGGCAAGTCTTTGGGCAACTCGGCCCGCAGGTCGGCCGAGGCCGCCACGCGGGTTTCGTATTCGCGGACGCCGTAGGCGTTGCTCAGGCGGATCTCGGCCTCCAGGGGAGCGGAGACGCCGCGAAGCCGGGCCGTGAGAACCGGAGGGCCGGACGTCTCCACGGCGATTGCCTCCAGCACCACGTCCGGTTCACGGTGAGCGGCCCAAACCAACGACCTGGCCAGGAGCGAGAAGTGGTACTCCCAGTATTTGAACCTCTGCGGGGCGTTGCGGACCCAGGGCGTGACGCCCGACTTCCAATTGCCCGAGCCCTGCCAACCCGTGTTATAGGTCAGCGCGACGACGCGTCCACGGCCGGGCCCCTCCTGGACCACCACCAGCGGCGATGCCTTCTTTGCGCCAACTGCCGCCAGGGTTTCTCCGCGGGGCTCGTACTCGGCGTAGTCGGTGGCCGGCAGCTCGTCCCACGGGATTCCGATAGTGAGGAAATGCGGTCGGAGGGCCTTCCATGGGCCTTCGCGGCGGCGCACGTGTTCCAGACGCGACAGCGGCAGGAGACTCAAAAACGCCTCGGGCAGATTGTTCGGGCCGGCGTAGACCAGTCCCACTCCTTCGTCCACCTTGCGCCGCAGGAGTTCCAGCACCTCCGGCGTGAACAAGTCGCCGCGCAGGCCGCCGATGAGGATGGCATCGCAGGGCCGGGCGAGTTGTTCGCGGATGTAGTGGTTGGTGTGCTCCACCTTGAACGACTTGTCGGGGCCGAAGACGCCGGAGAAGGCGTCCAACTCGCTTTGCGTGCCCGCGGTGACGTGGAGAATCTCCATATCGAGCCGCTCGGCCAACTCGACCTCTTCGCGGGCATTGAGGCAGGACGTGAGCGCCAGCACGCGCAAAGGCCCTTTGGCGTACGGCCGGGCCCAGGGTATGTGGTCGCTGGGAACCGACATCGTGAGTTCAAGATCCTTGGGAGCTGTGCCACGCAGCGGCAATTGGTCTTCGAACCGTTCGCTCGCGCGGCCGATCCGCTCCTCCCGGGCCGCGATGCGGACTGGGCCGCTCGGCGAACCCACGACAACCGGCGTCTGGAAATCAACCAACTCCCGGCCGCCGCTGATCAGCCGTCCGGTGATCACCCAAGTTCCTTCGCGAGCGAGGCGGGCGGTGGCGTCTTGTGCGACGCTCGCCGCGGGTCGCAGTTCGATCGCTTGACGCGAGATCGGCTCAGGGTTGCCGTCGGGGAGCCGCCGGGCTTCGAGCTGAAGCTCGCCGGCGACACGGAGTCCGGCCGCCAGGCAGACGCGGAACGGCAAACGCTCGCCTTCGGCCGGAATGCACTTTTCCGGCGTTTCGATGGCAGCCACGATGCCGTTGGCGGAGCCGTTGACCCGGGCGAGACCGGCAAAGGGGACCAGGAGTTCTTCGGTCCGCAGGGAGCCCCCATTGGGAACGTCGAACGAACGGAAGGCCCACTCCAGGGTCGGCTGCCGGCCCGCGCTCATGTAGAAGCACATGAGGCGCGTGTATTCCATGTTCATGGCCAGTCCGGTTCCACCGCCTACCGCCGCCAGCCAGCCCCGCGACGGATGGTAGAACCACTCCTGGCCCAGGCCGGCCGCCGGATCGAGCCGTGCAATACGATCGTCCAGCGGCAGGAAGTAGCTGCTTTGTTCGCCGGCCACGCCGCAGCGGTTGTAGAACCAGAGGCCGATCTTCTGCGGCTGCATCAGTTCCTGGCCGACGTGGACCGTGTGCTCCACCCGGAGCATCGCCTCTTGATCGGCCAACGTGATCTGTTTCACCAGGAGCGTAGAGCGGGTGAAGCCGACGCTGCCCGGCGATTGCAGTTCCAGGCGGACCTGGTGTGGACTCTGGTTGACTTTGTGCTGCCAGGCCGACCGTTGCCACTGGGTGTAGAGTTCGCGGTCGGCATAGTTCCACACCCGGCTCCCCAGCAGCGTGCCGACGCCCGGGAGGACCATGTGCTTGCCGGTCGGCTTGAAGACCAGGTCGGTGCATTCGCCGCCTTGATCGGGAGCGAACGTGGCCTGGAGAAAGTCGTTCTCCAGCACGACGGTGGTCCGGCCGTCGGTTTGGGTTTCGCGGATCGTAACGCCGGCCTGGGCGGTGGCGGCGATGGCCAGAAAGCAAAGTGCAACGAGTCGGGCCATGGCGGAGGCTCCCGTGGCTATTGTTGAGAGACCGGCAAGAGGATGCGGTACTGGATCGTGTCCTTGGTCCCTTGGTAGGTCACGGACCGGTAGCCGACGGCGGCCGGCTGCATCGAAAGCTGGGGCGGGGTGAGTTCGCAAACGGCCGGGCTGTCCCAGACCACGTGAAACGGCCCGGTCTCGGACCAGACGGTCAGCCGGGTGAAGGGCTCACGGATCCGGCTCTCGGCGATGGGGCGGCCGACGGCAAGCCGGCCGGTGACCACGCGGTTGTCGATCAACAGGAGAAAATCGCGGCCTTCGATGGCATCCTTCTCGAAGAAGACGAGCACGCTGAACCCGTCCCAGCGGATCGTTTCCAGCCACTGGCAATCGTAGCGGACGGAGATCTCGCCGCCCGGCGCAAGCACGATCTCCTGGTCCACCCGGCACAGGGGCCGGCCTTCGAGGACTTTCGTGTTGGCCACGAAGTGCGCGAACTTGAACACGCGGCGGCCACGATCTTCGTGGGACTTCATTTCGGGAGGCTGGACCGTCAGCCCGCGCTCGCCGACACCTTCGCCCTGCACGGTCCGCAGACCTTGTTCGGCGCCAGGCGGAACGGGACTGGTGTACAAAGCGGCCAGAAAGAAAAGTTTCTTGCCTTGCACGGTCACGTCGCGCAGGCCGCCAAGCGCGTTGAGCGAGACCTGGTACTCGCCGGTGCCCCAGACTCCGTTTTCTTCGGTGCCTTTGAGCAGGCGGACCTCGAACGCGCGGCTGAACGCCACCGCGGGGATGAACCAGAGAGAGGCGGTCATCAACAGAAGCAGGGGCAGACGCGGCATGGGCGTTCCTGGGGGCGGTAGGGCACCTCGGGCTTCTTGATTTGGCGGACTTCGCATTTTAGATTTTGGATTTTGGATTGGCATCTCTTTCCACCCGGCAGAGATGCGAAATGGGAAGAGGCGGGCTTCTCGTGTCGACCAGAGTGGACGGTACTGATAGGAAATTTGATTTTCCAACTCCGCTGAATCTAGTCCCGAAGAATCGGGTGGTCAAGGAGGTGCAGGAAGGAGAAGGCGGCCGCGGGCATCCCCTATTTCGTAACTGCCGATTTCAAAGAGACCGCCATTTCGAAAAACCGTTGGCTTCCGGGCATGCGTTCCCAACGTAGCGCGTTCACCACTTCTATTCGGCCGCGGGAGAGTCGGAGGATTTGGGCCGAAAACGCCATGGCCATCGCACAATTCCCGGATGCTCGTCGTTGAATCGGCGTCGCCTTCCGCGGGTGCTGTCGCTCCGCCAGCCATTTGCGTGTATATTGGCCGTTTCGCCCTGACGACGTAAACCTTTCAAGGCCCACGGGAGCATTGCCATGAGGATCGCACTCCGAAGGTTCTCCGCGTTCTTAGTAGTTGTGCAGATTGTCGCCGCTGTCGATCCAGCGGCTGCCGCCGACTGGCCTCAGTGGCGAGGCCCCAACCGTGACGGAATTTCGCGGGAGAAGGGTCTGCTCCAGCGATGGCCGCAAGAGGGGCCGAAGCTGGTCTGGAAGGCGACGGACATCGGTAGCGGTTACGCCGCGCCCGCAGTGATGCATGATCGTCTTTACTTGCTGGCCAACGAAGGTTTGGAGAATGAGTTCGTCGCGGCTATCTCCACCAGCGATGGAAAACGCATCTGGAGCACGCGTTTGGGAAACGTGGGGCAGCCCAACCAGAAGCCCAGCTTCCCAGCCGCTCGCTCGACACCCACGGTCGAGGGCGCTGTCCTCTACGCATTGGGTTCGGATGGTGACCTGGCCTGTCTGGACACCAACTCCGGCAAGATTCGCTGGCGGAAGCACCTGCGATCGGATTTCGCCGGGAAGCCCGGTACATGGGCCTACGCGGAGTCGCCCTTGCTTGACGGCGACACGCTGGTGGCGACTCCCGGCGGCAATGAAGCAACGATGGTTGCGTTGAATAAGAAGACGGGCGAAGTGATCTGGGAATCGCCCATTCCCGGGGGTGACGAAGCCGCTTATGCGTCAGCCTTAGCTGTTGAGGTGGGCGGCACGCGGCAGTATGTCCAGCTTTTGCAGAAAGGGTTGGTTGGTGTCGAGGCGAAAACGGGCAAGTTCCTTTGGCGATTTGACAAGCCTGTGAGCCGCTTTAACGCCAACATTCCCACCCCTGTCTTCGCCGATGGTATCGCGTATGCGGGGTCCGCGGGCACGGGTGGAGGAGCGATCAGACTGCAGGCGAAGGACGGCGCCATAGCGGCGGAGCCGCTCTATTTCGAAGCAAACCTACCCAGCGCGATTGGCGGCGCGGTGAAAGTGGGCGACTATCTGTATGGCACAACAGGGTCGGCTTTGCTGTGCCTTGAATTCCAAACCGGTCAAGTGAAATGGAAGGATCGCGCGCTGGGCGCAGCGTCCCTTTGTTTTGCTGACGGTCGTTTGTACATGCACGGGGAAAACGGCGAGGTAGCCTTGGCCGCGCCTTCGCCAGAAGGTTATCGCGAGCAGGGACGTTTCACACCTCCGGACCCGCCTAAGCGGGCCAACAATATGGAGAAAGCGTGGGTGTACCCAGTGGTTGCCGGGGGAAGGCTTTACCTACGCGATCACGGTTGCCTATGGTGCTATGAGATCCGAGCCATGGCCAGCAACAAATGAGAACCATAACCGACCAACAGCCCGTCGATCCGTGAGATCGGACGTCTGGCCTGGTGGGCCAAAGTAACCGAGTCATGTGTTTTTTGTTGTTTGCGGGGCTTGTCCACCTGAGCGTTCTGGCCGAGGGCAAAGCGGCTGATGCCGCGGCGTCTGGCACGGAGAGTGTTGCCGGAGTCAGCGAGCAGCAATCCGTTCCAGCGCGGTTCCGGCGCGTGCGGGCCAGCGTCGTTACTTTGCCTTGGAGCGATGAAGGACGCACGCTGAAAACCGTCCTGGACCGACTGGACGAGGCGGGCTCGGCCGACCACGCGGATATCGTCTGCCTGCCGATGGAATGCGTGAAGACCGATGGCGAAGCCATTCCTGGTCCAATCAGCCAGGCTCTGGCGGAAAAAGCTCGGCAGTATCCGATCGGTCGTTCCTGCATCATTACCGCAGCAACGGCCTGGCGACCGCCGTGATCGACCTGGACAAGGACCGGCCCGCCCGCTATGTCCGGAACTTCAAACCACACACTCCAGGCGGATACCTTCCCGAGTACCAGCCCACGCAAATTCCGGAAGAGCGTAACGATCTCAAAAAAACCATCCTCCGTCAGCGCCGGCCGGACCTGTACCTGACCCTGGCCCCCCAGAAACCCACGCCGCCGCGAAAGGCTCGCAACAAGCCGAGACTGACAGACAGATCGAGACGCCTTGGCTTGTCCTGATTATACCGGCCAGATGAAGGTACTTGCCTTCATCGAACGGTGCCGTTTTGGGGTACGCCGAAGACGGACGACTGGTAGGTCGTGCCGCCGCCTTGCGGAGGTTGACACACCGGCCGGCCCGGCAGCGGTCTCGGCGATCTGGTCCGTCAGGTGTGTGTCGTCGGCCATGGTTCGGTTCCTTCCAAGTGGCGGGCCCGTGAGTTGCACCCGGCGAGCAAGACGCATGGGATCTTGCCGGGCACTGGCCAAACCCGCGGCACGGGCGAGCGCAAACAACAAGGTAGTACGGTGATGCGGCACCACGATGCCTTGTTTGCGCTGGAGTCGACCGTTTCGGCTGGGTATTTTGACTGAATGCGGTTACACTCTTGGAGAGCTAGCGGCCACTGAGCCTCGTGGATATTTGGAGAGGCCCGATGCAAACGTTTCCCGCGCAATTCGTTTTTCCGCCTCTGCCGGCGGAGCTTCTGGTTTTCCTAGTTGTCGTTCTCGTCATCTGGGTCGTCGTCCGCGTCATCATTGACGCGAAAACGTGGTTCAAGGATGAAATACTGGATGCCTATCGGGACTCCACGAAGAACTCTGAGAAGCCACCAATAGAGGAGAGGACGGTTGAGGATGTCTTCAGCGAGGACCGACGTGTTGAAGGAGGAATGTCGAATGACCAACAGACACGGTTTCCAAAGAGGCCATGATGCTGCGCTGTTCCGGAGACATTCCGCAGTCGCATTCCGGGTGACGAATTGACTAGAGCCGCCCGAATTGCCTGCCACCTTCACCCCTCATTCACCTCCGACAAACGCACCGGATAACCGCAGTTCCGGCATTTCTTGAGCCGCCGCTTCGTGCCATCCCGATTCGTCCACACGTTCGGCACCCGCAGATGGCGACATCCGCAGTCGGGACAGCACCAACCATCTCCCTGCCCCGTCGCTTTCTGGGCAAGCTGCTCCATC